>Ga0075434_100006055_pt1 | contig 11062 bp, 14 predicted proteins | sample RhiMethybrSRZTD3_FD_75298 | JGI IMG/M metagenome (GOLD analysis project Ga0075434, IMG submission 75298) | Populus rhizosphere microbial communities from Tennessee, USA - Rhizosphere MetaG P. TD hybrid SRZTD3 | ecosystem: Host-associated > Plants > Roots > Rhizosphere > Soil | place: USA...
GCGACATTGCGATCCCCAGGAGACCCATCTCGATCATCTCATGGATGCTGGAAGGATAGAGATAGGGCATTAGCGCAGAGACGAAGGCGTGGTCCGACTGATGTGGAACGGTAGATGACTTCGCGCCGTGGTCGTCGCCGGCGAGGCAGAGCACACCGCCATTTTTCGCGGAACCTGCCGTGTTGCCGTGGCGGAATACGTCGCCACAGCGATCGACGCCGGGTCCCTTGCCGTACCAGATGCCGACCACTCCATCGTACTTGGCGCTGGGCGAGAGATTGAGCTGCTGCGAGCCCCAGATCGCCGTGGCGGCGAGGTCCTCGTTCACGCCGGGCTGAAATTTGATGTTGTATTGTTCGAGATGTTTTCTGGCCGCGAACAGCTGCTGGTCATATCCGCCAAGCGGAGAACCACGATAACCCGAGATAAGGCCGGCGGTATTTAAGCCGGCTGCGCGATCCCGCCGGATTTGCGCCATCGGCAACCGGACCAACGCCTGAAGGCCCGTCATGAAGACATGGCCAGTCGACTGGGTATATTTCTGATCGAGACTGATCGGACCTTGGTTGATTCCCATCGAAGCCCTCTTAAGCCTTTGGTCGCCCCGGCTCTTTTCAGCTAGTCATGCTGGCCAGCCGCGCTAGTCTATGTCGTTTTTTTAACGCCGCGCAGCACAATTCTGGCGCCGGAACGCGCGCATGCACAAATCGCAATTTCATGGCTTGGCGAACTCCGCCCTTTTCGGCTTGTGTCGTTTTGCTAGGGAATGGCGAAACGACATGACGTCCCTATAGTGAGGGAGTGAGAAACCGGTCGGGAAGACATCGAACGATGCGGCAAACTCTTGCGTGGCTCTTTTTGTGCAGTGCATTCGCGACATCGGAGGCATATGCCGCCCCGTCGGACGAGGCAATCGCACAGGGTAAGTCGCTCGTCGAGTCAGCCGATTGCGCCAGCTGCCATACGGCTGATCCCCAAAAGCCCTTTGCGGGCGGGAAGCGGATCGACACGCCGTTCGGGACGATTTATACGCCCAACCTGACGCCGGATCCGGAGACCGGAATCGGGACATGGAATGAAACGGATTTTGTCCGCGCACTCCGCCACGGCGTGGCGCCCGACGGCTCGCGCTACTACCCCGCCTTCCCATACCCCAATTTCACGAAACTGACGCGCGACGACATTCTTGCGATCCGCGCCTATCTCGCGACCCTGACGCCGTATGTTAACGAAGCGCCGGAGCCAAGCTTGCGTTTCCCGCTGAACTTTCGCGTGGTCATGCGAGCGTGGAATTTCTTTTTCTTCAAGCCCGGTGTCCTCGAACCCGACCAGCAGAAGGGGCCCGACTGGAATCGCGGCCGCTATCTGGTCGAAGGTCTCGGCCATTGCGGAGTTTGTCACACGCCCAAGAATATCCTTGGCGCGGACAGGCGCGGCCGCGCCTTTGCCGGCGGGCGGGTGAATGGCTGGTTCGCACCCAGGCTCGATGCCGCCGCACGCAGCGGTCTGAAATCCTGGAGCGTCGAGGACATCGTCGAATATTTGCAGAGTGGCCGCAACGCCAAAAGCCAAGCCGGCGGGCTGATGGCCGAGGTCGTTGTCAACTCGACCTCCAAGATGAGCGACGGCGACGTCCGCTCGATCGCGGTGTATCTGAAGTCGCTCCCGTCCGGTCCGCCGGAGCCCGCCGTTAACCCGCCGCCGGATGCTTCGATGAAGTCGGGCGAAGCGCTCTATGCCCACGCCTGCGTCGCCTGCCACGAAGCTGATGGCTCGAGCTCGCCGCGCATCTATCCCCCGCTGCCCGGCAATGCGCTCCTGCAATCTTCTGATCCTTCCTCCACTCTGCGCATCCTGCTCGATGGCGCGCAGACAGTGACAACGCCGCGCGCGCCCAATACGGGATCGATGCCGGGCTATGCCAGGCAATGGTCGGACCAGCAAATCGCTGATGTGACCAACTACATCCGAAACTCATGGGGCAATGCCGCGCCGCTTGTGACCGCCGAACAAGTGGCGAAGGCGCGCAGGCAGGAGCAATAAACACAGCTGATCGCCGCTCAGCACGAAACTAGGCAAATGTGATTCCGAGCACCGACGATCTCGACGCCAGGTTCCACGTCGAGAACCCTCAAATTGGAGGCTGGGAACACACTCAAGGAACTTTTCAGATCGAACAAGCGGGGCCGAAGGACGGAACCCCAGGGAATGCCGCATGTTGTCATGCGACGAAAGGAGGAATCAAGTCATGGCGAACGAACGCATTCCGAACGATCCTTATCGTTCCGACCCAAGTGACGAGAGCTTTAATCGCGCCGCCCGTGTCGATAACGAATATCAGTTCGATCCGGAACTGCGCGAGGGTCCTGTATCCCGTGCCAGGATAACGCTGTTTGCGGTTGCCATCGCCCTCATACTTGGCGCGTTGTTTTACGCGCTGAACAATTCGAGCGTGCATCAGGCGACTACCAATCCGCCAGCGCAGACCACACAGACCCAGCCTCCACCGCCGCGGGTTAACAATGGATCCGGCGTAACCACGGGCTCAGCTACCAATCGCCCGATGCCACCGCAGTCCTCGCCCAGCGGAACTGAAGTCGACCGCTCGGCAAACCCTCCGAGTAACGAGAATCAGCAGAAGTGATACCTAGCGCTGACGGCATGCGCGCGGCGAATCGCTCGTTGCGCGCATGCGACTTCAACTGAACATTTTGTTGAGATCGCCACCGGGAAAGCCAGCCGATAACTCGGTGAACGTCCCCTTCTCCGCCATCTCCTTTGCCGCCTTCATGAAGCCGGCCCAAGCCACACGCGTGAGCGAGCCGCCGACGCTGATGCGGCGAACGCCGAGGTCTTCCGCTTGCTTCAGTGACAGGCCCGAAGAGCCGATCAGGAGATTGACCGGTTTTGGATGCACCGCCTTGACGACCGTTGCGATCTCCTCCCTCGTCTTGATGCCTGGTGCGTAGAGGCAATCGGCGCCTGCTTCGGCATATGCCTGCAGTCGCTCGGTCACGAGCGTAAGGTCGGGCTGTCCCCACAGAAACGCTTCGCAGCGGCCGGTCAGCAACACCCCGGAGTTGTCGGAGTCGATCGCTTTGCGCGCCGCCTTGATGCGTGCGACAGCGACGTTCTTTTCAAAAAGCGGCCTGTCTTTGTTACCAGTCGAATCTTCGATCGACAGCCCAGCAACGCCGGTTCTGACCCCTCGCGCCACGTTCCTTTCGACATCGTCGGGTTCGACGGCAAAGCCTCCCTCGAAATCGGCATTAACGGGGAGATCCACCGCCGCACAGATCGCGGTCAGATGGTCGCATACGTCATCGAGCGTGACGTGATTGTCTGCCTTCCCGATGGTCCACGCGAAGCCCGCACTGGTCGACGCGATCGCCTTGAACCCAAGATGCTGCAGGGCCTTCGCCGTGCCGACATCAAAGGGATTTGGCAATACAAAGCATCCACTCTCATGCATCTTGCGGAACGTGGCCCGTTTGTCACCGGTTGTCAGCGGCATCGCTTCCTCCCTGTTGCTCCTCTTGGCTCCAAGATAACGGCATGGGGGTCACGCCACAACCTTGCGCAAAAATGTTCGTTCCTCGCCGAGGATGAATTTGTGGTCTTCCGCGAAATTGAAGTTGGCGATGCCTTCCGCGTCGTTGCGCAGCCGCGCGCGATAAGTCTCGTAGGCCGCAAGGCTCTCGAACGAGATCAGCGCAAACGCGACGTTGTTTGTTCCCTCATGCGGCACGAAATAACCGATCAGGTCGCCCCCGCATCGTGGAATAATGGAGAGCCAGCGCTTCGAATATTCCTCGAACTGCGCGCGCTTGAATGGATCAAGCTGATAACGGATGAAGCAGGTGATCGCCATAGGAACCTCCGCTTATGACGATCTCAAACTTAGCCGCTTGCACTACATCAATGCTTCGGCTATCATCGAAGCATGAAAGCAGGACCCGATATCGCCATGGTCGCTTCCCTGGTCGGCGACCCGGCCCGCACCAACATCCTGACCGCGCTGATGACCGGCCGGGCGCTGACCGCGAGCGAGCTTGCCCAGGAAGCCGGAATAACGCCGCAGACCGCAAGTTCCCACCTTGCGAAACTCGAAGCCGGCGGACTGATCGAACCGGAAAAGCAGGGACGGCACCGTTATTATCGCCTGACCGATCCAGATGTTGCCGACGTGCTAGAGGGGCTAGCAGGGCTTGCCGCCCGCGCCGGACACATGCGCGTGCGCACGGGTCCGAAAGATCCTGCGCTGCGGAGGGCGCGGGTCTGCTATGATCATCTCGCCGGCGATCTCGGGGTCCAGATGTTAGACAGCATGCGGACGCAAAAGCTGGTCCGACAGAAAAAACAGGATATCGAGCTCACCGCCGAAGGCTCGCGGTTCCTTGAGAAGAATTTCCAGATTTCAAAGGACATGCTGTCGCATCCCCGCCGGCCGGTTTGCAAAGCGTGTCTCGACTGGAGCGAGCGGCGCCATCATCTCGCCGGCACGCTTGGCGCCGCGCTCATGACGCGTTTCACCGAATTGAAATGGGCCGCGCGAGATTCGCAGCCGGGCAGCCGTGTTGTCAATTTCACCCGAAACGGCGAAAGGCGCTTCGCGGCTTTCTTTCCTGGCGGCGAACAGTGAGTCCGACGATTGTCGCTTCCTCCCTGATTCATGCCCTTGCCGCGGTAACTGCATCCTATGTATAGCAGCGCGAATGGCCAGCGCTGAATGCCTGAAGCCGTGCTGAATGGCAGCGCATGCCTTTCGTGATCACCGGTTCTGGAGCCTTCGATGAATCGCTTCCTGGCGACCACAATTGTCGCGGCCATGCTCGTTGGCAAAGCGGTTGCCGCCGCGGAGCCCGCCTCGCGCGAACCCTACGGCATCGATCTCGAGGGTTTTCCATATCCTCATCCTGTCCAACTGCTGTCGCTCGTCAATGATGGCGAGCAGTTGCGCATGGCCTACATGGATATAGCCCCTCTACAACCAAACGGCCGCACTGTCATGCTGCTGCACGGACTCAATTTCCCCTCGAGCTATTGGGCGCCGGTCATAAACACGTTGGCAAACGCGGGCTACCGCGTGGTGGTGGCGGATCAGATCGGATTCGGTAAACCTCGAAACCGTCAGGCGAACTGCATTTTGATACGCTTGCGCGCAACACCATAGCCCTGCTGGATCACCTTCGGATTGCAAAAATCGATGTCGTCGCGCATTCGATGGGCGGTATGCTCGCGGTCCGCATCGCCCGCGCATTTCCCGACCGCGTCGCACATCTCGTGCTGACGGCGCCGATCGGGCTCGAAGACTACAGGCTTTACGTGCCGCCCGTCCCGACGGAAAAGATCATCGAGAGCGAAGACCGACTCACGCCGGACGACCCTGTTCGTGATGGGCGCCGATGATCACAATGCCCCAGGGCGCGCTAACGCGCCCGAGGCGCTGCGCGCCGAGATGGGGCACAACGCCGCACTTGCAGAAGCCCTGGCGAAGCGGATGCCAGATGCGCGCGTGGAAGTGGCTCCGAATGCGGGTCATCTCGTTTTTCTCGAAGCGCGCGAGCGATACGACGCGCTTGTGCTCGATTTTCTGGCGAGATGATCAAGTCGCGAAACTCGCCAACTGTGAAATCGCGAACAAGGCTTCCCTTCACACGGTCTGTCCGGCGTATTCCTCAGCGAGCACAAATGTCTCTCGGGTGCGGGTCACGTCAGGCCAGTCTCGATTGAAGTCCGCGACCAGCCGTTTTAAATGCTCGCCCTTCATTACGCGATCGAGCGAAGCTTCGTCGGCGAACTCATAAGTTGCCTGGTGAATGGCGGGGTCCGTGAGGCTCCAGAACCGCCAGGCCTTCTTCACCCCGAAAGATTTCGCCGCATCCGGCAAATGTTCGGTTTGATACCACTGGTCGAAGGCCTTGCGCTTTTTGGGATCCGCGACCGTCGCACGCACGACGAAAAAGGCAGCTGCCATGGGTTCCTCCGGATGCAGGTTCTCACTAAGCGACGCCGGAACCTATCATTACCTTCAAATCGCCGCGACTGCGAAGATACGTCACACTTTCTACAAAGACCGGGAGAAACAAATAAAAGATGGGGTTTGGGTCATCCTACGCGGATCACGTCAAACCAGAGGAGACGACAATGGCAACTCAAGTGAAGCCCGTTCCTGACGGATATCACACCGTCACACCCTACCTCGTCGTCGATGGCGCCGAGAAGATTATCCGCTTCATCAAGGAAGCGTTCGGCGCGACAGCGCTGTTCGAACCGATGATGCGGCCGGACGGAAAGATCATGCATGCCGAGTTCAAGATCGGAAATTCCGTCGTAATGATTTCCGATTCCTCCGAGCGTGCGCAGCCGACCTCAACGACGCTCTATATGTACGTTCCCAACGTTGATGCCGTCTTTCAGAAAGCGGTCAAGGCCGGTGCGGTTTCCGAGATGGAGCCGGCCAACCAGTTTTATGGCGACCGCAGCGGTGGCGTCAGAGACCCGGCGGGCAATCGCTGGTACATCGGCACGCACGTCGAGGACGTGCCGCCGGCCGAGTTGAAGAAGCGGGCCGCGGAGTTCATGAAACAGCAGAACAAGGCGGCGTAGGCTCACGCCTTCGGGGTGATCGTGCTTAGGCACGATCACCCAATCCAAAGCGCCATGGCCTGATGCCATTGCGCTTTAGACCCAGCCTCCCCGCGCCATGATCGCCGCGCACAGCAGGATGACCACGATCGCCGCAAGCTCCGAGTGGATTGCCGCCGTGACGCGCTTGCGCTTTGTCGCGTCCATCACGGGCACCCGTCCCGCCACGATCGCACCGCGCCAGGAGAGAAATTCTACGGTCGGAATGATCGACAACAGCCCGATGATGATGAACAGCGAGAATTTGGTCAGGAAAGCGTAGCTGTGAAAGTAGTAGCTCGCGCCCTTTTCAAAGAAGAAAACTCTGAGCAGGCCGACGATAAGCAGCGCGCCGGCGGCAATGCCGAGCACAAGATCCGTGACCTGCAGCCGTCGGGCTGACGCCAGTGTCAGCTCCTGCCGGATCAGCGTGAACTCGATTGCGACAGCGGCGACAAGCGTGAAGGCGGCGAGATGATGGAGGAATGCGAAGAGCGTGGACATCAATCACCGGGCCTCTTTGCTGAAAATACCATCGCCTGGAGCTGTAGTACTCCGGCATGCTGCCGGAGTAGCTCGTGATGTTTCGTTCCATCACAACGGCAAATTGTCGTGCTTCTTCGCGGGCGTCTCGACATGCTTGTCGCGCAGCATCGCCAGCGCGCGGGCTATGCGCCGGCGCGTCGAATGCGGCATGATGACATCATCGATATACCCGCGCTCGGCGGCGATGAAGGGAGACAGGAAACGGTCCTCATACTCTCTGGTGCGGGCTGCGATCTTTTCCGGATCACCCATATCGGCACGGAATATGATCTCGACAGCACCCTTGGCGCCCATGACAGCGATCTGCGCGGTCGGCCAGGCGTAGTTCATGTCCGCCCCGATCTCTTTTGAGGCCATGACGTCGAAGGCGCCTCCATAGGCCTTTCGCGTGATCACAGTGACCAGCGGCACCGTGCATTGCGAATAAGCGAACAATAGCTTCGCGCCGTGCTTGATGAGTCCGCCATATTCCTGCGCGGTACCCGGCAAGAAACCGGGGACGTCGACAAAGGTCACGATCGGGATATTGAAGGCATCGCAAAATCGCACGAACCGAGCGGCCTTTCGCGAGGCATCACTGTCGAGAACACCCGCAAGCACCATCGGCTGGTTGGCGACGAAGCCGACGGTGCGGCCGGCAATGCGGCCAAAACCCGTGACGATGTTCTTTGCAAACATCTCCGAAATTTCAAAGAAGTCGCCCTCGTCCACCACCTTGAGGATCAACTCCTTCATGTCGTAGGGCTTGTTGGGGTTGTCGGGGATCAGCGTGTCCAGCGACATGTCGATGCGTTCGATCGAATCAAAGCTCGGCCATTCCGGCACGCCATCGGTATTGTTGGACGGCAGGAAATCGATCAGCCGACGCATCTGCAACAGCGCTTCGACGTCATTCTCGAACGCGCCGTCGGCGATCGAGGAGCGCGTCGCGTGCACTGAAGCGCCGCCGAGCTCTTCCGCCGTCACCAACTCGTTGGTGACGGTTTTGACCACGTCAGGGCCCGTGACGAACATGTAGCTGGTGTTCTTCACCATGAAGATGAAGTCAGTCATCGCGGGTGAATAGACGTCCCCTCCAGCGCATGGTCCCATGATTACGGAAATCTGCGGGATTACGCCTGACGCGATGACGTTGCGGCGAAATACGTAGGAATAGCCTGCCAGCGCGGCGACGCCTTCCTGGATACGCGCGCCGCCCGCGTCGTAAAGTCCGATGATCGGCGCCCTCGCCTTCATTGCCATGTCCTGGATCTTGACGATCTTCTGCGCATGCGTCTCCGAAAGGGAGCCGCCGAACACGGTGAAATCCTTGGCGAACACGAAGGTCTTGCGGCCGTTCACGGTGCCCCAACCGGTGACGACGCCATCTCCCGGCACCTTGGTCTTGTCCATACCGAATTCGCTCGAGCGATGCTCGACAAACATATCGAATTCCTCGAACGAGCCCTTGTCGAGCAAGAGTTCGACCCGCTCCCGCGCCGTCAATTTGCCGCGCGTGTGCTGCGCCTCTATGCGGTTCTTCCCGCCACCCAGCTTTGCGCCGGCACGACGTTCCTCAAGCGTATCCAGAATGTGCTTCATCGGCTCCCGCCCGTCCCCTCAAATCCAGACCAATCTGGGTTCTAACACGCCATTTTCGGAAACCGAAACCGGCTTTAGGTCTGGTTTGGCGCTATCGACCGGGCAGTTTCCGATCAAGGCACGCAGGTCACCGAGCAATCAAATATCCCGTCGGCCGTCTGTCGGGTAGTTCCTTGATGTTCGTTCCGGCACGCCCTGATGCAAGCACGCGCACGATCGCTCCAAGCGCCCCTGGTTTGAAATTGCGAGATGCATCGGTTGTTACATTTCATGTCGCCATCGGGGCATTTCGCAAGGCACGCCGCAAGCCCGCGTCGCTCACCCTCTGAAATTGCCGGTTCTTGCGCGTTCAAGAGCGTCGTCGTTGTTGCCGACGCAACAGAGAGCAGCAACAAAAGCATCGCCATTTTGCCGGAGTCTGACATCGCGGGCCTCTTCGTTACTGCCTGCAGCATGGAACCAACCATCACCTTGCATCAAATCCTCCGAACTGACCGGCCAAAGGTCCGCAAGGAACGGACGTCCGCGCGTTTCGCTCGCGCTCGATCGCCGGTAAGCGAAGGGCCGTAGACAGTAGGCAACCAAACCAGATCTTAAATCGCGCCGATGTCGCGCAAACAAGCCTGCGTCAGCGTCATCCGGTCGGCGATATGACGCTGCTCGCGGCAGTCCATGTTGAGGGCAAAAACTGTTTGCGCGTCGCCCTTTTCGACCCAACCGACCAACCAGCCAAGCGAGGGATTTCCGCTTTCCGCACCCAGCAGGCCCGACTTTGCGCGGATGACGGCGTCGCCCACCTTGGTCACCGGCAGGATATCACGCACCAGATCCTGGCTGCGTTGACTGATCGGCAGCACGCGGCGCCTCAGGCGGTCGACGAAATCGACTTGTTGCACGGGATCGATACGCAAGTCTCCTGTCAGCCAGAACTGATCTATACCGCCACCGATGTTACGATTGCCGTACTCGAACAGGTCGACATATTTCTGCATTCGCTCCTGCCCGATTCGGCGCGCGATCTCCTGATAGACGGGGACCGCAGAGGCAGCAATCGCGGAGCGCATAGTATGGTCCTTGTTCCAAGCTTCGATCGGCCGCTTGACACCGTCCCACTTGAACACGTCCTTGTCGGGATCTTCGACCACACCGGTTTCAAGCGCGATCAGGGAGTTGGGAATCTTGAAAGTTGAGGCCGGCAGTCTCCCTTCGCCGGAGCGAACTGTGTCGCTTGCAATCACAAGATAGTCTTCGACTTTGTAGCCCACGAACGTTCCATTCGTTTGGGCGTCGGCGAAATGTTGCAGAAGACCCTCGCGAATTTCGCTGCGTTGAGGCGCGACATCCGCAAGGCTGCGGGCCGGCAAAATGCCGGCCGCTGCTAAAAGACCGAGCACACGACGGCGGTTAATCACGGTCAATTCTCGAAGCTTGTACGGATAGCGGGCGCGGACAATGCCGCCGACATCGTGGTGAAACAATGACGTCTGGTTAAAGCACTTCTCCACGCGAACGTTCCGACCGCACACGCGTATCAAGGAACCCGTTTCGAGAGCCGCAGCACGAAGATTAATACCTCGGCAACGGCCTTGTAGAGTTCAACCGGAATCTCGTCGCCGAGCTCGATGTTGGAGAGCGCGCCCGCCAGCACCTCGTTCTCCTCGATCGGAATATCATGGGCCTTGGCGATCTCGATGATCTTTGTGCCGATCGCGCCCTTGCCCTTGGCAACCACGCGCGGGGCGCCGGTGCGGTCGTAGTGTAACGCCACGGCCAGCGGGTGTTTTGTCGTACTCATAGCGCGCGATCCAGGAAATGCCCGGCCCGAGCCGGTCGCGTTTGGGGGGGCGTGCCCTCGCGGATCACAATGTCGCCGGGGACCAGCGCGGCCCGGCTCAACGCTTGGCCAAGCTCGGAGGCGTTGGCGCGCAACCGGGCTGCGGTCTGCGGCCGTTCCGCCCACATTCTCACCGAGGTGCGGCTATCGGAAAAGGAGATCAGCGCATGCACGGGCCCCGCCGGCTCGACATCGAGCGAAAAGCGCGCGCGCCAGACGCGCTTGGCCGGATCAACGTCGCTGCCGCCGCCATCCCGCGAGATTTCGAACTGCGCCATCGCGGTGCCTTGAGGTGTGGCGAACGGGATCTCGAAATTCCAGCGCGGCATAGAAACGTCGGGGTGGCTGGTCGAAAGGTCGGCCCCATCGGGCAAGGACGCCACCTGCAACAGGGTCTGGCGCGCGAGCGCAGCGTGCGTATCGTCGAGCAGATGGCGGACGGCGCTCGCGAGGGGCACATCCGAGTGAACCGTC
>Ga0075434_100006056_pt1 | contig 11061 bp, 8 predicted proteins | sample RhiMethybrSRZTD3_FD_75298 | JGI IMG/M metagenome (GOLD analysis project Ga0075434, IMG submission 75298) | Populus rhizosphere microbial communities from Tennessee, USA - Rhizosphere MetaG P. TD hybrid SRZTD3 | ecosystem: Host-associated > Plants > Roots > Rhizosphere > Soil | place: USA...
CGAGATCTTGTCGATCTCGTCGATGTAGACGATGCCGCGCTTCGCCTTGTCGACGTCGTAGTCGCAGTTCTGCAGCAGCTTCTGGATGATGTTCTCGACGTCCTCGCCGACGTAGCCCGCTTCCGTGAGCGTGGTCGCGTCGGCGATCACGAACGGCACGTTGAGCAGCCGGGCGAGCGTCTGCGCGAGCAGCGTCTTGCCCGAGCCGGTCGGCCCGATCAGCAGGATGTTCGACTTGGCGAGCTCGACCTCGTCGTTCTTCGACAGGTGCTTGAGCCGCTTGTAGTGGTTGTAGACGGCGACCGAAAGGATCTTCTTCGCCTGGTCCTGGCCGATCACATATTGGTCCAGGATCTGGCGGATCTCGCGCGGCGTGGGCAGGTCCGATTTCGCGCCCTTGGCGCCTTTATCGGAGGCCGTCTCCTCGCGGATGATGTCGTTGCAAAGCTCGATGCACTCGTCGCAGATGAAGACCGAGGGACCGGCGATGAGCTTCCTGACCTCGTGCTGGCTCTTGCCGCAGAACGAGCAGTAAAGGAGCTTCTCCCCCGAGGATGCTTTTTCCGACACTTACACGTTCTCCCTGGACACCAAAACCTTGTCCACGATTCCGTACTTTACCGCTTCTTCGGCCCCCATGAAAAAGTCGCGGTCGGTGTCCTTCTGGATCACCTCGAGGGTCTTGCCGGTGTGCTTCACCAGGATGTCGTTCAGGCGGCCGCGCAGGAAGAGGATCTCCTTGGCGTGGATTTCCACGTCGGAGGCCTGCCCCTGGAAGCCGCCCATCGGCTGGTGGATCATGACGCGCGAGTTCGGCAGGCAGAAGCGCTTGTCCTTGTCGCCCGCCGCAAGCAGCAGGGCCCCCATGCTCGCCGCCTGGCCGACGCACAGCGTCGACACATCGGGCTTGATGAACTGCATCGTGTCGTAGATCGCCAGGCCGGCGGATACCGAGCCGCCGGGCGAGTTGATGTAAAAGAACACGTCCTTGTCGGGGTTCTCCGACTCGAGGAACAGGAGTTGCGCGACGATCAGGTTGGCGGTGATCTCGGTCACCGGCCCTACCAGGAACACCACCCGCTCCTTCAGCAGCCGGGAATAGATGTCGTACGCACGCTCGCCGCGACCCGACTGCTCGATGACCATCGGGATCAACCCGAGGTCGGTCACTTCAGGATGATTTTTCTGCCAGTTCATTGCTGTTGCATCAGCTCATCGAAGGGAACAGCCTTGTCGACGACCTTGGCTTTCGCCAGGACCCACTTGACGACATTGGCTTCGAGAGCGACTCCCTCCATTTCCTGAAGACGTTGCGGCTGCATGTAGAACCATTTTACTACCTCGGCGGGACTCTCGTAGCTGGCCGCTTCCTGCTCGACCAGAGCGCGCACTTCCGCCGGCTTCGGCTGCAGGTTTTCAGCGCGCGCCAGCTCGCCGATCACCAGCCCGAGCGCAACGCGCCGCTTCGCCGTCTCCTCGAACGCCGCCGGACCGACCAGCTGCGCCATCTGCTCCGGCTTGACGCCGCGCGCCTGCAGGTCGGCGGCGGCGCGCTCGGCGAGCTGCTGCGACTCCATGTCGATCAGCGATTTCGGCAGGTCGATCGGCGTCGCGTCGAGCAGCGCCTGCAGCGTCTGCGCCTTGATGCGCGCCTCGACGCGCTTCGCCACTTCGCGCTCGACGTTGCCGCGGACCTCGCTCTTCATCTTGGCGACGTCGCCGTCGGCGACGCCGAGCTGCTTGGCGAATTCGGCGTCCAGAGCCGGAAGTTCAGGTTGTTCCAGTTTTTTCAAGGTCAAGGAAAAAACTGCCTGCTTTCCGGCGACCTCCTTGCCGTGGTAGTCGTCGGGAAATTTCAGGTCGAAGCTCTTCTGCTCCCCCGCGTTCATGCCGCGCGCCGCGGCCTCGAATTCGGGCAGCATCCGGCCCTCGCCGAGGTTGAACGGGAAATTCTCGGCCTTGCCGCCGGCGAACGGCTGGCCGTCGATCCTGCCGTCGAAATCGACCGTGAGACGGTCGCCGTCCTGAGCTGGCCGCATGGCGGCGACGAACTTGACGCGCTGCTTGCGCAGGATCTCGATGGTGCGCTCGACCGCCGCGTCGTCGACCGTCACCTGCGGCTTCTCGATGGTCGCGCCGGAGATGTCGCCGACCTTGACGTCGGGATAGACCTCGAAAGTGGCGCTGAACTCCAGCGCCTTCTCGCTCGAGCCGTCCTTTTTCTCGATGCGGGGATAGCCGGCGACGCGCAGCTTCGCCTCTTTTACCGCGTCGCTGAACGATTTCTGCACCGCGTCGCCGAGCACTTCCGAGCGCACCTGCGGCCCGTAGGTCTGCGCGATCAGCTTCAGCGGCACCTTGCCGGGACGGAAGCCCGGCATGCGCACGCTGCGCGCCATCTTCTTCAGGCGCTCGTCGACCTGCTTCTCGATCTCCGCGGCAGGCACCGACATCGACACGCGCCGCTCGAGGTTTCCCAGTGTTTCAACGTTGGACGGCATCTCTTCTCTGTTCATGTCTTGGTGCGAAGGGAGGGACTCGAACCCTCATGCCTTGCGGCGTCAGATCCTAAGTCTGGTGCGTCTGCCAATTCCGCCACCTTCGCAGAAAAATCAACGTATTATAACCAGCGATGGCAGTCGGCCATTACGAGAACTTCCCCGTCGCGTCATTGCTCCTGCCGGCGCCACTCCGGGAGCCGGTCGAGATCATTTACCGCTTCGCGCGCAGCGCGGATGACATCGCCGACGAAGGCGACGATCCGGCCGACGTGCGGTTGCGCAAGCTTGCCGGCTACCGGGCGCAACTCGCCGCCCCGAGCGAGCCGCTTTTCCGGGACGTGGCGAAAATCATTCAACAACATGGCCTTCCGGTGCAGCTGTTCGCCGACCTGCTGGATGCCTTCACCCAGGACGTGACGAAGAAGCGCTATGAAAATTTTTCCACGGTGCTCGACTACTGCCGCCGCTCGGCCAATCCCGTGGGGCGGCTGCTGCTGCACCTGTTCAAACGAACGACTGATTCAGACCTGCGCCGCTCCGACGCGATCTGCACTTCGCTGCAGCTGATCAATTTCTGGCAGGACGTGGGCATCGACTGGACGCAGGACCAGCGCGTCTACCTGCCGCAGGACGAAATGGCGCGGTTCGGGGTGACCGAACGCCATCTGCAGGAGAAGGTCTGCGACGAAGCCTGGAAAAACCTCCTCTCGTTTCAAACGAAGAGAACCCGCGAGTTGATGCTCTCGGGAAAGGATCTGGGGAAAAGCCTTCCCGGCCGCGCCGGCCTGGAAATCCGCACGACCGTCCAGGGCGGGCTGCGCATCCTGGAGAAGATCGAGCGCGCGGGGTATGACGTGTTCCGCCGCCGGCCGAAGCTGCGGGCATTCGACTGGCCACTGCTGCTCCTCAAGGCGGTATGACGCCTGACGAGTACTGCCAGGACAAGGCCGCGGCGAGCGGCTCGAGCTTCTACTACTCGTTTCTCTTCCTGCCGCCGGAGCGCCGCCGGGCGATCACCGCGCTGTACGCGTTCTGCCGCGAGGTCGACGATGTGGTCGACGAGTCGTCCGACGCGCAGCTCGCGGCGACCAAGCTCGCCTGGTGGCGGCAGGAGGTCGCCGGGCTTTACGCCGGCACGCCGCGGCATCCGGTCAGCAAGGCGCTCTCGCCCCACCTGAAGGCCTTTTCCCTGGAGGAGAAGCACCTGCAGGAGATCATCGACGGCATGGAGATGGATCTCACGCAGACGCGCTACCTGGACTGGAAAGGCCTGGAGCGCTACTGCTATCACGTCGCCGGCGCCGTCGGTCTGCTCGCGGCGCGCATTTTCGGCTACAGCGACGCGCGCACGCTGGAGTACGCGCGCTCCCTCGGCATCGCTTTCCAGCTCACCAACATCATCCGCGACGTGGGCGAAGACGCGCGCAAGAACCGCATCTACCTGCCGGTCGAGGACCTGCAGAAGTTCAATGTTCCCGCCTCCGAGGTGCTCGGCTTGCGGCAATCGGAGGCCTTCACCCGGCTCATGCAGTTCCAGGCGGAGCGCGCGCGCTCGTACTACGAAAGCGCGTTCCACGCCTTGCCTGCGGCCGACCGCCGGTCGCAGCGTCCGGGCCTGATCATGGCCGCCATCTATCGGACGCTGCTCGACGAGATCGAGCGGGACGGTTTCGCGGTTCTGCACCGGCGCACGTCGCTCACCCCGCTGCGGAAATTCTGGATCGCCTGGAAGACATGGGTCACCGCGTAGCGGTCGTGGGGGCGGGCTACGCCGGGATGGCAGCGGCGGTCACCCTCGCCGAGCGCAACATTCCCGTCACGGTCTTCGAGTCGGGTCCCGTTCCCGGCGGCCGCGCCCGCCGCGTGATTTCACAGGGGAACGAGCTCGACAACGGCCAGCACGTCCTGGTCGGCGCCTATGGCGAGCTTTTGCGTCTGATGCGCAAGGTCGGCGTGCCGGACGATGCCGTGCTGCGCGTGCCGCTCGAGCTGCGCTACGCAGGCGGATTTTCCTTCCGCGCCCTGTGGTTGCCCTTTCCCTTCGGCCTCCTCGGGGGCTTGCTGCTCGCGCGTGGATTGTCGTTCGCCGAGCGACTGCGCGCCGTGCGGTTCATCCAGGGGATAGGCAACCTGCAGGACGACGTATCGGTCGCTGAACTGCTCCGCCGGCATCGCCAGGACGGCGCGATCGGCCATTACCTGTGGCGACCATTGTGCGTCTCGGCGCTCAATACGCCGGTCGAGGTCGCTTCGTCGCGCGCATTCCTCGCGGTGGTGCGTGACGCGCTGCTCGGCGGCGGCGGCGCGAGCGATCTGGTGCTGCCACGGGTCGACCTGTCGCGACTCTTCCCCGATCCCGCAGTCGAGTACGTACAGCGCAACGGGGGCGAAGTCCGCCTGCGAGCTCCCGTGGATGACCTCGCTTCTCTCCAGGATTTCTCGGGGGTGATCGTCGCCGTAGGTCCGCACCAGTTGAAAAACCTCCTCCCTGGTGTCGCCGAGCACTTCACCTACCAGCCGATCTACACCTGCTATCTGCAATACGGCGAGAGCGTGAAGCTCGCCTTCCCGATGATCGGCCTCGCCGACGGCCTGGTGCAATGGGTGTTCGACCGGGGCGCGCTGCTCGGCGAGAAAGGCCGACTCGCCTGCGTGATCAGCGCCCAGGGTGACCACCAGCAGATGTCGCAGGACGAGCTCGCCGGGACCTGCCATCGCGAGCTCAGCAAGAACGGGCTTGTCAACGAAAGTCCCCTCTGGACCCGGGTCATTGCCGAGAAGCGCGCGACGATCACCTGCGAGGTCGGCTTGAGGAAGCCGGCCATGGAAAGCAACGGCGTCTATCTGGCAGGCGACTACGTCGATCCCGAGTATCCGCCGACCCTCGAAGCCGCCGTGCGCAGCGGCGTGAGAGCTGCTTCAGCGCTCGCGAGCCGCCTCGTGGAAGGCCTTCCGCACCGGCGATAGCAGGTACTCGAGCACCGTGCGGGTGCCGAGGTGGATCTCGCCGACCACCTGCATTCCCGGCTGCAGCGCGTGGCTCCGGCCATCGGCGACCAGCTCCTGCGAGGCGAGTTCGACCAGCGCGCGGAACGAGAGCGGTCCCATCGGCCGGTCGCGGCCCGAGAGCGCGTCGGAGCGCGTGTTGGGCGACGGCGCCTCGGTCGCGTCCGCGTTGACGTGCAGCACCCTCCCCTCGACCAGGCCGTACTTCTGGAACTGGAACGCGGCGAGCTTGAGCTTCGCGCCCTGTCCGGGGCGCACGAAGCCGACATCGTCGTTCGACACCCAGACTTCCGCGAGCAGCGGATCGCCTTCCGGCACGATCGTCATCAGGATCGTGCCGGGCGCGGCGACGGTGCCGGCGGTATGCGTGGCGAGATCCTTGATGATCCCGGCCTGCGGCGCGCGCAGCTCGAGCAACCCATGGCGATGCGCCTGCTTGGCGAGCTCCTGGCCGGTCTTTTCGAGCTGCGCGGCGATGTCGACGCGATCGGTCTGCAGCTGGCGCCGGTAATCCGCGCTGATCTGGGCGATCTTCCTCTCCGATTGCTCGATCACCGCCTCGGCGGCGCGGATGGCGAATTCCTGCGTGCGCAGATCCTGCTCCTTCTCGATGCGCTCGCGGCGCTTGTCGGTGTACATCAGCCGCCCGGCGAAGCCGTCTTTGGTCAGCTTCTCGAACGCCTTCTCCTGCTCGATGTAGTGCGGCAGCACCTGCTCGAGCTTCGCCTTCGTCGCCTGCGCGGCGGCGAGGTCGTGGCGTGCCTTGTCGAGCTGCGTGCGCTCCTGCGCGAGCGCGTTCTCGTAGGCGCGCACGTTGGCGGCGTGCTGGCCCTCGATCTGCACGAACAGCTCCGGAGGGTCCTCCTCCTTGCGCTTCAAAGGCCGATGGGCGAGCTGTGCATCGATGCGGCGCAGCGCCAATCCCTTGTTCAGGTACTCGGCGCGGATCGCCTTGACGTCGGCTTCCGTCAGCACCGGATCCATGCGCACCAGCACCTGGCCGGCCTGCACGACTTCTCCCTCCTTGACCAGGATCTCCTTCACGATTCCCTGCTCCGACGGCTGCACGATCTGGAGGTAGCTCGAGGGCACAAGCTTGCCCTCGGCCACGGCGACGATGTCGAGCTCGCCGAACGCCGCCCAGAGGACGATGCCGGCGAGAAGCGCGATCAGCAGGCGCAGCATCCAGCCGGCGAGCGGCGCGGGCGGCTGCTCGTGGATGCGAAGCAGCGCCGGAGAGAAATCCAGCGGGTCTGCCGCCTTCATGACGGTTGCGCCTCGTCGACGACGCGCATCTGCGTCGCCTTGTCGGCGCCGAGCGTGAAGACTTCGTCGACGGCGAGGCCCTTCGGCAGGTGATGAGCGATGAAGACGATGGTGGCGGCGCCTTTCAGCTTGTTGACCGTCTGAGCGAAGCGCTCGGAGGTGTGGGCGTCGAGGCTGCTGGTCGCCTCGTCGAAGAGCAGGACCTTGGGGCGCTTGAGCATCGCGCGCGCGATGGCGAGGCGCTGCTTCTGCCCGCCGGAGAGGCCAGCGCCGTGCTCGCCGATCTCGGTGTTGTAGCCCTTCTGCAGCCGCTCGATCACGTCGTGGATCTCGGCGATCTTGCACGCTTGGACCACGTCGTCGAACCCGGCATTGGGATTCGCTGCGATCAGGTTCTCGTAGATCGAGCCCGAGAACAAATAGGTCTCCTGCGGCACGACACCGAAGCACTGGCGCAACTCGTTCGCGGAAAGGTTCCGGATGTCGCGGCCGTCGATGCTGATCTGACCCTCGCTCGGCGAATAGAAGCCGAGCAGCAGCTTGGCGAGGGTGCTCTTGCCGCAGCCCGAGGGACCGGTCAGGACGGTGAGCTTGCCGGGCTTCAGGGCGAGGTTCAGCCCTCTATATAGAAAGGGGTGCTCAGCCGTATACCGAAAAGAGAGATCGGCGACCCGGATCTCCGCCTTGCCCTCGGCCGTCCGGGACGGGGTGAGCGCGTGAGGTTCGACGGGCGCGTCCATGATGTCGCCTAGGCGCTTGACGGCGATCGAGGCCTGCTGGAACTCCTGCCAGAGGCCCGCGAGGCGCAGCATGGGCTGCGACATGCGGCTCGCGAACATCTGGAACGCGACCAGCATGCCGATGGTGAAGCCGTCGTTGCGCATGACGAGCAGCGCGCCGGCGCAGAGGATGGCGAGGGTCATCGCCTGCTCGAGCGCGTTCGCCAGCGCGTTGTAGGTGTTCGACACCTGCCGCGTGTCGAAGCCCGCGGCGAGGTACTGGGCGAGCATCTCGTCGTATCGGCCCTCGAGTCGCGGCTCCATCTGCAGCGACTTCACGGTCTCCATGCCGGCGACGTACTCGGTGAGGAAGGCCTGGTTGCGAGCCCCGAGCAGGAACTGCTTGTTCAGTCGCGCGCGCAGCAGCGGCACGACGAGGATGCTGATCAGGGTGATGAGGCCGAGCACGCCGAGCGCGATCAGCGTCAGCTGCCAGCTGTAGAAGAACATCACCGCGACGAAGATGAGGAGGAACGGGAAATCGAGCACCAGCGAGACCGCCGCCCCCGAGAGAAACTCGCGCACCTGCTCGACCGCCCGCACGCGGGCGATCAGGACGCCGGTCGACCGGTGCTCGAAATAAGGCAGCGGCAGGCGCAGCAGGTGGCGGAAGACCTGGCTGCCGAGCGCCGCGTCGACGCGGTTGCCGGTGTGCAGGACGAAGTACTGGCGCAGCCAGCTCATGCCGGCGTTGAAGAGCATGAACATCGCCAGCGCGACGGCGACCACCACCAGCGTGCTCTGCGTCTGGTGGACGACGACCTTGTCGATGATCACCTGGGTGAAGAGCGGCGTCGCGAGGGCGAGGATCTGGATGAAGAGCGACGCGAGCAGCACGTCGCGCCAGATGCGCTTGTAGCGCAGCAGCTCCTTCCAGAACCAGCGAAAGCCGAATTTCGAGACCGGCTGGGCGCCATCGCCCTCCAAAGGGACCGGGGGCTCGTGGCGGACAAGGATCACCCGCGGCTCGAACCGGCTCGCGAGCTCGCGCGCTGTTGCAATCGCCGGCCGGTTGGCGGCAGCGTGGAAGTAGACGACACGATCGTCCTCGCCCTTGAGGAGCAGCGCCGGCTGAGCCGCCTCCTCCCTGGAGAACGCGACGCACGGGAAGGCGCAGCGCTCGAGCGCGCCGTCGCCCACCCGGAAGCTCAGCGACTGGAGCGCCTCCCGCAGTTGCGGGAGCGAGTGCGGCGCCGGATAGCGCTGCAGGAGCAGCGCGGCGTCGAAAGGCACGCGGCTGAGCCGGCACAGGCTGCCGACCAGCCACGCGAACGACTCTCGCGTGAGCGCGGCTTCGCGCAACGAACCTCCCTTTTGCATCCAGTATAGGAGGCTCGGCTGGAAAAAGCCGAGTCAGGACAACGAGATAAAGCTAGAGCGAGCGCAGCGCCTGGACCGCCTGGTCGACGCGCTCCACGGCCACAACTTCCAGTCCGGAAAGCTTCATTTTCGGCTGGTTGGCGCGCGGAATGATCGCCTTCTCGAAGCCGAGCTTCGCCGCTTCCTTCAATCGCTCCTGGCCCTGCGACGCCGGACGCACTTCGCCGGCAAGGCCGACTTCGCCGAACACCGCCACTTTCCCGGGAATTGCTCTTTCAGTTAAGGAAGAAACAACTGCAAGACAGACGGCAAGGTCGGCCGCGGGCTCGGCGATGCGCACCCCGCCGACGGCGTTGACGAAGATGTCCTGCTCCCAAGTGGCGATGCCGGCGTGGCGATGCAGCACCGCGAGCAGCATCGCCAGCCGGTTCTGCTCGAGGCCGACCGAGAGGCGGCGGGGATTCGGCGCGTGGGCAGTGTCGACTAGCGCTTGGATCTCGACCAGCAGCGGACGCGTACCCTCGATGGTGGCGAGCACGCAGGAACCCGGTACCGGTTTTTCATGAGTACTCAGGAACAGACGGGACGGATTGGCGACGTCTCTGAGGCCCTTCTCGGTCATGGCGAACACGCCGAGCTCGTTCACCGCCCCGAAGCGGTTCTTGGTCGCACGCAGCAGGCGGAAGCTGGAGTGCGTATCGCCCTCGAAATAGAGCACGGTGTCGACGATGTGCTCCAGCACGCGCGGCCCGGCGATCGCGCCTTCCTTGGTGACGTGGCCGACGATGAACAGCGCGGTGCCGGCGCGCTTCGCATGGCGAGTGAGCTGCGCCGCGCACTCGCGCACCTGCGCCACAGATCCGGGCGCCGACTGCAGCGTTTCCGACCACACCGTCTGGATCGAGTCGACCACCGCCACGCGCGGTCGCGCCGCCTCCAGCGTCGCGAGGATGCGCTCGAGCTGCGTCTCGGCGAGCAGCCGCAGGCCTTTCATTGGCAAAGCCAGCCGCCGAGCCCGCAACGCGATCTGGTCCGCCGACTCCTCGCCGGAGACGTAGACGGTCTCCAGGCTGCCGGAAAGCGTCGCGAGGCACTGCAGCAGCAGCGTCGACTTGCCGATTCCCGGATCGCCGCCGAGCAGCGTCACCTGTCCGGGGACGAGCCCGCCGCCGAGCGTGCGGTCGAGCTCGCCGATGCCGCTCGATGTGCGCGCGACCTCCCGGATTTCGACCTCTTCGAGCGGCACCGGTTTTGTCGGTGTTCTCGAGCCGCGGCGCTCGGCCGCGCCTTCGACCAGAGTGCCCGCCGCGCCGCAAGACGGGCAGGTGCCGAACCACTGCAGCGCCACCGCGCCGCACTCGGAGCAGACGTAGGCGGTCTTGGCTCTCATGCGACGTCCGCGACCGGCACGCGCGGCGCTAGCGCGCAGAGCAGCTCGTAGCTCACGGTGCCGCAGGCCGCGGCGACTTCGTCGGCCGACAGGCCCTCGCCCCACAGGGTGACCGGCGAGCCGATGTAGGCCTCCGGAATATCGCTGATGTCGACGCAGATCATGTCCATCGATACGCGGCCAACGGTTCGCGTGCGCCGGCCGTTGACCAGCACCGGCGTTCCGGTCGGTGCATGGCGAGGATAGCCATCGGCGTAGCCGCAGGCGACGACGCCGATCGTGATCTCGCCCTGCGCCTCGTAACTGAAACCGTAGCCGACGTGCTCGCCGGCCTGCAGATGCTGCGTGGCAATCAGCTCGGAGGTGAGCGTCATCACCGGCTTGAGGTCGAGTTGCTCGGCGCTGCGATCGGCGAAGGGAGAACAGCCGTACAGCATGATTCCCGGGCGCACCCACGCGCCGTGCGTCTCCGGAAAGCGGATCAGCGCCGCGGAATTCGCGAGCGAGCGCGGCGCGTCGTAATCTTTTGTCAATTCACGGAACCAGGCGAGCTGATCCTTCACGCCAACCGCACCATCGGCGTCGGCGAAATGCGTCATGAGCGTCACGCTTCTCACATGAGGATGCATCCGGACGGCGTTGTATGCCGGGCGGAGATTCTCCGCCGTGAAGCCGAGCCGGTTCATGCCGCTGTTCACCTTGAGGTAGGCCTCGAGCTCGCCCCCGTGCTCGGCGCGCTTCCACATCTCGACCTGCTCCAGGTTGTGGATCACCGGCGTCAGGCGGTACTTGTGGAGTA
>Ga0075434_100006068_pt1 | contig 11051 bp, 12 predicted proteins | sample RhiMethybrSRZTD3_FD_75298 | JGI IMG/M metagenome (GOLD analysis project Ga0075434, IMG submission 75298) | Populus rhizosphere microbial communities from Tennessee, USA - Rhizosphere MetaG P. TD hybrid SRZTD3 | ecosystem: Host-associated > Plants > Roots > Rhizosphere > Soil | place: USA...
CTCGTGGACTTCCTGAACGGGATCCTGCTCATCCTGCCGGTGCCGCTCCTGCTTCTCCTGGCGCGGCTCGCCGAGCGGCGGGGGCGCCCGCTGCCGCTCGCCGCGGACACGGCGTTCCTCGCGCTCGCGGCGATTCCGGGCATCGCGCTTGCCGCCATCCTCCGGCTGCCGCTCCCGCCGGCGCAGGATTGGGATTTGACCGCGATCCTCCTCCTCCCGACCGCGGTCTTCGCGATCCGAACCGGGCGTTCCCTCTACACGGCGCCCGACGCGGGCCGTTGGAACGCCGGCCTCGTCACGCTCGCTTTCGGCGCCCTCATCCCCTTCCTCCTCGTGAACGGGAACGAATCCGCCGCCATTCGGCGATTCGAGACGATCCTCGAGCCCGGGGCAAGGATCAGCTCCTTCGCGCGGGCGTACGGCAATTACGCCCTCTGGAGGCAATTCTCCGGACACGGCGATTTCGCACGCGCGCACCCCTACGCGGTTCGCGCGCTCGAGGCCGAGCGCGGAAATCCGCGCTACTGGACGAACGTGGGCCTCGACCTCTATCAGATGAAGCGCTACGACGAGGCGCTTCCCTATCTCGAAGAGGGCGCCCGGCGCGGTCCGGATCTCTGGGTCTCACGATACGACCTGGCGCTCTGTCTCAAAGAAAAGGGGCGGAATGCGGAAGCCGCCGACGAATTCGGGATCGCGGCGCGAATCGGGGGTGGGCGACCTGAGGTGCTGCACAATCTCGGCATCGTGCTCTACCGGTCCGGCCACCCCGATTCGGCGATCGCGATCTGGGAGGCCGTGTCGAAGCGCTGGCCGGCCTACGCGCGGGCACTTCAGACCCGAACGGGAGGCGCTCCTCCGCCTTAGCGCCGCCCGCCGGGCTATGCTACGGTCAACGCATGTCCGCCGCCGAGCACGTTCACTTCACGGTGCGCGGCCGCGTCGCGCGCGTCACGCTCGACCGTCCGCCCCTCCACATCCTCGACCTGGCGACGCTCGCGTCGTTCGACGCCGCGCTCGACCGCGTGGACGCGACCCCGGAAGCGGTGGTGACGATCTTCGACGCCACGGGGGACAAGGCATTCTCGAGCGGCGTCGACATCGCCGCCCACACGCCCGACAAGGTCGAGGAGATGCTCGCGCGGTTCCACGCGGTGATCAGAAGGGTGCGCGCGTTGGATTGCGTCACGATCGCCGCGGTCCAGGGCGTGGCGCTGGGCGGAGGGTTCGAGCTGGCCCTGGCGTGCGACATGATCGTCGCGGAGGAAGGGGCGAACTTCGGCGTTCCCGAGATATGGCTCGGCTGCTTCCCTCCCGTTGCCGCGGCCGTGTTGCCCCGGCTCATGGCGCCGCAGAAGGCGGCCGAGCTCCTCCTGAGCGGAGAGCCGATCACCGCGCGCGAAGCGGCGTCTTACGGGCTGGTGAATCTGGTGGCGAAGGCGGGTGGCTTGGACGCGGCCCTCGACCGGTACGTCACGCTTTTCACGGAGAAGAGCGGCGCGGCGCTTCGGATCGCCAAGCGGGCGATTCGAATCGGCGAGGAGGAGCCCTTCGGACCCGCGCTCTCGACGATCGAGCGGCTGTATCTGGACGAGCTGATGCGCACCGAGGATTCGAAGGAAGGGATTCGCGCCTACCTCGAGAAGCGCGAACCCAAGTGGAAGGATCGGTAGCGCCGGCTACTCCTCCCACCTCACCCCGAGCGCCCGCATCATTCCGCTCGCCTTGACGAGCGTTTCCTCGTATTCCGCGTCGGGAATCGAGTCCGCCACGATGCCGCCGCCGGCGTGGAAGCTGGCCGCGCCCCCGCCGGCGACCACGGTCCGGATCGCCACGTTCCAGTCGCAGTCGCCGCCCACGTCCCAGTAGCCGATCGCTCCGGTGTAGAGGCCGCGTCGCACCGGCTCCAGCTCGTCGATCACCTCGATGCTCCGGATCTTGGGAGCGCCGGTGATGGAGCCGCCCGGGAACATCGCGCGCAACACGTCCACGGGCGTGGCGTCGGCTCGGAGCTGCCCTTCGACGCGCGAGATGAGGTGGTGCACGTTGGAGTGGCTCGTCACCTCGCACAGCGCGGAGACGTGCACGCTCCCCGTGACGCACACCTTGCCGAGATCGTTCCGCTCGAGGTCCACGATCATCACGTTCTCGGCGCGATCCTTCTCGCTGCGGCGCAGCTCGCCCGCGAACGCGGCGTCCTCCTCGGGCGTGGCGCCACGGGGCCGCGTTCCCTTGATCGGCCAGGTTTCGATGCGGATCCCTTCGATCCGGAAGAAGCGCTCCGGCGACGAGGACGCGAGGCCGGCCCCACCGTCCATCGAGACGAACGCGAGGAAGGGAGACGGCGCGGCCTCGCGAAGCGCGCGATAGAGAACGCGCGCGGGTGGCGCGGGGGACACGCGGAAGCGCTGCGCGAGGTTCACCTGGTAGACGTCGCCCGCCGCGATGTGTTCGAGCGCGCGTTCCACCAGGTCGTGATAGGAGGCGCGCGTGAAGTTGGACTCGACGACCGCGGGGGGGCCGGCGAGCCAGGCCGCGAGCTCGGGGTCGCGCTCGGAGCCGTTACCCGCGGCCATCGCCCGCGCCACCACCCGCCACTGCTCCTCGATCCGAGACGTCGCGCGCGCGGCGCGCCGCGCGGGGTCGGCCTCGGGAAGCCCGGTCGCCACGACCCACGCCTCCCCGGTCGAGCGGCGCCACGCCCACACGACGTCGTAGAAGCCGAGCGAGAGGTCGGGAGTCGGCCACTCGCGCGCCGCGCGGCTCGGGTAGCGCTCGATCCAGTCCTTCAAGTCGTACGAGAGATAGCCCGCGAGCCCGGAGACGAAGGGGACGGGCGCCGCCGGCTCGAATTCGACCCGCGCGGGCCACGCGGACGCGAGCGCGTCCAGCGGATGGCCGGGGAGCGCCTCGGCACGCTCCTCCCCGCCGGGCCCATCCCGCTCGATCCGCCACAGGGCGCCGTCGCGCAGCTCGAGCCGCCACACGGGGTCGAACGCCAGGATCGTCCACTCGCAGGACTCGTGTTCCTCGCCCGCGCTCTCTAGAAACATCGTATGCGGGTTCCGCTCCACGGCGGCCAGGGCGCGAAGCGGCTTCCACGACGACGGAAGCTCGCGAACCTCAATACCCATAGTCGACCGGTTCCGCGAAATGGTGTTCCGCCGGGAGGAGCGCCGCCACCCGCTCGTTTCCCAGCTTGGCCAGATACGCGGTCAAGTCTGGCGCTCCATCGACCCATTCGGCGCGCCACGCGCCGTACCCCTCGGCCGTCTTCGTCTGGGCGTGATACTGCGAATACGCCGCGTGGTCGCGGCGATAGTAGCCTTGCACCGGCGAGGGATGCGCGCCCCAGCGCGCCTCGCACACCGCGGTCACCACCATTCCCGGGACGACCACGCGATTCGGATCGCGGCGGATCTGCTCGGGCGAGACGACTTCCTCCGCGGTGACGATCACGGCGCGCGACGCGCGGGCCGCGTCGGGCGTGATGCCGAGGCTCCCCCACATGGCGGCGTTCCCGTGCGGATCGGCGCGCTGCACGTGGACGATGGCGACGTCGGGGCGAAGCGCCTTCACGGCCAGCACCGGCCTGCCGGTCACGGAATCGTCGATCTTCTTCAAGAACGGGTTCCGCTCCGCCCAGTCGGCGCCCAGCGCGCTTTGCGTCGGGATGTAGGGCGAGCCGATCGCGGCCGCGTGCAGCGCGAGCGCCAACGTGAAGTTCGAGAAATCGACCACCTCGATCGCCCGCGGCGTTCCCCGCTCGACCGCGCGACGGAAGGCGTAGGCGGAGCCCATCATCACGTTCCCGACCCACGCGGCCATCACGCGGCTCACCAGCCCGGCTCCGATCAATTGATCGAAGCAGATGTCGCTCACGGGTCCGACCAGCGTCAGGTCGCCGATCCCTTGGCGGATCAGCTCGCGGGTCGCGGCGAAGGGAATCATCTGCTCGAAGCACGTCCCCATCGCCACGACGGAGCCCGACTTGACGTGGCGCCGGATCGCCTCGCTCAAGGGCAACACCTTCTCACGCCCGGTGTCGCGCGGGAGCGCGTCGGGTCGATCGGTGGGACGCCAGGGGTAGAGGTCGTCCATGCGGACGATGGGATCATCGGTCATGGCTGGAATGTGGCATTATAACCCGATGTCGCTAGAAGATGAGCGCCTCGACATCCACGACCGGATCCGCCGTCTGTACTACATGCTCCTCGGCGTCGTCATCGTGGTGGCGCTCGTGCTCGGTCTCTCGCAGGCGACCGGTCGGCCGCGGATGACGCTGACCAGCGAGGTCGTGATCTTCGCACCCTCCGCCCGGGTCTGGGCCGTGCTCGCCGATCTCCCGGCCTACGCGGAGTGGAACTCGTTCATCCCGAAGGCGACGGGAGTGCTGGCCAAGGACGCGCGGCTCACCGTGCGGATCGCGCCGCCCGGCGGCGTCCCCATGACGCTCACCCCGAAGATCATTCGCCTCGACCCGGGGTCGCGCCTCACCTGGCGGGGCCGTCTCTTCGCGCCCGGCATCTTCGACGGCGAGCACGACTTCGTGGTCGCGGCACGCGACTCCTACGTCACCCGCTTCACGCAATCGGAGACGTTCAAGGGAATCTTGGTGCCGCTCTTCGCACCGTCCCTCAAGCGAAACGTCGGCGCCGGATTCGACCAGATGAACCGCGAGCTGAAGCGCCGCGCCGAGGGACTCTCCAACTCCAACCAGACGCTCAGCTCTTCGCCGGCTCGTCCTTGATCAGGAGCTTCACGATCAGGAACACGACCGCGGCGATGATGATGAAGTCGATCAGGGCCCCCGCGAACGGCCCGATCCCGAACTTGATGCTCCCAACCGTGAGCGTCGCTTCGCGCCAGTTGCCGGACGGGGTCAGGGCGCCCACCACCGGCATGATGATCTCGCTGACCAGGGCCGACACGACCTTGCCCACCGCGCCGCCGATCACGACGGCGACGGCGAGTCCGATGACGCCGTGCTTCATCAGGAACGATTTGAATTCCCCGAGCATGCCTGGCTTCCTCCCGCGCGGCCGCTAGCGGCCCCTCCGCGCGCCGGCCGCGGCGCCCGAACGGAGCGACGGCCGTTCGACCGTCGGGCGAACACTACTCCGCTGTGTTACGCTTGCGCCATCGTGAATCGTGCCCGCTCGCTTCAGGCCGCCCCCTCGATCCGGGCCTGACGCGTGCCGATGCTCCACTGGGTCGACACGATCTTCCCCCGCAAGGCCCTCTTCCACAAGGATCGCCGCCTCTGGCACCTCTTCATCGGCCGTCTCTTCGCCTCGACGGGGTTCTCGATCGTCATCCCGTTCCTCGCGCTCTACCTGCACGGCACGCGCGGTTACGCGATGAGCGCGGTAGGCCTGATCTTCTTCGTGGCTGCGTTGACGGGCGCGGCGGGACAGATCGTGGGAGGCGAGTGGTGCGATCGTAGCGGCCGAAAGGTCGTCCTCGTGTGGGCTCAGATCATCCGCTCGGTCACGTTCCTGGCGCTCGGCCTGGCCGTCACGCTGCACGGACCGTTCTTCATATTCATGGCGCTCACGTCCTTGAGCGCCTTCGCGGGGCGGATGTTCGAGCCCCCTTCGGGCGCCATGATCGCCGACATGACCGACGGCGAACGGCGCGCCGAAGCCTTCGGCGTGCTCCGGATCGGCGGCAACCTGGGCTGGGCGCTGGGGCCCGCGATCGGGGGCTTCCTCGCCGCACTTTCGTACGCGTCGCTCTTCTACGTCGCGGCGGCGGTGCTCCTGGTCGCGGCGATCCTGATCGCGCTCAAGGTGGCGGAGACCTCGCCGCGGCATCGCCGGCGCGCGCCGGGCGAGCCGGCCCCGCCGGAGGAAATCCCGGCGGTCGGCCCCGTGCCTCCCGGGCGCGGCTTCGAGTTGTCCTCGATCGGGGCCACGCTCCGGGATCGCACGTTTCTGCGGTACTGTCTCATCACGCTGGTCTTTTTCACGGTGATGGCGCAGCTCATGTCGACGCTCTCGGTCTACGTCGTCGAGTGGACACACCACACCAAGGTCGAACTGGGCATCCTCTACACGCTGAACGGGCTGATGGTCGTAATCTTGCAGTTTCCGGTCGTTCGGCTGCTGACGCCGTACCGGCTGACCACCGCGATGGTCGCCGGCAGCCTGCTCTACGTGGTGGGGTACGGCTTGATGGGAGCAGGCTCGAGTTTCGCGCTCCTCGCGGCGTCGATGTTCGTCGTCACGTCGGGGGAGATCGTCGCGTCGCCCGCCTCCATGAATCTCGTGGCGAATTTCTCGAGCGAGAAGGTTCGCGGGCGCTACATGGGTGTCTATGGGCTGTTCAATTCCTTCGGCTGGTCGATCGGGCCCCTGGTCGGCGGCGTGCTACTCGACGTCGCCCGGGGAAAGCCGCTTCTACTGTGGGGCCCGATCGCCGGTCTCATGCTTCTCGCGGCGCTCGGCTACGCGGACCTGAGGCGTCGCATCGATCCCGCCACCGATCAAAACAAGGAGAGTGCCGCATGAGCGCCACTGGGACCGAACACCGCTTCGAGTGCCGTCTCGTCTGGACCGGCGCCACGAAGGGGCCGGCCGTGAACTACGAGACCTACTCGCGCGAATGCCGCGCCGATTTCCCCGGCAAACCGTCGATGCGACTCTCGGCCGCACCGATGTTCCGGGGCGATCCCGCGATCGCCGATCCGGAGGACCTCCTGGTCGCGTCGCTTTCCGCCTGCCACTTTCTGTCGTACGTGGCGCTCTGCGCCCGAAACGGCGTGCACGTGATCACCTACGAGGACGATGCGGTGGGCGTCATGGCGCGCGTCGAACGCGTCACCAAGTTCACGGACGTGCTGCTCCGCCCTCGCGTGACGATCGCCGCGGGATCCGATCCCGAGAAGGCGCGCGCGCTCCACGAGCGGGCGCACCACGAATGCTTCATCGCGAACTCGGTGAATTTCCCGGTCCGAAACGAGCCGGCGATCTCGGTCGCCGCGCCGGTGTAGAGCCCGACGATGCCCGGCAGGCTCGCCGGCGACGGAGACGAGCGGGGACGCACGGTGGCGCGCCCGTGGCAGATCTATCTGCTCACCGCGCTCTGGGCGGTGAAGGGGTTCCAGGAGCTCTTTGCGGGAGTGATCGGGTCGGGGTTCTTCACGTCGTCCCAGGCGGCGCGCGGCGTTCTCTCGGGGTACCCGCTCCAGATGGCGATCCAGAGCGTTCTTTTCTCGGCGCTGCTCGCCGTGGGCGCATTCACCGTCATGACGCTCCTCTGGCTGGGAAAGCGCGCCGCGCGCGCGGGAGGAGTCGCGGTGGCGCTCGTCAGCGAACTGCCGATGCTCGCCTACCTGGTGTCCCGGCCCGCGGAGTTCGGCGGCGAGGGCAATCTCGTGAGGACGGTGCTCGTCGCGACGATCGTGAACCTGGGGATCGTGGGAATGCTGCTCTTCGACGCGCGGCTCGCCCGATTCCTCGGGAGCACGCGCCTTATCGGGTGGTGGGCCCCAAGGCGGTGACCCGCACCCCCTGCGGGGGCTCGAAGAGTTCGACGACGTTGCCACAACCGTCCTCGGCGAGGATCTGCCGGCCGCCAGGTCCGACCACGATGTCGTTCCGGAACGTCACGCCCTCGGTGCGCAATCGCGACACGGTCCCCTCGAGGTCGGCAACCTCCACGACGATGCGGTTCCACCCGCCCGGGCCCGGCTTTCGCCCGTCCGGCATCGGCCGCGCGGCCGAGGTCTCCGGACCGCTCAGCCAGAGCATCAGCTGCCCCTTCGACACGGCGGCGAATGGCGGCCCCCACCGCATGGCGAGCGTGAATTCGAGGCGATCGACGTAGAAGGACAGGGCGCGGTCGACGTCGTCGACGAAGTATCGGACGATGGCCATGCGGGATCCCGAGCGTTAGCCCAGCGTGTAACCGCCATCCACGATGATGACCTGCCCGGTGACCCAGGACGACTTCCCGGTGCAGAGGAAGGCGGCCACGTTCGCGACCTCCTCCGGCGTGCCCACGCGCCCGAAGGGAGTGCGCGCGGTGGATTCGCGGATGATCTCGTCGTAGCTGGGGAACACCTTGAGCGAATCGGTGTCGATGAACCCGCCCGACACCGCGTTCACGTTGATCTTTCGGGGCGCGAGCTCGAACGCCAGGTAGCGGACCAGCGTCTCGATGGCCGCTTTGGAAACGCCGATCGCCGCGTATCCGGGGATGTATCGATGGCTCCCGAGCGAGGTCAGCGCCACGATCTTCCCGCCTTCCGGCATCAGTTTCACCGCTTCCTGAGCGCAGAAGAGGAGCGCCTTGGCGTTCGTGGCCATCGCCACGTCCCACATCTTGTCGTTCACCTCGAGCACGTTGCCGAAATGGCCCAGCGCGGCGTTTGAGATCAGGATGTCGAGCTTGCCGAACTCCTTCTTGATCTCCTCGAACATGCCGGGGATCTGCTCGGAGTTGCCCATGTTGGCGCGGAGCGCGATCGAGCGGACGCCCTTCGACTCGATTTCGGCGACCGCGGCTTTGGCCGCGTCGCGGCTGCGGAAGTAATTGATCGCGACGTCGGCGCCCATGCCGGCGAGGTTCAGGGCGATGGCTTTTCCGATGCCCCGGGTGCCGCCCGTGACGAGCGCCTTCTTTCCCTTCAGCTCGGCCATGCTCCCTCCGTGTAAGTCATTGAACGGGCGCAGATTCTGTTAAATGGCGGGCGCGAAGTCAAGCAAAACGGCCGGCGGGGCCGCCGGCCGTGGAAAGCGATTCGGGCGCTTCGGGTTGGCTAGGCGCCCGGCTTCATCTCCCGGGCGACCAGGGAGAGCGCGGCGTTCTCCCGCCATCCGCTCACGAGCGCGACGAGGCGGACCGGGCTGCCGTCGGCGGGGCGCGCGAGGGTCCCGGCGACCGAGAGCGGGAACGTCTGCCCGGTCTCGGCCAGCGTAAAGGTGGTGACGCCGTTCACCGCGGTGGCCAGCGTGCCGCTCGCCTCGAAGAGCACGTCGACCACGCTCAGGTCATGGAGGCGGTTGTCGGCAAGCGAGTGGATCACCTGGCGCAGCGGAACCTGCCGCGGGGTCGCGTACCGCACTTCCACGCGATCGTCGGAAAACTTGGTCTCGCCGCCCTCCGAGGTCGACCGAACCATCTGCCGGATCGTCGTCCGGCAATGCGAACACGAGGTGCAACCGCGAAGCGCGAGGTACACGCGCGCGAACGGGGCGCGATCGGGCGTGGGCGCCGCAGGCGGCGACGCCGCGGCGGCGGTGGTGATGCCGGCCGCGAGGAGGACGACCGCGGCGATGAGCGCGGCGCGATGGATCCGGGGGTTCGTCGTACGAGCTCCAAGCATTGGGTGATCTCCCGTTCGTCCTAGAAGAGGAACGCCGCGCCGAGATTGAACCGATTGAGGGTCGCGTCGGTTCCGTCTTCCCAGTATTCGAAATCCGCCTTGAGCGAGATCTTCTCGATCGGAAGGTACGCGACCCCTCCCGTGATCACCTTTCGGTCGAACGCCGGATCGGCCGTCGCGCCGGTCGGCATCTCCGCGTTCGTGTCGAACCGTTCGTAGCGCGCGAAGAGGAAGAGCGCGCGACGTGAATCCGACTTCGCGTCGCGGCGGAGGAGATCGTACGCCGCCTCGGCGTAGAAGCCCTGCATGACCTCCCCCACGTTCTCTCCGGTGACCGCGGCGACGCTGTCGGCGCCGTCCAGGAAGTCGCGCGCGAACTCGCCGCGCAGGTCGAGACCGCCCCTCCGGAGGCGCGCGTCGAGCGCGACCATGCCCACCTTCACGTCGCCCAAGCCCGGCTCGCTCTGATCGGCGCCGCCGTAGTAGCCCGAGGCGCCCGCCGACAAGCCCGCGGTCGTCGCGTATTCCAGGCGCGCCACGCCCGCGAGGTCCTCGGCCTTCGCCTCGCTCGAACCCGACCGGCCCTCGCGAATGCCGTTCGGCCCGTCGAAATTCACGGCGTTCAGTCCCGTCACTAGATAGGCGCGATAACCGAGCGCGCCGTTTTGGGCACGACCGACCACGCCGATGCCGTTCTCCTGCCAGCTCGTGGGGATGATGCTCTGCTCCACGTAGGGCCGCTCGACCGAGTAGTAAAGCGGCGGTTCGTGGAATTCGTTCAGCGGCCCGACCGGCATGAGGAGGCTGCCGAACCGGAGCGAGAGGGTGGGGCTCAGGTCGTAGTCGAGGTGTGCGTACTCCAGCTCCAATTCGCGCGCCGCGTGCTCGTAATCGAGCTCCGCGTCCAGCCGGATCACCGGCGTGAATTCGTAGGTCCATCCGAGCACGAACCGATGCACGTCCGCTTCACTCACCGCCGACTGGTCCATCGTCCCGGTCTGCGGATTGTTGTAGTGGAACTCTCCGTAGCCGTGGAACTGGAGGCGATTCTCGGTCTCCTCCGCGGCGTGCGCGGGGGATGGAACTCCGAGGTGAAGCAAGGCGGCGGCGGCAAACGCGGCGGTGAACGCCGCGGCGGCAGGGGCGGTGGTGCGGCGGGTCGGGCGCTTCATGGCGGGAAACGGATCCTCCCTGGAAAGGGCCGCAGCCTCAGGGGCGGCGGCATCGGGTGCGTTTGGAGTTCGCTTTTGAGACACGATTTCAAATACCAGCACTGACGACGCGGGAGAATCGCCCACGCAAGAAGGCGCCGCAAGCAAAATGTTTAGTGGCCTTAATTTTCGCCCTGACTCCCGGCCAACCCCTTGCCTCGGGCCAAGATCAGATATATACGCCCTTGGTTTTTGCGACGATATCTCAATTACCGCCGCTTGCGCGCCAAGCCCGGCTCGTGGTACTCGTCGCGCATGAGCTACGGCAAGCTGCTCTTCGGTGTGCTCCTCGTGGGTGGTGGCGGGATCCTTCTCGCGAGTCATCTCGGCTACGTTCCGGCCGGGACCACGGCCTGGCTTCTCCAGTACTGGCCCGTGCTCCTGATCGCGATCGGCCTCGCCTTCCTCGCGAACGCGATCCAGAACCCGTTCCTGGGCTGGGTCGCGGTCCTGGTCATCCTGGCCGGCCTCGGGTGGGGAGCCTGGTGGGCGCACGAGCACGGCGCTCC
>Ga0075434_100006073_pt1 | contig 11049 bp, 8 predicted proteins | sample RhiMethybrSRZTD3_FD_75298 | JGI IMG/M metagenome (GOLD analysis project Ga0075434, IMG submission 75298) | Populus rhizosphere microbial communities from Tennessee, USA - Rhizosphere MetaG P. TD hybrid SRZTD3 | ecosystem: Host-associated > Plants > Roots > Rhizosphere > Soil | place: USA...
AACTTCCACACGATCCAGTGCGTGGAGGCGGGCGTGCGCCAGCACGAGCTGCTGCGGGGGACCGGTGAGGAAGGCCTCCCGCTGATCGCCGCTGCGCGCTACCTCGCCGCGCACGCGCCCACGCCGCGCGCGCAGCATCAGACCTACGACATCGCGCGCCGCCTCCACCGCGGCGAGCGGGTGTATGAGGAGGAGCCGGCCCCGGCCTGAGGCGCGCATCGCCGGCGCGGTCAGCCGGCCGGCGGAATGTTCTGGTTGCGGCGGAGGACGTTGTTCGGGTCGTAGCAGGACTTCAGAGCCTGGAGGCGCGCGAATGAGTCGAGGCCGAAGGCCGCGCGGACGCGGTCAAGGGGTTCGTCGGCCTGCATGTAGTTGGCGTAGCCGCCACTGATCGACCAGGGCTCGATCGCGGCCGCCGTGGTGCGCGCCCACTCGATGCTGTCTTCGTCGTGCGCTGGATCGGTCCAGCTCGCCATCACGCTCACGTTGAAGGCGGCATCCCTGAAGCCAAGGGCAGCGCGCTCCGGCTTGATGTCCTTGGCCACGCCGTGAAGCGACTCGATCAGAATTCCACCTGGCGGGCGGCCGAGCACGGTCATGCGGTGAAGCAGCTCGTCGATCAGCTCGTCCGGTAGCTCAGCGACGAAGTGGCCCTTCCAGTAGTTGCGGTCGATGCCGTAGCCGGGATCGAAGATCCGCTGCTGCTCGAGGAAGCCCTGACGCCGGACGCCGTCGCTGACGAGAGCGGGCACCTGGCGCAGCGGATGGAGGGCTTCCGGGTCCTCCCCCTCGCCCGTGTAGCAGGGGACGACGACGAGCTGCGCCGCCAGGGACGCATCCGTGGCAAGTTGGGCCTGGATGCTCAGCTCGCGTGGGCCGCCGACCGCGAGCTCGCGGAAGAGACGGAGTGCCTCGGCAACGCCCTCTCCCTCGTACTTGAGGCGCCCGCCGACGACCTGCTCGAGTGAGTGGAGCTGGAACTCGGCCTGGTTGACCACGCCGAAGTTGCCGCCACCTCCGCGAAGCCCCCAGAGCAGCTCGGGGTTCTGAGCGTCGGTCGCGCGGACGATCTCCCCGCTCGGGCAGATCACCTCTGCGGCGACCAGGTTGTCGCAGGTGAGCCCGTGCTGGGCGGTCAGGTGACCGATCCCGCCACCGAGGGTGAGACCGATGACACCGGTGGAGCCGACTACGCCGCCGGGCGTGACCAGGCCGTGTGCTTGCGTCGCGGTGTCGAAGTCGAGCCAGGTAGCGCCGCCCTGGCACGTTGCGAGCCCGTTCTCTCGATCCACACGGACGTCTCTCATACGCGAGAGATCGATCACCAGGCCGTCGTCGACCGCGCAGTGCCCTGCGGGGTTGTGGCCTCCGCCCCGGACCGCGATCTCGAGACCTCGGGCCTGGCCGAAGGCAAGGGCCGCGACAACGTCGTTCCCGTCGACGCAGCGGACGATCGCCGCCGGGCGCCGATCGATCAGCACGTTGAAGCAGAGGCGTGCCCGCTCATACTCGCGGTCGCCTTCGACGAGCACGTCGCCCGTCAGCGAACCACGGAGCTCGTCCAAAGCGTCAGCCATCAACGGTGAAGACTCTGTCAGGGAGAAGAAGTGAGCGCTCGAACGAATCGATCCAGCGCGCGGCCGCCCCTGACGAGCCGGCCGCCGCCTCGGTGGGGCCGAAGAGGCGGCCCGAGGACCGCCTCCCCGACACCCCTGGCTCACGCTAGGTTTCGCCGGGTGCCCCTGCGCGTCGCCTGGATCTCTCATTGCCCGGTCAAGGGCCTCGCGATACGGCAGCTCGACCACTGCGAGCTGACCGAGGCCGGGATCGCCGGAGATCGGGAGTTCTTTCTCGTCGACGAGAACGACCGGCTCGTGAACAGCAAAGGGCTAGGCGCCTTCCAGCAGATCGTCCCGCGCCACGACCGCGAAGCGGGCTCGTTGACGCTCGCGTTTCCCGACGGCACGACGGTCTCCGACGAAGTCGGCTTCAACGGCTCGCTGGGCGCGCGGTTCTGGGGTGCAACCGTTGACGTCCGCATCGTCGACGGACCGTGGAGCGAAGCGATCTCCGACTTCGCCGGCCGCGACCTTCGACTCGTCTGGGCTTCGGGGCCGGCGCCGGATCGCCTGCGAAGCGGCGCTGCGACGCTGCTCGGGACCGGCTCTCTGCACGCGCTCGCGCGGATCCTCGGCGTGGACGAGGTCGACGAACGGCGCTTCCGCATGAACTTCGGCATCGACGGGCTCGGCGAGCACGAGGAGGACGAGTGGCTGGGCCGTCGCGTCCGGCTCGGCGAGGCGGTCGTCGTGCCGAATGGGAACGTCGGCCGCTGCGCGGTGACGACACAGAACCCAGACACGGGTGCGCCCGACGTCGACACGCTGAAAGCGCTCGCGGTTTATCGCGGAGTCATCGAGACGACCGAGCCGCTGCCGTTCGGAGTCCATGCGGCAGTCGCGCAGCCCGGCCGGGTCCGCGTCGGCGATACCGTCGAGTTGGTCTGACCCCGTCTGACAGAGGGTGGAGGCGGCCGGAAGACCGCCCCCCCAACCTGTCATCCGAGCGGCCAGCTCGCAATGGTTGCGAGCGGGGCCTGCCAGACGTCGTGGTAGGCGGGCCCGACAGGCGAGTCGCCGAGAGGAACGGTTCCGAAGAACGAGGCGTGGAACCACTGCTGTTCTCCCCAGAGCCCGGGGAAGCGCACCCAGGCCTGCGAGTGCGGGTCGGCGTCGTGGATTGTCGTCACGTCGTTCGCCGACTGCGGTGGCCCCGCCGTCACGCCGCCCGGGAATGCGTAGTCGACCGGGAGCGGCAGCCCTGCCTGGCCGAGCAGGAACAGCGCCTGCGGCGGGATGCACCTGGTGTTGAGCTGGTGTGGGCCAGGAGCGAAGTAGTTGGCATGCGAGCCGAGCGCCACGTAGACGATCGGATGCGTTTCCCGCCAGCGAGGTGTCTCAGCCCACGCACGCTGCTGGCCGAGGCAGTGCTGGCTGTAAGCCGTCTCGACGGGGTCGCCGTCGGTTGAGATGACCACGTTGACGACCTCCCAGTCGCCTTCGTGTGCCTGCCAGATGAAGTCGCTCGGCGGGTACTGATACGAGTAGACGTCGTCGTAGTAGAAGTACCAGTACTGCAGAACCGTGGCGTCGGGCAGGTGTGCCACTCGCCCGTACACGACGCTCCCTCCGTCCCAGGCGTCCCAACTCGTCCGGTAGCAGCCGAGCCCGCCGATCGATGCGCTGGGGCTGCATGGGGTCTGGTTCAGCCGAAAGGTGCCGTTCTCCGGCAACCCACCGGGACCTGGATCGCTGTCGACGACGACCCAGTGGCCGCCGATCAGTTGCTCCAGGGCGGAATCGCCGATGAACGACTGCACGGCGGTGGGTCCAAACGCCTCCTGCGGATCGAAGTGCGTGACGGGCTGGTACGTGCGCAGCAGCTGGGGGTCCGGAGCCCCGGCCCGCGCGACCGATGCCGTCCCGAGCGTCATCAGAAGCGCTGCCGCGGCGAGCGCGATGACCTTTCTCATGATCCTCTCCTTTCGTGCCTCCACGTCCATCAGGGACATCCGCGTTTCCTGGTCTCGATCCCTCGGGAGGAGACGTTGTCGGTTGGGCTCGTGTGGACGTAGAAGCGGTCCAGTCGAATCGTGAAACAGCTGTGACGCGCCTGACCTCCGGCGCCGGGTGCACGCCGAGCGGTCACCTCGACTCGCCAGAGACTCGGCTTTACCCGCGTCGCGCGCGAGATGCGGTACGCGCTCGGCCTGGCATTGCCAGCCCTCAGGTACATCTCGGTGTCCGTGATCGCCACCTGCCGTTCGGCGTCGTGGAGGTCGAGCGCAACATGCGGGCCAGCGGCTCGAGATCGAACGGCTCTTCGAGAAGTCCCGAGTCGGTGACCGCGAGTGTGTCCGCCCGGTGAATCGCATACGCGAACCGCCCGGTCGGCGGCGTCGTTCCGGGCGGTCGAGTTCCACGGTACGCGGTTAGATGTCCGGTGAAGGCGACGACGTAGACCTTGAAGTCGGGCCCGTCTACCTTCGGTCCGGCCGGCTCTGCGCGAAAGACCGCATGCTGGGTGGTGGCGACCACGATGCCGTCGGTCGGATGGGTTTCGCCCAGGCTCGCCGCGCCCCTGATCGCGCTTGCGCGCAGAGCCTCGAGGCGCTCAGGGGTCAACCCCGGAAGCGACGTGTGCTGCGTCTTCTCGCCGGCGCGTGAGCTGCAGCCGGCGGCGGCGGTCATGATCGCCAACCCGGCCACTCCGAAGAACCATGCGCGCCTCACTCGCATCACGCTTCCGGCGCGATTCGTGGCTCTGGCGCGTAGGTAAGCATTGCGGTGGACGGGGCCGGCGGCTCCGGCTGCCGCAGCTCGCGCCAGACGTCGTTCAGATGCTGTTGCGTGTACACGAGCTCGATCGGCAAGAGGAACACGCCGACCACGTAGAGGGCGATTGCAAGACCATGGTCGATCCGTCCTGGGGCTCCAGCCCGCACCTCGGCCTCCTGTAGACGGCCGACGAAGCGCCACCATGAGACGAAGGGCGGCACGATCAGCAGCGCACCGGGAACGATCGCGAGCACCGAGACGACGGGGTGGCGCCCTAAGCCGAAGTCCTTCAGCTCGCGATTGGCCTGGTAGTACCAATAGACGTAGTAGACGCCAAGCGTCACGATCGCGAGGGCGAACACCGTCCACGGGCTGCGAATTCTCGCCGTCGCCTCCGAGCCGGTGATCGTGACTTCCGCACGGGAGTTCCCACGCGGGAGTTGCGCCGCAACCCCGAGCACGGCGAGGGCAAGGCTGCTCGAGCCGAGCAACGCGACGTAGAGCCCCCACTCCGCCTGCTCAAGCTTCGCTCCGAGGACAGTGTCCGAGTACGTCGAGATGTCGTACAGGTTGTACGCGGAGATCGCGATCCCGAGCGCCGCGGCGAGGAACGGCACGATGCACAGCCAGCGCTTCCGCCAGCGAAGAAGGAGGCCCAGCGCGACAGCGGCGACGACGGCTGCCCCCAGAACCTTCCAGCCGGCGCCGTCGTCGGTGCCGCGGGCGGTGAACGTTCCGAGGACCGTCAACCAGGGGCCGAATGCGCCGATCGCCATCGCGCCCGTGCTAGCGGCCGCCCACCACCAGGTCCTCGGGAAGCGGCTTGCCTCGTGAACGCCGTCGAACGAAGTCACGTCCGCACACTCTCGAAGGCCGCTAACGCGTCGCTATCAAGGCGCTGTCGTGCCTCGGGCAGGGAGGGGTCTTGACCGGAGGCCGTAGACCGGAGTAAGAAGTGGTCGTCCCGCGCTTTCGGCGCGACTCCGTCGGGTCGCACATCGGACCCGACTCGGACAGGAGGACGAGATGAGGGTCACCAGGCTTCACTCCCGGCTCGGGTTCGCCGCGCCGAGACTCCGCCTGGCGGTTGTGAGCGCGGCTCTCGCGTCCGTCGCTGTGCTGGGGAGCGCGCCTGCCGCCTCCTCGGGCCCGAGCATCAGGGCGCCCGCCGACGTGATCGTGGGGGAGGCCGAGGGCCACGTCGACTTGATTGTGAGCCTCTCGGCGCCCAGCTCGAGCCCGGTGTCGGTCCACTACGCGACCGCCAATGGCTCTGCGTCGGCCGGGCCTACGTGCGACTCCGACTACGTCGCGACCTCGGGCACGCTCAACTTCGCGCCCTTCCAGACTGCGGCGACGGTACAAGTGCAGATCCTCGACTGCCCGAACAGCGAGGGATTCGAGGCCTTCCGGCTCAGCCTCAGCGCGCCGGTCAACGGTGTGATCTCCAGGTCCTCGAGTGAGGTGGGCATCGTCGACAACGACAACGTCGTCACTACGCCGGGAATCGTCGCGCGCGATGCGGTGGTCGACGAGAAGGACGGGCTCGCGCTCGTTCCGGTGCTGCTCGGCGGCACCGGCGGGGAGGCGTCGAACACCACCGTCACCGTCGACTACACGACCGTCGACGGGAGCGCGAGCGCCGGAAGCGACTACACGCCCAAGAGCGGCACGCTCTCGTTCGCGCCAGGCGAGACGGTGAAGACGGTTGCCGTGCCGATCGCCGACGACGCCGCCACGGAGCCGCCCGAGAGCTTTGTGCTCTCGTTCAGCAACCCGGTAGAAGCGACGATCGCGCGTGGCGAGGGGACCGTGACGATCGCTGCGAGCGACGCGACCTCGATCTCGCAGCCCCGGATTTCGGCGCCATTTGACATCGCCGTCGGCGAAGGCGACGGCTACATCGACCTCGTGGTGAAGCTGTCGGCACCCGGCAGGAACCCGGTTTCGGTTGCGTACACGACTCAGAACCTGACCGCGGCCGCCGGTTCGACGTGCAACAACGACTACGTCGCTGCGTCCGGGACGCTCAGTTTTGCCCGTGGAGAGACGGCGAAGGTCGTCCGCGTCGACATCCTCGACTGTGCCGACTTAGAAGGAGCAGAGACGTTCGGCTTCCTGCTCTCCGCGCCGGTGAACGCCGTCCTCGACGACGCCGGCACTGTGATCACGATCGCCGACAACGACAGCGGGGTGAGCCTGAACAGCATCGCGGTCACCCCCGCCAATCCGGCAATTGCGGGTGGGGCCGACCAGCCCTTCACGGCCAGCGGCACCTTCTCGGATGGCCACACCGAAGATCTCACCGCGACCGTCACCTGGGCGTCCTCCAGCACGTCGGTGGCGACCGTCACCGCGGCGGGCGTCGCGCACGGTGTCAGCGGCGGCTCGAGCACGATCTCGGCTGTGGACGACGGGCTCACCGGATCGACGAACCTCGCTGTCGGCGGCTTAATCGCGCAGACGATCAGCTTCGCGGCGCTGCCGAGCAAGACCTACGGCGACCCTGCCTTCACCGTCAGCGCAAGCGCAAGCTCCGGCCTGGACGTGAGCTTCACCGCTTCAGGTAGCTGCACAGTCAGCGGCTCGACCGTGAGACTTACCGGAGCCGGCGCTTGCACGATCACTGCCTCTCAACCCGGTGACGGAGCGTACGGCCCGGCCACTCCCGTCGCTCGCACGTTCTCGATCGCCAAGGCGAGCCAGGCGATCGGCTTTGCCCCGCTCGCGGCCAGGAAGGTCGGCGACCCTGACTTCACGATCACCGCCAGCTCGTCCTCGGGACTCGCTGTCGCGTTCACCGCCTCCGGCACCTGCTCAGTCACGCCGTTGGCAGTGCTTCCGAGCCAGGCGATCGTCCACGTGATCGGCGTCGGCAGCTGCACGATCACCGCGTCGCAGTCGGGTAGCGGGAACTTCAACGCGGCGACACCAGTGGCTCGCGCCTTCGCGATCTTCGCGGGAGCACGGACCTGCAAGGTTCCGGAGCTGGTGGGGAGGAGGGTCGCGAAGGCGAAGGCACTCATAGTGCTGCGGCATTGCCGTGTCGGCAGGCTCGGCCGCGCCTATTCTCGCGCTCGAAAGGCGGGCGTCGTGATCGCGCAAGGAAAGCGCGCCGGGCGGGTGCTCCCCGGTGGCACCCGGATCTCCCTGGTTGTCAGCCGGGGGCGTAAGCGCTGAGGCTCGCCGCTCGGCTAGCGCTTCTGCGCCCGCTGACGACCAGGGTCACCCGCGCCGCCTACGTGGCGGCACCGGCGTGCCCGCCGGACAATCGACTCCGGCGACGACGGCCTTGAAGTTGTCGAACGACGCGTGCGCGGGCTTTCCGCCCCAGGGCGGGTCGTCCGAGCTGAAGCTGAGCCCCAGCGTGGCTTGTCCTTTGACCTTTTGCGTGCCGAGCAGGACCCAATTCCTGGCTCGGTAACGGTAATAGGCGCGCAACACTCCCTTGCGGCGAACGAGGCGAAGACTGCCGTGCGTGTCAGCCGTGTGCACGCGCGTATCGGCGTGAACGTCCGTTTCGTAGGCCTCTCCACCGAAGCCGTCCGCGTGGCCGCCGACGCGTGCGATCGCGAAGGTCCTAACGAGGGAGCTCACGCTGGCCAACAACGTCAGTCGCAGACCGTCGCCTGCGGGCCAGTTGACCCGTCGGTAGTCGACCTTCGCATCGAAATCGCCGATGACCGCGCACCCGGCCCAGTAAATCTCGCCGATTCCCTTGCCGGGATCGGGGGCGGGATCCGTTGGGACCCAGACCTCCAGCTCACCGTTCTGCTCCGCCATGTCGATCCCCGGACCCGACTTCGAGGGCCCCCACATTGCGTCAACGTCGGGGTCGGTGAAGTTATCGGTGAGGAAGTAGGCCCAGCTCGCCGGTGGCGGTGGCGGCGGTGGCGGCGCTGGCGGCGGATTGGCGGGGTGGCTAGGTGGAGGCGGTGGCTGCGGAGCGCCGGTCGCGACTGTCTTTATTCCTTGCTTCACCGATGTGCCGTGGTGCGACACAAGGACGCTCTGCTTGGTCGTCGTCTGGGTCTCGGTCGTCGCAATCTTGGTCTTCCCCTGCTGCTGCCCTCGTGCGCCGGTGTGCGCCTTGCTCGACGTGAGCTGCGGGATGAACGAGATCGTGCCGGCGGCGACCTGTTGCGCCGGCTCGGCAGGACTCCGGTCCGACACGAGCAGCCCCGTAGCGACCCCGGCTGCTCCGAGCACTACGGCTGCGGCGACGAGGACCGGCCACCGCTTTCGGCCGCGGGCCTCCCGAGCCTCGACCGGCGCGGGCGCCTCCGGCGTGTGGGCCGATACCGCGGTGGCCACCGGCAGGGTGAGGGCCGGATCCTGGCGGAGAATTGCCTGCTCGAGCTCGCGCAGCTCCGGGCCGGGATCGATCCCGAGCTCGTCGACGAGGACACGGCGCGTCTCGCGGTAGGCCTCGAGCGCCTCGGCCTGGCGACCGCACCGGTAGAGGGCGAGGATCAGCAGCGCGCGCAGATGCTCGCGCAGGGGATGTGCCGCGACGAGTGCCTCGAGCTCCGGGACGCGCTGCTCGTGTTGCCCGAGCTCGAGGTCCGCCTCGATGCGCCGTTCGAGCGCCGAGAGACGCAAGCTCTCGAGGCGCGCGGACTCGATGGCAAGCGTGTGTTCCTGCAGGAGGTCGGCAAGCGCAGGTCCGCGCCAGAGGGCGAGGGCCTCGTCGAGCTTCGCTCGCCGCTCCGGCGCCGCGAGCTTTCCCGCCTCCGACACCAGCCTCTCGAACCGCCGCACATCCAGCGCAGCTGGATCGACGGAAAGGAGGTACCCGGACTCCTTCGTCACCAGGAGCTCTGGTCCGAGGTCCTTGCGGAGCCGCGAGATGTGGTTCTGCAGCGCCGCCGAGGCGTTCGCAGGAGGGTGTTCCTCCCAGAGCTCGTCGATCAGCCGGTCACGGCTGACGACCTCGTTCGCGTGCAGGAGGAGCAGGGCTAGGACGGCCCGGCGCTTCTGCCCCCTCAACTCGAGCGCCCGACCCTCGTGCCACACCTCCAACGGGCCGAGCAGGCGAAAATCCATTCACGGCAACGGTAACACTGCTGCAAACCGCACAAAAGCCCGGACCTAGTTGTTTCCGGTCTTAGCTTCGCCGGCTAGCGTCCGCCGCTGACGACGACGTGCACGGCAATCGCCGGTCCGGGAGGTGTCGGCCTCGCTGGCGGGGACCCGGACTCGGCGCTGCCGGGCCGTGGAAGCGCTCCGCAGGCTGCCGCCGCGAACACGACCGCACACCAGACCAGCATCACAGCGAACAGCCTGCTCATGGCCGGCGAGCCTGCGTACGCCGGAGCAGCCGGTAAGCGCGTTCGGCCGCGACTACAGCCGCCCAAAGCAGAAGCCCCGCCATAGCACCACCGACGGCACCGACCAACGAACCCATCATGGCCTGGTCGCCACGGCTGAACAGCAAGTTCGAGTCGGCCGTGAGGTAGCTCGCCGTTCCGACCCCAACCGCTCCGAAGGCGAAGCCGACCAAGACCGCTTTAGCGAGCATCCACTGCCTCGCTCGACTCGCGTGAGGTTGCCTCTCCTTGTCGGGTGGACATGCCACGAGCCTGCTCCGACGCGCTATCGCCGCAGTAACACCGCGCTGTCTCGGTCTTCACCGGACGACAAGGGACAGGCTGAACGTGTTCGAGGGCAGCCACGCGATGCGGTAGCGCATCCCCCTCACGGCGTTCACCACCCGCTCGTATGTCCCGTTGCCGTCCGTCAGCGCCGGTCGCCCCACGGCGGCCCAGTGTCCTCGTGTGAAGTGCTCGAGCACGTAGCGGCGCCGGCCCGTCCCAGGTCGCACCTGGCCCCAGATCCTCGTGCGCCGACCACTCCGCCCGGCCTGCGCGATCGGGAGCATGAACGAGTTGAACGACGGCTTGACGCGGCCTGACGCCCACATCAGACCGCTCTGCCAGCCGTTCAGCCGCGGCTCATCCCTGAGGATGAAGTGGATGAGGATGTCGACCAGGGGAGCGCTCCTCGCCCGGAGGGCGGCCTCCGCGACGTAGCGCGCCTGCACCGCCGGCGAGACGCCGTGGCGGTCCGGCGGATTGGTCTGCCAGCCGGACTCCGTGAGCCAGATGCGCTTCGGGCCGAAGTCGCGTCGCACCTCGCGAACGAGCGCCGGCAGATTCGCGAGCGTGAGCACGCCCTTGCAATAGCGGCAGACCCCGCGCGCGAACCCGAACGGACTTTCGCCGGGAGTGACTGGGTACGGATGGTGCGAGTAGGCATCGAGCAAGGCGTGCGCCTGCCGCATGCCCCGCATGAACGTCACCGGAGACACGCCCGAGCTCGTCGACAGTGGCGCGGTCGCTCCGCCCGCCACCCGGTTGGAGGAGCTCAGCGCGTGGAGTGCGCGGTACGTCGGGTTGAGCATCCTCTGCACGTAGAGCCGCGGCGAGTTCGGGTTGAGGAACGACTGGAGGTTGGGCTCGTTCCACACCTCCCACAACCGCAGCCACGGATAGCGCTTCGCCACGGCGACGGCGAAGTCGGCGAGTGCGCTCTTGTCGCTCGGCACGAAGCTCGAGCTCCTGCCGCCATTCGCCCACGACGGAGCTCGGTAGAAGGTCACCAGCACGGTGGTGCCGTGGGCACGCAGGGCTCCCAGTACTCGGTCGGTGGTGCTCCACCGGTAGGCCGGGTCGCCCGGCAGGGTCGGGTGCCGCGGTTTCGTCGGCGCGAT
>Ga0075434_100006074_pt1 | contig 11048 bp, 22 predicted proteins | sample RhiMethybrSRZTD3_FD_75298 | JGI IMG/M metagenome (GOLD analysis project Ga0075434, IMG submission 75298) | Populus rhizosphere microbial communities from Tennessee, USA - Rhizosphere MetaG P. TD hybrid SRZTD3 | ecosystem: Host-associated > Plants > Roots > Rhizosphere > Soil | place: USA...
ACTAGCATTCGCCGTAATGATACTCCTCTGCGCTATTGGACTAATCTTCCAGCTTGCAGAGCTTAAATAGCAGAATTATCTTGACTTATCTCTGTCCCATTAGTAACATGTCACCATTGGGGGAACTGGTAGACGGGTTGCCAGTAGCGCTTCTTCCCCACTAACCTACTTATTCTTTAACACTTAACCCTGAGAATTTTTTTTGGGCGAGAACAAAGCCCATGCACCGCCCCCTCACCCCACCCCTGGGCGCATCGGCGGCCCTTCGACTGCTGTGTCACCCATTACACAGCGTATCACATACCGCACGTGACGCAGTGTAGCGCCAGTGAGACAGAGTGTCGCCATATGGCTACAGGTTAGTAACGCTTGCACCCTGTTAACCCCCGTTAAGTGCCAGGTAAACACGCCAAGTGTCGGATAAATATGGCAGAGTGGATGATGGACATCATTATTTGCGGGGTTTTCTGGTTTTGCGACGGGGCTTTACTTTCTGCCAAAAGTCAAATATCTCAAGGAACTTATGAGACGGGCAGAAGTGATAGGCGTTGTCTATGTGTCTCCATCCAATCTTGTGCAGCTGGTTACGGACAGTCTGTCTACCGTCTGAGAGTATATAATTACCGGTGGCATCACAGAGCGAGCAGCGTATGTGGCACACCGTAGTCAGCCTATATCCTTTTGCCATATCTCACTCTCCGTCATTTATTGGGGTTTATTGCAACGTGTTTGGGTTCTGGGGTTTTACCCCTACAACCGCAGTCATCAGGTAGGGTAAGTCCAGCGATGCAAGGGGAATAGATGGTGTGCTTAGTCCCAACGACGCAGGTGTAGTCAATAGAGAACACGCTATGCTCTGACTTGGTGAATGAGCCGTGGTATTTATGGGACAGGAAGTCTTGTAATTGTTCTTGTTCAGTCATTCGTCATTCTCCCCTGGTAGGATGTCAAAGCTATCGAATGCTTTGCGTTGAGCGGCGAGCATTTCAGCGCCGGGGTTATCATTCTCTTCCCTGACAGCCAATAGCGCAAAGCGGCAAATAGCCAACGGAGCAGTATCGGCGTCTGCGAACTTACTCCATTCTCCATTCCAGTAGAGTTCTCCGGCGCGGTATTCGCCATTGTCGCATTGCAGATGGAGCGTAATATCGTCGGCAAGCAATTTCTCAACTACCTGCCAGGCGGCGGCGATGTCGGTTGAGTATGGCAGGTATGACACATTGCCGGTGCAGCCAGGTGGATGGCCACCAACCATGCATGATTGGGGTTCGAGGCCAAAGACGGCATTGATGATAAGTATATCCATTTCCCTACCCGCCTGCATATTCTCGATATCTTCAGGTTTCATCATCTTCCTCCGGTGCGAGGCTTATCTTGCGCAGCGGCGTGGTAATTTCAACAGCGCCAGCTAATTCCAATTCACCTATGATGTTGCGAAACTGCTGTTCGGTCCACTGAAATTCAATAAAGTCGCTATCAGGCGGCTTCACGATAAGCTTGACAAATGTGACGTCAATATTCTCCGGCCTCCATTTACGCAGTCCGAGATAGACAGACTGTTCTTGTTCAGCTTTCATAGCGCCAATAATATCACAAAACTGCGTAGTTGAATTATTTTCAATTCTAATGATATTTATCTTGACTTCAGGTAACCCTAGGGTTATTATCTCAGCTATGGAAACAAACAAAACAAAAACCTGCGGCAGATGTGGCGGAACCGGAAGCTATTCCTACAACCCGCAATATGGAACGATGTGCCTGGGATGCGGCGGAACGGGCATCAAGGGTAAGAAAGCGTCAAAGGGTTCGATACCGACTCCGCACGGATGCTGGCTAAAAGAGCTTCCCTATGATATGGGCTGGTACATCTTCATTCCCAGATACCCCAAGTCAATTAGCGGGGTTAATGTTCGATATCAGACGAAAGATGCGGCATTGGCCGACTATCCCAACGCGGAACTACGTTAAACAGACGGAGGAAAATAATGACGACAAAAGAAAGAGCGGAAGAGATAGCGAAGGAACTAGTTAGAGCCTATGGGATTGGATGCACAATGCAAGACTTGGACGTAATTATCCATATGTGGCGCGTAATTGTAGAGAAATTCGTCAACGATGCGCTTCGGGAGCAACACGATGGTTTAGCCAACCAAACCGCGCGAGGCGATGCTTACGCGCAAACCTGCAATAGGGTTCTTGAGATAGGCTTGCGCTACCGGAATGCCCTCAAGTTCTATGGCAACCCTGAGAATTGGCGCTTCACTCACGACAAGCAAGGCAACCTGCTACGGATTTGCAGTATGGGGCCAGACTACGCGCTAGAAGTCCTTGATGACGATGAACTAAACGCGCTAAAGCCACATATTGGCCTACGCGGGATAAAAGAACTGGAGGAGCCTGAAGAAAGCCAGTGCATGGTAGGCGGACACCCGCCTGACTGTAAGGGCCATATTTAATAATTATTCTATTGACTTCCATAACCCTAGGGTTATACTGCGTCTGTCAGTTGGAATTGAAAACAAAACAACAAGGAGAAACGAAATGAACTGCGAATCTTGTGAGACTGTTGGAATCGAGACAAAGGCCACTACCAAGCGGAACGGTGAGAATGTTTGCGCGGATTGCGCTGCAGATATTGACAGCCGCGAGGCCGAACAGAAAGCCATACGCGAGTCGGCTTACGATGAAGCGGGAATCCGCAAATCGGCCTAAACATCAACGCAGACAACCGGAGGAAATGAAAATGCCAAAGAACAAAATCATCAATCGCCCATTCCCGTGGCTGGTAGACGAAGCCACAAACGTCCCAGGCTATCGAGAGGGCCGCATAATGGATGACGACGGCTACACGGTAGCTTTCGTTCCAGCCGACCAAATTGAATCGCTCGTGGCTGAAATGAACGCAATGAGCGACAACAAGGCCGCCCAACAAGTCATGATGGAGAGAGGGTTCACCTTGGACTAGCAACCAATGTCCCCACATTCGTGGGGGTATGCTGTTTGACAATCAGTAAATCTCACAGGCTGTGATGACGAACAGGCAGGTATGGGGCTTCCGTAGTTTGTTGCTGTTCCCTCTGAGTCTGCGAACAATACCAGCCGTGGGATTTACCGATTGTCAAGAAGCTAATAGACCTATGACATCTGAAGACCGCCAACAATCACTAGTCGCCGCGCGCCGCGCCTGCGAATGGCTGGACAAGCATGTGCCAGTTTGGGTGTTAGACAACGGCTCGTCGCTACGGGACGAAATCAACTGCCTAATCGCGGAGTTCACCCGCCTGGACGGCAAAGAACAAGCGCAGGCCGAAGCTGGCCGCAAACACGGACACAAGGGCGGCAGGCCGAAGAAAGCGGGAAAGAAACGCGGGAAGAAGCCTAGTTAGCGCTTATACCCACTCAACCGGGCCAGCGGTGAAATAGACTGGTGAGGCAAACTTCTCAGTTCAGCATCAGCATCCAGGTATCTTAACGTGGTTTCCGGCTTGCTATGGCCCGCTAAAAGCTGCGCGCCACGCAAGCCTGCGACTTCGACGTACTGACGCAACGCATAGCGCCTGACGTGGTGGAACTGCGCAAGCTGAATCGGAACCCCGGCCAGCTCAAACAGCCGCCGTAAGTTCTTCGTCTCATTGGCGTGGTTGAGAGCATTGCCGAGTTTCGAGCAGAACACCCTATCAAAGCCATGGCTCTGAACGTGGCGAGACAACCAGCGCAACCCATAAGTTGATATAGGAACTCTTCTCTCACCCGTCTTCCCTGATACAGTCAGCAGCATTGAACGCCCGTCGATGTCGTGACGCTTGAGTGATGCAAGTTCACCGTATCTTAACCCCGTATCAATCGCTACCGCGAATAAGGCTTGCGCGCGTTTGAGTCCCGGCGTCTTCGGCTTTACTTCCAGCACAGCTTTAGCTTGGCTGTTGTCGAATACCGGCTTCACCTTGCGGGGTTCTGGCAGGGGTGGAACATTAGGAGCTGTTGCAATTATGTTGCGTCGTTCGAGCCACCGCCAGAACGCGCGAAGAACGCGCAGGTAGTTATTCACAGTACTTGCCGCCATACCACCCTCCCTTGCGTCTAGGATGGCTGCTGTAACGTTTTCAGGGTGCAGCCCATGCCCCAGCCTACCCCACACCCTGAAAGCCTGCCTGTAGAGGCGGAGAGTATGGCTTGAACATCCCCTGATAAACTCACATTCGCGGAGATATTCCTCCGTCCAGTTTTCCAGTGGTTGCGCCTCCGGCTTACTATCCATATCGCGCTAAGTTCTTTCGCTACCCTAAATTTCTTTCCGGCAAAACCGCCGCCCAACACGAGAATATCTGCCATATTCAGCGGCGTTCAGCGGCAATACCGCTGCATTTGTTAGGTTTACAGCGATAAATAGGGGCGGGATTACCGCCGGTTATCTAGTTGTTCTTGGATTCTCCGACGGGCGGGATTATGGCTGAGGACGTTTCGCTCGTCAATGTTTCAGGCTACGTGGTTGAAACCGACGTGAACGGCGCGTCGGACTGGACCTCAAGGGCGATTTGCGCCAATTTGCCCTTAAGGATATTGATTTGCATTCTCTGCAGGCGGATAGCTGCAGCTTTCTGGCGCTGACGCTCGGCGCGTTCCTCATCCAGTTTGCGCTTCTGTTCTTCGTCGCGGGCGACCATGCCTACAAGCAAGTCGCCCATGATGTCTCCCATAGAAGCCGACCTTTCAATAGCGTCCAGTCCTTGCGTTAGCATTTCTATTTCTTCGATTGAAAACATTTGATTCCTCCATTCTTGTTTACGGTTCGTATTGTAAGTGCGCCATCTCCGACTTCAGCAGCCCCGCCAAAGTCTGATAGGCGCTTATCTCTACCATTAGCGCTTTAACGTTGTCCCTAACCGCCTCGCGACTGGCGTCCAGTTCATGCGCTTTCAGCATTTCGCTATAGGACTCCTTGTCCGCTTTAGCCTTCTTATCGGCTACCGTTCCCAGCTCCATACAGTATGCCCTCGCGTGCGCCTTGCGATACTCCGTATCCGCAAGCGCCCAGTCTTTCGCCAGGGGTTCGAGCCTGCTGCGCGCCACTCTCAATTCCTCCACGGCGGCAAGAATGTTGTTCTCTAATTCCTGCTTAGTCATTCTCCCTCCGTGGCTTTCTTAACTGCGGCGCGAACGTCCTGCATTAGCTGCCAGTCGTCGCCGTCCCAGGGGTCGCCCTTGTCGAGCATGTAGGCTTCAAACCTTGCGCACAAGGCCAACAAATCCGGCGCGGCGGATATCAGGCGGGCGTTAGGCTCTGTTTCATCGTTCATCAATCCATCAAGGGCTTCGGCAATCCAAAACGTGCCGCCTTCAGGTTGCTGACTAATCCACCAAGTTCCACGGTCCGGGTCTGCGGTCGCATACCACGGGCCCGGCGTCCATTTCGTTTCGCTCATTATTTCCCTCCGTTAGCCGCTTTCAGCGCGGCGAATATCTTACGCTGTTCAGGCGTCTGCATTGAGTCGAACACCCCGGCCAGGTCGTCAGTTTCGATGAGATAATTACACTCCGCTTCCATCCACTGGCGCACTTTCTCTGTGTCCCACTGCATCTGGTTGATAAGCTTTAGAATTTCCTGTGTGCCCTTGCTGTACGTCGGCTGTGCGCCTTCCAGTTTAACGCTGCGGACCGGTTCCGGTTCGGCATACTTCTCTGCCTTGTAGTCGGAGTCGTACAAGTCCAGCGCGATACCCAGGAGGCTGGCGCACTTCTTCAACGCGTCAGTTGCGGCCCCTTTGTAGCAGTCGCCAATGGACACCGGGGCGGAACCGTTCTTCAGCATTTCTATCGGCTGGCATCCGTACTGAGTCTTCGTGACTGCCTGGCCGTTGAGTCGAACTGTCAGAGTGCCGCGCACCTTAACCTCGAACGGCGTGGAACCGTTCATTAGCAGTTCTTCGTGGTCCGCCACAAAGTCCCAGTCCCAACCGAAAGCCGCATTCAGCGTGCGGATAACGTATGGGCCGTCCGTGTACTTCAGTTGCGCGCCGCCACGTCCCACACGAACGCGAATTTCGGCTTTCGGCGTGGCCTGCGTGGCTATCTGGCGCAGCGCGGCGAGCTGGCCATTTTCGTCCTGTTTCACTTGCAATGCTGTTGACATTGTTTCCCCTTTCGTTAAGGGGGCGTGGCTGCTAGCGTTATCCCCTTGGCCACAACCACGCCCACCCCTACGCACGCTCCCCTCCCCCAAGGGTTACGCGCGAACTTGATAAGACTTCGGCGGCGAGACGATGGACACTCCGTTCACAGCCGCCGAAGTCGCTTGCGCACATAGGGCCGACCCCCATCGCCCACTAGGCGCGCAAACCCTAAACATCCCACCCGTTCACAGTCACGCACTTGCCGCGCGCCTTTTCCAACCGCGCCCCGGCCCGCTGCTCGAACTTGTCGGCTGGCGGGGTGTCCAGTGCGGCGCGCTCCAAGTAGAGCTTTTCCCTGCGCCGACGAACCATTGACAGACGGCGTTCGCGTCCCGCGATATCGTTGTCCAGTATTTTAATTTCAGCGTCAAGCTGGTCAGCAGTTTTCAGCATTCCAAGTCTCCTTCCCCACGGTAGACGTCATCGTCCGGCCCGGTAACTATCGCAGTGAACGGTAATTCGTCCTCGCACAAAACTGCGCACTCCATGCACAATCCGCTACCCTCGCATATTCGGCAGCTGTAAAGCTCTCTCACTTCATCGCCACATTCCCTGCATGTCATCTCTCTACCTCCAAATTCGATATATCGCGTAAACAACCACAACTGCGGCTATCTCAAGCAAGAGCGCGTAAGATACGCCGCGAAAGAAACCTAAGCCGTCGCCTCTAGTCTTCATTTTAGAACTCACATTCGTTCCCGCATTCGGGGTTCGTGCAAACCGCGAACGCGCGATAGACTGGCTTTTCGTCGTAATCGCCCCTGTCGCACTCGGCGCGGTAAGTCATCTTCGCGCCGCACTCTTCGCACGGATACTTTTCGGCTATTTCCCTGTCAATCTCGACTCCGTTAATCCACGGTTTCATATCATCCACCCCACATTGCGCGCCATGAAGTCTATCCTGTCGGCTTCCTCGCGCACTGACTGAACCATGATGTTCGCTTGCGCGGCGGCGGCGACGTGCTTGCACATATAGCCAGCCCGCGCGCCCTTGCAGGTGCAGGAGCCGAACTTCTCACCGCCGTTGACGGCAAAGCGAATGAAGTAACCCTTCACTTCGTACTCGCGCTTGGCGGCGTTAATAATGCGAACTTTCAGGTGTTCGGCTTTCGCCCTCTCTATCGCTTTCTGCATTTTGTCGGCTTCTAATTTCAGCATATTGACTCCGTTGTTTGAACTGACAGGCGCAGTATGTACTAGGACTGCTAGCAATGCAAGCATTATTTTCACGGAGAACAAAAAAAAATAGCGGGGCCGTGAACTAGCCCCGCAAGCTGGTTGTTTTGCTGAATGTTAGTTGAGGATTGCCCGCTGTCCCTTCGTGGCGTATCGAGGGCAACAATCCAATTTAAGCCAGCGAGCGCCTGCCTAGCTCCCACTCTTCTTGAGGGGGTTAGTGCAATAGTCAACAGTTACCGGGCTGTCTTCAGGAAGCCGTTTAACCAGGCGCAAATTCGGCTGACAGTGAGGATTCAAGCCGACTTGCGCGCCCGTCGAGCTACCGTTGTCGCGGGCGCGGATTCTTTTCCCAGGGCACCTTGTTCTATCTGGCGCACGCGTTTGGCTTCCTCAGCCTCTTCGTACATCCCGATATACTGGTTAATAATTTCGTAAACGACTAAGGCTTTATCGCGCTTGCGATACTTTTCAACACAAGCCTCAATCCGCTTACGGGTGACTTCATCGAAGGTTACGTTGACCTGGTTAGGTCGCGGTTTTTTCATAGGTTCCTCCGCCTCAAATCATGCTTGCAAAAATATCGCTTGTCAAAGTTTTTCTTCTCGTGTAGACTCCGCTTGCATTGCTAGCCAACCTAGTAATGCGGGAGAAAGAGGGAGAAAACCAATAATGAGCAAAGATAAAAAGCGAGAAGAGGCAGGCAAGCCGAGAGACGCGGTTTACCTGCGCCTAAAAGGCGAACTACGGGAGCGGCTAGAAGCGGAGAAAGCGCGTCGCGGCGGCGACGAGGCGGGCGTTAAGTTGCAGTCCATTATTAAAGAGAAGTTGAAACGGCAGCTTGACGCCGAACGCAAGAAGTGACGAGTTTCACCCGCCTCGTAGGTTCCTCCAAGTTCCTGCCCTGGCGGGTGAGGCCGTGCGCCTGGACACAGCCCGCACGGCCAAAGCTCAGCCCGCGCGTCGCCCAACTATCAACTCCGATGGCGACGCCGGGCTTTCCACTTTTGGAGACTTTATGACAACACCGTTAGCCATTCTGTTCGTTATCGCGTATCTCGCCGCCGCCTGCTGGCTGCTGGCTAAAGACAGGAAGCAGCGGCGAGAGCCGGACGAAGACGAAGAAGTTTGAGTTTGGCCGTATGGCCAAACGGTGAAACCACCTACCGACACGGCAAGTGGTGGCATTTATCTCCGAACTGAAACGCGGAGACGGGCGCGGCGGCAACTGTGGAACAAGTATTGAGACTGTCCGCCGCGTCCGACTTTTGAGTTTGAATTTGGCGAAGGCCAGACGCCGCGCCGACGGCGAAAGCAAGCGTATCGGCATCTGCTGCATGGGAAGGGGCGGCAGGACGGCAAAACCGCCGCCCCTGTTTTGTTGAGAACAACATGAACGCTTTTCAGCAAGCCAAAACAATCGAAGAAATCGCGCGGCAAGAAATCCTGCCGTGGCTTCACCTGAAATGCGAATCGGTAGAAGACACTGGCGACAGCTTGTGGCTTCAGAAAATCGTTGGCGACTTCATTGTTGTTCAAGAGGGACGCAAGCGCGCCATTGAACTGAAAGCCGAAGCGAAATACACCGGGAATCTGTATTTGGAATGGCTGTCGAACAAGCCGCGCCGGACGCCGGGCTGGATGTGGACATGTCAGGCGGATTACCTGCTGTACTTCTTTTGCGACACGCGGGAATTGTACGTGATTGACTTCCCCGCTTTGTGGGCATGGGCGTTCGGGGATGGCAAGCCAGGCCAGATTTACAAGTACGCAGAAAAGTGCCAGTCGAAATACGACCAGATTAATTACACGTGGGGCTTCATCGTCCCAATCATCGAACTACAACACGCGGGCGTCCCGGTGAAGAAGATTACAGCCGAACAGAGAGGCAAACAGTCGCAAGTGCTACGAGAAGCATACGACGGCATAAAGTTCTAGCTATGAGCATTAAAGCAATTGAAACCAAATACAAAGGCTATCGGTTCCGCTCGCGGCTGGAGGCGAGGTGGGCGGTATTCTTTGACGCCTTAGACTTGGAATGGGAATACGAGAAGGAAGGCTTCGACATGGACGGCATTTGGTACTTACCCGACTTTTGGTTGCCTCGCTACTCCCTTTGGGTGGAGATAAAACCTATTAAAGCTAACCCTTCTCTAGATGACATAATGAAGCCCGTTAAGCTGCACAAGCTAACGAAGACTTCCATTCTCCTCTTATGCGGCCCGCCGTGGCCCGACGAATATTTTGGCATCTTCGTGCCGGAATCTCGCAATTGTCACAAGCTCAACAAGCTCGCCAGATGTCGGCGCTGTGAAATGATGTATTGGGTATGGGAGACGCAAGATGGCAACGAGTTTGAGGGTGGCCCTTTGGGCCTGTTTGATTGCTGCCATAGCGAAAGATACCCCCTAGAGATACCTAAGACTTACTACGCGAAGGCGCGCGGCGCTCGATTTGAACACGGCGAAACGCCGGAATAAAGACACAGACAGTAAACCACCCCACAACAACCTCACAGGCAGACAGAATGGGATACAAGACGGTTGAAAGCGTAATGAAGCACTCAGGCTCAAAAGGCTCGGCGCGGTTGCTCCTGATGGTTCTAGCTACCCACGCCGACGAAGACACCCTTGAATGCTTCCCCGGCAGGGACTTGCTCTGTCAGGAAGCGGCCATGTCTGAGCGGAACGTCATTCGCGCGCTGAAGGAACTTGAAAGCCTCGGAGAACTTACCATGAGCCGGGGTAACGGTAGGGGAAACCAGTCCCACTACAAGCTGTCAATTGACACCTTAAAGGGTGACAAGTTGTCACCCTTTATACAGTCAGAAAGGGTGACAAAACCGGTAGTCAGAAAGGGTGACAAAACCGGTAAAAAGGCTGTCAAGTTGTCATCCATTGAAAGAATAAAGGGTGACAAAAGTAACAATAAAGGGTGCCAAATTCGTCAAGAAAGGGTGACAGAACTGGTAGTAAAGGGTGACAAAAGTGGTTTTGCATATAAGGAAGAACCATCATTAACCATCATGGAACCATCATGGAACCAGGAGCCACCCGTCGCTGTCGCTCCGGTAGGCGGACTCAGCAGCAAGGACTGTTACGCGTTGTTCGTCGAACTTCGGACGGCTACAGGCGGCTATGAAGTTCCCTACCAGAACGGCGCGAAAGATTTCGTCCAGCTCGCCAGGTTGCTGAAGACTTGCGAGAGAACCAACTGGACGTTGACGGCGGAACGCTTCACCCAGGCGGCCCGAAACTACTTCGTTACGCCACGGAGTTCTCACACGCTGGCAGACTTGGCCGCACACTTCAGCGACTTTTTCAAACACGCATTGGACAGATTCGGTAAACCAGTGGAGGAAAACGGCAATGGAAGACATCAAGTCACTCGTAAAGAAACCCTCGGGGAACGAAACGCTAGAGAGTACGAAGAACTCATCCGCAACTCTCTCGCCGCGTCAGCTAGCAATATCGGCGCTGATACAGAAAACCCAGTCACGGAGGGGCTTCCCATTGATATCGGCGGGCATTGAGTTGCGTATCGCCATAGGTTCCTGGGACGACGCCCTACAGAACGTGCCGGATGGCCAGCTTGCCCGCGCTTATAACCGCGCCGCTGAGAATTGGCCGTGGGCGGACAAGACTTTTATCCCCGACGCGGTGGCCGACGCATACAAGTTGCTTTTGGTGGAAGACAGACAGC
>Ga0075434_100006075_pt1 | contig 11047 bp, 12 predicted proteins | sample RhiMethybrSRZTD3_FD_75298 | JGI IMG/M metagenome (GOLD analysis project Ga0075434, IMG submission 75298) | Populus rhizosphere microbial communities from Tennessee, USA - Rhizosphere MetaG P. TD hybrid SRZTD3 | ecosystem: Host-associated > Plants > Roots > Rhizosphere > Soil | place: USA...
CGTGGGAAGTTCTATTGTGAAGGAAGTTGAGCAACATATAGGAAAGCCGGATATGGTGGAGAAAGTTGCCGCATTTGCGGCGTGGCTGAAAGGTGCCCAATGAGCATCGAAGACTGGCGCAAGCGCATCGACGAGATCGACGTAAAGCTTCTCGAGCTTTTGAATGACCGAACGCGATGCGTGATTGAGGTTGGAAAGATCAAGAAAGCACAGAATATGCGTATTTATGACCCTGAACGAGAGCGGGAAATTCTTCGGCGTATGAAAGAGCAGAATCGCGGTCCGCTCGACGAAGAGGGTTTGCAGCGGTTGTTCGAGCGAGTCATCGACGAATGCCGCCGCATCGAGAGGAACGAATCGGAGAAGTAGGAATATGGTTGTAGTAATGCAGGAAGGGGCGAAGGAAGAACAGATTCAGAAGGTGATCGACCGCCTTGTGCAAATCGGGTTCGACGTTCATCGCTCCACCGGCGCCACCTGCACCGTGCTTGGCGTTGTCGGCGGCAAGCCGGTAGATCCCGCAGAGGTCGAAGTCCTGGACGGGGTGCGTGAAGTTGTCAAGATTTCGGCGTCGTACAAGCTTGCGAGCCGCGCATTCAAGCCGGAGGGAACCACCATCAAGGTTGGTCCCACCGAACGCCAGGTCGAGATCGGTGGGCGCGACGTGGTGATGATGGCAGGTCCGTGCACCGTCGAAAGCGAAGAACAGATTCAGGCGATCGCCTCGATCATGAAACAGTGTGGCGTGCGTGTGCTGCGTGGCGGCGCATTCAAGCCGAGGACCTCGCCCTACAGCTTCCAGGGTCACGGTGAGTACGGCTTAAAGATCCTTCGAGATGCCGCGAACAAGCACGGCTTGCTTGTCATCTCCGAGGTAATGAACCAGACGCAGATTCCGATGTTTCTTGAATACGTCGACATCCTGCAAGTCGGCGCGCGAAACATGCAGAACTTCGATCTGCTGAAGGAACTCGCGAAAGTGAGAAAGCCCGTTTTGCTGAAACGGGGCCCGTCTGGAACAATCGAGGAATGGTTGCTCTCGGCCGAGTACATCATGATGGGCGGGAACCATGACGTCATGCTCTGCGAGCGCGGAATCCGGACGTTCGAGAACTACACGCGAAACACGCTGGACATCTCAGCAATTCCCGTGATCAAGAAGCTCTCGCACCTGCCCATTCTTGCCGATCCGTCACATGCCACCGGACGCCGCGATAAGGTGCCGCCTATGGCGCGCGCGGCGGTAGCTGCCGGTGCCGATGGTCTGTTGATTGAAGTGCACCACTCGCCCGAAACCGCGCTATGCGATGGCCCGCAATCGCTTTATCCGGCGCAGTTCCACGAACTGATGTCACAGCTTCGGATGATCGCTCCTGCAGTCCAGAGAGGAATGGCATAGCCGCGGATGGCGCGGATTACACAGATCCGCGAAATCTGCGCAATCCGCGGCTGATTTCTACTGGAACAACTCCACCACGGGATATGCCGACCAGTTTGCGGTCGGTGGGACATATTCGAAACCCCGTCCCAGAGGATCGTCTCGTCGCTTCGTTGTGTAATTGATGCCGAGGGACGAGTAGATGGTGGCAGCGATGTCTTCAGGGCCAATTTGTCGATCCTGCGACCAGCCCGGCCTGTCGATAAACCGTCCATCGGACGTGGTACCGCCGATGGCGCGGCCACCGATGATGCCTCCGCCCGCAAACAACGTCGAGTGGACCGAGTAATGATCACGGCCGCCCTGGTTGTTTACGTTGCCGACGGTTCGTCCGAACTCGCCCTTTACAACAATCAAGGTTTCGTCGAGCCGCGTGCGGCCACCGTTACCCGGCATCGCGGCAAGGTCGGCAATGAGGTTGGCGAGGCCGACATCGAGTTGCCGGGCCGGCCCATAGATTCCGGCGTTAGCCTGGTAGATGTTGCTGTGGTTGTCCCAGCCGCCGAGATTGACCTGAAAATAGCGCGTTCCCAGATCCGCACCGATAAGGTTCCGGACAACGATTAACGAACTTCCGAATCCGGAATTGCCGTACCGCTGCTGGTCCGTTGCCGAAAAGCGGAAAACATTGTTCACGTTCGGATCATTCATCAGGCTTTGAGCGCTCGCGTAGAAGTCGCGCATCTGATCAAAGTCCACTCGAAGCAGGTTGGCCTGGTTGAACGCCTGCAATACCTGGTACCGCTCGTTAAACGAGGCCTGGCCATCGGGATGTTGAAGATTCGAAAGCCCGCCTGCATTTGCCGTCACATCTAATGGAGCATAACGGCCGGGGAAGTAGCCATTGCGCTGTACGTTTCCTCCGGTGTTCAACGACACGAAACCGGGCAGAAGTTGTCCCGGCCCCCGAGTAGCATCCGACTCCATTGCCACAACCGATCCGATATTGGGAGCGATTCCCGCGCTTGGACTGGCCGGATTCCTTGCGATTTGATTCCAGGTCTGCAGCAATGAATGTACAAGGGCGTTCGACTGGCAACTTCGCAGGAGAGCGATCTTGTCAAACTGCGAGGTCAGAGTCGGCAATAGTCCGGCTGGAAAATCGACTCCGTTCAGCGTTGTCGGCGCGAAGTTCGCCGGTGTCCACGAACCGACTTTCAGGTCGAACATGTCGGTGTGGCTGGGCGCGCCCGGCAGCAGAACGAAAACGACGTTTCTTGCCGTGTTCAGCAGAATCGCCGGCTGCTGTGTCGTTGGCGCGATCTGCGCGCCGAGATCCATTGGCGACAGAAAGTAACCAGCGACACCCGCACCCGCAATTTCAAAGAAGATCCGTCGATTGATCACCTGTCCGTTGGTTGGTTTCATGACGTCTCCTCTCTTAGTAATTGAAAATGAATTCGAGTTTGTTCAGCAGCGCCCACTGGATGTCCTCTGCCGCACGCTGGTTCCCGAGCTGCCTCATCATTGCAAGGGCGGCAGCGCGCTCTTCAGCGGTGGCGGGACGCGACAACGTTGAAACGAAGAGATGGTCAACAATCGTCGTTTGATTCGTCGTCGCTCGCAGGATGTACTGAACGTTAGACCCGTTGTTGTTATTGTGAATGCGGCCAGTCACGAAGGTGTGATTCATCATGTTGAGCGCCTGAAGGATCGATCCGCTGCTGTCGCGCATGGAACCGTCGCGATTGCCTCGTCCATACGTATTCAGGAACTGCGCTACCGTGGCGTTGCCGCGTGGTTCACTGGGATCAGGAAACTTCATTGCCCAACCGACCGGAGGCCACGGCCACAAAGAACCGGGATAGTCCAAGGTATAGCTGGGAACGATGCCGGTAACGGTAACAATGGCATCGTGAATTTCTTCCGCTGTCAGCCGGCGTACGAATTTCCGCGCGTAATAAGGCACGTAGTCGGCCTTCCATTCGCCCGGATAGCTCGAACTCAGCTGGTATGCATTCGATTTCGCAATCGTCATCATCAGCAGCCGCAGGTTGTAGCCGCTCTGCTGAAACCACAGCGCCATCGCATTCAACAATTCCGGATTCGTCGGCTGCAATGTCCACGGAGCGGGTGGCGGATTCCTTGGATCGATACGGGCGAGATCAAAGGCATTTGATGGAGTAACAAACGCCTGCACCATGAACTGTTCCCAGATGTAGTTCACGGCGGCACGCGAGAACTGAATGTCGCTCGTCAGCGTGTTCGCCAGCGTCTTGAGACGATCCGCATTGGCCGGAATCGCGGTTGCGCCGTTCCAGGGATACTTCGGCATGACGCGATCGAGGCCGCCCACAGGCACTCGCGGCTGGCGGTTGCCGCTATTGGTGTTGAGCATGTAGTCGCCCGTGGCCGCTTGTGACACGATGTACTTCGAGGCGACGCCAACAGTCTGACGGGTCATGCGGGCTCGTGCAAAAAACGCAGATAGCCCCTCCATGTCGATTCGTTTCTGATCCTTGCCCCACAGGTTCAGCGCATCCAGGTGCCGCGCGCCATCATGGCAGAGCAAACAGTCGGCAATGTTGATGCCAAGAAACATGCCCGCTGCGTTGACGGCGCCACCGTCGTAAGTGTCCTGCACGGGTCCCATGGCGACAGTCGTTCCGACAAGCCAGTTCACGTTGCCGTAGGTGAAACTGTCACCTTCGCCGGCGATCAGATCGCGAACCATCTCGTCGTACGGCTTGTTCACGGCGACTGCCTGGTAGATGTACGAATAGAACGCGTCGCGGCCCTGCTGTCCGCGCGAAATGTTGCTCGCAGTAGCGGTGTTCCGGAGGAGATCCCCGAAGAACATCGTCCACTTGTCGTTGAATTCGTACGACCACGCGAGCTTGTCGATGAGGGCATCGCGCTTGTTCGGGTTCGTGTCGGCGATGAAGTTGTAGACATCGTTCGTGGACGGCGGCCTCCCGGTCAGATCGAAATAGACACGCCGCAGGAACTCGAAATCCGAAGACAAGGGCGCGGGTTTGATCCCGTCCCTCTCCATGCGTCCGAAAATGTATTCGTCGATGAAGTTTTTCCGGGGGGTCGGTGAAGTAGCAACATCTGCCCGCATGCCGCCAGGAATGCTGTCGTAAGCCACCTGGTTCCCAACTTGTTCGGTCCACATGGAAAGTCGGGCCCTGTGTAGTTCCGGTGAAAACTCAAAGTCATCAGGATTCCGGAGGTAAGTGCAATCCGCCGCGGTAGGGGCGGGATTGAAATCTTGGGCTTCAATTTGTTGACCTGCCTGGACAGAGGTCGCCAACAAAGCGAAGATCGTCGTTATCACGACAAATTGCCGTAAGAAAACCATCATTGGCTTCTCCTTGTGGGGCTGCTCCTTGTGATCGACATCATAGCAAGACCATACCCAAAGGGGGGATTTTTGCCTATTCTCCTGATAACCACGGGGTTATAGACCCTGAGTGGGTTTGAGTCTAGAATTCGGAAACAGTAAGTTTGTTGAGTATTTACACACAATGAGGAGGGCTATGAAGAAATTGATCTTAGTACTGGTTTTAATGGCGACAAGCTCGCAGGCGTTCGCGCAGGGGGGCAGGCCGAACATATTTGCTCCACCCGCGACGGCCTCTGGTCCGATCGCGGACCTTGTCAATTCGATCGTGATGGCTTTCAACAATCACGACACGGCTTACCTTCAAAAACTTATCGCGCCGGACTCCGTCTGGTTGGATGAAGACGGCCATCACCTGATCGCCATGGTGTGGATGCAGCGGCTCATGGCAGCAACCCCGCCAAGGAAACTCACGATCAGTAATCTTCGCGTCCAAAACTGGGACAATGCGGGCTGGGCCGGATTCAACTACGTGATGCAAGGCACCAACATGGTCAAAGGAACGAACAGCATGGTCTTCAAGAAGAACGGTAATGACTGGCAGATCGTGCTGATTCATGGTGCCGTCGATACTTCAATCGTACAGCACTAGGGTTTTACGCTATTGAAAGTCACGGTATACGGTACCGGTTTGATCGGGGGCTCGCTGGCGCTCGCGCTAAAGCGGGCCTTTCCCGACGTCCACATTTCCGGTGTCGATAAACCCGAGGTCCTGAAACGCGCTCTCGAATTGAAGATGATCGACGCCGCAGGGCCGCAGGCGGCCGACCTGATTGTTCTCGCCACTCCGATCGGCGAAATACTCCGGCTACTCGATGAACTTCGGACAGAGACCCCCTTGATCACCGATGTCGGAAGCACCAAGGCGGTGATCTGCGACAAAGCCGCCCAACGCGGTCTCCATTTTGTGGGCGGACATCCGATGGCGGGTCTCGAACACTCGGGACCGGACGCGGCGGATGCCTCTCTTTTCGAGGGCGCGCCGTTCTTTCTTTGCCGGGTTCGCTCGACCCCCCCTGGCGCTATAGAAACGATGCAGCGGCTGGTCACGGCAATTGGTGCCGTTCCGCACGTAATTTCAGCCGAGGAGCACGATCGTGTAGTTGCACAGATAAGCCATCTGCCGCAGATTATTTCAAGCGCGCTGGCTGATCAGACGGAGCGCCACGGCGATCTGGCAGGACCGGGACTGCGCTCGATGACGCGCATGGCCTCAAGTCCGTTCCACGTTTGGCGTGATATATTCAAAACTTCCAGCTACTTGCCGCATGAACTACGTGCGTTCGTCGAGCGGCTTCAAACCGTCCTTGAATCACTGGAACGCGGGGATTCCGAAGGACTTGAGAAGCTATTCAAGCGTGGAGGTTCGAATTGAATAAGGTCGTCCGGAATGCCCACGAAGCCGTTGCTGATATCCAGGACGGCGCCACCGTTATGGTTGGCGGTTTCGGTTTATGCGGCGTTCCAGAAGATCTGATCGGCGCATTGCGCGAGAGAGGCGTTCGGAACCTGACCATCATCAGCAACAATGCCGGCATTGATGGGGTAGGGCTCGGGATTGTTCTTCAGAATCGTCAAATTCGGAAAATGATTTCAACGTACATTGGCGAGAACCACACCTTCGAAAAGATGGTGCTTGCCGGGGAAGTCGAGGTTGAACTGGTTCCGCAAGGAACATTTTCCGAACGCATTCGCGCCGGAGGGGCGGGCATTGGCGGCTTCTTCACGCCGACCGGCTACGGAACCGTCGTGGCGCAGGGGAAGGAAACGCGGGAATTCAACGGTCGAATGCAGATATTCGAGCGTGGACTGACAGCAGATTTTGCGTTCGTGAAGGCATGGAAGGGAGACAAGTGGGGCAACCTCATTTACAGGAAGACTGCGAGGAACTTTAACCCTGTCATGGCCACTGCTGCACAGGTCACCATTGCGGAGGTCGAAGAACTGGTCGAGGTGGGGCAGCTTGATCCCGACGGCGTTCACACACCGGCGATCTTTGTGCAGCGGATTTTCCAGACCAGCAACCACGAGAAGCGCATCGAAAAGCGTACGGTACGGCCGAGAACAAAGTTGTCATGAGCGAATTGCCGAAACGGGAAATCATCACACGGCGGATTGCGAGAGAGTTGAAAGACGGCTTCGTCGTCAATCTAGGCATCGGCATGCCAACGCTGTGCGCGAATTACATTCCTCAGGGAGTCGAAGTCCTTCTACATTCCGAAAACGGTTTGCTCGGTATTGGCCCTTTCCCATTGGAAGGCGACGAAGATGCCGACCTGATTAATGCGGGCAAGGAAACAGTCACCGCACTTCCCGGCGCGTCTTATTTTTCAAGTGCCGATTCCTTTGCGATGATTCGCGGAGGTCACATCGACGTTGCAGTTCTCGGCGCAATGGAAGTGGATGAACGTGGGAATCTGGCGAATTGGATGATTCCCGGAAAAATGGTGAAGGGCATGGGCGGCGCCATGGACCTCGTCGCGGGCGCAAAACGCGTGATTGTTGCGATGGAACATGCAACCAAGGACGGCCAGCCAAAGATCCTGAAAAAATGCTCGCTGCCACTGACAGGCGTAGAAGTGGTCGATACGATTGTCACTGAACTATGCTTGCTGCGCGTCACAGACCATGGTTTGGTCGTAAAGGAACTTCGTGCAGATGTAGCACTCGAAGATGTACAGAAAATTACGGAAGCGAGGTTACTCGTCGAAGGCGAAATCAAGACGATGGTGTTTGAATGAAAATGGATTCGATCGTCGTTCTGAATCTGCAAAACCCTAGGGAACGGTTCTTTGGCAGGCTTATGGAAATCACACCGCCGGGTGTAACGATTCGCGGAATCGATCTCAACGCATTCGAAGATTGGATGGATCACATCACACATCGCGAGGAAAACGGAGTTCAGCCCACAACAGTCTTTTTCCCTCTTCACCGTATAGAGAAAATCATCATGGACGAAGGCATCGGCGCAATTCCCTCCTTGTCGGATACCTTTCTCACGAAGGTCGGCACGACCGTACAGGATCATCTGGAGTAACTATGAACATTGCAGTAGTCGGTACTGGCTATGTTGGACTGGTCGCGGGGAGTTGTTTTGCGGAAAGCGGCAACGATGTCGTCTGCGTGGACAACAATTCTGAAAAGATCGAGAGCCTGCGCAAAGGAGTCATCCCGATTTATGAGCCGGGCCTCCCCGAGATCGTCGAGCGGAACTTGCGCGATGAAAGACTGACATTCACGACGGATCTGGATGCGGCCGTTAAAAAGTCCCTCGTCATTTTCCTCGCCGTTGGAACGCCTACCTCTGCCGACGGCTCCGCGGACCTGACCGCCGTCTTCGAAGTCGGAAAGGCAATCGGCCGCGCGATGGATCGCTACAAGGTGATTGTGGTGAAGTCGACTGTGCCGGTGGGTACGAGTTCACGACTGCGTGAGGTCATCAAGAAAGAAACGAAGCATCCATTCGATCTGTTGTCCAACCCGGAATTCCTGAAGCAGGGTGCGGCGGTTGACGATTTCATGAAACCCGATCGAGTTGTCGTCGGGGCTGATGATGTTCGAGCAGCCGAAATCCTCCGCGACCTCTATGCACCGTTCGTTCGAACGGGAAGTCCCGTTCTCATCGTCGACGTCCGGACGGCCGAAATGCTGAAATATGCAGCCAACGCGTTTCTCGCCGCTCGCATTTCGTTCATGAACGAGATCGCAACGCTCTGTGAACAAGTGGGTGCCGACATTGAGATGATCCGGAAAGGCATGGCCGCGGATTCGCGGATCGGCCCGGCTTTCCTGTTCGCCGGTCTCGGTTTCGGCGGAAGCTGCTTCCCGAAGGATATTCGCGCGCTGGTTCATACAGGTCGCGAGCACAAACATGACATGAAGATCCTCCAAGCCGTGGACCAGGTGAATACAGGACAGGCACTGCGCTTCGTCGACAGGATTCGCACCCATTTTCAGGACAATATCCGCGACAAACGATTCGGCGTCTGGGGACTTGCCTTCAAGCCGGCAACAAACGACATGCGTGATGCGCCATCCATTCCGATTATCGAGAATCTCCTCTCAGCGGGCGCTCACATTACGGCGTATGATCCTGCGGGAATGGAAGAAGCAAAGAAGATTTTCGGCAGCCGCATCACTCTCGCTTCGAACAACTATAACTGCCTGGAAAGTGCCGACGCTCTCCTGCTCATTACAGAGTGGCAGGCCTTTCGAAACCCCAACTTTGAACGGATGAAATCCATGATGCGACAGCCGATCATTTTCGACGGACGCAACATTTATGATCCGTCGCAAGTGCGGGAGATGGGCTTCACCTACTACAGCATAGGCCGCGTATGAAAGCTGTCGTCACCGGGGGCGCAGGATTTCTAGGCAGTCACCTCTGCGACCGCCTTTTGCAAATGGAATATGAAGTCGTCTGCCTGGACAATCTTCTGACAGGCAGCCTCGACAACATTGCGCACCTCAAGGAAAACCCCGGCTTCACCTATATCAATCACAATGTCGTTGATTACATTTCAATCGACGGACCGGTTGATGCGGTGCTCCACTTTGCGTCCCCAGCTTCGCCGATCGATTACCTGGAAATGCCGATCCAGACATTGAAGGTCGGCTCACTCGGAACTCACAATTCCATTGGCCTCGCGAAGGCGAAAAAGGCTCGGTTTCTTCTGGCCAGCACTTCCGAAGTGTATGGCGATCCTCTCGTTAATCCACAACAGGAAGCATACTGGGGCAACGTGAACCCTATCGGCCCGCGCGGGGTTTACGACGAAGCCAAGAGATTCGCTGAAGCAATGACGATGGCGTATCGCCGCTACCACGGGGTGGACGCCAGGATTGTTCGCATCTTCAATACATACGGCCCGCGCATGCGCCCGAACGATGGCCGTGTCGTCTCCAACTTCATCGTGCAGGCCCTGCACAACAAGCCCTTGACCGTTTATGGCGATGGTATGCAGACTCGCAGTTTTTGTTACGTGTCGGACCTGATCTCAGGCATCGTCGCTCTATTGACTGTCGTGCCGTCGGAGCAACTGAACATGCCGGTTAACATCGGAAATCCCGAAGAACGGACGGTTCGAGATCTTGCAACGAAGGTGCTGAAGCTGACCGGCAGCAAGAGCACGATCGAACTTCGCGATCTTCCGGTAGATGATCCGCACGTACGTTGTCCCGACATTTCACGCGCCAAAACGATTCTTGGCTGGAAACCTGAGGTTGCAGTTGACCAGGGATTGCAACTGACGATCGATTATTTCCGCAAGGTCACCGGCTCATGATTCTCGTCACCGGCGGAGCCGGTTACATTGGCAGCCACACCGTGAAGGCCTTGAAAGCGGCCGGCCTTGAACCCGTCATTTTCGACAACTTTTCAACGGGTCATCGATCGTTCGTGAAGAACACGCCGGCGTTCGAAGGCGATATCTGCAACCCCGCCGATCTCGAGAACGCTTTCAGCACTTACCCAATTGATGGCGTACTTCACTTCGCGGGGAAAGCCCTGGTCGGTGAGTCGGCGGAAAAGCCGGAACTCTATCAACATACCAATGTCGGTGGCGGGGTGAATCTGCTGACCGCGATGCAAAGGCATGGCGTCCGACATTTCATCTTTTCTTCGACGTGCGCGACATACGGGGTTCCGGAAAAGGTCCCGATTCCGGAAGACCACCCACAAAAACCGATCAATGTCTACGGACAGACAAAGCTAGACTTCGAACGTGCACTGAAGTCGTTTCACGCGGATCACGGCATCGCCTACCTGTCGCTGCGGTATTTCAACGCAGCCGGTGCAGACGCCGATGGCGAGTTCGGAGAAGATCACACGCCGGAAACACACTTGATCCCCCTGACCCTGCAGGCGGCGGCCGGCGACAGGCCGGATGTACAAATTTACGGTACCGATTATCCGACGCCCGACGGAACGTGCTTGCGCGACTACATTCATGTTGCGGATCTTGCACGCGCGCATGTGCTTGGTCTGCAGTTGCTGATGGAAAACAGGATTTCATCGCAGGCCGTTAATCTGGGAACGGGTTATGGATGTTCGGTGCGTGAAATGATTGAAACCGTGCGCCGCGTGACCGGCCGCGATTTCACGGTTCGTGAAACAGCACGGCGGCCGGGCGATCCGCCCAAATTGATCGCATCAGCGGATCGCGCCAAGGCGGTTCTCGGATGGACGGCGCGGGAAAGCGATATCGAGAATATTGTTTCCACCGCGTGGAATTGGTACCAGCGAAGTTAATCTGGACTAGTGT
>Ga0075434_100006078_pt1 | contig 11044 bp, 6 predicted proteins | sample RhiMethybrSRZTD3_FD_75298 | JGI IMG/M metagenome (GOLD analysis project Ga0075434, IMG submission 75298) | Populus rhizosphere microbial communities from Tennessee, USA - Rhizosphere MetaG P. TD hybrid SRZTD3 | ecosystem: Host-associated > Plants > Roots > Rhizosphere > Soil | place: USA...
GGCGTCGGTTTGGGCCAATCCCGTCACTACTGATGACTAGCGTCACCCCATTGCTGTGACTTGAGGAGGCCGTGCTTGGCGAGCTTGTTGTGGAGGTTGGTGCGCGAGATCCCGAGCAGATCGGCGGCGCGCGCGACCACGCCGCCGCTCCGCTCGAGCGCGGTGACGATCAGGCTCCGCTCGTAGCCCCGCACGGCGTCGGCCAGGGGCTCGCGCGGAAGCTCGCTGCGCCGCTCCGGGCCCTCCAGGGCTTGGAGCGGAGGCAGATCGCGCAGCTCGACCATGGTCCCCGCGCCCTTGAGGAGCAGGCTGCGCTCCACGACATTTCTCAGCTCGCGCACGTTTCCGGGCCACGAGTGCTCGAGCAGCGCCTGCTCGGCCGCGGGCGAGAGGCCGAGAACGCGGCGGTTGGTCTCGCGCGCCAGCTCGGTCAGGAAGCGGCGGGCGAGCGGCACGATGTCTTCCCGGCGCTGCCGCAGCGGCGGGATCGTGAGCGTGATCACGTTGAGCCGGTAGAACAGGTCCTCGCGGAACCGCCCGCTGCGCACAGCGGCCGCGAGATCGGCGTTGGTGGCGGCGATGATCCGCACGTCCACCGGTCGGTCGCGATTCTCCCCCACACGGCGCACCCGATGCTGCTCGATCGCCGAGAGCAGCTTCACCTGGAGCTCCTGCGGCAGGTCCGCCACCTCGTCGAGCAGGATCGTGCCCCCGTTCGCCTCCTCGAACAGACCGGGGCGCTCGCGAGCCGCTCCGGTGAAAGCGCCGCGCGCATGACCGAACAGCTCGCTCTCGATCAGCCCGGCCGGGATCGCACCGCAGTTCACCTCGAGATACGGTCCGTCGCGGCGCGCGCTCAGGCGGTGGAGGATGCGCGCGACCAGGCTCTTGCCGGTCCCGCTCTCCCCCAGCAACAGCACGGTCGCCCCTGCGGCCGCCGCGCTTTCGACCTGCTCCGCGAGGCGGCGCATCGCGGCGCTGCCGCTGCGGATCCACGACAGGTCGGGCCGGCTCACGGGGTCCGACTCGAGCAGCTCGACGCGCTTGCCGAGCCGGCGCGCCTCGGCCTCGAGCCGGCGCAGCAGCGTTGCGTTCTTGATGAACAGCGCCGCCTGCACCGCGAGCGTGGAGAGGAGCTTCTGGTCGCCAGCGGTGAAGACGTCGCCCGGCGTCCGCTTGCCGAGCACGATCACGCCCAAGACCTCGGTGTTCGCGACCAGCGGACAGGCGAGAAAGGCGTGGGGCAGCTCGTCCGCGGGGAAACCGGCGCCGGGCTTCGCGACGCCGCGCTGAAGGAGCGCAGCTTCGAGCTCGTCCACCAGGAAGGGCAGCCCTTCCTCCCGGATCAAGGGCGAGAGGAAGCGCTCGTTGAGGAACTCGGCGACCGCCGCCGGGAATCCGTGAACCGCGGCGGAGCGCAGGTCCGAGCCTTCCGCTCGCCGGGCGAGCCAGCCGCCGTCGGCGCGGAAGATGGAAGCGGTCTCGCGCACCAGATAGCCGTCCAGGTCCGCCACCTCGCTCGGCCGCGCCAGGATCGCCGCCAGGCTGTGGAGGAAATCCAGCTCCTCGAAGGTGGCGAGGAGCTTCTCCGTCAGGTTCTGGATGCGCTTTTCGGCGTCGCCTGGATCCGGTGTCGACATGGTTCGCTCCGCCCGGGGCGTGAGTTGGGAAGGCCACGCCCGGCCGACACGGATTATGACACAGGATCACGAGTCGTGACAGGTGGCCCGGAGACGCGGACCCTGGCGCTTGGGCCGAGTGGAGCAACGACGCTAGAACAGGATCAGCGAACGACGACGGAGCGCGTGACGGAAGAGTACGCGCCCTGCTCGAGCCGGATGGTGTAGATGCCGGGAGCGGGGCGGAAGCCTGAGCCGAGGAGCAGGACGTGGTCGCCGGCTCCCATCCATCCGACATCGCGCCGCAGCACCTGGCGCCCGGCGACGTCGAAGATCTGGAGCGAGGCGGGCCCTGCGCCCGGCAGGCTGAACGACACCGCGATGCGCTCGCGCGCCGGGTTCGGCGTGAAGCCACCGAGTCCCAAGCGATGGTGGCCCGCTCCCCCGACATCGAGCGCCACACCGCCGGAGGTGACGGTGGTCCAGATGCCGCTCCCCGGGGATCCCACGAAGAGCCGCACGCTGCCCCCGCCCTGGCTCATGGGCTCGATCGGCCACGCGAAGGGCCACGGCAGTCCGGAGTTGAGGCTCGTCCAGACCTGGCCGCCGTCCTTCGAGATGTGGACACCGGTCGCCCCGGATGTGCCGATTCCGCCCGAATTGGTGGCGGAGGACGACCCGAGAAACAGCGTCCCGTAGTCGTCGCGCGCGACCTTCATCGCGAAATCGTCCTGCACGATCAGGGACCACGTATTCCCGACGTCCGTGCTGCGGTAGAGGCCGCGGTACCTCCCGAACGATGCGACCCACACCGTGTCACCCGAGATCAGGATGCTGTGCGGCCCCCACCATTTCGCCTGCGTGAGCGTGTAGGCGTTGGGGCCGAGGTGGAACGTGGCGGGCGCGAGCTCGGTCCAGTTCGATCCACCGTCGAGCGATCTCCACAGCCCCTTGGGGCCGCCGCTGAAGATCCGGTTGCCGGCTGCGGCGTTCGCGTAGCACGAGTCGCAGTTGAAGACCATGCCCCAGTTCATGCCGTCGTCCACGCTCTTGTAGACGTCGCCGTTCGATGACACGTACAGCGTGCGGTTGTCGGTCGGGCTCGTACGATCGAGGGCCAGTCCGGTGATGAAGGCAACCGGCACACCGACCGTGACGAACCAGGCGCCGGGGAACGCGCTGTCCGAGCTGCGCAGCAGCCACGCGGTGGTCATGGTCGCGCCCTGCGAGGCCCACACCATGTTCGGGCGATCGGGGTCGCTGACGATCGTCATGCAATTCCCGCCCTTTCCGGCCCACGCTCCGGTCAGGCTCGGGTCGTTGCTGCTCTGCCAGCTCGAGCCCGCGTCCAGGCTGCGCCAGATCCCGAGATCGTAGTAGCCCGCGTAGAGAATGGAGCCGCTGGCGGACAGGGCGGCGGGGGCGACGTTGTTCATGCCGCGCCCGGTCCAGAATCCCGGAGCGCTCTGGTTGGTGAACACGCTGCTGAAGGTCGAGCCCCAATCGGTCGAGCGCCATACGAACTGCGGGGTGATCCAGTAGATCGCGGCCCAGTTCGACGGATCACGGCGCAGCGTTTTCGCCATCCCCGAAAACGACGAGTTGTAGGCCCACGCGATCGATCCGATCCATCCTGGGTCCCATCCCTTCATGTCGCTCAAGTGGGTCCAGGTCGCTCCGAAATCCACCGACTTGAACACGCCGCATTCCGCGCAGCTCGGTCCGTCTCTGCGCGCGTCGATGGTGAGGAGCTGGCCGGTTCCGTAGCGCGCGATGATGGCCCCGGTGTGCGCGGAAACCTGGGTCCATTGGCCCCCGCTCTGCCGTCCGCGCCAGGTGAACCCGGACCACGTGCTCGACTCGTCCACATTGCCCGCACCCACGGCCGAGGTCGCGAAGATGGTGTCCGGGTGGATGGGGTCGTATGTCGCGTCCCAGGGATTGCCGGTCATCCCCTGGTTCGTGCTGTCGCCGTGGGCATCGGTCCAGGTGGCGCCGCCGTCGCCGCTCACGAACAGCGCGCGGCGCGCCGCATTCGACCCGATCAGCTTCTCGTAGCCGCTCACCGCGAAGAGCTTGGAGGGATCGGTGGGCTTCACGTCGAGCTTGATCACGCGCGTGCCGGCCGGAAGCGCGCCGACCAGCGCCCAGTTCTGGCCCTGGTTCGTACTCTTGTAGATCTGCGGATCGAGGGTGTTGTACGAGCTCTGCCTCGCGGCGTACACGATGTTCCCGTCGGAAGGCGCAACCGCGACGGCGCTCCAGAAACCGTCGTCGAACTTGACGCTGAAGTTCTTGCCGCCGTTGGTGCTGAGATAGAGCCCGCCGTCGGTACCCAGGTAGACGATCCAGCCGTAGTTGGGATCGAAGGCGGCCGATGCGACATAGCATTTCTCGAGTCCGCCGTTCAGGTATCCGATGTTCTCCCACGATGCGCCGTGGTCGCTGCTGCGGTAGACGCCGCCGATGTCCGAGCCCACCAGGATGGTTCCGTTCGGGCCCGCCGCCACGCAGGTGAAGGCGCCGCCGCCGCCGGGGTTCACGTTGGACCAGGCCGCGCCCTGGGCGCGCGCCAGCGGAGCGAGCAGGCCCGCGACCACGCAAGCCGCCGCGAGCCGCGAGGATTGCGCGCGGCGCGGGCCTCCGTGGGGCGTGAATCGTGAACGTGCGGTCGTCGTCGTGTTTTCCAAGGTGCTACACCCTCGTGAACGGCCGGCTGGGCGCGCGCGTACGGGCCCCCGGCCTGCCGGGGACCCGGGGACACACTCGGGTCACGACGCCCCTGGAATACGAGTGCGGGCTACGCACCGCGGGAAGCATACAACAACTATCATGCAATGTGAACGGCTTATGTCATTATGCAATCCGGGGCGAGAACGATGGACAGCCCAAGGCCGGGCGATGACATTCCAGCCCCAATATGAAAGCGCCCCCATGGCGACATGGGGGCGCTTTCTACGGCGGTGCCGAAACGCTCTAGTCGACCTCTCCGGTCTTGTTCTCGACCTTGCGGACCGTACCATCGAGCGCCAGCTCGACGGCCCAGGATTGCTTCTTCGGGTCCACCAGGACGGTCTCGTAGTACACCAGCGTCTCCTTGCCGTCCGCGACGGTGTAGACCTGCTCGAAGATCTGATACTTCGCCTTCGGGTACCGCGCGGCGAGCGTGTCCCCCAGGGGCGCAGGCAGGTCCTTGCGCGCGATCTGCTTCTCGATCAGCGTGATCGCACCCGCCGGGGTGACCATCAGGTCGATGCCCATCCCCTTTTCGCTGAGCGAGACCTCGTACATCCAGTCGCCGGCCTCGTTCTTCTCTTTGGCCGCCCCCACGTACTTGGCGGTCTTGAAGCGGCCCTTCGCGGCGTCCAGGACGGGCTTGGGAACCGCCCGCTGCTGAACCTCTCCCGCTCCCGCAGCCGCAGCGAACAGCGACATGGCGACCGCAGCCACCACCGCAACGCCCTTCGTCCGAATTCTCATGACGTCCTTCCTCCTTCAATAGCCTGCGAAGCCAACACCATTCTACAGACCTGCCCACGCACTCGCGTGGGCAGGCACAAGCATCGGGGAGCCCGCGGCCCGCAAGGGCTCAACGATAGCGGAGCTTGAGCTGGCCCCAGCTGCCGCGCTGGACGGGAGTATCCGCCCCCACCGTCGAGACCGTGAACGTTCCGGCTCCGAAATTGATATTCGTGACGTTGATGGTCACCACGTTGGGCGACGGCAGTGACGTGTAGGTCCGGGTCTCATGGTATCCCGTGACCGTCGTGCCGATCCAATCGAATGTGAAGTGCGACGACACGGCCAGGTTCGGACCCGTGCCCACCAGGTCGAGCGACGACGGCGGTGCGCCGCAGTCGTCCGGTCCCCCCGTGGCTCCGTAGATGATGTTCGAGACCGTGACGTTCTCGGTCCCGCCGATGGCGTAGTTCCCGCTGAACGTGGCGCCGAGCGAGACCACCGTGGTCGGATCGCTGGGATCGCATGGCCCCACGCCGGTCACCGTCTGCGAACCGCTGTTCACCTTGTGCCGGAAGGACACGCCGATGTTGTAGCACGGCTCCATGACCGCGCCCACACACCCGTTGAGGCATGCGTCGGTGATCGTGAAGCCCAGGACGCAGTGGTTCAGCTCGCCGATCCGGATGCTCGGGAGAGCGGTGATCGGCCCGGTGCTGCAGGTGGCCGGGCACGGATTGAAGTTGATGGAGCACTCGGTCGCGCGCGTCAGCGAAACCTCACGACGCGTGGAATCCCGCGACCATCCCTCGCAGTAGGCGCCAGGATTGCTGCAGGTCTGGGCGCCGGCCGGGACCGCCGCCAGGAGCAGGAGGAACGAGGGAAGAAGCAGCCGGATCACATTTCGCCCAACGAACATGAGAGACTCTCCTGTACAGAATTAGACGGCTACGAAAGGATTTGTATTATGATAACTACTCATCAGGCGAATGTCTATAGTTCTTGTACGCCGCAGAATGTAAGGTTCACCGCATTGGGAGCGGCCGCGGCGCCCTTGACGCCGAATTTGCATTCATGACCGGCTCCACTGTGACGAATCGGTCAGAATCGCCAGGCGAACTGAACCTTGATCGGGGCCTGGGAGGACGCGTACTGCCAGCTCTTGTTGAGCTTCCGGATCTCGTTGTGGTTGTAGACCAGGAATACATCGCCGTTCGGGTGAAAGGTCCAGCGGATCCGGTTATTGGAGCTCATCTGGCGGCTTTCGGAGTCGTACTGGGTCAGGCTGCTGAACTGGAGGTCCGGCGAAGCATTCAGCTCGACACCCAGACCGAACAGATCCTGAGTGAAGGACTTGTAGAACAACTCGACCGATTCGTTCTCCGGCGCCCACACCGAAGACTTGTTGCGCTCCCCGGTGAACTCGAGCTTGAACAGTGAGGACGGCTGGAGCGTGAGCCGGCCGGCGCGGGTCGTGAGGTAGCCGGTATAGTAACCGCCATTCTCGTACCGGATCTCCCCGCTGATGCGGCGCTTCGCCGCCGAGGCCACCGTGAAGATGTTGCGGGTCCATTCGTAGGAGCCGGGGGCGATGTCGATGTCCGGATAGACTTCGAACTGGACGTTCAGCCGGTCCCCCTGGGGCTCGAACCTCACCTCCACGCGATCGCCGCTCTCGAACAGCCAGTCGATCGGCTTGACCGACACCTCGTAGGTCTCCCACCGGTCGGTCTTTCGGTTCACCCACTGGATGAACGACAACTCGTGGATCAGGGTGCGCACGCCCGGCCAGCCGGGGCGGGCGGTGATCTCGGCCCCGGAGCTGAAAATCTGCACGCCCCTGCGGGGAACGAAGCCCAGCGAGGGGTCGAAGCCGTCGCCGATGCGGGTCAGCCCGACGCTGGCGTCCACCAGATCGTTGGGATACTCGAATCGTGCACCGTATGCGGTCCGGTCACCGTTGAGGCCCTCGCGGCCGTTCAGCATTCCCCAGGTGCCGAGCAACAGGTTCTTTTCGTCCTGGAAGCTCGAGGTCTGGAATGTGAAATCCGCCCCGGCCGACCAGCTCTGCTCGCGCCCCATCTGGTCCCCGAAGGTGCCGAGCAGCCCGACCGCGGATTCGGCGAGGATGTCCTGCTTGATCCGGAACGCCCCCATGCTGGTGTAGGGCAGGTTGAAAAGGGTGTCCTGGCCGAAGACGCCGGTACCGGCCACCGTGGCGTTCTCGGTGTTTACCACCAGCCCGCCGACGTTCGAGCTTCCGATCCGGCCGTTGATCTTTCCGCCCACGTCGATCGGCACTGCGGAGAAGTCCTCTTCCTCCGTGCCGAACAGCCCGATGCGGCGGCTATAGAAGGGCAGCAGGGTCTCCTCGTCCAGACCCAGGCCGAACTCGAAGATGTCGGAGCCCTGCAGGAAGAAGGTGCGCTTCTCGGGGAACAGGATCGGGAAGCGCGTGAGGTTGATCTGGCGCACGTCCACCTCGGTCTCCGAGAAGTCGGTGTTCACGGTGAGCGATGAGAGCAGGTGTGGCCCGAGGCGCTGGGCGGCGTCGATACTCCAATCCTCCGTGGTCTCCACGTTCTTGTGGGGTCCGGCCTTGTGGGCCCGCTCCACGAACGCCGGGCGCACCGTGAGCCCGACGCCCAGATCGAAGGCCGGAAGGTCGGTGAGCAGCCCGGCGCGGCTGGTCTGGTAGATCTCGTAGTCGAGCTTCGCCCCCGACCAGCGCTCGACCTCCTGGAGGCGCTGCACCCGGCGCTGCACGTTGAAACCCCACGAGGTCGCGCCCCGCTTGAACCCGATGTTCGAGATCGGGATCCGGATCTCGGCCGACCAGCATTTGTCGTCCCGGTTGGTCTTCGCCTCCCACGAGGTATCCCAATCCTTGTTGACCTCTTCCCCGCGCGCCGCGACCAGGCCGTCGAAGCGGGCGCCGGCGGGGTTGATCGAGAAAACGTACCCGGAGGGCCCGTCGAGGTACGGATCGAGCACGAAGATCAGGTGATCTTCCTCTGCGAGGTCGGAATCGCGAGCTTTCGAGTACGACACGATCTTGCGAGGGTCGGCGTCCATGCATGCGACCCCGATGACGATGGCGTACCGGTCCGCCAGCACCTTCACGACCGTCGGACGCGTGGGCACGCCCCCCTCCTCAGGCTCGATCATGGTGAGGTCGGCGATCGAATCGCCGGCCGCGGTCCAGACCGGCTCGCTCAGCCTGCCGTCGAGCACCAGGTCGGCGGGCAGGACGCCAACCCGCAGGCTGGGCCGCTCGCCCGCGCGCGGGGCGGCGGTCTCTTGCGCCAGCGCGACGCGCGCGATGCCGCAGGCGGAGAGGAACACGGCAATGAGCAGCCTGGAGACGACTGCGAGGGGATGCAACCTGCCACCGATCCGCATGGGAATGCCTCTACCAATGAATTCCGGGTCGTAATGAACCATAAAACGCGCCTCGGACCGCAAGCTCAGTCCAAGGCGCACGACACACGATAATTATACGCGCTTCCCGTAGTCCACCAACAGGATTCTGGCGTTGGTACAGCTTTATATTGCCCATGAAATTGCAGCGCGGATAATCTTGTATTGCGATTCCCGTCGTTTGTGCGTCTCAGGGAAACGAGAGCGCCTTTCGTGCCCCGAGGAGTTCCGGCTCCTCTTCGTCGCGGCTTCCGCGCTCCAGAGCCTCGCGCTCTCTGGCTGCGGCAGCAACCTCGAGGTGCCGACCGCCCCCCGCGACCCGGCCCGTCCGGGGAAGGCCCAGGTTACCCCTGGTGCCGTCACGAGCGCGGCCGAGACGAGGGAGCACTGCGCCACCACACGGGCGTGACAATCACCCGAAAGCTACGGCCCAGGATGCCCGGTGGCGCCGGGCGGCATGCGGAGCCGCCCGAACCCGGCCAATGCATCACCGCGCATGCCGCGGACCCACCGGGGCGCCGCGACGCTGCACCTGGAAGTCGGGTGCGCGAGCCCAATCCTCCGAAGGAATGGGGACGATCATGAAAAGCGCAAGGAATTGCGTGTTGCTCGTCATCGTGGCTCTCGCAGCGGTCCTCGCGGGGATTCAGGCGCCCGCATCGGCCGACGAGTCGAACCTGCGCGACAGGGCGGGAATTCCGACCTCTATGTCGGGGACGTACGTGCGGAAGGGCGAACTGCTGGTCTATCCCTTCTTCGAGTACTACTGGGACAACAACACCGAGTACAAGCCCTCCGAGCTCGGCTACGGCCTCGAGCAGGACTTCCACAACGCCAAGTTTCGGGCTTCCGAAGGAATCCTGTTCGGGAGCTACGGCGTGACCGATCGCATCGCCGTCGAGATGGAGGCCTCCGTGATCAAGGCCCGGCAGCAGAAGGACCCCGCCGATCCCTCGGGCGTCCCGCCGGTGATCGAAGAGTCGGGAACCGGCGACGTCGAGGGTCAGCTTCACGTCCGCCTCCTCGACGAGACCGACCATCATCCCGAGGTCACCGCCTACTTCGAGGCGGTCAGCCCGCAGCAGAGAGACAAGGTGCTGATCGGGACGCCCGACTGGGAATTCGCCCTCGGCGCGCACGTGATCCGCGGGTACCTGTGGGGAACGATGACGGTGCGCGCGGCGGCGTCCTACAAGCTGGAAGACAAGACGCTCGACATGGGCGAGTACGCGGTCGAATACCTGCGCACCCTGTCCAGCCAGTGGAAGGTCTACACCGGTGTCGAGGGCGAGCAGGACGACGTGGCTCTGATCGTCGAGGGGCAGTGGCACTTCTCGCCACGGGCGTATCTCAAGCTCAACAACGGCTTCGGGATCACTCCCAAGGCGACGGACCTCGCGCCCGAGGTAGGCGTGATGTTTTCGTTCGGAGGGCGTTAGTCACCCGCGGCGCCGGAGCGAGCGGCGGGATCAGAGCGCATCCGAGATCTCGCCGAGCGCCGCGACGCCATCGCGGAGTTGGTCGTCGCTGAGGTAGGGCGCCGGCCCGAGCCGAAGCAGGTCGCCGCGGGAATCGGTCGCGACCCCGCGTGCGCGCAGCCGGGCCGAGAGCTCCAAGGCCCGCGGGCTCCGCAGGGCCAGGAAGCCGGCGATGCGCTCGAGCGGCACCGCCCGGTCCCGGCGGATCACGCGCGGGTCGAGATCGAGCGCGTCGAAGCGCTCTGCGAGCAGCCCGACCTGGTGGCGGCTCACTTCGCGCAGGAGCGCCGGCGTCAGACCCTGGGCTTCGAAGAACGCGAAGACCCGCGCCGCCCGGTAGTGGCTGGTCGGATCGTATGTGGCCCCGCTCCAGCGCGCCGCTCCCACGCCATAGGCGACATCGCTCTCCGGCCGGCGCGACAGGCTCTCGAATTCGCTGTACCAGCCGGTCAGCACCGGGCGCAGCGCCTCGCGACCCGGCGGCACGCGCAGAAAGCAGTTGCCCTCGCCGAGCTGGCAGTACTTGTATCCGCCGCCCACCACGAACGCTTGATCGAGCCCGAGCGCATCCAGCGAGAACGGCACCACGTTCGCATGGTGGTAAGCGTCCACCAGCAGCTCTGCCCCCGCGCGCCGGCAGGCCGCGGCCAACGCGGAAAGGCCGGGCACGATGTGCGCGTTGCCGAACAGCACGGAAGAGACCAGCACCGCCGCGGTGCGGCCGTCCACCGCCGCCGCCAGCCGCTCGGCGATCGCATCCGACGGCTCCGCGCTCACCTTGACCACCTCGACCCAGCGCTCCTCGGCCAGGCGATCGAGCTGGCGGCGGATGGTGTGGAACTCCCCGTCGGTGGTCACGAGCCGCGGCCGCGCGCCGAGCGGCAGCGCGGACAGAAACCGGGTCACGAGCTCGTGCGTGTTCTGGCCGAGCGCGATGGCTTCCGGACGGTCGCCGACGAGCCGGCCGTAGCCCTCGCGCACACGCTCCGCCTGAGCTGCCGCCCGCTCCCACTTCTCGTCCACCAGCTCGGCTGCGTCGTTCCACGCCTCGGCCTGGCCCTCGAAGCC
>Ga0075434_100006081_pt1 | contig 11042 bp, 10 predicted proteins | sample RhiMethybrSRZTD3_FD_75298 | JGI IMG/M metagenome (GOLD analysis project Ga0075434, IMG submission 75298) | Populus rhizosphere microbial communities from Tennessee, USA - Rhizosphere MetaG P. TD hybrid SRZTD3 | ecosystem: Host-associated > Plants > Roots > Rhizosphere > Soil | place: USA...
CCGAAAGGCGCGTGGCGAAATGAGAATGGCGCGCAGCGCGGTTCCGTCGCAGACATGCCGCTATATCCCGGCGATCCTCTGACGCCGGGCGTTGGCGCGACTGCGAACGCAAAGCGTCTCGACATCAAAGAAGCGGCGACCCTGACAAAGATTCCTGTCTTGCCGATTTCCTACGGAGATGCGCTCCCGCTCATGCGAGCGTTGGAGGGCCCCATCGCGCCTCAGGCGTGGCGAGGAGCTCTGCCTATCACGTATCACCTCGGTCCGGGCCGGACAACGGTACATTTGAAGCTCGAATTCGATTTCAAACTTGTTCCCGCCTATGACGTCGTTGCGCGGCTGCGCGGCGGCGAACGTCCCGACGAATGGGTCATCCGCGGCAATCACCACGATGCGTGGGTCAACGGCGCGGAAGATCCGATCAGCGGCCTCGTCGCGGTTCTCGCGGAAGCGCGAGCGGTGGGCGAACTGGCCAAGTCCGGGTGGCCTCCGAAACGGACTGTGATTTACTGCGCGTGGGACGGTGAAGAGCCGGGCTTGCTCGGCTCGACAGAATGGGCGGAAACACACGAGCAGGAATTGCAACAGAAGGCCGTTATCTACGTCAACTCCGACGGAAACTCGCGTGGCTTCCTCAATGTCGGCGGGTCACACACGCTCGAGAAATTTATGAACGATGTGGCCCGTGACGTTATCGACCCGGAAAAGGAAATCTCGGTTTCCGACCGGGCTCGGGCACGAGCCATTCTTAACGGCGATGCCGAAAGACGCCGTGAGGCACGCGATCGCACTGATCTGCGGATTAACGCTCTCGGCTCGGGTTCCGACTACACGCCGTTCTTGCAGCATCTCGGCATTGCTACCGTGAATGTCGGCTTTGGCGGCGAAGGGGAAAACGACGGCGTCTACCATTCGATCTACGATTCCTTTGATCACTACACGCGCTTCGGCGATCCTGGGTTCGACTACGCCATCGCTCTCGCCAAGACCGGTGGCCGAACTGTTCTCCGATTCGCAAATGCGGATTACCTGCCGCTCAGCTTTTCCAATTTTTCTGAGACGGTGGGCCAGTACGTTAAAGAAGTTATGAAACTGGCTGGCGACGAACGCGACGCAGTCGCGGAGAAGAATCGGCGCATTGCGGACAGAGTATTCGAACATGTTGACGACCCGACGAAAACGTTTGTCGCACCGAAACCTGAGAAGGCAGCGCCTTTCCTGAACTTCGCGCCCCTTCAAAACGCGTTGGCGCGGCTCGATGAAAGCACGAAGAACTATGATGCGGCGATGCACGACCCGGCAGCAGCCGCGCACCTGCAATCTAGTGATGTGCAGATCGCTCTCGATAACTCCTTGCGACAGGTGGAACTCACAATGATCACTGAAGGCGGCTTGCCACGCCGCCCGTGGTTCAAGCATCAGATTTACGCGCCGGGTTTTTACACGGGTTACGGCGTGAAAACGCTGCCGGGGATTCGTGAAGCCATCGAGCAGCACCGTTGGGAGGAAGCGAGCGAGCAGATCGGGGTTGTTGCTGGTACGCTGGAAAAGACTGCCGCGCAGATCGATCGGGCCGCCGCAGTTCTTAAGTAGAGAATCACCGTGTTCCAGTTCAACCCTTCGCCTGGGTGTAAAGGTTCATTTTCTTGAATTGTCTGTCCGTGCGCCGTAAAGTAGCCGCACCTTTAGCTGAAAAAAATTTGTTTTCACGAGTCCCGGTGGGTTGAATTCAGCCTGCCGCGCGGTTCACGTGGTGTTCCGCCATTTCAGCAGATGGGCTGAGTCTCTATTTCACATCCGGTCGAACGGGCGGATTCGGCGACCTGGATATTTGGGTGTCCCCAACGCGCCCACCCTGCCCTTAGGATTGGGCCGTCCCGGCACTCAGATAAAGCCCGCTCTACCCATTCATTCCATACACGCCGCTCCGCTTCTGCCCAGGCTTTTGAAAATGATTTGCGGTTAGCGCGCGACAGATTCCCGTAACCGGCTTCGCGGGCCGCACGGAGGAACGGTAAAGGGCCCGTCGTAAGCAGCCGAAGAAGCCAACTAACGCGATGATCGCACCGCAAGGCCCCCAACTAAAAGGATGACGCCGACCGTCTTTCGTAACACTACAAAACTGCCTTAGGTGTCAGTTGACGAACTTGCCCTTCGAATGTGAGCGCAACTAACCTGTTCAGTTGAGGAATCTCAATGACTGTAGCATGGTATTGAATGCGTTCGTGTATTGTCGCCGTTCGTTCGCAGGCGCGACCTGGACCACGTAAAAGAGCTCGCGATTGTTTAGCATCGTTGTGTAAACGTCGACGACTTCTCTCTGATTGGTTATTCTCGACGTTCCCGACAGTCGGCGCGCCAAGGCGTTGCGCCCACCCAATCGCGTCTGCTGGTACCGTCCTTCAGCGGTAAGATAGTTGTTTCCCTGAAGTATTCCCGAAACGTACTGGTCTGATGCCGTTTGCAAGTCGCTGAGAGACGCCTCAACGATTCCGACCATTGCTCCGTGAGTGAACACCGACTCGCCTTCCTGATTGCCGAAGGCTCCGTCTGGCGCAAATGTGACCGACGCGTTGTCTCCTAACTGTCGCCAGTTTTCTGGAACCGACATACGGAACAGATCGGACTGAACCGTGCGATAACGATTCGATGGTGGCTCGACACGGCCGCCAACTCGAGCATCGTCCGGATATCGCGAGCCCGAATCGGAATTCGGCCTGGTGTTGTTTGATGCGATCTCCGCCATGGTCCGGGCAGGCGGCATCCGTCGCAAGCTCGATTGGATCTGTGAGAACTCTGCAGACTGATTGCGCCGAGCCGATGAGACTCTCAAGAGTCTGGCTTCCTGTGCAATCCGTTCCTGGCGATTTCCGGGGTTGGGATGGCTGCTCAGCCATTCCGGACCACGGCTGCCGCCCTCCTTTTCGATGGTTTCGAACATTCTCGCAAGGTCCATCGGATCGTAGCCTGCACGCGCGAGGATTTGCGATCCGAGCACATCCGCCTGAGTCTCGTATTCGCGGCTGTACTTCAAAAGGTAAGCCCCAACACCTAACTGCGTTCCTTGCGAAACGATATCACCTGCGTTTCCGCCAATAATCGCACCCAGTATGGCTCCGCCAATCGCTCCAAGCTGCACGCCAGCGCCTTGAGATTTAGTCGCCTGGGCAGTTCCGTGTCTCAGCGCAACGTGGCTAATCTCGTGAGCCATGACTCCGGCCATCTCTCCCTCTGTTCGGGCTGATTCAATCATGCCGCGATTCACGAACATCGGCCCGCCGGGCAAAGCGAACGCGTTGATGTCGCTCGCATTCACGACCCTGAACGTATAGTGAAATTCGGAATGCTGAAATTCCGGAGGAATCGCCGCGGCGAGAATGCCTCCCACTCGCCGCACATACCCGTCCGCGTCCCCATTTTCCGGCAACAACGGGAGTTCCTTGGAAACCTCACCGGCTGCCTCGCGCCCGATCTGAACGTCATCGGCCGGCTTGTAATTGTTCTTTGGCGCTGTGATCTTCGTCCCTTGGGCGACGGCCAGGGCCGTGCAAAATAGCAACACAACGATTGGGGTTAGCGAGCTTCTTCTAAATCGACACATATCGACACTCCTGCATTCCAGACTGTAATTTGTGCTCTTTTTGACTTGCGAAGTACGAAGGATATGTGTGCAAGAGAGGTTCCAAGACATAGCTAACGGCGTACCAGTTGTCGAAGTTAAGGAAGCCCCACAGAATTCAAAAGCCGCGACGGATTGGTCATCTGACGGACGCTTTATTCTCTACGAAAGCCAGGAGCCCCAAACGGGTTCTGACCTCTGGTCAGTGGACCTGAAAGAACCTCAGAAGCAATTCCCTCTTGTGCAGACGGAGTTCGAAGAAGTCAATGGGCAGTTTTCCCCCCGATGGAAAGTGGATTGGCTACGAGTCGAACGAGTCTGGCCGATTCGAGATTTACGTACAACCCTTTCGTGGTCCTGGGCGAAAAACTCAAGTCTCTCTCAAGGGCGGCGCCCAGGTCCGCTGGCGCCCGGGACGGTAAGGCATTGTTGTATATCGCGCTCGATGATCGGCTCACCGAAGTGCCCCTTCGATTCAGTGCAAGCGGACAAGTGGTGGAGCCAGGACCCGCGATTTCACTCTTCACGACGCATATAGGTGGCGCTAACCAACCTCAAGAGCATCAACAGTACGCGGTCTCCCCAAGCGGTGACCGGTTCCTGATAAACGTTGTCACACGGGAGACATCAGCCTCGCCGATCACCGTTATCCTCAATTGGAGGGCCCGTTAGTCCCTGGTCGGAAGCGTCGATCTTTTCCAAACGTGCTGCCCAGAGTCCCACGCCTTCGAGTTGTTGAGGTATCAGCTGCATGATTGTCTGGAAATACGGGTTTAGCGTTTTATACGCCAGCGCGCTGTGATCTGATCCGGATGCCGAGAAATACCTTCAGGTAGTGGAGTGCCTGCGTGCGGAGACCACTTTCTGAATTCGTCGGACGGCTTCCTCTTCGTTCTGGAGGATGATAAACACTGTGTTGAGTTTCGTCATCTGCAACTGTGCATGTACTTGAGGGGCTGGCCGCAGCAAGATAAGTTGGCCGCCTCTGTTTCCTACAGAAGTCCAGATGCTGACCAGCTGACCGAGACCAGAGCTGTCGACGTAGCTTACACCCGAGATGTTCAGGACAAAACTGGACCAGCCCTGCTCCAGAAGCTCCTTCACCGCGTTGTTTATAGAGGGTCCGCGCCTGGACAATTCACCGACCAAATCGACGATCATGACGCCGTCAACTATCCTTGGAGTTATGCCTAGATGCACCGTCATACCGCTGTGAGTTCGTTTCGAAATTTACGAGTAGGAGGCGAAAGCGAAAACTTTCCAACTTCTCCTAAATACGGCTGAATCTCAATGCTGACTTCCTTGCTCTTCGCGGGCGAAGGACGTCAGGCGCAACCATTGCAGCTGTGCACGACAAAAAGTTTAACTGCGCGTACTGACGTCGTCATCTGAAATCCCAGTCGTAGGAAGGAAAACGGCAGCACGGAGTTTGTTCGCTGGCGAATAAACTTGAAAGAAAAATAGCCCGGTAATTAGGGAGAACGTAATTACCGGGCCATGGCTATGCTTGTTGAACTCAGAATCGACCGAGAGACTAACGCAAGATCGCTCTATACCTCAACTCACCGGCTATGGCTGGACGCGAATGAGTGGGGAAGGACCGGAATCCGACGCCGTTGCGAATGCTCCGATGCACCGTTTCAGAACACGGGCTCTATGAACGTTGTTTTGCATCCACTCGGAATCTTTGAACCAAGTTCGTACATTCGTAGGAAGCATTGAAAAAAAGTATTCCAGTTCGGTGAGCATTAGCTCTTGCATTCCGCCAAAGTCCCATTGGTTTTGGCGGCTCGTAATATAGACAGCGCGAGCGTAGGTGATGTGCGCGAGCATTTTGTCAAGTTTGCCTTTGTGCTCTTGGAGGAAAGTCCAGTCTCCAAGATCGCGGCCTTTTCTCTCATTGAGAAAATCGCTGGCGATCACATCGTCGTCCCCGAGTCGTTGCTTCGTGGGACACAGAAAAGCTCGCAGATTGCGGAAGTGCAGTAAGAACGATTCGAGAGCGATATCTCCGTCACTACCAGCCGGTCGAGCGGCAAGCTTTTCTCCAGCATAAACGAGTGTTGCGATTTCGTAGTTGACGTGATCGGCAGCTTTACGCAACTCGTCTTGTGTCCGAGGCGGTCTCTTTGCTGTTGGATTCATAGCGGTCATGATCGCCACACGTACAGACAACTCTGGTCCCCAAAAACGGAGTCATTTTCGGATCGTTCTGGATGGCCGCGACTGCGTGAAGGGTCTCCGCCGACGAGCCTATTCACCCTTTGGCGATCATAACTTCGGTCGCCTTGACGGCGACAGTTACCGCGTCGCCTTTTTTAAGTTTTAATTCGTCTGCACTTTTGCGGGTGATGACGGATTCAATCAGGTTCTGACCGACGCGCACTGTAATGTGCGCCATGACGTCGCCCAACACGATTTCTGTAATTTTCCCCTTGAGCTGATTTCGAGCACTAATTCCCACAATATCCTCCTTCGAAGTGAACATGAACAGTGTGTAATTCCAGTATGTCCCGGCCGACTCTTTATCAAAAAGATCTCGATTTCTCTTTTGAGCTTCCGGAGGCAATCAGCGATACCGCCTTCACCTGGGCGTAGATATCCTGCCCGCGAGCTAAGCCCAGCGTCTCGAGTGCTCGCATCGAAATCCGCGCGAGCAGTCTCGTGCCAGCGGCGCGATGACCGATGTTCACCACGATGTTTACTTGGGATTCATCGAGACGATCGATTTCTTTGACGCGTACTGGAAGCACGTTAAGGATGCTGGTTCGAGACGGGCGATCGACTGCCAGGCTGACATCTGCAGCAACTATCCGGATGCGACGCTTCGTGCCTCTTTCATGAACGCAACCAGGCACTAACAGCGTTTCTCCATCGACATCGATTTCAGTCAATCCATATTGGGAATCAAAGCCCTTCACAAAACCCTCCACGATTGTCGCCGCATGCGGAGCTCGAGCAATAGGCAGTCGGATATCGGCAAGGACCTCACCTATCGGTCCGGACGTCAGGACTCGACCATGCTCTAGCAACACGAGGAAATCCGCCAGCCGCTCGACTTCAGCAATATCGTGACTCACATAGAGAATCGGTATCGCTAGAGTGTCATGGAGCGATTCAAAGTACGGAAGGATCTCTTCCTTATTTTGTCGATCGAGTGCCGAAAGCGGTTCGTCCATTAAAAGGACCCGCGGTTGGGCCAGGAGCGCCCTCCCAATTGCCACTCTTTGCCGCTCACCACCGGACAAGGACGTTGTTGCTCGATCGAGTAAATTTGAAATTCCCATCAGGCCTACCACGGCGTCAAATTGGATTTCTTCTGAAACGCCTGCTTTAAGTGCACGCTCGTGGCCATACAGCAAATTCTTTCGCACGGACAGATGCGGAAACAGGCTGGCTTCCTGAAAAACGTAGCCGATTGGTCGTTCGTGTGGCTTCAGAAATGTGCCGCGCTGATCCTGCCACACTTCGTCACCGATCATGAGCTCACCTGATAACCGGCTAAGGCCGGAAACAAAGCGAAGAACAGTCGTCTTGCCAGCGCCCGAAGGTCCAAAGACAGCCGTGATGCCACGTAGCGGCGCTTCGAAGGCGACATCCATCGTGAATTTGCCGACATTTCCTTTGAACTTAGCGATGATTTTCGAAGCGCGTTGCATCATGCTTTTCGAGCCATGCGCTTCTCAAGCAGCATCACGGAGAGGATCACGACAAATGAAAAGAAAAGCATTCCTCCGGCCAGAACGTGCGCTTGAGTCCATTGCAGGGCGGCCACGTAATCATAAATCGCGATCGAGAGCACTTTCGTGCGGCCCGGAATATTGCCGCCGATCATCAAAACCACGCCAAATTCTCCCACGGTGTGAGCAAACCCCAGCACAGCTCCTGTTAGAAATCCAGGTCGAGCAAGCGGCACGGCAACACTCCAGAACATATCAAACGGACGGGCTCGAAGCGTCGCTGCAACTTCGAGCGGACGCTCGCCAAACGCTTCGAACGCATTGCGAATGGGCTGAACGACGAAGGGCATGGAGTAAAGGACGGAGCCGAATATCAGCCCTTCGAAGGTGAAAGCCAGCGATCGTCCGCCAAAAAGCCGAGCCACCCAGCCGCCCGGTCCGTTCGGACCGAGCGCGAGGAGAAGGTAAAATCCGAGGACCGTAGGCGGCAGGACCAACGGAAGAGCGACCACTGCAGCTACCGCCTCCTTCCAACGGGCTTGTGATCGGGCAAGCCACCACGCGATTGGCGTCCCAACAATGAGGAGCAGGATTGTCGTGATAGAGGCGAGCAAAAGCGTTAAGCGGATGGGAGGCCAGAGCTCGCCTATTCCTGACATGATTCTTATCGCTCTACGGCACTGTCTGATAACCGTATTTCTCGATTATCTTTATCGCTGACGGGCTCTTCAGGAAAGCAAGAAACGCGCGAGCGGCCTCTTTGGAGGCGGCTTTTTTTAGAAGCACGGCGTCCTGGCGTATCGGCGAATACAAGTTTTCTGGGACGATCCAAATAGATTTGGGGCCTTTCCCCAGCACCTGAGATAGCGCGACAAAACCGATTTCGGCATTGCCCGTCTCCACGAATTGAAAAGTTTGCGCAATGTCATTGCCCTGCACAAATTTTGGATTGAGCTGTTCGTACAGACCCAGGGACTTCATTACCTGGACCGCAGCTGCTCCATAGGGAGCGATCGACGGATTGGCGATAGCGATTTTTTCGAATTTTCCATTCCGTAGAACTTCAGCTCCAGCCGAGAGGTCCAGACTTCCGCTAAACAGAACAACGCGGCCGACGGCATAGGTAAAGAGGCTATCCTGTTCTGCAAAACCCGCGGCGATGGCTTTTTGAGGACTTTCCTGATCGGCCGCCAAGAAGATATCGAAAGGGGCGTCCTGCGTTATTTGCGTTAGCAGTTGCCCGGTTGATCCGAAGCTTGGGAGTACTCGACGCCGATTCGTTTGTTGGAATAGTTCCGCAACCTCCTTCGCGGGTTCGATGAAATTTGCAGCTACTGCAACGTTGACGGCATCTTCCCTTGAAGTGCATGAGACGCCGCATGCGAAAACCGCCAGAAGGACGGCCGTAAACCTCATGCTCTTAAGCACGGACGACGCCAGTTTGAGAGGTATCGTAGCCCGCGAGGGTCTCCAGCTTGCGTCGCAGGGCAGCTCGTTGAAGAGCGTCAAACATCGCCTGAACTGCGGACAGCCGCAACGTTTCGCGGTGAAGCACAAAGTCGTATTGCTCGCTGCGCAATGGTACGAAATCGAGACCGAACGTTTGAGCGGCGGATTTCGTGGCAATGCAACAGTCCGCCTGACCGGCCAGCACGGCATGGGCCGCGGACAAATGGCCGAACGCGACCGTTGAGTAGCCCGTGATGGCTTTAGCGGACATGCGAGCGCCGGCGATGAGTCCGTCAAGTAGCGCACGGCTTCCGGACCCTGGCTCCCGGTTGATGATCGTGACCTTCTTTCGGCGCAGGTCTTCAACTCCACGGATGTGCTTTGGATTTCCGCCCGCTACGACAAAACCTTCTTCCCAGCGAGCGAATGTCACAACAGCCATATCCCGATTCGCAAATTGACGCCGTATCACAGGTAGATTGAACTCCGTGCTTTGTGGATCCTGAAGATGCGATCCTGCAATATGAACTTTTCCCTCTTTTAACCAATCAAGTGCCAATTGACTCGAGGCTGGCGCGTGTATGATCTCAACGCCGCTTAGCCTCTCCACCATTCGCGCCAAGAGGCTCGTTGCTGGATCGCAACCTGCCAGGACAATTTTGTTGCGGATGGTTTCTTCTTCGGAGAAGAGACGAAGTTTCGCCTTGCTTGATCGAGAGATAGATGCTGTCACCACCGCATCCGCCTCCGGCAGGTGATAAGGCCGCGCATCCACTGGCACGCTCACCCATTTCGTACCGACCCGGCAGACGCGCACAGCTTGTCCTTGAGTGAGTTCGCCTTGACTCAGGTATTCTGCCGTGGCCGCAGCGACCTCTTCCTGCCGCTGAAGAGGTAGGGAAAACAGTTCCTCGACCGCGACCTCGAGCTCGCGAGCCAGCCGGAGAGTGACCTCAGTATTCGGAAGGTACGTTCCGGCTTCAATCGCGTACACGGTCTGCCGCGTGATGCCGACTCTCTTCGCAAGGTCGGCGGCGCCTACGCCCCGAGCCTTGCGAATCGACGCCAGATTGGTTTGAACACGAGTCACTTCATTTTCTCACTTGTACAACTTCGATTTTCGTCAGCATTTTGCCACGCAACGCCTCGCCGGCAGGTAACCCGGCCTTCTTTAGGATTTCATGCAACCACACACCTTCATATTGTGTATCGATGCCATCGCTTGAAACCGTTGCCATCGCACGTGGCATTTGAGCAAGCGCCTCCGCGGTCAGCGTCAGTGGAGTTGTTACTGATCCTGTAACAAAAAGCGACGGGGCGGGTTGCTGCCCATACCGTGGAATGACGATGAATATGAGGAAGCTAAAGCAAACCGCAATGTATGTTGCTCGCTTCCGGCCAGCCATGGACACCTCCTTGAGGGCATTTCCTGACAGAATGTGTTACTGTAGCACGGCATTGTCGTGATTACACGACTTACCGTTGTCCCGTAACGCTTCCTGGCGGAGAAGAAAAACAAATGAAGAGTCCGGGATTGGTTGTTGGAATTTTCGTTGTTGTGATGATGATGCTCGTCGGCTCGGCGCTTCAGTCCCAATCTACAAAAGTGGAGCTCTCCGGCACTGTCAGCGATCCGGCGGCACTCGCTGTTACGGGAGCCGACGTAAAGTTGTTCAATATGGGTACGGGAGCGGAACAAGCGTATGTCACCGGTTCCAATGGCGAATATCACTTCTTCGGACTTCAACCCGGTTCTTACACCCTTACGGTTACAAAGACGGGCTTCACTGAACTGCGGCGTGAGGGCCTTACGTTGCGAGTCGGCGATAATGTGTCGCTCGACCTCGCGCTTCAGATCGGTGCAGTCACTCAGTCCGTGAATGTCACGTCGGAACCGCCTTTGCTTCAGTCGAATCGGGGAACCGTCAGCTTTGTCGTCGAGCAGCAGAAAGTGGTCACATTGCCCCTCGACGGACGAAACTTCGTTCCATTGATTGCGCTCTCTCCAGGCGTGATGCTGCCGCCGACCTCGACATTACCCCGAATCAACGGGAGCCGGCCGCGCGTGAGCGAATACATCTATGACGGGATCAGTGTGCTTCAACCGGAACCAGGGCAGGTGGCGTATTTTCCCGTTGTCGATGCGATCGAGGAGTTTCGAGTCGACACAAACAGCTATTCGGCGGAGTACGGAAGATCAAACGGCGGCGTGATCATGGTGAATCAGAAGTCCGGCTCGAATGACTTTCACGGCAGCGTCTTCGAGTTCTTCCGCAACGAAGCCCTCAACGCCC
>Ga0075434_100006083_pt1 | contig 11041 bp, 10 predicted proteins | sample RhiMethybrSRZTD3_FD_75298 | JGI IMG/M metagenome (GOLD analysis project Ga0075434, IMG submission 75298) | Populus rhizosphere microbial communities from Tennessee, USA - Rhizosphere MetaG P. TD hybrid SRZTD3 | ecosystem: Host-associated > Plants > Roots > Rhizosphere > Soil | place: USA...
GACATGCTTTCCGGTAACTGGAAGTTGAATCTGACGAAATCCAAGTACAGTCCGGCGAACCTTGCTCCCAAAAGCGGAATGACAAAGTTTGAAATAACTCAAGATGGGGTCAAAACGGTCACCGATGGCGTCGATTCGCAGGGCAGAAAGACGCATTCTGAATACACGGCCAAATTCGACGGGAAGGACGTTCCTTGGAAAGGCACAATTGACGGCGGCCCTAGTCCTGACCAGGACACGGTGTCATGGAAGAAGGTTGACGAGTACACATATGAACTGACGAACAGACTCAAGGGCCAAGTGGTCACCAGCCAACGGACGGTGATTTCCCGTGACGGCAAAAGCCGAACGAACACACTCACCGGAAAGAACGCTCAAGGACAGACGATAAGTAACACGGTCGTCTACGAGAAACAGTAAAGGGTCACACCTAAACAGCCGATGATTTCAACCGTCGGCTGAACTGGCGTCTGCTGGCGCTAATTTAAAGAATAGGGGGGTCGAAAGCCCCTGCACTTTTGGTGTCAATTGGTGTAATCGAGGGCGGCTACGCTGGGACGCTCCGGACCGGATAGGATTCGCTCAACAACCCTCCTGCTGACTCCCAACTGCCGAGCAACTTCACGGGCGGACATTGTCTCTAGCATTGTGCGGGCTTTGTCGCGGTCGAATATCCGTTTCGGACGGCCCAGACGTTTCCACTGCTTTCGCGCTCGACTAATTCCCATGTGGACACGCTCTTTGATCAGATTTCGCTCTAGTTCGGCAACCGACCTGAGAACCGTAAAGATCATCTTCCCCATCGGCGTTGATGTGTCGATACTCTCCGACTGTGAAACGAAATCGACACCCAAGTGATTGAATTCCTCCAGGGCCCGTAACAGGTTGCTCACACAACGGGCGAACCGATCAAATCGCGCAACAATGACCACGTCGAATTTTCGCGCTCGGGCATCCTTCATCAACCCGTCCAGCGCGGGCCGGGAATCCTTCGAGCCGCTGATTCCTTCGTCTCGATACTCCTCCACGATCGCGAAGCCACGATGGGCCGCGTACTCTTGCAGGGCGAGTGCTTGTGTGTCCGTTGTCTGGCCGTGATTCTTAGTGCTAACTCGCATATAGAGAGCAGCACGAACGGTCCGAAGGCCGCCCGCGCATGTAGATTCTACAAATGCCCGTGTCATTCGGCACCGCCTTCGCGTTCGATTCCCGCCTTATCGTTGATTATAAGTAGGATGTTGGACGTAGTTAGACTTGCCAGGATGTGAGGGAGTAGCCCCAACGGGAATCGAACCCGTATTTTGGCCTTGAGAGGGCCACGTCCTAACCGTTAGACGATGGGGCCGCGAACGCAGATAACGTAACACAGGTCGAGGGCGCATCGCACCGTTGTATCAGTTTGCCTTTTGACGCGTCAGCTTGAAATCTCCGCTCCGGCGTTCGGTGGGCCGGTCCCATGTGCCGGCTATCGTGTTGCCGGTGAGTTTGCCAGTGATAAGGTAAGTTCGCTCACGCGGCGAAAACAATGCCTCGAATTTGATTTCGCCGGTCTTGGGATCGTACTGCGCCTTCTCAATAGGGAACGGTGTAAAGCTGCGGTACATGCGGCCATTCGGATCGCCGGGTTTTACCGTTCCCGTGAGCGCTTTTCCATCCCATTTCAAGTCGAGGGTGATGGTGTTCCGGTCGAAGTAGCCGTTTCCAAAATCTCCAACCCATACGCCAGTGACTGAATCGCCGCCGCTTTGCTGGGCTGTGGCCTGGCAGGCAATCAACGCGAGACTGACGATGATCAACGACAGGAGAAGTTTTCTCATATCGTGAAATCGTATCATGCACGGCGGGGGTTTCTAATCCGCGTAATCCGCGGCTTGTCTTAGCCGCGGATGTCGCAGATTGCGCGGATTAAACTACGCGTTTCGTTTGGAGAGTTTTTGTATTTAGGAAGAACGCCGACTCTTAACAACCACCTTGAGAAACAGGTGGCCGAGGGCTACGGCGGAGCCCCCAGAAAGGATCAGGACACCCAAATCCACCAAAATGGTCTCGATCAGGTTCATAACTAATCTTTGTCAACTAATCTTCGTCGTCAAAGTCATCAGCCGGATCGTTGGGAGCGCGTTGCGCATCCTTGATCCATACATCAAGTTGCTGGACAGCTTGCTGAAATCTTGCTTCACCCTTGGTAGATTTCCATGCTTCGAGATCCCGGGCTACGATGAAAAGCTTCCGCCCTATCTGCATGACCGGAATCTTGTCTTCTTCAATGATTCTGCGGAAATGCCGTGAGGAATAACCTGCTTGGAAGGCGGCGCTCGGAATGTCGAGGAATTGTTTTTGCGTCTTCCGTTGAATTGTCGATGAGCTCATTGGATCTCCTCCGCGCGGGGGTTAAGCACTCGGAGTTCCACTTTGCGACATGTTACAGATCCCACCAGGGGCCGAACGTATTCATCAACATCATTCCGATGACACGCGGAGCTGACTGCTCGATCTCCGTTAAGGGAATATTTCGCAGGATCCATCTCCCGATCGCGTCAGGCACGTGGTTCGAATCGCTTGCTTCGGATGTCACGTAATTTATGAAGGCGGCCAATTCCTGGACTGCTCTCTCGTCCCATTCGGCAATCGTTGCGACAACCATCGCCGTCAATTCTTTCTGATCGGCGGGTTCGTACCGCGAAGGGATCATCAGCAGAGCGGTGCCGGTCCCGGCAATCGCCAAGAGAGACTCCCATTCATCGACGGCGACCTGGTTCAGCGTGGGATATTGCGCAGCAAAGCCGTCCCGCGAGGTCGAAGCAAATACTTTCGAACCGGTCAGCAGCTTTTTCGCATTTTCGATTTCATGAGAGGTCACATCTCTTACTGTTGCACACTTCTGCTCAAATTACGGTATGGTTCGTGTCGTTATGGCTCTTGTTGATTCAGCCCGATTGATATTTTCCATAATTCTCCTGGCTACCGCGTCGCTCGCGGTTGTAATCGCTCCAACACATTTTCTGTGGATGGCAGCTGTCGGCGTAACCGAGTTGGGCCACATGCTCTTATTTATATGTCTCGCAGCAATTCCATTCGTTTGGAGCAGCTCATGGGCTGGAAAAAGTTCTGCCCTCATGTGTCTCGCGGCAGCCGTGCTCGCATCGATACCAGTTTTGCGCGCGATTCGTGTCGATCATGAGCTGCCTGCGGAACTGCGGGCCGCATTTGGGGAAGCCACGCCATCGCGGTCCGCACCTCTCGTTTACGGTGATTTATTTAAAGGTATCTCGCCACTAGAAATATCAGCCGAGACTCTTGTCTACAGCACAACGGACGGTCAGGAGCTATCGCTGGATTTCTACCGCGCTCAGTCGGAGCGTGCAGTCCCTCTTGTCGTTGTCATTCATGCCGGCTCATGGCAGAGCGGTGATAACCGCGATTTCATTTCGATGGACCGATATCTGGCCGGCCACGGATACGCTGTCGCCGATATCGTTTATCGGCTGGCGCCACGCTGGAAATTTCCGGCCGCTACAGACGACACGCGCGCCGCAATCGTATTTCTGCGCAGCCACGCTGAGAAATTCAAAATCGATCCAAACCGAATTGTTCTGTTAGGCCGTTCCGCCGGCGGACAGATTGCATTGACCGTTGCATACTCCGCCAAAGATCCGGCCATTCGAGGAGTGATTTCGTTCTACGCGCCGACCGACCTTTATTACAGTTGGGAAAATCCTGGAAATCCGCTCGTGCTCGATACGAAGACCATTTTGATCGACTATCTGGGCGGCAGTCCCGCCGAAGCTCCAGCTATTTACAATGATGCGTCTCCGACTCGATTAGTCACACCGGATTCTCCACCAACTCTGTTGCTCCATGGCGGCCGTGATGAACTGGTTTCTTTTCACCAAAGCGCCCGCCTCGCCAAGCGCCTGGACGAGGTTGGCATTCCCCACCTGAACCTTTTGCTGCCGTGGGCAACGCACGGGTTCGATTACATCCTTCGCGGTCCCGGCGGACAGATCAGCACATACGCGATTGAGTATTTTCTGGAAGCAGTTACGCGAGAGCCGCGGTAGGCCGAAGCGGATGAAAAAAGAGCCCGCTGCAAGGAAGAAGCGGGCTCGTCGAGATTCCATTTGTCAAAGGGAGAACATTGACGAAGCAAGACTACGGCGTGTCTTAGCGGAATACGAGTCCCCATTAGTGGTTCGGCCGGCTGTGTCACGCCCATTCGCCTGTTAGTGACGACTCTGCCCAAGCGGATGGCACTTTTGCTCTCTTCAGATTAGTACGAATGCCCGTAACATAGTGCCAGCGTAACAATCTCTCAAGTGCGAGTCATTCAAGGAGGAATGCATGAATAAGAAGAAAAAGACGAAGGGAGTCACGATTGTCGAGTACGCAATCATGCTGGCATTAATTGCAATTTCCGTCGCGGTTTCAGCTCCCAACATTACCAGCGCCGTTGTTGGTGTGTTCGGTAAAGCTTCTTCTGTTATGAACAAGTAAATAGACCGCGTCGCTCACCACTACAGGCGGCGATAACGAAGAAGAATTTCAGTATTTCTACGACTTCTATCATCGCCGTCGTCCTCCATATAGCTGGCGAGAACAATCCTTGCCGACCAGCGGCTATCTTTCGCCCGTATATTGAAGGACAACTTTTCGCCTTCGCGGGCGTGTGTCGAAGTCGATGACAACCACCTGCTGCCACGTTCCCAACAGCAGCCGGCCGCCGCTGAACGGAATCGTCAGCGACGGCTTTACCAGGCTGGCCCTGACGTGACTCGAGCCATTGTCATCGCCCCATGTATCGTGATCGTGATAATCGGGCCCCTCAGGAATGATTTTTTGAAAGAATTCATCGAGGTCCTTCACCAGGCCCGGTTCGAACTCAACTGTCGTCACACCTGCCGTTGACCCCGCCACGAAAACCAGAACCTGTCCTTCCTGCATTCCATTCTTTTTGAGTTGATCCTGCAGGGAAGGGGTGATGTCTTGAACATCACAATGTCCTTGAGTCTGTAATTCAATCTCCGTTGTATGAATAACCAACGAGGTTTATTCCTTATTCGGGTCTCCGAAATATGCACGCCAGGCTTCATCCAGCAATTCTTGCGAGATGACTAATCGTTGCTTTCGCAACCCGCAGATGTCGCGGCAACGTTCCAGCAGATCGCGAGGCTCGCAGCTCCGCAGCTCGCGATTCTCCTTTTTGTACCGTTCCAAAAGCGACGCGACCAGCGGATTTTGGACGGGCACACCGATGCTCTCGGCATAACGCCGAAAAATTTCCGCGTACCGCTCCTCATCGGGCTTATCCATGTGAATGCGATATCCGATGCGGCGCAAAAATGCGGGGTCGGCCGACTTCGAAAGATTAGTCGCAAGGATTAGAAGCAATTGAAAGGGAATCCGAATTTTCTGACCCGTTGCCAGCGTCAGGTAATCGATCTGCTGTTCCAGAGGAATGATCCAGCGGTTGAGCAGTTCCGTCGGATCAATGCGTTGTCGCCCGAAATCATCGAGCAGGAATAAACCTCCATTTGCTTTGACGTGTGGAGGCGCTTCATAAAACCGCTGCGACGCGCTGTAAGTGAGATCTAATTCCGCCATCGTCATCTCACCGCCGGCGACGATGACCGGGCGTTTCACGCGCAGCCATCGACGATCAATACGACCTGCCGGGCCCTGAAGCTTCGGCGCTAGTTGATGGCATTGCGGATCGTAAATGCGAATGATGTTGCTTTCCACATTAACGCAGTACGGAATCCATAACTCGCCTGCGAGTACCTTTCCCATCAGCGTGGCGAGTGACGTTTTGCCGTTGCCCGGAGGACCAAAAAGGAAAAGACTTCGTCCTGAAGCAGCTGCCAACGCCGCGACATCACAGGCTCCGGGTGAGAGGACAAGAGGTGAGAGCGCCTTCGCAACGTCATCGGGACTCGGCGGCACCTGCTGCGCGATTTGCCATTGAAGCATCGCACCGTATGCGTCCAGTGAGACCGGCGCGGGACCGATATAGCCGGAGATTTCCAGCAACCGTTGCGCCTGGTCGCGCCCTCGATCGGTCGCATGATAGCGATGCGTCAACGGGCCGCTTTGTCCGAGAATTTCAAGATGCTGATCGTCGCGCAGTTGGGAGAAGAGGTGTTCCGTGACGCTGTGAGGAAGACATAATCTTTCCGCCGCCCATTCCGTCGTTAATCGCGGAACGCTCGCAGCGAGCTTCAGCACCAGGTCATATAAAACAGGCGTATCGATGCCCGTCTGTTCCGGTGTTACTGGAGCTACTGGCGCCGCCACACCTCCGTGCGTGATCAGTTTTGGCAGATGCTGCGGGACCTCGCCAATAGCCGGATCGGCATCGATGTGCGGATTAGCCTCGCTGAATTTCATGTGTGGCCGCAGTCTAGCGCGCCGGATACGGGCTACCAATAGAAATGTGATTGATCGGCTGGACCGTTAAACGATCCAGCCGAATCGGGATCACTGCATGCGGCGCCGTTTAGTTGCTACGGGCAGGAGGGCGGCGGGCAATGTCCGCCTGGATGCATTCGGAAACGATATTCCAGAATTTGACGTACTTGTCGGTCGTCATCAGGAACGGATTCGGATCGCCCGGTTTTCGCGCCTTCAGTTTGGTCAGGCGGCCAGGCGTATCGTCAAAGAGCGCATGATTCTGAATTTCCACGTCGACCTTCATCTTCTTTGCAATTTCCAGGTAGTGATTGACGGACTGGATGTACTGCTTTAAACCCTCGGTGGTAATGCGGCCCTGGTCGAGAATCGTACCGCCGTACAGGCCGGCCACGTGCTTCTTGCCGTTCTCCCTGACCTCGAAGATGAAAGCGATTGAACCCGGCGTGTGACCGGGAATTTCCACGATCGTCACGGTTTCTTCACCAAGCTTGACCGGCTTTCCTTCCGCAAGTACGAGATCGCGTTTTGGAGGTTGGCCGGCATTACCGGCATTGTTGCCTCGATTCGCCGGAGGGTTCGGGGGCCACATTAAATCCCAATCCTTTGCAGTGGAGCCGACTTTTGTGCCGTAGTGTTCTTGAAAATATGCTGCGCCGGCAAAGTGATCACCATGGCCGTGTCCCAGCAGGATGTATTTGACCTTGGCGGGGTCCAGCCCTACTTTCTGTAATTCGGCCACAATCGCCTCGGTCCTGCCCTGCTGGCCAGAATCGATCAGGATGATTCCATCGCGCGTGGTGATGGCCCACACAGTCGTTTGCTGGACGGGCGAACTGGGGATCGCGTAAAGGTTGTCGAAAACCTTCATGGGTTCAAGTTCCGGCCCGGGTTTGTTGTAATCGACTGGTGCGCAGAAGAAATTTACGGGAGTCATCAGCACTGGATCGCCATTCGCAATTTTCTTCGCAGCTTCGATATGAGCAAGAGACTGCGGATTCTCGGGCAGAGGTGACGTCGTTTGCGTCGCCTGAGCGCCTCTGCCGCGCTCAGCTCCCTGTCCGAACGCTGATAGCCACGCACAAAGCATCAAACCCGGCGCCACACAAACAATGATTCTCTTTGACATTCTTTTCATTCTCCTTTTGCCGTTTCCAAAAACCTTAATAAACCTTTCCGTGTCCGATGTCGAGATATCCAAACATTGACCAGGACCCTAATTCGGCTTCCTCGATTATTGACACGGGTTATCGGCGATAATCGGGTGCAAATTTCTCGATGAAGGGAGAAAGCTTGATGAACGTAACGCGTCGTGAATTTTTCGCTGCGACTGCAGTAGCACCGTTGGCGTGGTTTTTCCCGCCACAATCAAATACTCGGCCCAACATTTTGTTCATCCTGGCAGATGATTTGGGATATGCAGACTTGTCATGTTATGGGCGCCGGGATTACACGACGCCTAATATTGATCGCCTGGCTGCGCAAGGGATGCGTTTCACACAGGCATACGCTAACTCCGCAGTTTGCACGGCGACACGTGTTGCACTGATTACCGGCCGTTATCAATATCGATTGCCCGTCGGGCTGGAAGAACCACTTGCTAATTCTCCCAGGAATGTGGGTCTTCCTCCGGCGCACCCAACGTTGCCGTCGCTGTTGAAGACGGCGGGATACGGCACGACATTGATCGGCAAATGGCACATGGGGTGGTTGCCCGACTTCAGTCCCCTCAAGAGTGGATACGATCATTTCTGGGGATTCCGCGGAGGCGCACTCGATTACTTCACGCACAAGTCAGGACCGGCGAGTACGAATACAGATGACTTGTGGGACGGCGAGACGAAGATTCAGCAAACCGGATATTTGACGGATCTGATGGGAGACCGGGCGGTGTCATCCATCAACGAGTATGTGAAAGCTCGACGGCCGTTCTTCATAAGCTTGCATTTCAACGCACCGCATTGGCCGTGGGAGGCACCGGGAGATCAGGCCGAATCTGAGCGCATCGGCACGCTGGCTCATTACGATGGCGGCACGCTGGAAACCTATGCTCGCATGGTGCGGCAAATGGATTCGCAGGTTGGCCGCATTTTGCGAACTCTCGATACGGCAGGCATCGCCAACAACACAATTGTCGTGTTTACCAGTGATAACGGAGGCGAAAGGTTTTCGGACACATGGCCATTCACAGGCAAGAAGATGGAATTGCTGGAAGGCGGGTTACGCATTCCGGCAATCGTGCGATGGCCGGGCCACGTCCGCCCGAACAGCACAACAGCTCAAGTTGCGATTTCGATGGACTGGCTTCCGACTTTCCTCGAGATAGGCGGAGCGAAACCAGATGCCGCTTACCTGCCTGACGGCGTGAGTCTGGTGCGCGCGCTTACGCAAAATGCCGCTCCGGTTATAAGGAAGCTATTCTGGCGGTTCAAAGCGAATACGCAGCGGGCCGTTCGCGATGGCGATATGAAGTGGCTCGAGATCGATGGGAACACGTTTCTCTTCAATGTGGCCACCGATCCGTTGGAGCGCGCGAATCTGAAGAACAGATTGCCCGACGTCTACAAGAAACTCGTTGCGGAATACACCGACTGGGAAACAACAATGCTGCCTCTCGATCCTGCGTCCAATACCGGCAGCTTTTACGGCAGCGAATACGCTGACCATTTCGGAAACAAACGCAAGTAACAGATCGAAAGCGATTCGGTCGGTTAAGGCCATCGTAACCGGCTGAGAATTGTCAACGTAGTAACTAGTTGTTTATGGTCCTCAGCTCTTTGCTTACGACACGTTCGGTTAATGAATGGTGTATCACCACAGCAATAATGTTGTAGGATAGACCCCTATAACATACTTTCGGAAAATGTTGCCGATCAATGGCAAGCCGGAACGATCTAGCCAAAGGGACCCCATAAATCTCGTGCGTCCCTCTTTGAAGACAGCGCCAACGAAGAGGACCAGGCGTTTCATATTTGCATGAAGCATACGGTGTAGCACGTGTACTTGATGAATTCGTGCTGTAAATCCTATTCGGTGGAGCGAGAACCTAATGGCAGAAAACAAAGAACAAACCACACCTGCGGGCGAACTCTTCTTTGATGCTTTTAAGGCTAGCCCAATTGGAATCGTGCTGGAGGACCTGGAAGGCCGGCCTTTATTTGTGAATCCTGCCTTTTGCTCGATGCTGGGATTCAGCGAAGACGAAATGCTCGACAAACACTGCGTGGATTTTTCTCCTCCTGAAGATGCCAAGAAGGACTGGGATCTGTTTCAGCAGTTGCGAGCCGGTTCGATAGATCACTATCACCTCGACAAACGCTATTTTCGACGCGATGGCTCACTAGTTTGGGGTCGCTTGAGTATTTCTCTGTTGAATCATCGTCCATCTCCGCTGGTAATCGCGATGGTAGAGGACATTACAGAGAAGATGGTGTCGCAGGACACCTTGGAAATAGCGACGAAAGACATGATGGGTGTGACTCGCTGCAGTCGTGATTTCCATTACCTGTGGGTGAGTCATGGGTATGCGAAGTGGCTCCAGCGCCCGGTGGAGGCAATTGTCGGCCATCCGATTATCGATGTTTTGGGTAAGGACGCCTTTGAAGCTTTGTTGCCTCACTTTGAGCAAGTTCTCGCGGGAGAGAAAGCGAGCTACGAGGAAGAAGTGAGTATTGAAGGCATCGGCCGGAAATGGATTTCGGCCACCATTACTCCCACGCTGGACGCCACTGGAATCGTCAACGGCTGGGTGGGCGTCGTCGTCGACATTACCGCGCGCAAGCTGGCCGAAGAAGAGCAGCTGCGGCACACAGCCATTGTGGAGTCGACAGATGATGCCATCATCTCCACAAGCATCGATGGTGTCATCGTGAGTTGGAACCCAGGCGCGCAAAAGCTCTTTGGCTACACAGAAGCAGAAGCAATAGGACAACCGATCACAATAATTTCTCCTGGCAATCTTCACGATGAAGCGAAGGACATTCAGCGGCGACTTCGGACTGGCGAACACATCAAGCATTGCGAAACGGTTCGCGTCACAAAACAGGGAAAGCCAATAGATGTTTCCGTAACCATTTCTCCGATACGAAATAGTAAGGGCCAGATCGTAAGCGCTTGTGGGATCGCACGAGACATTACCGAACGAAAACAATTCGAAGAATCGCTCCTCTGGCGTCTGAAGTTTGAAGGCCTGCTTTCGGATCTGTCGCGAAAATTTATAAGTCTTCCTGAGGAAGAAATAGATGCGAATATGGAGCGAGGCCTCGCTCGCATCGGCGAATTCCTGCAAATAGATCGAATTACCCTTTTCGAGGCGTCTCGGGATCGTAAAGAATTCGTCGCCACTTATACCTGGAATGGTCCCGGAGTAGGAAAGGCTCCTCCCTCGGTGACGACAAACGATGTACCCTGGTGGGCGGCACGAGTCTTGCGAGGAGAGATCTCTCTCGCTTCGCAGTTAAACGACCTGCCTGAGGAAGCATCCGCCGAAAGAGAGTATTTCCGCCAGAGAGGCATCGTATCCGCCGCGTCTATTCCCCTGAACGTGGCCGGCGAAATCACCGGGGCAATTGCATTTTTAACTGGAAAGCGTAACGTGTCATGGACCCCGGACCTTGTGCGCCAGCTCAGGATCATC
>Ga0075434_100006086_pt1 | contig 11039 bp, 5 predicted proteins | sample RhiMethybrSRZTD3_FD_75298 | JGI IMG/M metagenome (GOLD analysis project Ga0075434, IMG submission 75298) | Populus rhizosphere microbial communities from Tennessee, USA - Rhizosphere MetaG P. TD hybrid SRZTD3 | ecosystem: Host-associated > Plants > Roots > Rhizosphere > Soil | place: USA...
AACGTGTAGAAAGCCAGGTAATCCCTCCAGATTGGATTTCCGCGCCAGAGATAAATCAGATCAGAGATGAACGAAAAAACCAAAAGCCCAATCGGAAATGGAATCAACATTGGATGAATGGGATGTCCGCCAATGCTTGCTCTGCTTGCCATAATAATTGCCCTCCGCTCCCGACTAAAGGTTTCCCTTTCGAAGAATATTGACAACTTACATGCCAGTAACTTTGGGAGCGTCTCCGCGACCTTCGACACAAAGAGCGCGTCTTTCAAGCGCATCTGTCGACCTTCTGTACTGATTTCTCGCTGGTCAGCGCAGCATTGTTGTGATTCAAGACACTTTTCAAAACGTTACTCGCTGTTTTTTTGTGGCCCGAAAACTCTGGCTTCCAGCATCTTCACCGAGTCGTTCTCGCGATCCCCATTTCATCGAAAAATCGTTGCCAGCCAATCTGTTTTTGGAATATAAGTTCACCGCAGTCTCACACGGGGGATTCAATGCGCACACTCGTTCCGGGCGAATGGTACATTCTCTTCAAATGTTCTGAGTGCAAGACTCGCCAGATCCTATTTCCGGATCTGTCGGAAGGGCGCGCGACCTTGCGCGCGACGTATAAAGTTGAATGTGCAAAGTGCGGGCACCTCGACAAGTACGAAAGCGAAAGCCTTGAGCGTTATCAACACCCTCCAAATTCAGATCCCAAGCCCATTTACGGACTCGCATTCTTTGCGCTCTTTGCGCTTCTGCGGAAAGGTGGGATGCTGCGACTAAAGCGCGAGGGAATATCCTTTCGCGTGACGTGAACCGGGACCGGATCCAATCGAACTTCACGGACTACTCTGAAGACTCTTGCACGTACCAATTCACACGCGGCCAGTCAGCTCGGATGGAAGGACTTTCAGCGCTGTATCGCGGACTGTAGTCTCAGCTGAGTGCGAAAGCATCGCCTCGCGGGAACGGTTCTCGCGGGGCGATTTCTTTTGCGTCTCTGCCTGTCTGCTCCCGTACGAATTTAGCCCTGGGATTTGTTGTGAATTGAGACAGGCCGCTGCGTGAAATAGGCGGTCTTTTCAAACACTCGGCCCCGCGTGATTGGCATATTCCTCGCTACTCTTCAACGCATGTCAACACTTCTTGAAGACGTCATGCTATCAACCTCAGGCACCACAACTTCTGTTTGGATGGCTACGGCGAGCACGCCGTCGGAACGACCACTAAGCAAGGACACAAGTGCCAACGTCGTCATCATCGGCGCCGGCATTGCCGGGCTAACCACCGCCTACATGCTTGCGCAGGAAGGAGAGTCAGTCGCTGTTTTAGACGATGGACCGATCGGCGGCGGCATGACGGCGCGCACGACCGCGCATCTGACAAACGCGCTTGACGATCGTTTCTATGAATTGGAGCGTTTGTTTGGTGAAGAAAGATCGCGCCTCGCGGCGCAGAGTCACACTGCCGCAATCGATCGCGTCGAACAAATCATCGAGAAAGAACGGATCGATTGTGAATGGCAACGCGTTGATGGTTATCTGTTTCTGCCAATAAACGGAAAGTTGGAAGTGCTCGAAGATGAGTTGCCGGCAGCGCATCGCGCCGGGCTAGGGGTGCAATGGGCAGATCGCGCGCCGCTGGAATTTTGGGACACCGGGCCATGTCTGCATTTTCCGCGTCAGGGACAATTTCATCCTTTGAAATACCTGACGGGCTTGGCGCGCGCGATCGAACGTGATGGCGGCGCAATTTACACGGGCACGCACGCCGACGAGATTGAAGGCGGCGACGAAGCTCACGTGACGTCGACAAGCGGCTACACAATTACCTGCGATTCAATCGTCGTCGCGACCAATTCTCCGGTCAATGATCGAATGGTGATTCACACCAAGCAGGCGCCTTACACAACGTACGTCATCGGCGTGCGGGTTCCGAAAGGATCGGTGCCGCCGATCCTGCTGTGGGATGCGCCCGATGATCTTTGGGCGCCATATCACTACATTCGCATCGCGAGCGAAGATGATCATGATGTCCTCGTCGTTGGTGGTGAAGATCACAAAACCGGCCAGCAACATGATGGCGCACAGCGTTGGGGCAAGCTCGAACAGTGGACACGCAACCGCTTTCCAATGGCTGACGAAGTCGAGTTTCGCTGGTCAGGGCAGGTAATGGAGCCGGTTGATGCAATGGCTTTCATCGGTCGAAATCCCGCTGACGCTGACAACGTGTACATCGCGACCGGAGATTCGGGCATGGGTATGACACACGGCACCATCGCGGGAATGTTGCTCACCGATTTGATCATGAATCGCCAAAATCCGTGGGCTGAACTCTATGATCCAGCGCGTAAGACTTTGAAAGCGGCGAAAGATTTCGCGGCAGAAAATGCCAACGTGATGGCGCAGTACACCGACTTGGTAACGCCGGGTGATATCGATTCGGAACAAGAGATCGCGAAAGGCGAAGGCGCCGTTTTGCGTGACGGCTTAACGAAGGTTGCCGTTTATCGCGATGACGACGGCACTGTGCATCGTATGTCCGCGGTTTGCGTACACCTTGGTTGCGTGGTCACGTGGAACGGAAGCGAGAAGACGTGGGATTGCCCGTGTCACGGCTCGCGGTACGATCGATTCGGCGCGGTGATCAACGGTCCGGCGAATAGCAACTTGCCTTCAGTTGAAGAGTGACCTGAGATTCGTTCCTCAGAATCTCATCATATAACTGACGCGGACGTTACGCCCAATCTCAGGCGCGATTCCCTTGACGAACGAGAGGTGATTTCGATAAAGAGTGTCGCCCAGGTTGTATCCGTTCACGGAAAAGATGTGCGCTGTTCTGGCGGTCGCGAAAGTGTAAGACGCGCTGAGGTTGAAGAGCGCATAGCCCGCAGTCGGAGTTTCATTGTCGAAGATCCGCGCTTGGCGATTTACCATCACGATTTCGGGTCGCAGACTGAAGGCTTTGTGTCGCCAATCCAATCCGATCGTTCCGCGAGCCGGCGGAATTCGCGGCAGCGGCTTGCTAAACTCAGTAAGCGTGGCGCGCGTGTAATCGAATTTACCGGTCAGCCACAGGGTCGGGAGCAGTTCGCCTTCAATGCTTGCTTCAGCGCCAATATACCGCGCTCGGCCTTGATCGTAATTAATGATCGGAAGGTGTGAGCCAGCATCAAACGCGCCTGTGAACGCGGGAAAAACGAAGTTACGAAACGCGTAGTAGTAAATGCCGCTATCGAACCGCACCCGCTTGCCGTTGTGACGCACCGACAGATCGATGCCGTCGCCCTGTTCCGCTTGCAAGTCCTGGTTGCCGATGTCAAAAACCAAAATGCCGGGATGCGGCCCGTGGTTGTAAAGCTCTTCGAGCGCCGGCGCACGGAATGAATGCTGATAGTTTGCCACGAATGCGCCGTCATTCCACAGATGAACACGCGCACCCGCGCTGCCTGAAAACCCGACGAAGTTCCGGTGGCTGAAATTACCCTCCGGTTTGTAGCCGTTCTGCTCAATGCGCCCGCCGAACTGAAATCCGATGCGCTCCAGATCGATTCGTTCCAAAGCATAGACGGCGAGGGAATTCTGTTTTGTGTGCGGCGCGGGCGCCTCTTCGCCTACCGACTCGTAATCACGCGTGAAGCCAGAGAAGCCAAACGTGCCCGAGAGCGTTCCCTTCCGTTTTTGATCGAAGCTCGCGAAATAGTTGAAGTTTCTGTTTGTCGCCCGCGAATCCAACTCTGTCACATTTTCATCAGTTTCGAATTCAAACTCGCGCACCTTGTAGTCGTTGTGCCGGATTCCGAAATTGACATTTCTGACAAGGCCGTTTAGATCACGCAAGCCGCCCTTTAAGTCAAAGCTGTGCCGGCGCTCGATCAAGTATTCGAGATCCAGTTCGTCAGCCTCGACGGGAATCCCATGGTGGCGGGCATCCAGGGAATAATTGAACGTTAGCCATCCCTTTCGTGGAAACCACCCTACCCCGCCGCCAAAGTCACCGCCGCGCGCATAAGAATTCCGAACGTCGCCGGCCGGCGTGCGATAGTCACTGGCTGTTTGGCCCCCGCCGTTGGCGAAGAACATCCAATCGCCTTTACCGAACTTCACGCCCGCCCCGCCGCCGACTTGGGCATTGCCGCTGCCCGCAAATGTCGTTAGGTAACCCGACCAGCCGCGTTGAAAAGTATCACTCGTGGAAATCGCGTTCACCACGCCGCCGATGGCATTGCTGCCATAGAGCAAAGTCGCCGGCCCGCGCACAACTTCGATTCGATCGAGCGCCAGCATATCAATCGGTTCTGCTTCGTCGGCTGATTGTGATGCGATGCCGCCGGTGCGCAGGCCGTCCTGCAAGACGAGAATCCGATCGCCATCGAAACCGCGCACCACCGGCCGGCCGGATCCAGGACCAAAGCTGCGCTTCGCGATGCCAGTCTGATTGTCGAGTGCTTCGCCGATTGACACGGTGTTCTTCTGCGCCAACTCCAGCGCGCTGACTGAATTCACTGCCTGATAAGAAGAGCCTATGCTTTCAGCAGACCCGCTAGCAGTAATCGTCACCCGTTCGCTAATCGACGCCATGGTCAGTTCGAAATCGAGAATGACCATGCCGGCGCTTACTTCAATTGTCTTCACGACGTCAGGAACGCGATCGAGATGCGCGATGACTTCGTATCTGCCTGCCGGAACAGCGACGAATTCAAAGGCGCCATGTTCGTCCGTCAGTGCCGTTCGTTTGAGTTCAGCGATAGTCACCAGCGCGTTCCGCGCCGGCGCGCCTGCCGGCTTAAGCATGACGCTACCCCGGATTATTGCTGCGGCATCTCGATGGGCTTGTGCGCCAAGCAGGGGAGCGGTGCTATTGGCGGAAGTTGAGGAACTCCCGGCTATGTCCTGCGCTGGCGTGTTGGCGAACACACTCAAACCTATAACCAACAGAGTGATTGCTGACGTTTGCCTTAACATTTGTGCCGGATACGCGGATTTCGAACCGCTCTTTCTTAAGAAATCCTCGAGGAGGGATCGAGGAAATTGAAAACCGTTGTCATTTTCAAGAAGAGCAGAAGAAATGTCAAGTCTTGATTTTCACCCGACCCTGTTTTTAGGTCAGACTGCGTGATCGGGATCACACCAGTGCTAAAATTTTGCTCATGGCGGCAACAAGAAATAAAGCGGAACGCAGACAAACGAAAGCCGGCGGCGTAAAGCTTACGCGTCTGAAAGAAGGACCGGCGACATCCATCCAGGAGTTTCTCGCGCTCAAAAAGCCGAAAGGTGATTTGCTCCTGGCCATCGAGGGCGAGCGGGTTTCGCTGACGAGCCTGGACCGCGTTTACTGGCCGGACGAAAAACTCACAAAGTTCGATCTGCTTAGCTACTACGTCCGAATCGGCCCGCACATTCTTCCGTTTCTGAAAGATCGGCCCGCGATCCTGCAACGCTATCCGCGCGGCATTAAGGCGCCGATGTTTTTTCAGCAGGACCTTGATAGCGCGCCGGCATACATCAAAACGGTCCACCTGACGAATCGGGAAGGGCGAGAGTTGGATTACGCGGTCTTCACCACCGTCGGTTCAATGCTCCACTTCGTGAATCAGGGCAACATCGAGCAGCATCCGTGGCATTCGACAATCAAACATCTCGATAAGCCGGACTATCTGATGCTGGATCTTGATCCCAAGCAGGCGCCTTGGGAAAACGTGCTGCAGGTCGCTTTGGTGTGCAAAGAAGTTCTCGACGAATTGGGACTACCCGCGTTTCCAAAAACGTCAGGTTCGTCCGGAATTCACGTTTACGTGCCGTTGAAACCGAAGCTCACGTTTGGAAGAGTCGCCTCGATCGCAGAGGCACTCGCGGCTGAAGTCGCACAACGTGCGCCAAAGATCGCGACGGTGCAACGGTCTTTGGCGAAACGACAAAAGCAGCAAGTGTATGTTGACGCGATGCAGAATGCCCGGGGCAAGACCATCGCCGCGCCTTACAGTGCGCGCGCAAAACCGGGCGCGACCGTCTCGATGCCGCTGACCTGGAAACAGGTTGAGAAGGGCGTGAAGATCTCTGACTTTACGATTCAGAATGGGACAAAGTTGATTGAGCAGACGGGCGATGCGTGGGAGAACTTTTTCGCGGAAGCTAAGCAGCTGAAAGTCTGATTCTGCACACGAATTAGCTAGTCATAAGCCTCCCAACAACCTCCGAATTAGCGGATCATTTACAAAAGTTCGGATGCTCCCGACATCCGTTGGACCTGAACCTCATAGAAACCCGCCGAAACATGCGATCAGAAGTGTCTGGTACTGTCGTTGCTTCAACTTAAAATTCGCCCGCAGCAATAGTCCCCCAACGCTTGTTCATTTCGTGTGCGCGGCAGCCCGCAAAGCCGCGTTTGATTTAGCCTTCCTCACGCGAAAGGAGTTCACATGCGATTCACTAAACTCGCGCCATTCGGCTTGGGAATGATTCTTCTGTTTGCATTGACTGCATTCGGCCAATCTACAGCGACCTTGCAGGGCAGTGTTACCGATCCAAAGGGAGATGTGGTGCCGAACGCTACTATCACCGTCCGCAACGAAGCGACGTCAGTTGAGCGTGCGGCGCAGACCGATTCGGACGGTAATTATTCAATCGCTTCACTGCCGGTCGGGACTTATACGATTGAAGTACAAGCCCAGGGGTTCAAGCGAGATCTCGTGCAGCACTTTGCGATCGAAGTCGGCCGGACAATTCAGCGGAGCTTTCAACTGCAAGTGGGCGATGTTTCTGAAAACATTACGGTGACTGCCGACGCTCCCGTAATCGAGAGCGCTACGACTTCTGTAGGCACGGTGATTAATCAACGGACAGTTCAGGAAATTCCGTTGAATGGTCGTCACTTTGTTGATTTGGGTTTGCTGATTCCGGGTTCGGTAACCCCGCCGCAGAACGGCTTCTTGACTGCGCCATTGCGCGGACAAGGATCGTTCGGGCTGAACACCGCGGGCGGTCGTGAAGACACCGTGAACTTCATGATCAACGGCATCAACCTGAATGACATGGTGCAGAACCAGATTACATTCCAGCCATCGATCAATACGGTTCAAGAATTCAAAGCCGACAACTCGACCTTCAGCGCGGAATATGGTCGAAACTCGGGAGCGATCGTAAACATCGCTACGCGTTCGGGCACGAACGATTTTCACGGAGAGTTTTTTGAATTTTTGCGGAACGATGCGCTCGATGCGCGCAACTTCTTTAACTTCTGTCCCGCCGGCCAGACAACTTGCAACCACCAGGGCAAGCCGCCGTTCAAACGCAACCAATTCGGTTTCAACATTGGCGGCCCGATCTATTTGCCTCATTTTGGCGAAGGCGGCTCACCTATCAGTTACAACGGGAAAAACAAGACGTTCTTCTTTTTCAGTTATGAAGGCTTGCGTCAGCGCCAGGGTCTGACGTTGCCGACAACCCAGGTTCCGACTGATGCACAGCGCGCGGCGGTAACGGACCCGGCGGTACAAAAACTGCTCGCACTAATTCCGCGCTCGTCAACCGGGTTTACGAGCGGTGCGGCAACCGCGCCGGTGAACATTGATCAGTGGACGGTCGATGTCAGTCATCAATTCAATTCGAATGATCGACTCCATGGTTACTACGCATTTCAGCGCGACAAACGTGGCGAGCCAAGCTTACAGGGGAATAACATTCCCGGCTTCGGCGATACGCGGCAGTCTCATCGCCAGATTTTCACGCTGAACGAGACGCACACCTTTGGCTCTAACCTCGTCAATGAAGTCCGGTTCGGTTTCAATCGCATTCACATCACATTCAGCCCGAATGCGAAGCTGAACCCGCTGGACTTTGGCATCAACAATGGCGTTACCGAAGCGATTGGTTTGCCGCAGATTTCAGTTGGCAATGTGGCCAGCGGCGGACTTAACTTCGGAGGCCCGGCCGGATTTCCGCAGGGCCGCGCCGACACGACTTATGTTCTGTCCGACACTTTGAATTATCTACGCGGCAAACATTCGTTTAAGTTTGGCGGCGAAGCGCGCAGGTTTTTCAACAACAATACGAACAAAGACACCGGAGCGTTTACGTTTCCAAACATGAACAGCTTCCTGGGTGTGGGCCAGCCGGGCGGGCTGGCCGCCGCGAGTGCCTTCACCATCACTCTCGGCGACGTTGCACCGGCAATCAGTCAAGGCGCCCTCGGCCTGTTTGTCCAGGACAATTACAAAGTCCGACAGAACCTGACGCTAGAGCTCGGACTTCGCTGGGACTGGCTGATGTCGCCGACGGAGCGTTACGATCGCTTCGTGGTCTATGTGCCGCAAAATAACTCGCTCACGCGAGTGAATCAGGGAATTGCGCCGGTCTATCACACGAATTGGAAAAATTTCCAACCACGAGTTGGATTTTCATGGGATCCGTTCAAGGACGGTAAGACATCCGTTCGCGCGGCTTATGCGATTCTCACCGATCAGCCGGTAACGAACCTGGTTACGGGGGACGCTACGAATCCTCCGCTGGCGACTCCGTTGAATTTCGTGTCCACGTCGTCGCGGCCGACCACGACTTTCACCACGGCCAAACCGGACGCCGCTGCGGCCGGCCTGGCGCCGAGCTCAAACGATCCTTTCTTTAACGCTGCTTACGTGCAGTCATGGAACGTCAATATTCAGCGCGAACTGAAATCCGGATTCGCGGTCACCGCAGGATATTTTGGATCAAAGGGAAGTCATCTGCGTCTCACGCGCAACCTAAATCCATTTATCGCAGGAACCTCGACGCGAATAATTCCGACCCTCTCGTCTTCCAGTCCTTTGCTTCCCGGCACGACGTTAGGGAATATCACGTTCCGTGAAGGCACCGGTAACTCGAGCTACAACGCGCTTTGGTTAACAGCCAACAAGCGACTCAGCAACGGCCTGCAATTCGACGCTTCCTACACTTTCTCGAAGTCGATTGACTACAACTCGCAAAGCTCGCAAGGCGTGACGGTCCAGAACAGTTACAACCTGCGCGGCGATCGAGGATTGTCGGACTTTGATGCCCGTCACCGTTTCGTGATCAGCAGCCTTTACGAAATTCCCTGGAAGAAAAGCAAAGCAATCGGTGGCTGGCAACTGGCGGGTATCGTGCAGTCGCAAAGCGGAAATCCGGTCACCTTGCTGGCCGGAAACGCCGCGGCAATCGGTGCGGTGGGCGCCGCGAATTCCAATTCGCTCACAGGCGTGGCGACTTTGCGTCCTGACGCAGGCGCCCCAGTGTCCATCCTCAGAACCGCGGTCGTAGGCAGCAACGGAGTGCAGTGGTTTCCGAACCTCACGTGCGATCCACGCCCCGGCGGCAGTTGTCCGTCAGGCTCCGTGGCGATTCTGCCCGTCAGCGTCGTTAGTGGGACCCGGACGGTTTACCACTTCGGTAGCTTTGGTCGTAACACGGTCACAGGTCCAAGCTTCAACAACGTCGACTTTTCGTTAATCAAGCGGACAAAAGTCGGCGAGAACAAGCTGATCGAATTCCGCTGGGAGGTTTTCGATCTGTTCAATCACGCGAACTTTGGACAACCGGGCCGCGTTGCGCAAGTCGGTAGCACGACATTTGGCGTTATCTCCAACACGCGCTTCCCGACGGGCGATTCCGGTTCTTCCCGGCAGATGCAGTTTGCCCTGAAGTTCAAGTACTAGAAACAACTCAAAAAAGAAACGAAGCGCACTCGCCATAAAGCGGGTGCGCTTCTTTTTTTGACAGGACGCCGCGCGCTAGCGCTGGGCGACTTTTCGCTTTCCTTCAATCGCGTCTTTGTAGGCGCCACCTGCGACGTCACCGATGCTGATCGCCAGGTCAAACTCTTTCATCGCTTCATCTTTGCGATCCAGAAACGCCAGGATGCGGCCCATTGCTTCGTGCGCGCGCGACAACAGAACGCGATCGTTCTCGGGTGAAGCGGCTTGTACTGCGAAGCCGTAGTTCGCTAATGCTTGATTCAGTCTTTGCTCCTGTAAATCATCATCGGTCGTGTCGCGGGCCCACAGACTTGCAGTCTGTCCGAGCGCAAAGAACAGACGCGGATCGCCCTGATTTTCCTGCAGCAGCGCTTTGAGTTTTGTCTCGGCTCCCGCGTAGTCTTTGGTTTGCAGCAGCGTTTCGACTTCTTTCAGCGCTTTCGTCAACGCGATGCTGCGCGCTGAATCTGGCGCCTCTGTTTTTTCACCGGCAGGGTCGACCAGCCAGGATGAATATCTCGGATGAGCTTTGCGTGCCGCGACGGCGCGGTCGTGCGCGTCTTTGACTTCACTGCGTTTCCCAAGTACTCGCGTAGGATCGAACCCATTAATCATGTCGCCGAAAAAGTTCGCGAGATCGAATCCCGAGGCAGTAACGTCGCGTAATTGATCGGCGAAATAGAAATCGAGCACAGCGCCGTTGTCGTAATCCTCAGCCAAACGCGCGATCGCTTCGTCGGCAATTGCGGTGCGCGCGCCCTGCGCCTGGCGAATGATTGCCGTTCGCGCTACTTCATCTTTTGCCTGAGCAATGTGCGCTCGTTGGATCACATCGACCTGCCGTAATCGATCTGCCTCTTCGTAACTCGCATCAGCCGCTGCGACCAGCGACTTCGTCACTACCACGAAAGCGTCCGGCGAGATTTTGCCGCCTTCCTTTGTGCGCGCATCAATTAGTAGCTTGATTTGGTCGCGGCGGGCGGCGATGTCTTTGTTGTTATGAAGGACAAGCGCGTCGACTATGAATTGAATAAAAGCCCGACGCAGTTCGGAAGAAGTTGGATCGGTTCCTTCCGGAACGATGACGTAGTAATCGTCTGCGATCACCCGGAAGTTGATGGCGCCGGGAACTGCCAAGAGGTCAGGCACAATAAAAAAGCGTCGCTCATGTTCGACCGTCTCGACCGCAGTCTTCGCTTTCTTCTTTTGGTCGGGGCTCTGAACGCGCACGCGCTCGTGCGTGACGGTAATCGGCCGCGTGTGCAGATACGACAATACAGACCGCACCATTTCTCCCGCCGGTTTGCGCAGCCGATCGCCCTCTGCCTGATACGCGCGCACGTAAGAG
>Ga0075434_100006088_pt1 | contig 11038 bp, 7 predicted proteins | sample RhiMethybrSRZTD3_FD_75298 | JGI IMG/M metagenome (GOLD analysis project Ga0075434, IMG submission 75298) | Populus rhizosphere microbial communities from Tennessee, USA - Rhizosphere MetaG P. TD hybrid SRZTD3 | ecosystem: Host-associated > Plants > Roots > Rhizosphere > Soil | place: USA...
ACCCTGAAGCACACGCGTTATCTCGGGCGATTCGGCTGGCGCGTCACCGTCCTCACCCTCGATCGCCGCGCCTACGACACCGTCGATCCCCAGCTCGAGGGGCAGATTCCCACTGACGTCCGCGTGGTGCGCACGCCCTTCGTCGAGGTGAAGCGTCACCTGGCCGTACGGGGCCACTACCCGTCCATCCTGGCCATTCCCGATCGGTGGATCGGCTGGTGGCCATGGGCCGTGGCCGCGGGGCGCCGGATCGTGCGGAACGATCCCCTGGACGTGATCTATTCGACCAGTCCGCACGCCACCGCGCACCTCATCGCCCTCTCCCTCGTGCGCCGGGCGCGGGTGCCCTGGGTCGTGGATTTCCGGGATCCCTGGTATGAGGACCCGCCGGAGCCCGGTACGACGCGGATCGAGCAGTTTGCCGCCCGCCGGCTCGAGCGCCGAGTGGTGGCGCGGGCCGACCGGATCGTGGCCAGCACCACGCGGCTGCGAAACATGCTCGCGTCCCGCTACCCGTGGAGACCGCGAGAAGCCTTCCTCGCCATCCCCAACGGATACGACGAGGGGGACTTCGCGCACATCGCCACGCCTGCGGAGGAGCCGGGGAAGGAGATGCTCATCGTCCACGCGGGCTCCATCAACGAGAACTTCCGCGACCCGCGGCCGGTGTTCGAGGCGGTGCGGCGAGCGGTGGCGGAGGGCGAGATGGAGCGGTCGCGCATTCGCATCCGCTTCCTGGGCGCCGGGCCCTTCGGCGAGTCCACCGCCGTGCAGGAAGCCGTCCGCCAGGCGGGGCTCGCCGCGAACGTCGAGTTCCGGCCGCGCCTGTCCTATCAGGATTCGCTTCTCGAGCAGAGCCGCGCGAGCGTGCTGCTGCTCCTCCAGGCCTCGCCGGACACCATCGATCTCGTGCCCGCCAAGCTCTTCGAATACCTGAGGACGAGACGGCCGGTCCTCGCGCTGGTGCCGGAGGGCGCCACCGCGGAGGTCCTGCGCGACACGGGCGGGGGCTGGGTCGTGGAGCCGGGAGATTCGCATGTCCTGAGCAGCGCCCTGGTCACCGCCTATCGAGCCTGGACGTCCGGTCGTCTGGGTTCGCTGGCCGCGGATCCCCGGCGACTGGAGGCGTTTAGCCGAGAGCGCCTGGCCGCCGTCCTGGCCAGGGAGTTCGATGCGCTCGTGGGCGGGCGCGGCTGAGCGGCGCGCCGCGCGTCGGACCGACGTTCACTCCATCGCGATCTGTTTTCGCCGTCGTCTATCTGAACTCCTTCGCGTCGATGCTGTGCTTGGCCAGCATGTCGTGGAACGTGGGACGGCTGATGTCGAGGGTGCGCGCGGCCCGACTGATGTTGCCGCGACTCCGCACCAGCGCGTTGACGATGAGGCGACGCTCGCTCTGATCGCGCGCCTCCCGCAGGGTGGGCAACGCGTCCACGGTGGCCGACGGATTGAGGTCGAGATCCGCGGGCCCGATGACCCGGCCGCTGGCCATGATCACCGCGCGATGCACCTTGTTCTCCAGCTCGCGGATGTTGCCCGGCCACGGATACTTCACGATGGCTTCCAAGGCCTCGGGGCTGAAGCGCGCCTTCCGCTTGAGGGCGTGCGAGTTGCGACGCAGGAAGGCGTTGGCGAGGAGCACCACGTCCTCGCCGCGATCGCGCAGGGGAGGCAGGTGAATGGTGACCACGGAGAGGCGGTAGTACAGGTCCTCGCGGAAGCGGCCGCTGCGCAGCGCCTCCTCCAGGCTCTGGTTGCTCGCCGCCACCACCCGCACGTCGATGGGGATGACGTCGCGCCCGCCCACCCGCTCGATCTCGCGCTCCTGCAGGAAGCGCAGCAGCTTGACCTGCAGCGGCAGGCTCATCTCCGTGATCTCGTCCAGGAACAGGGTGCCGCCGTTGGCCGTCTCCACTTTGCCCTTGCGCTGGGCATGGGCGCCCGTGAAGGAGCCCTTCTCGTGGCCGAAGAGCTCGCTCTCCAGGAGGGTCTCGGGGATGGCGCCGCAATTGATGGCCACGAAGGGACCGGCGTGCCGCGGGCTGTGGGCGTGCACGGCGCGGGCCACCAGCTCCTTGCCCGTGCCGCTCTCCCCCTCGCAGAGGACGGTGGCGTCGGTCTTGGCCACGCGCTGGATCACCGAGAAGATGTCGCGCATCTTCGGGGTCGAGCCCAGGATGTCCGTGAAGCGGATGGAATCCTCGAGCTGACGCGCCTGCGCCGCGCTCTCCCGCTCCAGCTGCCGGAGATAGGCGGCCCGCCGCAGGACGACCTTGAGATCGTCCAGGTTGACCGGCTTCAGGTGGTAGTCGAAGGCCCCCCGCTCCACGGCCGCCATGGCGTTGGCACGGTCGCCGTTGCCCGTGATGATGATGACCTTGGCGTCCGGGGTCGACCCGAGGATGTCGTCGAGAGCGCGCAGGCCCTCCTCCGCGGTGTCCGGGCTCGGGGGCAGGCCCAGGTCGAGCGTGACGATCTGCGGAGGAGCCTGCTGGACGACCGCCGCTGCTCGCGAGCGATCGGCGGCCACCGTGACCTCGTACTCGTCCTGCAGCGCGTAGGTCAGCTGCTGCCTGATGTCTTCATCGTCTTCGATGATGAGCAAGCGTTCACGTTCCATGATTCGTTGCCTCCCCTTCAGTGGGATGACGGCCGGGTGGTTCCTTCGGCGAGTCGATCGCCGCCGGCCACCAGGTCTTCGAGCCGCTCCAGGAGCTGGCTCCAGTTATGGTTCGTTTCGACACAGGAACGGCCGGCCGCGGCAAAGCGCTCGCGGGCGGCGGAGTCGCGAAGCAGAGAGACGACGGCCCGGCTGAATTCCGCGGGCTTCCGGGCCACGAGGAGATCGCGTCCGGCCACCGCGCTGATCCCGGCGAACGCCGCCGGGCTCGCCACGATGGGTACGCGCATGGCCATGGCCTCCAGGACCTTGTTCTGCAGCCCCCGCGCCACGCGCAGCGGCGCCACCGCCACCGCGGCGGAGTCGAAGTAGGGGCGGACATCGTCCACCCTTCCCGTGACCACGATGCGATCGCCCTCGGCGAGCCGGCGCACGGCAGGGGCGGGATCCATCCCCACGATATAGAACTGGGCGTCGGGTACCTCCCGGCAGATGCGCGGGAAGATCTCGCTCACGAAGTAGTGAGCCGCTTCCACGTTCGGCCGGTACGACATGTTGCCGGTGAAGATCATGCGATTCGGCACGTACCCGAGCCCCGAGGACGGCCCGGGCTGGAAATACTCCAGGTCCACGCCGTTCGGGATGACGGAGATCGGGGAGCGGACGTAGCTGGCGAGCACCTCGCGCTCCCGGGGAGCATTGACGGAGGTCGCGTCGAACCGGGTGCCGAGCCGGCGCTCCGCCCGCCGCACCCGCCGGCCCTCGAGCCAGAAGGCCCAGGACAGGGGCAGGGAGGAGGAGCGAGCGTACTCGAACCACTTCTCGGAGTCGGCATCCCCAAAGTCCATCACCTTCCGGCAGCCCTCGTGTCCGGCCACGTAGGGCCCCATGGACGAGCAGTGGACGAGGATGGCGTCGAACGCGCGGATGGACAGGAGGCGGCGCACCTTGCGCGAGAGCGAGGAGCACTGGAAGTAGCCGAAGGTGGCGGGCCGCCCCGTGAGCCCGTACAGGACGAAGCGAGCCCAGGCGCTCACGGGAGAGAGCCGGCCCACGTAGAGCTCGTCGCAGTAGCTCCGCAGCTGCTCGGCATCCGCCTCTTCCTGGGCGGAGCGCACGAGGGTGGCCACCGTGACCTCGTGGCTCCGCGCGAGGTGGCGGATCATGTTGAACGGACGGATCTTCCCGCCGCGCTTGGGCGGATAGGGCATCCGGTGGCAGAGGAAGAGGATCTTCATGCGTCGCGGAAGGGCGCGCCAAGCGTGCCGTAGCGCAGACCGGCCACCCCGCCGAGCTGGGTGGGCGAGAAGATGCCCCAGCTGTCGAAGAAGAGCGCGGGAGTGTGGAGACGGCGTGCCAGCTCGGGGATGCCGGCGGACAGGTAGCCGGGATGATTGTTCATGATGACGACGCCGTCGGCCTGCTCGAATCCTTCCTCGAGCGAGCAAGCGCGGGCTCCGAGGTCGGCGATGACCTTCTCCGGCGTGACGAAGTCGTGCCCCCACACGGCGACCCGCGCCGCCTGGAGCCGCTGCATGAGGGGGATGGCCGCCGATCCGCGCACGTCCTCCGTGGCGGGACGGCCCTTGAAGGCGAAGCCCGTGACGAGGATCTTGGCGCGCATCGTTGAGCGACGGCTGCTCCGCAGCTCCTGGAGGACGCGCCCGGCCACGTGGTCGGGGAGCGCCTGGTTGATCTTGCGCGCCTCCTCGATCACGCGTGGCTTGAAGTCCATCTTCCGCAGGCTGTCGATGAGGATGAGGGCGTCCTTCTCCAGGCAGGGCCCGCCCACGAAGCCCGGCTGCGCCACGCTGGATCGGGGGTACTCGACGTTGGCGGCGTGAATCATCTCGGAGGCGGAGAGCCCCATGCGCTCGGCGATGAGGGCGACCTCGTTGGCGAAGGCGAAAGTGAGGTCGCGATAGGTATTGTTGATCAGCTTGATCATTTCCGCCGCCTCGAGGGAGGAGACCCGCACGATCTTCGGGGTGATCCGCCGGAAGATGGCCTCGGCCCGCTCCGCGCTCGCCTCGTCGTAGCCACCCACGATCTGGGGCAGGGAGCGCATCTCGGGGATGGCCTTGCCCTCGATGGTCCGCTCCGGGCAGAAGGCGAGCCCGAAGCGCTCGGTGTGACGCTGGATCTCCGGCAGCACGATGTTCCGCGTGGTCCCGATGCTCACCGTGCTGCGCAGGATGACGAGGGGATCGGGACCGAAGCCCGTGGCCAGCCGCTGCACGGCGACCCGGATCCGCTCCAGGTTGGGTCGCGGCTGACCCGCTTCGAGCGGGGTACCCACCGTGATGATGTAGACGTCCTGCCCGACGGGCGGCGTCGAGGTCAGGGTCAGGCGCGTGTGGAGATGCCGGGCTAGGAGCTCGCCCAGGCCATCCTCGCGGAAGTCCGCAATGCCGGTGGTGTTCACGCGAGAGACGAAATCGTCGTTGGTGTCAAAGCCGACCACCTCGAACCCCGCCTCGGCGAGGACGGCGGCCAGGGGCAGGCCGATGTGGCCGGTACCGACCACGCAAATCTTCAAGGGACGATCACTCATTGGTCAGCTCCTGGCACTCCGGGAGTGCTCGATCAAAACGCCCCACCAGTGCGGGCGTGCTTGGCGTTGGGAATGCGCCCCGAACGATGTGCGGATGGGCGCGAGCATCTACCGTCCTCCACCGAGCGCGGCGTAGAGATCCACGGCCAGGCGCTCGACGACCGCGAGGTCGGCGGACAGTTGGGACTCGGGACCAGCGGGGGTGGCGATGCGGACCAGCATGGAGTCGGCATGCCGGTCCACCACCATGTCGCGCATGAGCGCGAAGCGAAAGCGGTAGTCGTTGCCGAAGACGCGGCGTCCGATCTGATGCCAGTAGGCGACGAGGAGCCGGTGTGCCTCCTGCTGGACGACCACGGCGGAGAGGGCGACGGGACTCGTGCCCGCCCCGTAGAGCGGGGCGGAGAGCGAGACGGACTCGATCCGGTTCACCGCACGTCCGGGGTAGATGCGGTTCACGGAGGCGCGACGGATCTCGTTGTCCTGTCCGACGAAGAGGGCGACCGACACCCAGGCAACCTGATCGCCGTGGTGATACGTCCGTCGCACGGAGATCTTCTCGCTCGAATCGACGGGCAGCACGTCTTCGGGCGCACCGTCGGAGCCCGTCCACACGCCGAGCGTGCTGGGGACGGCATACACGGAGGCCGGGTTCACCGCTCCCGTCACCGGAGCCGCACTGTGCAGCAGGAACGCCGCGGCGGCGAAGAGGACCAGCACTGTGCCGAGACGCAGGCCCACCCTCATGCCCTCCATCGCTTCCAGAGCCGGGTCAGGCAGGTGTCGAGGACGACCAAGAGGACGACAGTGGCCAGGAACACGGAGGTCCCGCTGAACTTGTGAATCACATTGTTCAGCGCGATCGGCCCCAGGTAGTAGGCGCCGAGCGAGGTGAGGATGAGCCGGATGATGTTCGAGAGGAGCCCGAGCGGCGCGGCGGCCAAGGTGAGGACGGCGCGGATCCACGTCGGCCGCGCCTGAAGCTGCGCGTACGCTGCCCCCAGAGCGAGGAGGGCGGCGATGGCAGGGACGCTGCTGCACTCGTCGGCCACCTCCAGCGTCATGTTGGGGAGCTGGAGCATCACGCCGTTCTGGAGCACGGGCACCCCGAGCCAGCCCAGCGCGGTGGCGGTGAGGCCGGCATCGAAGAGGCGCGACTGATAGGTGAGCGCCTTGAGGGTGAGGTAGGGCAGCGGGATCATGAAAGCCAGATAAGCGAGGGCCATCCACGCCTGCCGGAGGACGCCCCCTCCCATGAGGAAGAGCACCACGCCCAGGAGGGTGACGGGCAGCGAAAGCCTCGCCACAAACGATTCCCCGCCGAGCGAGCCGATCACGAACATGGCCAGCGCCACCACGATGAGGGCAAGGCCCGCGAAGGAACCCTTGACCGGGGCCTTCGCGAGCAGATGGCGCTTGTTCCACACGAGATACGCCGAGATGAGGGGAACGGCGAATCCATGGGAGAGGCTCGGATACTCGGTCCAGTCGCCGACGAGGCCGATCAGGATCGGCACGTAGAGGACGGCCGCGGCCGCCACCGCGAGGCCCAAGGCGAGCCAGTCGAAGCAGGTGCCCGCCCGGGCGACGGCGGCCGCCGCGACGCGCTCCGCCTTCGCGGCCACCTCCACCGTGATCTCGGGCGCCACCTTGTCCGGCGCGATCACGCCGTTCACGGCTTCTCCTCGGGGAAGACCAGGGTCACCGTGGTCCCGCGTCCTTCCACGCTCCAGACATCGATGCGGCCCGCGTGCGCCGTCATGATCTCCCGAGCCTGATACAGGCCGATGCCCCAGCCCCCCTTCTTCGTGGTCTGGAACGGCACGAAGAGCGAGGTGCGGATGAACTCCCGGCTCATGCCGCAACCGGTGTCGGTGACCGCGCAACTCACCTGCTCGTCCTGCGCCCGCACCTCGATGGTGATGGCGCCATCCCCATCCATGGCCTCGGACGCGTTGGTGATCAGGTTCTGGATGACGCGCTGTATGGCATCCGTATCGGCGCGCACCGAGGGCGTGGGATCGAGGATGAGGTCCAGGCGAACCTTCGGGCCCAAGGGCAGCGCGGCTACGGTGTCGCGCACGAGCTCGTCGAGGGGCACGCTTTCGAATTCGAACTCGGTCGCGGCTTGGCGGGATGACAGCCGTCCCACTAGCTTCTGCATCCGCTCCACTGTGCGCGTGAGGGTCTTCAGGGCGTCGACGCGGAAGGCCGGTTCGTCGAAGCGCGTCCGCGCGTTCTGGGTCAGCATGGAGAGCGCGGAGACGGAGTTCTTGAGGTCGTGGATGATGAACGACGACAGCCGGTTGAAGCCCTCGAAGGCGCGGGCCTGGGCCAGGCGCTCGGAGAGCTGGACGGTGGCCGTGGCGCTCGCCGCTTGCTCGCCGAGGGTGGTCAGCAGATCGAAGTCCTCCTCCGTATAGGCTGCCTCCGTCCGCTCTGCTCCCACCAGCAACACCCCGACCAGCCGTCCGTGGGTGCAGAGGGGCACCGCCACGATGAGCCCGGCGGCCATGATCTGCCCGGCATGACCATTGCCGAGATCAGCCACGCGCCGGGTCTCCGGGGCCTGGTGACGGGCGAGGAAGTCCTCGGCCTTCACCTCGAGAGTCTTCGGCAGCGGCCCCGCGTTGAGGGCGGTGTGGAGACGCAGATCACCGTCGACGTCGTCGGCGAGATAGAGGGCCGCCTTCCGCGCGCCGACGGTCTCGGTGACGCTGCGCAGGAGCTGGGTCGCCAGCCCGTCGAGGGTGATGCGCGCGGTGAGGGCGGCCGTGAAGGAGCGCCACTGTTGACGGTAGTCGTACTTGTCCGCGTAGAAGTGGGTGCTGATGTACCGGCGAATCCGCCAGCGGAGGCTCTCCGACAGGGCCAGCGTAGCCAGTCCCATGACGGCCACGAAGACGACCAGGGTGCCGAGGAGGGCCGCTTCGGGGATCCCCAGCACGTTCATCAGCCAGCCCGCCGCCCCCGCGAGGAAGAGATAGACGCCGCACAGGCCGACCACGATCGACCGGTAGACGAAGTGCCGCGACACGGTGAGGTCGGTGCGGAGCACGCCGGAGCGGACTAGCCCGACCGCGACGAAGATCTCGCCGACCACGATCGCGATGGTCTGGAGGAGGAGGCTGGAGCGGTCGAGCGCGTGGAAGAGCAGGGTCTGGCTGAGGAGATAGAACCTGACGGCGAAGATGCCCCCTAGGCCGAGGGCAAGATACTTGAGCCTCCACCGGAGCGATCCTCGCGTGTTGCGCAGCGAGGGCTCGAGTCCATACAGGACGGCGATGGTGGCCAGAAGCTCCGCGGCGACGCCGATCTGGCCCACAGGGGTGGTTTCGGCATAGCGGAAGCCCGGCACGCCGATCGTTTCCGAGAAGAATGGCCAGGCGAGATCGACGAGGGCGGCCACGACGAGACCGGACCCGCCGAAGACAAAGGAAATGCGCCAGTTGCGGGGCACGGCGGCGTCCGCACCGCGTCCGGCCATGAACGCGAACAGGCACCAGGGAATCGGCGTGAGCAGGGTGGCGATCTGCAGGGCGAGCATCCAGAAAGCCTGGCTCTCCGGCGTCATCGCGTAGGACAGGAGCCGGTCGACGAGGAAGGACTCCACCGCGAAGGCCACCATGCCCGCCGCGAACATGATCTGACGCAGATGCCGGGGCGGCCTCAGCAGGGCGAAGACGGCGAGTCCGAGGCTAGTCGCGATGGCGAGAAGGGGCGCCTTGTCCATCATGCCCTCGCCCCCACCAGGTACTCGCGAAGCCAGAACTCGAGGACCATAAGAGCCCAGATCTTCCCCGAATGGTCGCGGCGGCCTCGCTGATGCTCGTCCCACAGGCCGGAGACCGTCTCGCGCCGCACGTAGCCGCGATGCGCGGTCTGGGCGGAGAAGAGGAGATCGTGAGCGGTCTCCCGCAGGTCGCTGCGCAGCCAGGCGCCCAGGGGAATGGAGAAGCCCTGCTTGGGCCGATCCACGTCGAGGACGGGCAGCCGGGGCGCCAGGTGCCGCTTGAGGAGGAACTTGGACACGGCGCCCCGGTACTTGAGCTCGGAGGGCAGGGTGGCCGCGAACTCGATGACCTTGTGATCCAGGAGCGGCGAGCGCACCTCGAGCGAAGAGGCCATGCTCATCCGATCCACCTTGACCAGGATGTCGTTGTGGAGCCACGTCTTGAAGTCGACGTAGAGGATGCGGGAAAGCGGGTCGGCCTCTCGCACGCGGTCGAAATGGCGCGCGAAGGCCTGGAGGGGATCGTGATGGCGTGCCTCCTCCAGGAACTCCGGCGAGCAGATGGCCTGCTTCTCGTAGTCGCGGAACATGGAGAGATCGTTGAAGTAGGCCCGCTCCGGCGACTGGCTCAGGTTCAACAGCACGAGCTTCATGCGGAGTGGGCGGGGCATCCAATCCGCGCGCGGATAGACGCGGCCGAGCGGTCCCAGCAGGCCGCGGCGCACGGGCCCCGGGATGAGCGGCCGCACCCGGCTCTCCATCCGGTTGACACCGTACCGCCGTTCGTAGCCCGCGAAGATCTCGTCCCCGCCGTCGCCGGACAGGGCCACCGTCACCTGCTCGCGGGCGGCCTTGGAGACGTAGTACGTGGGGAGCGCGGACGAATCGGCGAAGGGCTGATCCAGGTGCCACACGAGACGCGGAAGGTCCTCCACCGCGTTGGGACGCACGAGAACCTCGTGGTGGCGGCTGCCCACGGACTGGGCGACCTGGCGTGCGTACTCGAGCTCGCTGTGGGAGCGCTCGGCGAAGCCTACGCTGGTCGTAACCAGGGGTCGGTCGGATTGACGGGCCATGGAGGCGACCACCGCCGAGGAGTCGACGCCACCGCTCAGGAAGGCGCCCAGGGGGACGTCGGCGACCATGCGCACCTTGACCGCCTCGTCGAAGATGGGCGCGAAGGCCTCGAGCGCCTCCTCGGGACGCGAGGGACCGGTGGGCTGGAACACCAGGTCCCAGTACTCGTGGAGCCTCACCTGGCCGCGCTCCCACACCAGGACGTGGGCGGGGGGGACCTGGTGGATGTCCTGGAACACCGTGTTCGGGCTCGGGATGTTCCCGAATGAGAAGTAGTCGCTCAGGGACTCCACGCTGAGGCGCCGCTTGATGCCGGTGTCCTGGAGGAGGCCCTTCATCTCGGAGGCGAAGATGAGGCGCTCCCCGTCGGCGTGGTAGTAGAGCGGCTTCTTGCCCGCGCGGTCACGCGCCAGCACCAGCCGTCGCTTCCTATCGTCCCAGATCACGAAGGCGAACATGCCGCGCAGGCGCGCCACGCAGTCGAGGCCCCACTCCTCGTAGGCGTGCACGATGGACTCGGTGTCCGAGCGTGTGGTGAACACGTGCCCGCGCGCGGACAGCTCGCGCTGGAGCTCCTGGAAGTTGTAGATCTCGCCGTTGAGGATGACCACGCAGCTCCGGTCCTCGCCGTAGATGGGCTGATCGCCCCCCGCCACGTCGATGATGCTGAGCCGGCGGTGACCCAGTCCCACCCCGGGTCCCACGTGGAAGCCGTCGGCATCGGGACCACGATGATGCATGACCGTGGTCATCCGGCTGAGCAGCTCCCGGTCCACCGGGTGGGTGTGATCGACGAAGGCGAAGCCGGCGATCCCGCACATGCTAGGCGGCCCTCGTGACCGGGCTTGGGCTGCCGTCGACCCAGCGCCGCATCCAGAGCTCGAGGCAGAGCATGGCCCACAGCCGGGCCGAGCAATCCCGACGTCCCGAATCGTGGGTGCGCAGGAGCCCCTCGACCCACGACGGCTGGAAGATCCCGCGCTGGCCCGTGCGGGGATCGAGCAGGAGATCGTGGGTCATGTCATGGAGCTCACCGCGGAACCAGGCGCCCAGC
>Ga0075434_100006091_pt1 | contig 11037 bp, 10 predicted proteins | sample RhiMethybrSRZTD3_FD_75298 | JGI IMG/M metagenome (GOLD analysis project Ga0075434, IMG submission 75298) | Populus rhizosphere microbial communities from Tennessee, USA - Rhizosphere MetaG P. TD hybrid SRZTD3 | ecosystem: Host-associated > Plants > Roots > Rhizosphere > Soil | place: USA...
GAGCGAACCTTCGAACGGGCGCTTGCGTTGCTCGAGGCCGAAGGGCGCGATACCGATCGAAGCGCGACGAATATGTTGACGAACTGGAGTCTGATGCTCCAGCAGACCGGTCAGATGACGGCCTCCGTCGAGAAGTCAAAACGGGCAGTCGACATCGCGCGCGCCGCTGATTCCGAGAACGGGGCGAATCCTGCACTGCTGGATGTGTACGCGCATGCGCTCACGGTGGTCGGCGACTACGCAGCGGCGCGCGCCATTCTGAACGAGTCGCTCGAGAAGTGGCGTGTGGCGGGATCACCGAGACGGCTCGTCGTATCACTCAACATCGCGATCGCCCTGGCGACCGAGGAGGGCGACCTGGTTCGAGCGACGCGTCTGCTCGATGAAGCCGACGCCGTGCTCAAGGCAGATCGATCCGCAAATGCTTATCTGAAGGGCATCGTCGACGAATCGGCAGCGCTTGTAGCGTTGGCGACCGGGGAGGTCTCGCGCGCGGTCACGCTTGCAGAACGTGCGGTCAGCACGTTCACGATGGCGGGACGTAATGACCGGGCGGCGGACATGCGAGTCTTTCAGGCACGCAGCTTCAACGCCGAGGGGCGCTTCAGCGACGCGCTCATGGCCGCTCAACAGGGCATCGACGGCATCAGGACGCGCCTGCCCGGCGTGAAGCACTCGTACCAGATGGGGCAGGCGCTACTCGAGGTTGCGACCGCGAAGGACGGTCTCCGCGACGCGCCGGGCGCGCGGGCGGCGGTCGCCAGCGCGCTCGAGAACCTCCATCCGACGGTCGGACCACGGTCGCGCAGCGTCCATCGCGCGGAGACGCTGCGCGAGCAGCTCGACTTACGCTAAGTTGATCGACGAATCGGCCCAGTTATTTCCAGGCGGCGTACACCGGCGGACCAACAAGCAATGCCTTATTCGCATTCGCTCGCGGCCGGAATTTCTGCAGGCGCCCGTTGCCCACTTCCGCGATGTAGAGATTGCCCTGCTGGTCCACGCTCGCGCCATGCATGTTGAAGAACCCACCCGGATGATCGCCGAGCGTGCCCCACGCGTAGAGGAAGTGGCCGTCGAAGTCGTACTTGACGACTTTCGCGGTGGTGTCCTCGAACGCCCAGATCCCTGAACGGTCGGCCGGGATGATGAGGAACTGCGTGTTCGACGCCGGCGAGAATGGCCACTGATCGAGGAATTTGCCGTTCTCGTCAAACACCTGCATCCGTTTGTTGCCGCGATCGCTCACGTAAACGCGGCGCGTCATCGGGTCCGACGTGATGCCATGAACGACGTTGAACTGGCCCGGGCCGTTGCCACGCGTGCCCCACGCGGTCACGAACTTGCCGTCCTTGTCGAACTTGGCCACGCGCGTGCCGTTGTAGCCGTCGGCGACGAACATCGTGCTGTCAGGCAACCACGTGAGGAACGTGGGCCGGTTGAAGTGCGTCGCGTCGGCGCCCGCTTTATTCGGCGTGCCGATCGTCTGCACGAGCGTCTTGCCGTCGTGGGTGAACTTGAAGATCGCGTGGCTGTGGTCGTCTACGATCCAGACGTGTTTCTCGCCGTCGTAGGGATTGATGTAGACCGAGTGCGGACGCCGCAGCATCTTGTCCCACTGCGTCCACTGCTCGACGATGTCGCCGGCGGAGTTGAACGCGAGGACCGTGTGCTCCCAGCGCGCGTCGATGCCCATGCGTCCCTTCCAGGCCTGAGCGGGATCCTCGGGGTCCGCGCCGGGGCCGCCCGCGCCCGGCGGGCTCGCAACCATACCCTGCGACGCGTTCCGGAACGGTGCCTGTCCAACTGGGAACGAGAGGCTCGGCCCTATCTCCGGGAACGCTTTCGGCATTGGACGCTGGATCGCCGGCAGCTCACCGCGCTCCAGCATGAAGACGCGATCGGGGCTTTCGGCGAAGACGCCCTGCACCGCGCCCCAGGTCCAGTTTTCATGGCCGGGCAGCTGCGAGAGCGGCTTCGGCCAGTTCGGCACGACCTCGTAGGGGCCGCTCAACACGTCGAGCCCACCTTTATATCCAGCGACGGCAGGGAAGCCGGTATTCGCGGCCTGACCCTGAACCGGTTTCGTTGATTCACCGATGATGAATCCGGCGATCAACGCGGCAACGACGCTCATCACAACAACAGCTGACGGACGCATATCTGATCTCCCGGTCCGCCTGAAGGCGGACTCCACAGTGACGCTACTTGGCGCGCCCCTGAATGCCCTGCGCGATCATTGCCACCTTCCACACGGCGCCGCCGCCGACGATGTAGAGCGTCTTCTTGTCGGCGCCGGCAAACGCCGTCGCCTGCGCGCCGAGCGGCGTCGGGATCGTACCGAGGTGTTCACCCTTCGCGCTGAACACCTGCACGCCGGCCATGCCCGTTCCTACGTACAGCCGCCCGTCGTTGTCGATGCTCATGCTGTCCGCATTACCGCCTTTGAGCATTGCGAACTTCCGGAAATTGCGCAGCGTGCCATCGGGCTGCACGTCCAGCGCGTCGATCGCCGGTCCATCGGACGCGTAGAACACGCTGCCGTCCGGGCTCAGCGCGACACCGTTCGGCCGCTCCACTTCCTCACTGACCGGCATCGCCTTGCCGTCAGGACGGACATAGACAATCCACTGCTTGGTGCGGCTCGCCGGCGTCGGCCTGAATCGGCTGTTCAGCGGATCGCTGAAGTAGATGCCGCCTTTCTTGTCGGCCACGAGATCATTCGGCGCGACCAACGGCAGCCCGTTGACCTGCTCGACGAGCATCATGCGTGTCGGCGCGAGCACGGCGACGCGCGGGATGTTCGACTGCACGCCAATCAGCCGGCCTTTCGTGTCGTACGCGAGGCCGATAGTGCGATTCGTATTGGTGAGGAATACCGAGACCTTGTCGTCCTTGTCGATCTTCACCAGCTGTCCGTCGCCGGCATCCTGCTCGGTGAAAAGCAGGCTTCCGTCCGGCATCGCGATCGGACCCTCTGTGCTGTGAAACAGATCGCGAATCAAGTGCACCGGTGTTCCGCCCCGGACAACCCCGGGAATATCTGTCGTCATCGTGTTGGGAGGCGCCTTGACCGGTGGCGCGGGAAGTCGCGGGTACGGCTGCTCGTCGCCGCGACCACCCTGGCGCTGACCCTGACCCGACAACGACGCCGACAGAAGCAGTGCGGCGACGAGCATGAATGCCGCATATCTCGCCATACGAAATCCTTTCGCGAAACCACGAAGGTCGCTAACGCGACCAGGCACGAAGCTCACGACGTTGCGACTTGTGATTCTTTGTGGGTTTCGTGCGTGCTGCACGCCTTCGTGGTACGCGCGCAGTATGGCTCCAGCATGCCGGTGACCTCAAGTCTCATTCGCTCGGACCGTTCGAATCGTTCGGTCCGAACGGTCTGCGGATACGATGGCGGTGTGATCGAACGCTCCGTTATCTTCGGCGCCGGGCAGGTGGGGTCACCGCTCGCGCGGATTCTCGTCGAACGGGGACACGAGGTCCGGGTCGTCAAGCGATCGCCCGGCGGTATCCCGAGCGGCGCCCAGCCTGTGCCTGGCGACGCTGCCGACCTGAAGTTCTGCATCACGGCGGCAGAAGGTGCGGACGCGGTGTACCACTGCATGAACCCGCCGTACAACGCGCAGGTGTGGGCCGACCTCGTGCCGCGTTACATGGCCAACCTGATCGAGGCATCGGCGCGCGCTGGCGCACGGCTCGTCGCGCTCGACAACGTCTACATGCTTGGCAAGCCGAATGGCAAACCGCTGACGGACGACACCGCGATGAGCCCGTGCAGCCGAAAAGGCGAGATTCGGGCGAGGGCGGCGCAGACATTGTTCGACGCGCATCGCCGCGGCGATGTACGGGCGACCGAAGGACGCGCGTCCGACTTCTACGGACCGGGAGGAAGGCTCACGCTGCTTGGCGACTACTTCTGGCCTCGAGTCTTCCAAGGGCGGAGCGGCCAGGTCCTTATGAATCCGGACGTTCAACACACGTATCACTACATTCCTGACGTCGCTGCCGGTCTGGCGACGCTCGGATGCGCACCGGACGACGTGTTCGGCAAACCGTGGATGCTTCCATGCCGTCCGGTTGAAACGTTCCGCGATCTCGTGCGTCGTCTCGAGCGGCCGCTCGGCAAACCCATCCGACTGACCGTCGTGCCCGGCTGGATGCAGCGGGCGATGAGCGTGTTCATGCCGGTGCTCCGCGAGACGCGCGAGATGCAGTACCAGTGGGAAGAGCCGTTCGTCATCGACGACTCTCGGTTCCGCGAGCGCTTCGGCGTTGTGCCGGAAGATCCCGATCGCGCGGCGGCTGCAACCGTCGCCTGGGCCCGCACTCAATACGCTCGTTGATCCTGAACGATCCGAACGATCCGAACGACCCGAACGATCCGAATGATACGAATTACCGCGGAAGGTTGGTCACATCCGCAGCGAGGTCAGCTGCTCGCGCTCGAATGAGAGCCGCCTGCTCGGGTGTGAACCGCAGCAGGCCATGCTGCGCGCGTTCCAGGTCGTTGCGGTCCCAGCGCGCCCGCATCAGGCCTGATCGGGAATGCGAGTACGGCGGAAGCAGCAAGTGTCCGAGCTCGTGCGCCATGAAGTGTCCAAGCAACCTGCCGCGTACGAGCGGTGTGAATTGTTCGGTCTGACCGTAGAACACATACGCTACTCGCCCCGGTTCCAACGCCGTACCTGATGCGATCCCCATCGTGTTCTCGGGAAGGGCGCTCAGTGATGTCGAGTTCCGTCGAATGGCCACGGTCAGGAGATTGTGCGGCACTGTGTGGCCGTCGCCTTGCGAATCGGGGCGGCCGGGATCCCACCAGACGATTTTCACTTCGATCTCGCGGTAGATGCGCTCGAGCTCCCCTTTAGCCTGGCGTAGCCATTCGGGTGGAACTCCCGCATCATCGTATACGGCGACGGTGATTGTGGACGGTTTGGAGACGAGCTGTAGATTCGCCACGAAAAGGGCCGCCAGCAGACCAGACATTTGGACCTCCTGCCGGTGAAATGACCGGCGTCTGAGGTCCAACGCGGCTGATCGAGACAAACTGCGTCATCGAGGCGGTGAGGCCGTGCCGCATCCCTGCAGTTGACTAACGGCCGTGGACGCCCAACAATCCCGCTGACTTCCAAAGAGGCAGGCGATGGAGCCGAGTCAGCGGGCGCTCGATCGGACCAGCAGGGCAACCGTCCTGCTTCGGGCCTGGGGCCGCGGCGATCTTCGCGCCCGCAACGACCTGTTTCTGCTCGTGCACCGCGAACTGCGACAGCGTGCAGCCGCCTATCTTCGACGCGAGCGCCGCGATCACACGCTGCAACCGACAGCTCTCGTCAACGAGGCGTACCTGCGCCTGGTCGGGCAGCAGCGCGTCTCCTGGCAGAATCGCGCCCACTTCTTCGGCCTGGCGGCGCAGATGATGCGACGCATCCTCGTCGATTACGCGCGCGCTCACCGGGCCGGTCGTCGGCCGGGCGCCGGCTTGAAGGTGAGTCTTGCCGAAGAGATGGGCGTGACCAAGCCGCTGGACTGCGAGCTCCTGCTCCTCGATCGGGTCCTTACCGATCTTGCGAGACAGGATTGCCGGCAGGCGCAGATCGTCGAGCTCCGGTACTTCGGCGGTTTCTCGGAGCAGGAAGTGGCGGACATCCTCGACATCTCCCGCTCGACCGTCACGCGCGAGTGGCAGACCGCACGGGCGTGGATGTATCGACGTCTCACGGCAGGGAAGGCTCGAGGGTCGTCATGACCGGACCGCGGTGGCAGCACGTCAAGGAGCTGTTTCAGGCGGCGCTCGACCAGGCCCCGTTCGAGCGGGCGGCATTTGTCCGCGAGGCGTGTGCGGGGGATACCGCGCTGCAGGCAGAAGTCGAGTCGCTGTTGACCGCCCACGAGCGCGCAGGCAGCTTCGCGGAGCCGCCTCCGACCGTCCGACTTGGGGAATCGTTCGGAGGATATCAGGTCATCGAATGGCTGGGTGCCGGCGGGATGGGCGATGTGTACCGCGCACGTGACGGGAAACTCAATCGCGACGTCGCGCTGAAAGTGCTGCCGGCGTTGCTGGAGTTCGATCGCGATCGGGATCGTCGTTTCCGGCGCGAAGCGCAGATCCTCGCGTCGCTGAACCATCCGAACATCGCCGCCATCCATGGCGTGGAGCAAGACGGGGGGCGCACAGCACTCGTCCTCGAGCTCGTCGACGGCCCGACCCTGGCCGACCACATCGCGCGTGGGCCGGTTCCTCTTGATGAAGCGCTGCACATTGCCAGGCAGATCGCAGAAGCGCTCGAAGCCGCACACGAACATGGCATCGTCCATCGCGATCTGAAGCCGTCGAACATCAAGGTGCGGCCCGATGGCGTCGTGAAGGTGCTGGATTTCGGCCTTGCGAGCTCCTCGGTTCGTCTTCGGACAGCGGCGATCGCTCCAGACTGGATGGCACGCGCGAGGGCACTGTCCTCGGGACCGCGGCATACATGAGCCCGGAGCAGGCGCGAGGCAAAGCGGTCGACAAGCGCACCGACATCTGGGCGTTCGGCTGCGTGCTCTACGAGATGCTCACGGCGAAGCCGGCATTCGCCGGTGACGATGAGACGCAGACGCTCGCAGCGGTCGTGCGCGACGAACCTGAATGGTCCGCGTTGCCGCAGGATACGCCGCCGCGAGTGTTGAACCTGTTGCGGCGCTGCCTGACGAAGGACCCTCAACAACGGCTGCGGGATTTCGGCGACGCTCGGCTGGTGATGGACGGCGCGTTCGACACGTCCGCCCGGACGCAACCCGACGCGCTCGCGTCGTCCGCAACTCGACGGACGCGAACGCGATTCGCCGCATACGCAGCTGTGTCCTTACTCGGCTTCTTTCTGGCAGGTGTGGCTATCTGGAGTCGCATCCACACCGAATCCCCACAGCTGGCGCGCTTCGTCATCCAGCTCGGCGCCGGCGAGAGCTTCCGTTTCAGGGGCCGCCACCTGCTCGCGATGTCACCTGACGGCCGTTCCATCGCGTATACGGCGAATGGTGCGCTCTACCTGCGTCCCCTGGATCAACTCCAGCCCAAGATGATTGCCGGCACCGAAGATCGAGTCCGCAATCCGTTCTTTTCGCCCGATGGCCAGCATGTCGGGTTCTGGTCGTCCGATCAGCTGAAGAAAGTGGACGTGCCCGGAGGCACTCCCATCGTCGTCGCTGACGTGCCCCTTCCGTGGGGAGTCAGCTGGGAGAACGACAACACGATTCTGTTCGGTGAAGGGCCGGACGGAATCTGGCGTGTACCTGACACCGGCGGAGCGCCCGACGTGATCGTCAAGGTCGGTGCCGGCGAGGCGGCACACGGGCCCCACCTGCTTCCTGGTGGCGAGTGGGTGTTGTTCACGCTCCTGCCCGGGGACACCCGGTCGTGGGACCAGGCGCAGATTGTCGCGCAGTCGATTCGGACCAGCGAACGGCGCGTGCTGATTCGCGGAGGTCACGATGCCCGGTATGTGAATACGGGACATCTTGTCTATGCGCTGAAAAGGCAGCTCGTGGCCGTGCCGTTCGACGCCGCCGACCTTCGTGTGACTGGAAGCGCGACCACCGTGCTCGACAGCGTGGCGGATGCGGACGAGGACACGACCGGTGCGTCTCACTTCGACGTGACATCGAGCGGCGGACTGGTCTACGTGCCGCACCTGAATCGACGGCTGGCGCACACGCTGGTGTGGGTCGAGCGCGACGGCCGTGAAGAACCGATCAACGTACCCGTTCGGGAATACCTCTATCCTCGAATCTCGCCGGACGGAACGCGCATCGCCATCTCGATCGACGTACGCAACCAGCCGGAAGATCGCGTTCGCGTCGGACCGAGACGGAGGCGGCCTGTTCTGGCAGGCGGCGGACGGGACCGGGCAGGTTGAACGTCTCACGACAGGAAGGAACTTCTTTCCGACTGCATTCTCACCCGATGCGCTGAAGCTGCTGTTTTCGAGCTCGCGCGATTTTCGGGTGTCGAGCGACATCGTGATGCTCACCCCGGGACGTCGCGATCAACCCTCGCCATTGATCCACTCGCCATTTGGAGAGCTGAACGCAGAACTGTCACCGGACGGTCGCTGGCTCGCCTATCAGTCGGACGAGTCCGGGCAAGCGGAGGTCTACGTGAGACCCTTCCCCAACATTGATGGCGGCCGCTGGCAGGTATCGACTGGTGGCGGAGAACGTCCCCTCTGGGCACGAAACGGTCGGGAATTGTTTTATCTGGCAACAGTTGGGCTCATGACAGTACCGATCGAGACGACAACGGTCTTCTCCATCGGCAAGCCTCGAAAGCTCTTCGACGGTCGATACTTTTTCGGCGGTCGATACTTTTTCGGCGACCTGTCCTTCCAGGGTCGAACCTACGACGTCTCACTCGACGGCAGGCGGTTTCTGCTCATCAGGCCGGCTGCCGAAAGCGCGGACTGAGGCGCCTCGTATCGAAACGCTGATCGCCTGCGCTCGTTTATTCGCAGACATCACGGCTCGGCCGTGCGATGATCCGCCCCGCGGAGGTCGTACTCGCATGTTCCAAATGATTCGGCGTTCGATTCGGCTCATCCTGTCGTTCGGCATCGGTCTCGCCGTTGTCAGCGTCGCCGCCGCTCAGAGCCTGCCGGCCGGGCGTCTGCTCGTGCTGCTCCGGAACGCCAGCGCGCTTGCGATCGTCGACGCGGCGTCCGGCAACGTGCTCGGAAAAGTCCCGGTTGGCCGGGATCCGCACGAAGTGGCTGTGACACCTGATGGGACGACGGCATTCGTGGCGAGTCCAGGTGTCGGCATCTCAATGATCGACGTGCGTGCCATGAAGGAGATCCGGCGCATCGATACGGGCACGGCCAGCGCGCCGCACGACGTCCTCTATACCGGGGGGAAGCTGTACTTCACCGCCGAGGGCTACAAGTCGATCGGCCGCTATGACCCGGTTGCCAACAAAGTGGAATGGATGCTTGGCATCGGACAGGACGGCACACACCTGCTGGTCCTCGCCAAGGATCAACAGACGATGTGGGTGCCGAATCGCGGGTCCAACAGCGTTTCGGTGATCGATGGTGTGACGGGAGGGCCGCCCAGATACAAGGTGATGGCGATTCCGGTGCCGGGCCTGACTCCGGAAGGTATCGACTTGTCGCCCGACGGCAGCGAGCTCTGGACGGCGACACGCGGTGATGGCGCCGTGTCGATCATCGACACGGGCACCAGGCGGGTGAAGCAGTCGTTCGGCTTGAGGCTCGTCGACGCCAACCGGCTGAAATTCACGCCGGACGGCAGCAAGGTGCTGATTCTCGACGGCGGCACCGGTACGCTCACCGTTGTGGACGCAAAGTCGCGCAAGGAGATCAAGCAGTTGAAGGTCGCCGATCGCGATACCGGCGACGGCGGCGTCTTCGTGATGCCCGACGGCTCGCGCGCGTATCTCGGATTGCGCGACGACCACAGCGTGGTGGAGGTCAACCTGAAGACGCTCGAGGTCGCGAACCGCTTCCCGATGGGCGCCGATTCCGGACCTGGCTGCATCAACTGGGCTTCTTTGAAATAGCGCGGAGGGCACCTCGATGAGAACGTCACACATCGTTGCGGCCGCGCTCGCCGTCATACTCGCGGCCGGCGCACCGATCGCGGCGCATCATTCCTTCGCGGCGGAGTTCGACGGCAGCAAACCCGTGACGCTCAGGGGCACCATCACCAAGATGGAATGGACCAACCCCCACGCGTGGCTGCACATCGACGTCAAAGGGCCGGACGGGAAGGTTGTCGCCTGGATGATCGAAGGGGGTGCGCCCAACGCGCTGCTCCGCCGCGGATGGAACAAAGAATCTGTCACTCCGGGCACGGCCATCGTCGTCCAGGGGTTTCGCGCGAGGGACGGGTCGAACAGGGCGAGTGGCGGTGACGTCACGCTGCCCGACGGCAAGAAGTTGTTCATCGGATCCACCGGCACCGGCGCACCAGGCGATGCGGGAGGCAGGAAATGAAGACGCTCACCGCGATGATGATCGCGATGGTGCTCGCCGCGTTCGCGGCGGCCGCCGCGCAGCCGGAATCGGCGAAGAGTTGGACACAGCCACGCACGCCGGACGGTCAGCCGGATATGCAGGGCATCTGGACCAACTACACGAACACGCCGTTCGAGGTTGCCGACGAAGGCGACCGACCTGATTTCTATGGCGGCGATGTCGACGGAACGGGGCGCGGCACCGGTCCTTCGTCCTTCCTCAATGACACCAGCGATCGGAAGCTGACGAAGGCACGATCGCTCGTCGTGGACCCACCGAGCGGCCGTGTGCCGATCATGCCGTGGGCGGAGGAGGTCCGGAATTACAGGCTCACGCACATCCAGGACGACTGGGTGAACTTCACGCCGTGGGAGCGGTGCATTACCCGTGGCGTGCCGGGCGGAATTTTCCCCGCGGGCTATGGCTCGGGATACCAGATCCTCCAGGGTCCCGGCTACGTCGCGATCGTCTACGAGATGATCCACGAGGCGCGCATGATTCCGATCGACGGGCGGCCGCACCTCGGTCCGAGCTTCCGGTTGTGGAACGGCGATTCGAGAGGGCGCTGGGAGGGCAACACGCTCGTCGTGGACGTCACCGGCTACAACGACAAGGGGACCGTTGCCACGAACGTCGCCACGCAGCGCGTTCGCGCGATCCCGCAGAGCGAGCAGCTGCACGCCGTCGAGCGCTTCACGCGCGTCGACGAGAACACGATCAATTACGAGGTGACCATCGAGGATCCGAAGGTCTTCACCTCGCCCTGGAAAGTGGCGATGCCGCTGCACCGCGAACCGGATTACCAGCTCTTCGAGTACGCCTGTCACGAAGGCAACCGCGCGGTGCCGAATACGCTCAGTGGCGGTCGCGCGCGAGACCGGACCGCGCGGGCGTCGAACTAACGCGGGGAGATCTCCGATGCAGAACTGGCTGAAAGGTGCCGTCATCGCGGTCGTGTCCGTTGCGGGGACGATCGCGATTTCGCAGATGCTGCGATCGCCGGTGGAGGGAC
>Ga0075434_100006092_pt1 | contig 11036 bp, 5 predicted proteins | sample RhiMethybrSRZTD3_FD_75298 | JGI IMG/M metagenome (GOLD analysis project Ga0075434, IMG submission 75298) | Populus rhizosphere microbial communities from Tennessee, USA - Rhizosphere MetaG P. TD hybrid SRZTD3 | ecosystem: Host-associated > Plants > Roots > Rhizosphere > Soil | place: USA...
TGAATTGGACCGCAATCATCGTTTTCGTGCTGCTGTTCGGCCTGGTCACCGTCCTAGGCTTCGTCGCAGCCCACTGGCGACGCGGCGATCTCACCGAGTTGCACGAATGGGGCTTGGCGGGACGACGGCTGGGAACCGTCATCACATGGTTCTTGCTCGGCGGCGATGTCTACACGGCCTATACCTTCATCGCCGTGCCGGCACTGGTGTTCGGGGCAGGCGCCATCGGCTTTTTCGCCCTTCCCTACACGATCATCGTCTACCCGCTGGTCTTTCTCATTCTTCCGCGTATGTGGGCCGTCGCACACAAGCATAACTACATCACCGCCGCCGACTTTGTCCAAGGCCGCTACGGCAACCGCTGGCTCGCGCTCGCTGTCGCGGTGACCGGCATCGTGGCAACCATGCCCTACATCGCGCTGCAACTGCTCGGACTGCAGGTCGTAATCGGTGCAATGGGCGTCGGCACCAGCGGAGGTCTCGCCGGCGACATTCCGTTGATCATCGCGTTCGTGATCCTTGCCGCCTTCACCTATACGAGCGGTCTGCGGGCACCCGCGATAATCGCGGTGGTGAAGGATACGCTGATCTACATCACTGTCCTGGCTCTCGTGATTGTCGTTCCGTACCAGCTCGGCGGCTATGGAAGCTTGTTTGCCGCAATCCCGCCGGAGAAACTGCTGCTGCCGACGCCAGGCCCAGGAACTCTTGGACAGTATTCTGCCTATGCGACGCTGGCTCTTGGTTCCGCCTTTGCGCTGTTCCTCTATCCCCACACGATGACGGCCGTGCTTAGCTCGAGCAGCGCTCAGGTCATCCGTCGTAATGCCGCGTACCTTCCGGCGTACTCTTTCCTGCTTGGACTTCTGGCACTCACCGGCTTCATGGCACTCGCGGCGGGTGTCGCATCGCTCCCCGAATTCGCGCCTCAATTCGAGCAATACAAATCGAATTTCGCGATCCCGGCGCTCATTCTGCATGCCTTCCCAGACTGGTTCGCGGGTGTCGCATTCGCGGCGATCGGCATCGGAGGCCTTGTGCCTGCCGCCATCATGTCGATTGCAGCCTCGAACCTGTTTACCCGTAACATCTATGTTCCCTTCATCCACCCGACCTGCACACCCACACAGGAAACTCAGAACGCCAAATTAGTCTCGCTGGTGGTCAAAGTGGGCGCACTCATTTTCATTATCTTCCTGCCGCTGCAATATGCGATCCAGCTGCAGCTTCTTGGCGGCATCTGGATCAGCCAGACGATCCCGACCGTGATCTTTGGGCTCTACACGCGCTGGTTCAATCCGTGGGCGCTTTTGATCGGCTGGGCGGCGGGCCTCGTGATCGGGACCTGGATGGCTGGAACGACCGGGTTCCAGTCCGCGGTCTTTCCTCTTCAGCTCGATGGGCTCACAGTGCCTGGCTACGCAGCGCTCTATGCGCTGGCGTCGAATGTCACTGTCAGCACCGTTCTCTCTCTTATTCTTAACGCGGTCAGCGCAAGCAAGGGCAGCGACCAGACGGTCGCCGCCGATTATCGCTTCCGTTGACGTGTGAACTGCTCCGCCGAGGCATCGCAATCGTCAGCCCGCATAGAACCAGAAGTCGGCCATCACGGTTGCGCCGGGCGCCGGTAGCTTGGGCGTGACAACACAGACGAACGGATGCGGCGCCTTGCCGTAACGATCCATCCAGGCAAGCGTGACGCCTGCGAAGTCGCCGATGTCCGCGACACGATAGTCGATGCGGCACAGATTGCGCATGCTGGTGCCGGCCGCCTTCGCGATTGCCTCGGCATGGTCGAAAAGCGCATGGGCCTGCAGCTGGCTGCGCAGGCACAGTCCTGGGAAATCATCGCCTTGGGCGAGGCCCGCGACTTTCCCCTCCCGTGTCAGCGGCAGCAGCCCGGGGCTGAACACAAATTCGCCGGCACGCACCGCCGGCGAATACGCGGCCATCTCGGGAATGTCAGCCCGTACGGTCTCCTTTTTACGCTGGGCGCCATCTTTGAGCAGGATGAAGTTGATCTCAACAATCATCTCGAGGGAAGCGAATCCCTTGGCAGGAATCACCGTCAGCGCGACAGGCGCGCTGCCGACATGCTCGTTCCAGACGTCAATAAAGTCCGGAAAATTCTCTACGCCGGCGATGTGAACCTGCGCCTTGAGGCAATTGGCGAGACTCGTCCCAGACGCTTTCAAGATGGGCTCGATGCGTCGCAGGGTCGATTCAGCCTGGCGCCGGATCGGCAGCGCCGATCCCCATCGTCGATGCGGCCCTTGCGGTGGATCGGTGTCGAGCACGTCCTTCTCCTCCGGCCCGGTCCCTGCCGCGAAGACGAAATCGTTCACCACCACGGCGGGCGCATAGCCCGAGGTCGGTGACACGCGCGCACCCGGCGGATAAACCGGTTGGAGTTCCCACTGCGGCTCGGGCATCACCGCGATGAGCGATGTTGTGATGGTGCTTCTGCTGCCGAAGCAGCGCTCGGTAATGATCGAGGTGCTGGGCGGCACGTATCTGCCGAGCGCGGCGAAGCGCGCAAGGTGATAGGCGCGCACCGCGTTGGCCTCCGTGTAATATTGGTCGAGGCGAACGCTGTGGGCGAAATCCGTCCCGAGCGTCTTCAGGTTCTGCCCCATCCGCTCGAAGATAAAATCGGCCTCGCGGCGCAAGCCCGGCTTGCCATAGGCGGGAAAGCCCGCCGCGCCCGCAACCCCCTGCACGACGCCCGCGCCGAAATCGTAGCCCTCATGCCCGTTGAGAAATACGAGAGGCCCGGCTTTCACCGCATAGGCATAGTTGACCGCGCTGCCGACCAGACGCTCACTTGTCAGCGCCGTGACGGCGGCGCGTGGCGCTGCCGCAGCGGGAACGCCGGGCGCTTGCGCGACTGTTGCACGCGGCGCAACCGCGGACGCCACGCCCGCTGCGGTCGCACCGAGAAACGCCCGGCGTCCGAGGCCCCCCGACTGATCTCGATTGCTCATGTTGTTTCCTCGCACGTATGTTCATGATGCCGATCTTGAGGCAAATCGTAGCGAGGTTCTGCGTGTCCCGAAAGAGCCGCCCCATTGTGGCCCGTCGCGCGCAATCCGGTCCCGGCGTGGCGCATTGGGTGGGCATTGACTATGTTTCCTGAGCATCTGGCCATGGCGTCACCAACCTGGGGTCACCACATGGGGGTTACCCCATGCGCCCGGGCCGGCGCCCTGCCCTCTCATCCGCATGCCGAGGAAATTGATTGATGACCGTAACCGAAGAAGCAAAAAGCGAAAGCCGCCCGTTCGAAGCGGACGTCGCCAAACTCCTGCACATGATGGTGCACTCGGTCTATTCCGAGAAAGAGGTGTTCCTGCGCGAGTTGATCTCGAACGCCGCCGATGCCTGCGAGCGGCTGCGGTACGAGGCGATCGCCAATCCAGCCTTGCTCGGCGAGGACCCGTCGCCGCGGATCACCATCAGCATCGATGCCGACAAGCGCCAGCTCACTGTCGAGGACAATGGCATCGGCATGAGCCACGACGAGCTGATCGAGGCCCTTGGCACCATCGCGCGCTCCGGAACCAAGGCCTTTCTGGATCGCATCCAGGAGGGCAAGGACCGCGAGGAGGCGTCCTTCATCGGCCAGTTTGGCGTCGGATTCTATTCGGCCTTCATGGTGGCGGACCGGGTCGATGTCACCTCACGCCGCGCCGGCAGCGAGGAAGCCTTCCGCTGGTCTTCGGACGGCAAAGGAACGTTTTCGATATCTCCTGTTTCCCTGACCGATGCGCCGGCGCGCGGCACGCGCGTGCTGCTCCACCTCATGGAGGATGCCGGCGACTATACCCAGCGCTACACGCTCGAGCGGATCGTCAAGACCCAGTCCGGGCACGTGCCCGTGCCGATCTCGATTGTCGAGAAGCCCGGCGCTGAGCCCGCTCAGATCGCCGACGGCGCCGCGCTCTGGACCAAGCCAAGGTCCGAGATCTCGGCTGCCGACTACACGGACTTCTATCGCAGCGTGGCCGGACAGCTCGACGAGCCGGCTCTTACGGTTCACTTCCGCGCCGAAGGCCGCCACGAATACGCGGCGCTCGCTTTCATCCCCGGCACACGGCCATTCGATTTGTTCGACCCCGACCGCAAAGGCCGTATCAAGCTCTACGTCAAGCGTGTGTTCATCACCGACGACGCCGACATTCTTCCCCGCTACTTGCGCTTTGTCCGCGGGATCGTCGATTCCGCCGACCTGCCGCTCAATATCTCGCGCGAAATGATCCAGCAAAGCCCGATCCTGACGGCCATCGGCAAGGGCGTGACCAGCCGCGTGCTTACTGAGACGGAAAAGCTCGCCGAAAAGGAGCCGGAGGCCTATGCAAAGCTCTGGGACAATTTCGGCGTTGTTCTGAAGGAGGGCCTCTACGAGGACTTTGAGCGCCGCGATGTTCTTCTGGCGCTGAGCCGCTTCAAGACATCGACGTCTGGCGGCTCATGGCGCGGCCTCAAGGACTATGTCGGCTCGCTGAAGCCGAACCAGACCGCGATCTATTTCATCACAGGCGACGACCTCGCCCGGCTGGAAGCCTCACCGCATCTTGAAGGCTTCCGCGCCCGCGGCGTGGAGGTTCTGCTTCTGACCGATCCGATCGACAGCTTCTGGGTGATGACGGGTGCGTCGTTCGACGGCAAGCCGTTCAAATCCGTGACGCAGGGATCGGCCGATCTCGCGCTCATTCCACTGCTGGATCCCGATAAGGCCCCCGCTCCGGAAGCCGACAAGAGCGTGACCGAGTTGATGGCCTTCATCAAAGAAGCGCTCGGTGACGCCGTCTCGGAAGTGCGCCCATCGGATCGGTTGACTGACAGCGTCGCGTGCCTGGTCGCGACCGAAGAAGGACCGGACCGTCAGCTCGAGAAGCTCCTCGCCGGCGCGGGCCGCCTCAAGGCGGGGGCAAAGCCGGTCCTGGAGGTCAATGCGCGTCATGACATCGTCCTTGCGGTCGCCGGTCTGAGCGACGCCGAGCGCGAGTTCAAACAGGACGTGGCGCACCTTCTGCTTGATGAGGCCCGCGTGCTCGAAGGCGACCGTCCGCTGGACGCCAAGCAATTCTGCGACCGGCTCGCTCGCCTCATGCGGCGGGGACTTGCCGGCCGGGCCCAAACATAGGAGCGCGATTCCAGATCGCGTGCCTCGCTGTGGTGCCACGGCGCTTGGGCGCCGTATGCCAGGATATGCTGAGAAACAGAACGTCTTGGGCGGAGCCATCGTCGCGGCCAGCTACCCGGCTCGGCTCTGCTCAAGACGAAACGGCGTGGAGGGGGTCGTTCCACGCCGCTCCGCAGGCTCGCCGCCGTCCACAATCTTGCCGGCAGCGCGCAAATTACTCCGCTGGCGTTGCCGCCATGCCCTTGCCGGGCAGTGGCGGCACGGAAGCAGTCGCAGTCTCCGGCACGCGACTGAGCGCGAACAGAAAGCCTGCCACGATCGCATAAGCGATCGCGACCGAGGGCGTCACTGCAATGCCGACCGACTCACCGTGCATGAAACCGAAGAAGGTCAGCACCGCACCGGCCGCTGCGAAGGCGGCGGCCTCCTGGAATTTCTTCTCGACGATGAATGCGCCCACCGCGCCGAGGATGAGGCCAGTGAGGATCGCGCCGCCGCCAAGTACTTCAAGCCCGTGATAGAGGACGCCGACCTGACCGAGCTTGTCGAAGCCGACCGCAGCGGCGCTCGTTCCGGCCGCTGTCAACGCACCGTCCATAAGTGTCTTGCACCAGGCCGCAAGGTGCGGCACCAGCGCCAGCACGATCGCCGGCGCATGGCTCTTGGGCGTCTCCTGGAACGCCTGCGCGCCGATCAGCATGCCGATGTAGAGCAGGATCGGCGAGATGGCGACCACGGGCACCAGCGATAGAAGCAGCGCAATTACCCCGAACCACGACAGCACAATCACCATCAGGCCGGTCGCAGCTGAATAGCCGATACGGCCGCCCATCGCCTTCCAGCCTGGATGGCCGATATAGACCGCGTTGATGAACGGGTTGCCCATCAGGCAGCCGATGAGACTTACGACACCATCGGCGGTCAGCACCTGGGTGGTCGGGAACGCATCGCCTGCTGCTTCCGCGCTCTCGACATTGTCCATGGCCTCGACCAGGTCATAGATGCCGAACGGAATGGCGGTGACCAGAATGATGCCGAGGAACTCGAAGCCCGAGAACACATGATCGACCGCCGGCACCGGCACGGAGAAGCCGAAATTGGCGAAAGCACCGGTGAGCTTCTCGATGCTCAAGCCGCCATAGCCGAGGCCGAACAGGTTCGAGCCCCAGGCGATCAGCATGCCGGCCGCAATCGCCACCAGGCCCGCGGGAATTCCCTTCGGATATTTGTAGCCGCCAAACCAGCTCACCATGATGATGGCGAAGCAGACGATGCCGATGATCGGCGTCATGTACATTTCAAGCGCCGGCCGCATCGAGATGAAGGTGATCGAGACGCCGGCCAGCGTGCCGAGCAGCGCGGCGCGCGGCGTGATCTTGCGAATGTAGGGCGCGATGAAGCCGCCGATCATCAGGATGAAGCTCTGGAAGAACACCCAGACAAGTCCGGCTTCCCAGCCCTTGATCGGGTCGTTGGTCTTGAGCGTGATCGGCAGCATGATCACGAACGTCACCACGAACATGTGCGGCACGCTCACGCCCGAAGGCAGCGCGCACACATCGCTGCGGCCGGTCCTGAGCGCCAGCCGATAGGCCAGGAACGCGTAGTAAAAAGTGCTGAGGCACATCATCAGCCCGAGCGCCGGCAGGATACGGCCGAACACTAGCGAGTCCGGCATCTTGAGCACGAAGCGCAAGAGGCCGGTCAGGACCAGCATGTTCACGAGAATGTTGGTGCCGAAACCGAAGAAGGCGTTCCAGTCACCAGCTGTCCAGATGGTTGGACGCAGGGCCCTGTCAGTGGCCATTGTCATCGCACGCTCCCGCCAGGATGGCTGCCGCGATGCTCCCGCGTCGCGGGCAGTCTTAAGTTGAGCTTTGATCAGGCGCGCCGGAGGCGGATGTCACGAATCTTGTTCGGGAGGTTTTGCGAGCAAGAACGTGTCATCCGCCTCCACGCGGGGTTGGGGACCTCAGAAGCTGAAGCCGACGCCGGCAAAGCCGACCGTGACGTCCTTATGAGCCGTGTCAAACGTGGCCGCGGTTCCCACCAGCGTCTGCGCGTACAGCAGGTTGTCGTTGAGGATGTGGTAGTACTGGAAGCCGGCTTTGGCGTACCAGGAGCCGAGTCGCGACGGGACCCAGGTGAGCGCGAGCTTGCCGGTGAGGCCGGTCGAGAACACACCGACGTTGTCATTGCTACAGAGCGAGGCACCGCAAGGGTTGTTGCCCTTGTTCCAATAGTCCGAAGGACCCACGGTGATCCAGGTCGGAGCCGAGATTGTCAGCGGTACGCCCGTCGACTTCAGCAGGCTCACGGTGGGCACGATACCGAGCTCGACGTCGTAGCTGCCGCCGGTCTTGCCGACAACAACCGTCGACGAGCCCGAGGCATTGTAGAACAGCTTGACATAGGGATTGATCGTGATCGGGAGTCCCATCCAGCTGTCGTCATAGGCGAGCGTGAACTCGAAGTTGCGCTCGATGCTGAAGTTGCCGGGCGGGCTCAGGAACTCGACATACTCCACACCGAACTTCCAGTTCTGCGCGAACTTCACGGTCATGCCGACGGCCCAGTCGAACTCGTTCCACGAGCCGACCCTGCTATGGTTCTGCTCGCTCCAGAGATCGTTCCACACATAGCCGTAGACGCTGACCGAATTGATGAAGCCGCCCTTGTCCTTGTAGAGATCAAGTGCCAGCCCCGAGAGCACCTGCGTGGTCAGGCCGGTGTTGGTGACCAGCAGGCCGCGCGGCGTGATGTAGTCGTTCTTGAACGAGATATCGAAGAACCCGTGCACGTCAGATTCGACGGGCGCGGCCTTCGGCGGCGCCTTCACCGGCATGTCGGCTGCGAACGATACCGTAACCCCCAAGCTCATCCCCAAGCCCGCAGCGCTCACCAGGAGCGCGCCAGCGTATCGATTGAACCCCATCCCAACTTCTCCTTGCCAAGTCACAAGAAACGCCTTGCCCCCGCGTTTCCGATCCGTGGCGTTCCTGATCGTTCTTGAGGCGGATTGACCATGCGCTGGGCGCTTCTCGCCCAGATTTTGAGCATGATTATCCAGTTCAAGAACCGTTGCCGGTCTCGGAAACGTTCGCGACGTGTCGCGATCACACCGACTTCTTCGCAAGCCACGTGCCAAAGTCATTTATTTGTCATCAGCACTGGAGGGGTGTGTGCCGGATGCAACAAATTCCCGATCAAGCGCGGCCTTTTCGGTCAGTCACAAGAAAATTTTCAGTCGTCGTCGCCCGAAATTCGCATGCAGGTGATCGACCGAGACATTGGTTAATGATCAAAATGAAGTCGCAGAAAGAGTATTTTAAATGCAGAAAGGTGCGTTGAAGTTGGGATTGTCCGACGAATTTTACACGCCCCACTCGCATCCAGATTCCGGCTCACTCAGGAATAGGCTGCCAATACTTTCAGCAGTGATTGCGATCCTGACACCCAGCCGAAGATCCCGCCTTGCGCCTTGATCATCGCAAGGCCCGCCTCGTGAAACGCCGGGAAGTACGAACCGCAACAGTCCGACAGCACGATGCAGCGGAAGCCGCGATCGTTCGCTTCGCGCACGGTCGTGTTGACGCAGACTTCAGTGGTCACGCCGCACACCAGAAGTGTCTCAATACCGCGATTGCGCAGCATGAGCTCCAGGTCGGTCTGGCAGAACGCTCCCTTTCCCGGCTTGTCGATCACGGGCTCGCCCGCGATCGGATAGAGCTCCGGGATGATGTCATGACCGGGCTCGCCACGAATCAGAATCCGGCCCATCGGACCGGCAGCGCCAATCCGCAGCGCCGGATCACCACGATTGACCTTGAGGGGCGGCGCATCGGACAGGTCGGGTCGATGGCCCTCGCGCGTATGAATAACGAGAATCCCCGCCTTGCGGGCCGCTGACAGGACGGCGCGGCAAGGCTCGACCGCGGCCTGCAGTTTGCTGACATCGTTGCCAAGCGCGGCGCCAAAGCCGCCAGGCTCCAGAAAGTCGCGCTGCATGTCGATGATGACAAGCGCTGCTTTGTCGAGGTCGATCGACTGCGGCCCGGGCTCGGCTTCAATTATCATGGTTGTCATTTGTTGCCTCGTCAGCTTTCCAAACTGCCGAGCAAAATCGAGGCCAGCACCCTTATAGCCGCTGCCTATTGATTGAGCAGCACGCCAAAGGGTGGCACGGGGCCGAACGTCAATACCCTTCGGTTACAGCAAAATTTCAACGTGGTTTCATGGAGTTACGAATCACTTGGCGTTAGTTCCAGCGCTGGCACGGCATTTGCGGAAGGCACCTTGAGGCCTGCTGTCAGGAACCCGGGGAGCCCACCATGAAGCGTCGCGACTTTCTCAAATCGATGACCGCGCTGGCCGCAGGCAGCGCCGTCTCGGCTCCAGCAATTTGGTCGTCTGCGAAGGCGCAGTCGCGTCAGGAGACGCTGCTGATCGTCTCCGAAAGCGGACCCAACAACATCGACATCCACGGCGTGGGCACCAACGTTCCGGGCTACGAGGTCGCGTGGAATTGCTACGACCGCCTGATCAGTCACGAGATGAAGACGGTCGATGGCACGCCCTATTACGACCGCGACAAGTTCAAGATGGAATTGGCCGATGACATGAGCATCGGCGACATGTCGGTCACCTTCAAGCTCAAGCGCAACGCCAAATTCCAGGACGGCACGCCGGTCACGGCCAAGGACGTGAAATGGTCGCTCGACCGCGCCGTCACGGTTGGCGGCTTTCCGACCTTCCAGATGGGCGCCGGCTCGCTGACCAAGCCGGAGCAGTTTGTCGTCATCGACGACCATACAATCCGCGTCGACTTCCTGAAGAAGGATCGTCTCACCGTTCCCGATCTCGCGGTGATCGTGCCGGCGATCTACAACTCCGAGTTGGTCAAGAAGAACGCGGCGGCCAACGATCCCTGGGGTCTCGAATACACCAAGCAGAAGACCGCGGGCAGCGGCGCCTATCGGGTGGTGCAATGGACCGCCGGCACCGAGGTGGTCCTGGAACGCAACGACAACTGGACAGGCGGCCCGCTGCCCAAGGTCAGGCGCATTGTGTGGCGCATGGTGCCTTCCGCAGGCAATCGCCGCGCGTTGCTCGAGCGGGGCGATGCCGACATCTCCTATGACCTGCCCAACAAGGATTTCGTCGAGCTCAAGAGCTCCGGCAAGCTCAACATCGTGTCGACACCGTACTCAAACGGCATCCAGTACATCGGCATGAATGTCACCAAGCCCCCGTTCGATAATCTCAAAGTGCGCCAGGCCGTCGCCTACGCCATTCCGTATCAGAAGATCATGGATGCGGTGCTGTTCGGGCTCGCCAAGCCGATGTTCGGCAAGGCGGCCGGTCGATCGACCGAGGTTGCCTGGCCGCAAGCGCATCCATTCACGACCGACATCGCGAAGGCCAAGCAGCTCATGGCCGAAGCCGGTTATCCGAACGGCTTCGAGACCACGCTCTCGTTCGACCTCGGCTTTGCCGGCGTCAACGAACCGCTCTGCGTGCTCACGCAGGAAAGCCTTGCCCAGATCGGGATCAAGTGCACCATCAACAAGATCCCCGGCGCCACCTGGCGCACCGAGCTCAACAAGAAAGTGCTGCCGCTCTACACCAACGTGTTCTCGGGCTGGCTCGATTATCCGGAATACTTCTTCATCTGGTGCTATCACGGCAAGAATTCGATCTTCAACACCATGAGCTACCAGTCAAAAGATCTCGACACCATGATCGATGCCGCAGTTGATGCTGCAGCGATTGGCGACAAGGGAAGCTACGAGAAGAACGTCAAGGGCTTCGTCGACCTTGCCTATGCCGACGTGCCGCGCATTCCGCTCTACCAGCCCTATGTCAACGTCGCGATGCAGAAGAACGTGTC
>Ga0075434_100006093_pt1 | contig 11036 bp, 7 predicted proteins | sample RhiMethybrSRZTD3_FD_75298 | JGI IMG/M metagenome (GOLD analysis project Ga0075434, IMG submission 75298) | Populus rhizosphere microbial communities from Tennessee, USA - Rhizosphere MetaG P. TD hybrid SRZTD3 | ecosystem: Host-associated > Plants > Roots > Rhizosphere > Soil | place: USA...
GCAGCAGCGGGAAGCCGAGCACCGCGAGAGTCGCCAGGGTCCAGCCGAGCGGCGAGCCCGGGAGCCAGGTCCACGCCGAAACCAGCAACGCCATGAGAGCGGGCGCCACCAGGCTGCGGCGCAGGTTATCGAGGATCTTCCAGCGGCTGATGAGCGGCAGCCGGCTGCGTTCGAGGCCGTGCCCCGTCGGGACCACCGGCAACAGCCAGGACAGGATCTGCCAGTCGCCGCGCACCCAGCGGTGCTGGCGCCGCGCGTGGGCGAGCACGCTCGAGGGGAAGTCGTCCACCACTTCGACGTCCGACACCAGCGCGCAGCGTGCGAACAGGCCCTCGAACAGGTCGTGCGAGAGCATCGCGTTCTCCGCCACGCGACCCTCGAGCGCGGCGGCGAAGGCGTCCACGTCGTAGAGGCCCTTCCCGGTGAAGCTGCCTTCGCCGAACAGGTCCTGATAGGTATCGGACACGGCCGTGGTGTAGGGATCGACGCCGGTGTGACCGGCGTAGGCGCGCGCGAACAGAGAGCCGGCGGCGCTCGCCATCGTGACGCTGACCCGTGGCTGGAGGATCCCGTAGCCTTCGACGACGCGCCGGAGCTTGGGGTCGAAGCGCGGGCGATTGAGGGGATGCTCGATCACGCCGATCAGCTGCCGCGCCGCGTCGCGCGGCAGGCGGGTGTCGCTGTCGAGCGTGATGCAGTAGCGCACGCGCGACAGGATCCCGAGATCGCCCACGCGCACGGCAAAGCTCGTGTCGCCGGCGCCCCGCAGCAGCCGGTTGAACTCCTCGATCTTGCCCCGCTTGCGCTCCCAGCCCATCCACACTCCCTCGCTGGCGTTCCAGCGGCGAGCGCGGTGGAAGAGGTAGAAGCGCCCGGCAGGGCCGGGCCCGTAGCGCGCATTGAGCGCCGCGATCGCGGCGATCGCCGCCGCCAGCACCTCGTCCTCGCCCGGAAGGTGCTCGGACGGCGCGTCCGGGAAGTCGGTGAGCAACGCAAAATGGATCCGCGGGTCCGGGTTGCCGATGGCATGGACCTCGAGGCGCTCGATCAGGGCCCGGACGCCCTCGACCGAAGAGATGAGGGTCGGCACGATCACCATCGTGCGTGCGGACTCGGGCACGCCTGCGCGCAGATCGAGCCGCGGCAGCGGTCGTGGCCGCACGATCCGGTGGACGACGCGGTGCATGAGCGCCACCGCGAATTCGCTGGCGGGGACGAGCGCGAGCGCCCCCACCCAGATCCACATCCACGGCGGCGCATGCGACGCCCGCGACGCCCCCACCGCGATCGCGACACCGAGCCCCGTGAGCAGGGCAAGGGCGCCGAGGTAGATCGGTGTGGCCTGCTCGAACAGCAGGCGTTCCAGCTGGCGCCGCAGCGGGCGATGGTGGGCGACGTCGCTCTCCAGCTCGCGACGGCCGCCTCCGATCAGGTGGTAGCCCACATGCGCGCTTCGGGATTCCGCTCCCAGCTTCTCCGCCGCCTGACGTGCGCTCTCGATGGCGCGCAGCGCGACCCTCACCTGGGCCTCGCCGGTGGGATCTGCGAGCGCCTCGACCGCGTGGCGGTAGCGATCGCGGCTCGGGAACTCCATGCGTCCGTAGACGCCGGGCGGGTCGCGCTGGAGGATCTGCTCGATCAAGCTGACGCCCTCGACGTACTCGTTCCAATCGAGCGTCCCACACAGCCTGAGGCTGGTGATGGAGTTGCCCATCGAGAGGTGGTTCATCGCCTGGCGCTGATGCTCGGCACGCACGGCGTCCTCCACCGTGGTGCCCGCGGCATCCAGGCGCTCCTCGAGCTGCTTCCTGAGCCCGGCGGCGCCGGCGCCGTACTCGCGCATGCGCTGCAACAGCTGATCCACGAACGCGACGTGGAGGAGCTGCGGAAGCGGCGGCAGGCGACCGTCCGTCCGCTCGCTCTCGAAGCCGGCGAAGCAGCGATCCGCCTCGAGGCGCCCCGCGCGGCTCTCGATCAGCTCCTCGGAGAGCCGGCGCAGGTGCTCGATCAGGGCGAGCTTGAGCATGCTGGGCCACGCCCACAGCTCCCCGATCGTCAGGGGCGCGACGGTCTGATAGGCGTAGATGAACCGGTTCAGCCGGTGAGCGTCCAGTCGCGCGTCGCTGTAGCGGAGCAGCTCCACGGCCATTCCGTAGACGCGTGCCGTGCCGGCGAGCTCGCGCGTGGCCAGCTTGGGAAGCTCGCGGTAGTAGCGCGTCGGAAGGTGATGGAGGATCTCGCGGATCTCGCCTTCCACCAGGTGGAAGTTGTCGAGCAGCCACTCGGCAGCGGGCGAGATCGGCTCGCCGCGCCGCACGTCGCCGGCGAGGATGCGATACGCGTGACGGAGCACGCGCGCGTGGTCGGAAAGACGGCGCAGAAGCCGCGGCGGGCCGCGCCGCGGGTCTCGCGAAAGGGTGAACCCCGCCGCCAGCGCCCGGGCGCGTTCCTCCAGGCGTTCGACGCCGAGCAGCTCGCCGTGCAAGGGGCTCGTGTCGATACCGATCAGCCGGAGGCGCGCCCCGCCCGGCCCAAGACCAGCGCGGCGCGGCGTGGCCCGAGTGCCTGGCATCGGCCTGCACTCCTTCCGGAATGGACCGCGGTGAGCCCGTGGCCCCGATCGACGCGAACCTCACCATGGTAGCAGGGATGGGGCGGTGGGGCCTTCGCCGCGTGGGCGGAAGTGCCCTCTACGTCGTCGCCGTTACCGGTAGATCGTCTTGAGCCGCCCCCACGAGTGCGAGCGCGCGGGCGTGAGCTGGCACACCTCCTGGGGATTCGCGCAAGCCGGCCCGAAGCTCGCTGCACGAAGGTGAGCCTGGTAGGAACCGCCATCGCCGCGGCGGGTGAAGGAGCCGCTGTTCCCAGCGCCGGCGATGGTGCAATGGAAGACCGGCAGGGTGCATCTCGCATTCGCCGGCACCAAGTAATCGAACTGGTACGTGCCGGGCCCGACTCGTGTGGCCACGATGTCGGTGTTCCCCGAGATCGAGCTGTTGATGCGCACGCCGAGCGTGGGATCCGTGCCGCCGTTCGCGCACTCCGTCGCGTTGGCGATCGTGACGGTGTAGGTCTTTCCGGGCTGGACGTCCCAGGACTGGACCGATGGGCCCATCGGTCCCGACAGGCAGCCGCCGTCTAATGCCACAACGTTGACCAGCCGGGCGACGCCGAGGCGGGTCGCGAGAGCGGTCGCCGGAACTGCAGCCACGACGAGAGCAATGGTTGGATAGAGCCAGCAGCGACGGATCATGCTCGACCTCCTGTTTGTCGGTTCCGGGAGCACGCTGCGCGCGCGCCGGGGGTGACCGGGGGAAAGCCATCTCGGGCGCCCGTGCGAGCGCGGGCCAGCGGGGAAAGAGCACCGACTGTGCCGGGTGCTAAGGGATCGCCGCGTTCCCGGAACTCATTGCCGGCACGTCGTCGCCGCGATCACGAACGGCGCGCGACCGGTTGCCGGGGAAGGAAGGCGTGTAAGAACGTCAGGGCCGCGCGGCCGGGCTTACAATGCCGGCGCAGCTCAGGCATCGAATCAGGGCATCGGCCGAAGGGCACGGCCGTTGGCCGCGCGACCTACTTCCCGAACAGGTCGCTGGCGTCGAAGCTCACGCCCAGGGTGAGGAGCACCGACTTGAGCCGGAGTTCATCGGGCAGCTGTCGCAGCACGTCATCGGGCAGGGGCAATTCGGACGGCGCACGGTAGCGGATCGATGTCCATTGGATGTACATCGCGCTGATCCCGCCGATCACGCGCACGCCGCGATGCGCACGCCAGCCCAGCATGAGTGACGCCTCCGGCCCCAGCGTCCGCTCCGTGTCGAACCGCACCAGCGTGCCGTTGGAGCTCCCGTTGGCCTCGTTCAGTCGCGTCCAGATCGCCCCCAGAGTGACGTACCAGAATACGGACCGCGATGCATGCCATACCGAAAACGGGCCGAACCACGCGCTCGAGTAGAATCCGCCCACCGGGAACGTCGAGGTGAGCGTGCCGGGATCGTCCTGAATGTCCACTCGATACGCACTCGTATACTGGTAACCCAGGGCGAGTGACACCCAGCCATCGCGCCCGGGAAGCGTGTGGTGGCTGCGCACCGCATGAACCGTACGCAGCGTATCCACCCGCGTCGCCCCCGGCATTCTCGGCATGCTCTGCGCCCATTCGACTGAGGTCAGCACGGAGTCGAGCGCCACGATCGTGTCGGGCTGCCCTCCGAACGGGCCGAGCATCGCCGAGAACCCGCCTCGCACGAACGTGGGGGCGCTGCCGAGAAAGAAGCGGTCGGGATGCTCGACGTCGTGATAGCCGAGCGATCCCCAGAGATATCCGCCCGTTAGTTTGGCGAGCGGAGGAGGGATTGCGTTGAACTGCGCTCGCGCGAGTGGCGCGAAACCGAGGAGCACGAGCAATCCCGTCGCGGCCGTGGCGCGAGCGGCGAAGCTCTTCTGGCCGACTTGCAATCGAGACATGCACCGCAGGCTACCCCTAACTGGGGCGGCGCCGCCACGTGTCCGAGAGTATTCACGCGGGAATGGACGCGCAGTGGGCGCGCGGTCTTGACGGTGGGGCCACCGGTTCTGACTCATCGGAGATCGAGGGCGCCCCAGTTTCGGGGCGCCCTCGAATCACCTGCCTTTGTCGGTCCGACCTTATGTTACTGGCTGGCCGTCGGACTCTCGATGCGCAGATCGTTCCGAACCCATCCGACTCCCGGTGTGCCGCGTGCGATGGCGACGGCGGCGTACCGGTCCGACGCGTACTGCACCGTGCCGGTCAGGCGGGCGGTCGCCGCATTCACCTCGACATGCATGTCCGCGCCCTTCAACTTGGCGTCCGTGAGCCGCTTGCGTACTTCGGAGGCTACCTGGTCGTCCTTTGCGGTCTCGTGCTTCTTCTGCGACGCCGCGACCACGCGCAGCTCTCGGTTCACCGACTTGACGCCCGGCACTGCCTTCGCCACAGCGACCGCCTTGTCCGAGATCGAAGCGTTCGGCACGGTGCCGAACAACGTGACGATGCCGCGGCGCGTGTCCACATTGATGTCGCCCGCCGCGATGTCCGCATCCGTCATGAAGCGAAACTTGGTCTGAGCGGTGATCCATCCGTCCATCGCCGCGTTTCCCTGCGCAGGATCGACCGGCGGCTGGTCGAACCAGATTTCGCGATCGGCGAAATTGTCCGGGCTCTGGACCTCCGACGCGACCTGGCGAACTCCCGGAAGGTATGAGGCCACTTCGAGCGCGAGCAGGTGGTCGGACAGCGTGGCGGCCTTGCCCGCCAGCAGCACCACACCCTTGTTGACCGATTTGACCTGGATCGAGCTGTTCGCGAGCGCCGGCTCGGCCTTGAGGGCGGCAGCCACGTCTTCCTTGAGCCGGTCGTCGGCGAGATTGACGCTCTTGCGCCTGCTCTCAGGCACCACCTGGAGCAGGTTGCGAACCGATGTCACGCCGGTGCCGGCCTTTGCGATGCGGCCGGCTTCCGTCTTCTCGGCGTTCGTGGGGACCTTGCCGTGCAGCGTCACGCGGCCTTGATCGGTGTCCACGTTGATCGGGTATCCGATGACAGCCGGCGAGTTCAGGAGCTGCATCTTTACCTTGGTCGAAACCCACGCGTCCGACACGCCCGCGCCCGCCGGGGCGACCCCGGCGACGAGCATCACGGCCACGCAGGCCATCAGGATCCATTGGTGCGACTTCGAATTCATGACGTCTCTCCTTGTGGAATGGGAACGCTCACGCCCTCGTCGCCGATTGCGACGGGGCGCGCACGCCAAGAACTGGATGGCGAGTCCGAGCGAAGTGTTCCAGCGACTCGGTATGAAAGGTCGTCGGCTCGGTAGTGACATAAGCGCAAGCCCTGTGCCGTGGCACACGAGTCTGCATCCGGCTGCCGTGGGCGCGGTTGACGCTGCGAGCGATCTCGCGTCGATGTTCCGCGCTGCCAGATGTTCAATCCGAGATGTAAAGCGTTCAAGCCGCCGGACCATCCGCGGGCCGACGACCCTTCGCCTACAAGCTCGGTAGTCCAAAGTCCCGCGCACCTCCATGCCGGTGATTCGAGCTCACCGGTTGGAGGTGCGCGACTCGATCCCGCGGCGGCGAATCGTGTTCGCCGGGCGGCCTTCTAGACTTTACGGGGTGGGCAGTACGATCGCATTGCCGGCCAGCGTAACCGCGCCGATCCGTGCCAGGGCCCTGCCGTTCAGCGTCGCCCCGGTATTCAGAGAGATCGACTGATCCGCCATGATGGTGCCCTTGAATGCGGACGTCGTTCCAAGCGTCGCCGAGCTCCCCACCTGCCAGAAGACGTTTGAGGACTTGGCGCCACCGCTCAGAATCACGGCCCGGCCGGATGTCGTGGTAAGCGTCGATGCCATCTGGAAGATGAAGACAGCATTCGCGTCGCCCTGGGCGTCGAGCGTGAGGTCGCCCGAGGAGATCGCGAGCGAGGACGTGGATTTATAGAGGCCAGGCGGGAGAGTCAAGCCGCCGAGATTCCCGGCGACGGTGACGGGTGCCAGGGTTCGTCCGGCTGCGTCGGCGTACGCCGTATTCAGAGCGACCATCGCTTGCGCTGAAGTGGCATCGCCGGCGTGGGTAGAGCCGGTCCGGGTTCCCGGCGGGAATCCAGTCACCGCGGTTCCGGGGCTCACGCCCAGATCTCCCGTCAGAGCGGTTGCGCCTGTGCTGGTGACCGTCGCACCGCCCAGAACCGCGAAAGTTCCCACGGCGCCGAGAACCACAGACCCCTGATTGCTTGCCTGCGTCGATGTCGTGAAGCTCCATACATAGTTGAGCGCCATTGCGTTTCCGGCGACATCCTTGACCCCGGTCGTCACCGTCGCTGTATATACCGTGCCAATTGCGAGGGCGGTCGTGGGTGTGAATCGCGCAATCTGCGTCGACGCATCGTAGCTGACGGTCCCAGCCACAGGAGCCGCACCGGGGCCCGACACGGTGAAGGAGGCCGCCGTGATTGACGCGGCGTTCATCGCCTCACTGAACGATGCGGTGACGATCGCAACCCCTGTGGCGCCATTGCCGGGGTTGGTGGAGCTCACGGTCGGCGCGATGACGTCCACCAAGGGCGCGCCGGGGTTCTTGCTGTCGGAACCACATCCGACGACCACGGCCAACAGTGCTGCCAGTGACAAAGCTGCGAAGTAGCTTGTTCGGCGATACATGATGACTTCTCCTTACTTACGGGTGCGTTGCGTCGGCCTGGCTTCACGATCTGCCCAACCTTCGGGTCGAGTTCAGCCAGGCGTCATTTGTTCACGTAGTGAAGTGGCAGCAGCTCCGGGGTCGCGGGAAATGTGGCGGTCTGCGCCTGCTCGCACGTGATGAAGAGGTCGAACGACGACATCGCGGTGCCGGCCGTGAGCTTCCCGTTCAGGTTCTTGTCGGTTTTCAGCGCGCCCAAGTTCTGCGCTTCCGCCCCCGGCTCCAGCCCGCGAGCCCAGACCACGAACACGTTGGCTCCGGGGGTGATCCTCCCGGCTGGCGCGAGGTGCTTGACATTGAGTTTGATCTCGACGTTCCCGTTCTTCGTGTGCTTCAGCCGGACCTGGCCCGCCGCCGCCGGAACCTGCGAGCTGCTCCCGAGCGGGAGCGTCACTGCCGCGCTCGCGCTGGCGACGACGCCTGTCAGCAGCAGCGCCATCAGTGCGCCGTGCCAGGCTCCTCTCAAGTCGTTTTTCATGTTGGTTTGCTCCTTCAGGATGCGGGGGCAGTCAATCGCCATGCCCGCCATGCTCGCCGTGCCCACCGTGCCCGCGCTCTCCATCATCCCCATGACCGTCATGTCCATGCCCTTCATCATCCCCGCCATGCCCGTGCTTATGGTGCCCATGCTTATGGTGACCATGTCCCTTGTCGTCATCGTCATCGCCATCGCCATCTCCGCCATGTTTCCCGCTCCCACCGCTCCCACCACCCGGCGTGGTAATGAGATTGCTGTCCAAAGTGACCGCTCCGTTGAGTGCCATCGCGCGACCGTTCAGGATCGATGACCCGGTGGTCACGGTGATGGAAGCGCTGGCGATGATCGTTCCCTGGAAGGCGGTGTTCGTTCCCAGGGTCGCCGAGCTGCCGACCTGCCAGAAGACGTTGGCCGCCGATGCGCCGTTGATCAGCGTCACGCTGGAATTGCTGGCCGTGGTCAGCGTGCTTCCGATCTGGAAGATGAAGAGGGCGTTGGAATTGCCCTGGCCGTCCAGGACCAGGGCCGTGTTCAGCTGAGCGGAGGAAGAGAAGCAATACACGCCCGGCGTCAGGGTGCTGTTCAAGTCGGGAGCGACCGTGTTGCAGGGCCGGCCGACGAGGTCGTTATAGGCGGCCTGCAGATCCAGCTTCGCCTGGTTCGCCGCGGCGTCGTTGATGTGCAGGGTCCCGGTCAGGGTTCCCGGCGGGAATCCCGTTACCGAGGAGCCTGGAGTCAAACCCATGTCCCCGTTCACGGCACTCGGGCCCGTATTAGTAATCGTACTGGAGGCGAAGACCACAAAGCCTGCTGCGCTCTTGAGGAGGGCCGAGCCTGGGCCCGATCCCGGGTTGTGGTTGCCGTCTCCGTCATCGTCGTCGTCCTTGTCGCCGTCGTGGTGCTTGTCCCCGTCGTCGTCCTTGTCTCCCTTGTCCTTGTCCTTGTCCTTGTGTGCCTTGTTCTGATCCGCGATTCCCTTGTCGCTCGAAAGGGACATGCCGTCTGAGGTGGGCCCGGTGATACTGCGGGTTGAATGGGAACTGCAGCCAAAGGTGAGGAGGGCGACCGTCAGCAATGCGAGGATGTTGCGCATGTCATACCTTCCTTCATGGGTGTGGGCGACTAGGATGCATATCAGTGCTCGTGATATGGGAAGGCGAGATTGATGCCAGAGCGGCGGGGAAAGGGGGCCGTCCGGCGGAAGCGTTGTCGGGGAACGACCTACGCCCGGCTCGGGCCTCGCCGGGGGGAGTTCGCCGGGATGCCAGGGCCGGGCCCGGCCGGAAGTTTATTCAGGCCGAAGGAAGGAACTTCAATCGGAGGCGAGTGAAGAAGCGAGGCGCAGAGCGGGATCGCCCGCCTACCAGCGGGCGCGCACCCCGCGTGCGTCGACGTGCACGAACGGCCCGTGCGTGGAGTTCGCGGGGTAGGCGGAGAGCCCACCCACGAGGTCGGGGTGCTGGACCTCGACGCTTTCCGCCACGGCCAGGAGCACCTGCGCGTCGCGGATCGTGACCTTTCCATCGCCGTCGAGGTCGTCCATCACGCCATCGCCGTCTCCGTCCACCATCACGTCGGCCGCGTCGCCGTACATGTGGCGGCTATCGCCGGCGCGGCCGCCCTTCGGGCCCACGCCCTGCGCGTTGTACTGCGGCGTACGGAAGCCCGACATGATGTGCAGCCGGCCGGGCAGCCCCCGGCGCTCCAGGTCGTCGCAGATGAGCTCCAGCTTGTCCAATACGGTCACGCGCAGCACCAGGACCTTGGGCCACACGTCCTGCTGGTCGTGCGTCAGGAAGTCGGCCAGGCGAAATCGCTTCGAAACCGGCGTGGATTCGTTTTCCGGCGTCACCGGAATGAAGCCCGCAGGCGGGGCGTAGCGCGGATCGCGCGCTGCCAGCCCGCGTGTCGGCCAGCGCCCGACGCGGTAGCCATCGAGCCGCGTACCCTGCATCGAAGCGAAGGACTGCAGGGTCACGACCACCAGCGGGTCCCCATCGGGTGCGGGCAGACCCAGCGGATGCACGCCCGGTGCGTCGAGCGGCACCTCGGAGAGGAGCGGCTGCAGCACGGGGCTCTGCGCCAACGCGGCCGGCGTTCCGATCAGGGCGCGTAGATTGCCGCTCGAGCCCAGCACGACTTGCAGCGGCGAGCCGGTGCTGTCGTCGACGGTTACCGCCGGAACGTACTTCACGGGTGTGCTTCGGAGAGCCGGCATCGCGACGGGCGCGACGACCAGCGTGAGACACCCGCAGGCCAACGCGGAGATTCGACGAACGCGATTCACGAGACCTCCCTGAGCCGGGCGTCACGGCCAAAGCTGGCCCGGCGGTTCGATCGTTGCCCGGACCGCGATGGCCCGTGGCGAAGCTCGGATGGAGAGAGGTGTGCTGCGAATCCCGGGGGGCCTGCGGAGCGCGGACCGGTCGGGAGCGTCGTGAGGTCTTTGCGGATTGGCCGGTGGGACGCTACTCCTCCGGCTTGTGGCGCCTCACTGTATCGGCAAATCCAGTGCCACGGGGGTCAAATCGGTGCGAAGGGTGGCAACGCGCTGCCGCGCAGCCCGATGGAGTCCGGGCCGGGCCCGCTCTCGGCGCGCCGAGGAGTGGCTGAAGCACCCTCAGGAGTGGCTAGGCTGCCTCGGCCCTGGCCAGGAAGATGAGGGGTCGGCTCACCCGTGTCGTCAGGGCCGGGCTCATTTGGGGTACGGGGAGCCATGCCTGAGCAGCCGGTCCAGCTCAGCGTCCAGTCCGTAGATGTCGGGGTAGAAGTACACCTCGCCGTTCTCGCGCGCGAGCGCCGTGACGTACACGATGCAGACCGGCACGGGATGGGACAGGTTGACCCGCGTGTTGTCTTCGCCGTCCTCCATCGCCGCGCGAATCCGCTCGACCGTCCATTGGGGCTGGTCGCGCAGCACGTGAGCGGCCAGGGCGGCCGGATCGCTCAGGCGGATGCAGCCGTGGCTGAAGTCGCGGCGCGTCTTGGCGAACAGGCCCTTCGCGGCCGTGTCGTGCAGGTACACGTCGTGCGCGTTGGGCAGCAGGAACTTGACCAGGCCCAGCGCATTCTGGGGCCCCGGCAGCTGGCGGACGCGCAGGTCCCTCCCGATCCGCTCCATGTTCTCGTACGTCGCCGGCAGCACCGGCGCACGCTCCGCTTCTCCGCTCACCAGCACCATGCCCTCGCGCTCGAGGAACTCCGGGTCGCGCAGCGCCTTCGGGCCCAGCTCCGCCCTCATGATGCTCGCCGGCACCTCCCAGTACGGGCGGAAGATCAGGTATTTCATGTCCGCGGCGAACACCGGCGTGTGCTTGTGGAAGGCGCCGCCCAC
>Ga0075434_100006094_pt1 | contig 11036 bp, 8 predicted proteins | sample RhiMethybrSRZTD3_FD_75298 | JGI IMG/M metagenome (GOLD analysis project Ga0075434, IMG submission 75298) | Populus rhizosphere microbial communities from Tennessee, USA - Rhizosphere MetaG P. TD hybrid SRZTD3 | ecosystem: Host-associated > Plants > Roots > Rhizosphere > Soil | place: USA...
GCATCGAGCAAAAGGAACTGACGCCCGAGCGCCTTGCCAGTGCGATCTCTCGCCTGCTCGGCGCGCCGGACGTGCTGGCGCAGGCAGCGGCAGCAGCCAAGCACCAGGGCCGGCCCGATGCCGTGATGCGGCTTGCCGACCTGGTCGAGGAGTTGATAGGCAGCAGGCAAAAAAGCGCGTAGATCTCCGGGCCAAGCGCTGGCCGAAGGACCTGAGGGAACCACAACCGATGCAGATGCCTGGCGAGATGGGGCCTGTGCACATTCTCGGCATCGGCGGCATCGGCATGAGTGCCATCGCCGAGATCCTGCACGCCAAGGGTTACACCGTGCAGGGCAGTGACCAGAAGGACAGCGCCAACGTGCGCCGCCTGCGCGCCAAGGGCATCCGTGTGTTCGTCGGCCATGATGCCATCAACCTGGTGGGCGCCAAGTTCGTCGTCATGTCGACCGCGGTGAAGTCCGGCAACCCCGAGCTGGAGGCGGCGCGCAAGCGTGGCCTGCCCATCATCCGCCGCGCCGAGATGCTGGCCGAGCTCATGCGCCTTTATGCGACCGTGTCGGTTACAGGCAGCCACGGCAAAACTACCACGACATCGCTGATCGCCCACATTTTCAACGTTGCGGGCCTCGATCCCACGGTCATCACCGGGGGCATCATCAACGATTGGGGCTCCAACGCTCGCCTCGGCGACAGCAAGTGGATGATCGTGGAGGCGGACGAATCCGACGGCACGTTCATCAAGATGCCGACCCAGATCGGCGTCGTCACCAACATCGACCCGGAGCATCTCGATTACTTCAAGACGGTCGAGAACATGCATCGCGAGTTCGAAACCTTCTTTCGCAATATCCCTTTCTACGGTTTGGCCGTAACCTGCTTGGATCATGCCGTGAGCGCTGCAATGGTCGAGCGCCTGGAGCTGCGCCGCGACGGCCGCCGGCTGTTGACCTACGGGGCATCGCCCAAAGCCGATCTCGTTTTAAAGTCGGTGCGCGTCGAAGGTCCCCTCACCTCGTTTGATGCAGACCTTGGGGAGCGCGTGCGGGGCGGGGCGCGCTCGCTGGCTGGCTGGAGCATCCCGATCCCCGGTCAACACAATGCCCTCAATGCGCTCGCGGCCATTGCTGTGGCGACCGAAGCCGAGATCGGCGACGATGTCATCCGACGGGCCATCGCCGGCTTCTCCGGCGTGCGGCGACGGTTCCAGCCCACCGGCACGTGGAACGGCGTGGCGATTTACGACGACTACGGACATCATCCCGTCGAGATTGCTGCCGTCCTGAAGGCCGCCCGGGCCGCGGTACGCGGCCGCGTCATTGCCGTCGTGGAGCCGCACCGCTACACGCGCGTGCGCGATCTCTTCGAGGAGTTCGCCGGCTGCTTCAATGAGGCCGACAGCGTCATCGTTGCGCCGCTCTATTCCGCCGGCGAGCCAGCGATCGATGGCGTAAATCACACGACGCTGGCCGGGGCAATCCGCTCGGCCGGCCATAGCGCCGTCACTACCGTCGCCAGCGAACGCGAGATCGCCCCCACGCTCAAGAGCTTCGCGGTGGCAGGCGATGTCGTCATCTGCTTTGGGGCCGGAAACAGCACCGAATGGGCGCACGCGCTGCCCCAGTGGCTTGCCGGCGAGCCCAGGCGCGCCGGAGGCGCAGCATGAGCTTTCCCGACCTGCGGCCCGAGATTGCCCAATGCATGCCCCAGGTGCGGGGACGGCTGATTGCGAACGCGCCACTAGCGGATATCACTTGGTTCCGCGTCGGCGGACCCGCACAGCTGCTGTTCACGCCGGCGGACGAGGCCGATCTTGCCTACTTCCTTGCGCAACTGCCGCAGGCAATTCCCGTCGTCGTCATTGGGCTCGGCTCCAATCTCTTGGTGCGCGACGGCGGGGTGCCAGGTGTGGTCATCCGTCTCGGTCGTGGGTTTGCGCAGATCGGGGTCGAGCCGGGGCAGCAGCTGCGGGCCGGAGCCGCGGTACCCGACGCCAAGCTCTCGCGCGCCGCGGCCGACGCGGGCATTGCCGGCCTCGCGTTCTATCGGGGCGTCCCGGGCTCGATCGGCGGCGCGCTGCGCATGAACGCTGGCGCGCACGGTCGGGAAACCAAGGAGGTGTTGGTTGAGGCCCGCGCCGTCGACCGCGCCGGCAATGTCCATGTATTGCCGCGCGATGCCCTTGAGCTCACCTACCGACACTGTGGCGTGCCGGGGGACTGGATTTTTACTGCGGCGCTGTTCCAGGGCGGCCCCGGCGACCCGGCCCGGATCCTGAAAGAGATGGAGGAGGTTGCGGAGTATCGCGAGGCCCATCAACCGATCCGCGACCGCACCGGGGGCTCCACATTCAAGAACCCGCCGGGCGCCAGCGCCTGGCGGCTGATCGACCAGGCCGGCTGCCGCGGTCTCAGCGTGGGCGGCGCCAAGGTTTCACAGATGCACTGCAATTTCCTGATCAATGACGGCAACGCCACGGGCGAGGACATCGAGCGCCTCGGTGAGACCGTGCGTCGGCGCGTGCGGGAGGAGTGCGGCGTAACCCTGCAGTGGGAGATCATCCGCCTCGGGTTGCCGCGGATTGGTCACCCCACGGGTGAAGCATTGCTAGAGGCTCTTGCGCAGGGATGATCCTTTCTTGGCAGCGCGCCGATTGAGCCACGTCGCCGTCCTCTTGGGTGGCCTGTCCGCCGAGCGCAAGGTGAGCCTTGATTCCGGCGCAGCTTGCGCTGAGGCGCTGGAGAGCCTTGGCTACCGGGTCACGCGCGTCGATGCCGGGCGCGACCTTGCCCAGCGCTTGGCCGAGGTGAAACCCGAGGTCTGCTTCAATGCCCTGCATGGCCGCTGGGGGGAGGACGGTTGCGTGCAAGGCCTGCTCGAGTTGATGGGCATCCCCTATACCCACTCTGGCGTGCTCGCCTCGGCGCTGGCCATGCACAAGGAGCGCGCCAAGCACGTCATGCATGCGGCGGGCATTCCCGTCGCCGATGGCAAGGTGGTGCGCCGGTCGGAGGCAGCCAAGGAGCACGCCCTGCCCCGGCCTTACGTCCTCAAACCGGTCGCCGAGGGCTCCAGCGTTGGCGTCTACATCGTACGCGAGGACCACGCCCATCCGCCTCAGGAGCTCACCGATCCCAGTTGGGCCTTCGGCGATTGGTTGCTGGCTGAGCGCTACGTCGCCGGGAAGGAATTGACCTGTGCCGTGATGGGCGATCGTGTGCTCGGCGTCACCGAGATCGTGCCCGATGCGAGCCTGCGCTTCTACAACTATGAAGCCAAATACGTAGGAGGCGGCTCGGTTCACATCCTGCCTGCGCGCCTTTCACCGAATGTTTACGAATTGGTGCGGAAGTTAACGTTGACGGCCCATAAAGCCTTGGGCTGCCGCGGCGTTTCCCGCGCGGATTTCCGCTACGACGACAGCGCGGGCGAGCTTGTGTGCCTGGAAGTCAATACGCAACCGGGCATGACTGCGACCTCGCTCGTTCCGGAGCTCGCGGCGCATGCTGGAATGACATTTACCGAGCTGGTGGGCTGGATGGTCGAGGAGGCCAGTTGCAACAGGTAGGGACCGGGGCCGAAGTTGGGAGGCGGGCGAGCCCATCGCCAGCGCCCCAGCCGGTCCTGAACCGAGCCCACCCCCTCGGCCCACATGCAACGCGTCCGCGCCGCGGTCCTCGCCGCAAATTCCGGGCGCGGGCGCTCTCCTTGATCGCGCTCGGCATCGTTGCCCCCCTAGCCTTTGCCAGTGTGGCTCGGCCGCTCACCTCGCCGGCACCGGCGCTCGCCGAGATCGAGCGACTGATCGAGTTGGCGGGCTTTGGCCTCACCCAAGTGTCGGTGACGGGGCATCGCTACACGCTGGACAGCGACATCTTCGATGCCATCGATCTTGAGAACGCGCACACGATGTTAACGTTCGATACGCGTGCCGCCCAGGATCGCATCGAGCGCCTGCCCTGGGTGGAGCGGGCAAGCATCGAGCGCGTGCTTCCCGATCGCCTCGAGGTGCGCATCTTGGAGCGTTCGCCTTCAGCCGTTTGGCGTCGCAACGGCCGCACGTTCCTGATCGACGCGACCGGCCGTGTCCTTGCCGCCGTTCCACCTGATGCAAGGCTGTCGCTGCCAAGCGTGGCCGGTGAAGGTGCCGCCGCTAAGGCGGCCGGTCTCAATGCCTTGCTTGCCGAGCATCCTCAAGTGACGGCCCGCGTGGAAGTCGCCGAACGCGTCGGGCAACGCCGATGGGTGCTCCGGCTCACCGATGGCGGGAGCGTCCAGCTGCCGGCGTACGGCGAAGCGGAAGCTATTGCACGCTGGCTGCGGGTCGCGGAGGCCCGCGGTCCCGGTGCGGTCGAGATCGATGTCAGAGTTAAAGAGCGCACGCTGGTGCGCGCGCCGGAGGGGAGCAAAGCCACCCTGGGGCCGGCAGCGGGCAAAGTGGCCGGCGGTCCTTGAGAGCTTGGAGTGGGTTGCGTGCGCGGCAGGGTATCAAGCAGACGTTCCGACGATGTCATCGGCCTCTTGGACATCGGCACCAGCAAGGTCGCTTGCGTGATCGTGGCGGTGCCGCAATGGCGCGCGGCAGTGGGTCTTAACGAAGTTGCGGTTCGGGTGCTGGGTGCCGGGGTTTGCCCCTCGCGCGGCGTAAAGAGCGGGACGGTGTTTGCATTCCAGGAGGCGGAGCATGCGGTGCGGGAGGCCGTGGCGCAAGCGGAGCGCAGTGCGCGAACGTCGGTGGAGAGCGTGCTGTTGGCGGTGGGCTGCGGGCGGCTGCGATCGGCAACGTTTACGGCCGAAACGAGCGTGGAGGGCCGCGTGGTCGAGGCGGCAGACATCGAGCGGTTGATGGCGGCGGCGCACCAGCACGCCGAACGCGACGGGCGCGCGCTGCTGCACTTGAATTGCATCTCCTACCGGCTCGATGGCACGGGCGGTATCGGCCACCCGCTCGGGCTCGCCGGCAGCAAGCTTGGCGCCGACCTGCATGCGGTGACGGCAGATGACGCCCCGCTGCGCAACATGATGCACGTCGTGGAGCGTGCCTACCTTGCTGCGGTCGGTCTCGTGCCGGCGCCCTATGCCAGCGCGCTCGCCGCCACCACGGGCGAGGAGCGTCAGCGGGGCGTGCTCTGTCTCGACATAGGTGCAGGCACAACATCGCTGGCCGCCTTCGCGCAGGGACATCTCTTGTCGTGCGAGGTGGTGCCGATCGGGGGCCAGCATGCAACTTTTGACCTGGCGCAGGCCTTGTCGGCTCCTGTTTACGAAGCTGAACGAATCAAAACGCATCATGTGTCGCTGGCAGGCGCCGCGGGTGACGACCGGGAAAGCATCGCCTACGCGCTTGCCGACGAAGAGACCGGGACTGCGTCGCGGACGACCAAGGGCGAGGTGCGCGCCATTGTTCGCGAGCGGATGGTGCGTTTGTTCGGCGAAGTTGCCAGCCGGCTCGAGCGCTCGCAGGCGGCGCGCTATGCCAAGCGCGTCGTCCTGACCGGCGGAGCGAGCCAGCAGGCGGGATTGGTCGACTTGGCGGTGGATCTGTTTGCGCGACCCGTACGCGTTGCGCAGATCGAGCCGATGGACGGCGTGCTGGCGTCCTTCGCCAATGCGGCCTTCTCCACTCCCGCCGGTCTCGTGCAGGTCGCACTCGATCCGAGCGCGGGGATGCATTGGGAACGGCACGGGCCAAGGACGGCGGGTTATCTGCGGCGTATGGGACAATGGCTCAGCGAGAGCTTTTGAAGGGCGCAAGGAACATGAGACCGCGCATAGCCGTCATCGGCGTGGGTGGCGCCGGCGGGAACGCCGTCAACAACATGATTGCTGCCGGGCTCACGGGCGCGCAATTCATGGTCGCCAACACGGACGCCCAGGCGCTCGAAGCCTCGAGCGCGGAGAAGAAGATCCAGCTCGGGTCCTCTCTCACGGAGGGCCTTGGCGCCGGCTCCAAGCCGGAAATCGGTGAAGCCGCCGCGGAGGAGGCGATCGAGGACATTCGCAATGCCGTCGCCGGCTGTCACATGGTGTTCGTAGCTGCGGGTATGGGTGGCGGCACCGGCACCGGCGCTGCCGCCGTGATTGCGCGCGTCGCCAAGGAATTCGGCATCCTCACGGTGGCCGTGGTGACGAAGCCGTTTCAATTTGAGGGCTCGCGACGCATGCGCGTGGCCGAAGCTGGCATCGCCGAGCTCAGGCTGCACGTCGATACGCTGCTCATCATTCCCAACCAGAACCTGTTCCGCGTTGCCACCGATCGCACCACGTTCGCGGAGGCCTTCGTGCTCGCCGACCAGGTGCTCTATTCGGGCATCGCCTGCATCGTCGACTTGATCGTCAAGGAGGGTCTCATCAACCTCGATCTTGCCGACGTCAAAACGGTATTGGGCGGAATGGGTACCGCCATGATGGGCACCGGCGAAGCCTCGGGGGAGCAGCGCGCCATCGTCGCCTCCGAAGAGGCGATCGTGAACCCGCTCTTGGACGATACCTCGCTCAAGGGCGCCAAGAGCCTGCTCCTGTCGATCACCGGCGGTCGCGACCTGACGCTGTGGGAGGTGGATGAGGCGGCCAATCGCGTGCGCCAAGAGGTTGATCCCGACGCCAACATCATCGTCGGCGCGACCTTCGATGAAGCGCTAGGCGACAAGGTGCGCGTCTCGATCGTGGCCTCCGGTATGGGCCACGCCCAACCGCAATCGCGCCCTGCCCGCGAGGCCGCTTGGGCACCGCGCCCGGGCGTTGCCAACCCGCCCCCCGCTCCTCAGTCCCCTGACTATCGCCTGCGCCTCAGCGAGGCCATGGACGATGGCAACGGACCCGACCTTAGCCCGCCCGCGGGCGATGCAGCTGCCGCGGAGGGTTGGCGTTCCGGCAACGTCTACATCACGGAGCGTCCGCCTCAGCTCTCGCCGCTTGGCCACGCGCGAGGTCCTGAGAACCGCGCCAGGAGCGCCGAGTCGGGCGAGCCTGTTGAGCGGCGGCTGCCGAGCGTGCAAGACTTTCCCCCCCACGCCCAGCGCGAGTATTGGGCCAAGTCCGGCGCCGGCGCTCCGCGCCTGGCGGCGGAGGCGCCATTCGTGTACCATCACCAACGCGAATCGCCGTCGAGCAAGGGCAGCCTCTTGCGCCGCTTGGCTGGACGGGCCCTGGGCCGGCGGCAGTCCGGCAGCGAAGGCCAGTTGCCGAAGCATTCAAGCAGTACAAATACGGCTCGCGATAGTCGAGAAGAAGTTGATCTTCCGGTGTTTTTTGGTCGGGGCAAGCGTTAGCAGCTCAAGCCTATCAACAGCCTCGTGCGGCGGCGCGGTAACACAGTGTAAGAAACCGTGATTTGTCCCCGGTGCGCACAGCACCTATCGTTTGATTCATAAACCCAAGCGAATCAGCCCGATGGACCAAATAACGGGTGGGTCCAAGCGTTCGGGGGGGCGGTCGCGGAGGGGTGACGGACGGGGGCCAGAGCATCCGGCAAAACCGGGTGGTTTGCGCCGACGAGGGGACCGAGGGACATCGCACAATGTCGAAGCGATTTATCGGATCGCGCCAGACGACGATTGGCCGCGAGATCGAGCTGTCCGGTACGGGAGTTCACAGCGGCGCACCAGTTTCGATGGTGCTACATCCTGCGGAGGTCGACACCGGCTACCGCTTTCTTGTGAGCAAGCGCGGCCGCATCATCGCCGAAATCCCCGCCGATGTCCGCTACGTCAAGAACCTTACGCTGTGCACGGTGCTAGGTGATGAATCAGGTGTCACCGTCGGCACAGTAGAGCACCTGCTGGCTGCCCTGCGCGGCCTTTCCGTCGACAATTGCTATGTGGAGATCGACGCGCGCGAGGTGCCGATCATGGACGGCAGCGCGGCGGCCTTCGTGGAAGCGATCGATGAAGTTGGCATTCGCGAACTGTCGCAGCCGCGCAAGTTCATCAAGGTCCTGAAGCCCATCCGGGTGCAAGATGGTGACTGTTGGGGCGAGCTCACACCGCATTCGGGCTTCCACCTGGACGTGGAGATCGACTTCCCAACTCCGCTGATCGGTCGCCAACGCTTGGCGCTCGAGATGAATGCCGGCCAGTTCCGCAACGAGATTGCCCGCGCGCGCACGTTTGGCTTCATGCGCGACGTGGAGAGCCTGTGGAAGGCGGGATTGGCGCTCGGCGCATCCCTCAACAACACCATCGCGCTCGCCGACGACCGCATCATGAACGCGGAGGGTCTGCGCTACCCGCAAGAGTTCGTGCGCCACAAGGTCCTTGATGCCATGGGCGACCTCGCATTGGCTGGAGGTCCCATGCTGGGCTCCTATCGCTCAGTTCGCGGTGGCCATCGGCTCAATGCGCGAGTCGTACAAACGTTGCTCGCGGACGCTGATGCCTGGGCGATGGTTCGGGCGCCTTGGGTCCGCGAGGCCGTTCCAGTCGACGTCTCGGTCGGGACTGCTGCCGTCAATTACGCCGCCGATCGCACCTGAGGGGGGCCCAAAACCGACCCAGGGGTCGATCCCCAGACCTGACTGCGAACCGACGGGGATCTGACCAGACCTCGGGTTCATCGCCGCCGCAGCGCACAAATGCCGGCGCAAGGAGCCAAGCGCAAGGATCCGATCGCCAGGATCCGATCGCCAATGATCCGATCGCCAGTGATCCGATCGCAAGTAGGGGCGTCGCGGCAACAGATGGGTCGATTTTCCTGATCCAGCAAAGAGCTCCCTAATTTACGCCAAAGTCTGGGATGAGGCTTGCGCTGCGGTGGCAGCGGTGCGCCAAGGCATCCTATTGGTGAGCTGCGGCTCCTGTGGTAGGGCTCGAGGCGAGATTACGGGGGTCGGACTAGGCGGCAAGTTTACCGGGCAACTTACAGAACAAGATAAAGGAGGGCGAGAATCAAGGGGCGAGATTAGAGGGCGAAGCTCCAGAGCAAGATTGAGGCTGATTTCGAGGGCAAGACTTCCAGGCCAAGACTTCCAGGGCAAGGCTTCCAGGGCAAGACTTTCAGGGTAAGACTTCCGGGGCAAGACTTCCGGTCAAGATTATCAGGGCGGGTTTTACGGGCGGGACGAGACGAGATTGCGGGGCGCACGAATCGGGACGGTCAAGAACGGGGACGCAAGGCGCATGGCATTGCAAAGGATCGCGCGCGCTGCGGGTGCGATGAGAAGGTCGCACGTTGCTGTGGTGTGCGCGCTCCTCGGCGCTGTCCTCGCCGGTTGCGCTTCGACCAACAACGAGGCGGCCAAAGCGCTCAATCCGGATCCGCCGGCCAAGATGTATGCCTTCGCGGAAGGCCTGCTCAACAACCAATCCTACACGGAGGCGGCCAAGAAGTTTGAGGATCTCGATCGCGATCATCCCTACGCTCCGGAGGCCCGCAGGGCGATCGTCATGGCAGCCTACGCCTACTACAAGGCAGGCAAATACCCCGAGGCGATAGCCTCGGCGAAGCGCTACACCACGCTGCATCCTGGCACCAAGGACGCGGCGCTCGCGCACCACATCATTGCCTCTGCCCACTTCGACGAGATCAAGGACCCGATGCGCGACCAGACCTCCACGCGCAAGGCATTGGAGGAGCTCAAAACGTTGGTGCAGCGCTACCCGGACAGCCCCTATTCCAAGCAGGCACTCAACCGCATCCGGTTGGCTGAAGATCTCTTGGCCGCGGCCGAGATGTCCGTCGGGCGCTATTATCAGACCCGCAACAACTACGTTGCCGCCATCAATCGCTACAAGACCGTCATCACCGAGTACCAGACGACACGACAGGTCGAGGAGGCCCTCTATCGGGTGGCGGAGGCCAACATGTCGCTGGGCATCGTCACCGAGGCACAGACCGCCGCGGCCGTGCTCGGCCACAACTACCCGAACTCGGAGTGGTACGGTCATGCCTACGCTCTCCTGAAGTCCGGTGGCCTCAGTCCGCAGGTGACGCAAGGCACTTGGCTCAGCAAGGCCGTCAAGGCGATCACGCCAGGCTCGCAGACGAAGCCCGAAGCCAAACCGGAACCGCCCTCGCCAGGCCTGCCAACACCAGAGGACATGCCCGCTCCGCGTGTTCCAAGCGACGTGCCCGTGTCGAGCGCGCCCGCCAAGCCGCCCTTGGGCCTCGCACAGAACAGCGCCGACTGGCAGCCGGAAGTGCGCCGATAGGGCTGGATTTCGCGGCGCCGCAGAGGCAGTCTCGCGCGCATGATCGCCAAGCCCGCATCCAACAAAGCGGTCGACGCACTCACCGTTGCGCAAGCCAAGAGCGAGCTCGAGCGCCTTGCGCGCGAGATCGCTCGTCACGACCGGCTCTACTATGCCGACGATGCGCCGCAGATCAGCGACGCGGACTACGACGCCCTGCGCCAGCGCAACGCCGCCATCGAGGCGCGGTTTCCCGAGCAGGTGCGCCCCGACAGTCCCTCCAGGCGCGTCGGCGCGGCTCCGGTGGAGGCCTTCGGTAAAGTTCGCCACGCCGTGCCGATGCTGTCGCTGGGCAACGCCTTCAGCGACGACGACGTGGTCGATTTTGTAGCGCGCGTGCGCCGCTTCCTCGGGCTCGCTGCGGATGCCACCGTCGAGCTGACGGCGGAACCGAAGATCGATGGGCTTTCCATCTCGCTCACCTACGAGCGCGGGCGGCTCGCGCAGGCGGCCACACGCGGTGACGGCACCGAGGGCGAGAATGTCACGGCCAACGTCATGACGATGCAGCAGGTGCCGCGGCGCTTGGCGGGGCGGGGCGTTCCCGAGCTCATTGAGGTGCGTGGGGAGATCTACCTGCGGCACGCCGATTTCGAGACGCTCAACACCGCGCAGGCGGCCGCCGGAGACAAGGTGTTTGCCAACCCGAGGAATGCGGCGGCAGGGTCGCTGCGCCAACTCGACGCCTCCATCACAGCGCGCCGACCGCTGCGCTTCTTCACCTATGGCTGGGGGGTGTCTACGCCGTCACCGCCCGCCTCCACGCAATGGGAAGCCTACGATGTCTTCAGGCGCTGGGGGCTGCCGCTCAATCCGCTGATGCGACTTTGCCGGGATGAACAGGAGATC
>Ga0075434_100006097_pt1 | contig 11035 bp, 8 predicted proteins | sample RhiMethybrSRZTD3_FD_75298 | JGI IMG/M metagenome (GOLD analysis project Ga0075434, IMG submission 75298) | Populus rhizosphere microbial communities from Tennessee, USA - Rhizosphere MetaG P. TD hybrid SRZTD3 | ecosystem: Host-associated > Plants > Roots > Rhizosphere > Soil | place: USA...
CAGCTCCTCATGAGCCGTCAAGAGAGCGTGGAGAGCCCAGTCACTTTTCTGTTCTCCGGTCTGGGTGAGCACTACCCCGGCATGGCCCAGGGCCTCTACGAGACCGAGCCGACGTTCCGAGGCGAGCTGGACCGGTGCTGCGAATTGCTCGTTCCGCATGTCGGGCTCGATCTGCGAAGTCTCCTTTTCCCGCCCTTTGCGCCCGGCGGCCCTGTCGAAGGACGCCCCGACCTCCGCGCCATGCTCGGCCGCACCGAACGCCGCGCGCCGAGCGAGCTGGATCGCACGCTCTACGCCCAGCCGGCCGTCTTCGCCGTCGAATACGCTCTGGCGAAGCTGTTCATCGAGTGGGGCATTCGGCCGCAGTCCCTCGCCGGCTACAGCCTCGGCGAGTACACGGCGGCGTGCGTGGCCGGCGTGCTATCGCTGCCCGACGCCCTCGCGCTGGTGGCCCGGCGCGCCCGCCTCATCGACAGCTTGCCGCCAGGAGCCATGCTGGCCGTGCCTCTCGCCGAAGACGACGCGCGGCAGCTCCTCGGCGACCGCCTCTCGATCGCGGCCCTGAACGGTCCCTGCATCTCCGTGCTCGCTGGCTCCGAGGATGCCATCGTCGAGGTGGAGAAGCGCCTCGCCGAGCGGAGCACCCCGGCGCGGCGGCTCCCGACCACGCACGCGTTTCATTCCACGATGATGGAGCCCCTCCGCGACGCCTTCGCCCGCATGGTTCGCGAGGTGACCTTCCGTCCGCCGGAGATCCCGTATCTCTCGAACGTCACCGGCACCTGGATCACCGCCGAGGAAGCCACCGATCCGGACTACTGGGTGCGCCACATGGTCCAGACCGTGCGCTTCGCCGACGCCCTCGCCGAGCTGTCCAAGGAGCCCGAGCGCGTGCTCGTCGAGGTCGGTCCCGGCCAGGGGCTCACCGCCATGGCCCGGCAGGCCGGCTGTCCGCTCGTCTCCGTCGCCACCGTGCGCTCTGCCTGGGACGGCCAGGCCGACTCCGTCTTTCTGCTCGGCGCCGTGGCGCGGCTCTGGCTCGCCGGCTTGCGGATCGATTGGGCGGGATTTCATATTCACGAACGCCGCCGCCGGGTGATCCTGCCGACGTATCCCTTCGAGCGCCAGCGCTACTTCATCGATCGTCCAAGTGCCGCTCTGCGTCCCGCGGCTGCCGCCGTCACCAGCGAGCCCAACCAGGACGCGCCTGCCAGCCCGCTGCCGCGCCACGCCCGGCCGGCCAACCTGCGCAACCCCTACGTGCCGCCGGCCTCGGAGCTGGAGGAGAGGCTCGCCGGCGTTTGGGAGGCGGTGCTCGGCATCGCAGGCATCGGCCGGCACGACAGCTTCTTCGAGCTGGGCGGCCACTCGCTGCTCGCGCCGCAGCTCCTCATCGAGCTCCGCAAACGGATGGAGATCGAGTTCCCCATGCGCGACCTTTTCGAGGCGCCGACCATCGCCAAGATGGCCGCCGCCATCGAGCTCATCGAGCGCGAGGGCTACGAGGCTCTGGAAGCACGGCGCGACAAAACCGATCTTCGGGCCGAGGCCGCCGAGCTCGATCCATCCATCCAGCCCGAAGCGCCGTGGAACGGCACGATCGGTCCCTTGCGGGAGATCTTCCTCACGGGCGCTACGGGCTTCCTGGGCTCCCATCTGATCGCCGAGCTGCTGGCTCGCACGGAGGCCCGCATCCACTGTCTGGTGCGCGCCGCCGACGCCGGTGCCGCCTTCCGCCGACTGCGCCAGACGCTGGTGGACCGGGAGCTCTGGCGAGAAGAACACGCGGCGCGCCTCGTCGCCATCGCCGGCGATCTGGCCGCGCCGCGCTATGGCCTTTCTGAAGGAGAGCTCCGCGCTATCGGCGAAGGCGTGGACGCCGTCTACCACTGCGGCGCCTGGGTGAACTTCACCTATCCATACAAGGCGCTCCGCGCCACCAACGTCCAGGGCACCATCGAGGCCATGCGCCTCGCCGTTTTCGGCCGTGCCAAGCCCCTGCATTTCATCTCCAGCATCGCCGCGACCCCGGAGGGGGATTACGGCTTCCGCGACGTGCCGGTGGTCTACGAGCATGAGGATTCGGAGAGCCTGCTCGGCCTCTATGGTGGCTACGGCGAGACCAAGTGGGTCTGCGAGCGCCTCGTCCGCATCGCGCGCGACCGCGGTTTGCCGATCGCCATCTACCGTCCCGGAGTGCTCGCCGGCCACAGCCGCACCGGCGTGAGCAATGCCCGCGACCTGGTCTGGAACATCTTCAAGAGCTGCATTCAGATGGGGGTCTATCCGATCAACGACCTCCACGTCGACGTGACGCCGGTGGATTACGTGGCGAGGGCGATCGTCGAGCTGTCGTTACAGCCCGATAGTCTGACCGGATTGTTCCAGTTCCCGCACCCGAGCCCGCCGCTGTTCCGCGACGCATACGAGATCGTCCGCGACTACGGCTATCCCATGCGCTCGATGACCTATGAGGCCTGGGCCGAGCACCTCTTCGACATCGCGCGGGTCGACAAGGACAACGCACTGGCCGTCTTCGCCGGCGTGGCGGAAAACTTCGCCAGCTTCAGGGACCAGGCGGAAGGCATAGGACTCGTGATGGAGGAGCGGAAGGAGATCCTCTTCGACGGCACGCGGACGCGCCAGGCGCTCGCAGGCACCGGCATCGTCTGCCCGCCGCTCGACGCAGAAACCATCGGCGCTTATCTCGACTACTTCGTCCGCATCGGCTTCTTCCCGCCGCCCTCCGAAGCACAGCCGCAGGAGGTGGGGGAGGAGGCGGTGACGACCGGCTCCACCCCCTGATGTGGTACATTACGCCCGGACGCCGCCCCACGCGGCGTCCTGTTGTTCCTCCGCGTCCCCATCGTCTAGTGGACTAGGACTCTGCCCTTTCAAGGCAGCAACACGGGTTCGAATCCCGTTGGGGATACCAGTCAGATAGGCTTGGCGAAGCGTGAGGTAGGTGCCCATGCCCGAGTGCTTTGATGAAGCTGCAATCCGGCATTTCCGGGACGGCGGCTTTCTCAGCGAGCGGGGATCCCTCGACAATGCGGACCAACTTTACGGCTTCGCTGCCGAATGCGCTATCAAGAGTGCCCTCATCACGTTACCCGGATGCCTAGCGGAAGGGAATCTGGCCGAGAAGTTCCGGGAACACGTGGAACAGCTCTGGGATCGCGCTGGCCTACAGAGCCTCCAAAGACGCTATCCAAACCTCCTGAAGTTTCTTCGCGGACCCAGGCCGTTTGGCGATTGGTCGACGATCCATCGATATGGGCCCGATGGCGCGATAACGTCTGAGGTGCACGACCGGCATCGGGAGGCAGCGAAGCGCCTCCTGGGCAGTGTTCGTCTCACCGGGCAGAAAGCGAGGTGAGAGCGATGCGATTCGATGACGTTATCGACGCCGCGCTTGAAGTGATCCACGACCTTCTCGGGAAGCGTCGAGGTCCCATTACCCTGGTCCGAGACGTAGGTGGACAGTTGACGGCGGTGCTTGAAGAGGCAAGGCTCGACGGCGACGAGGAAAAGAGGCTTGCAACAGCGCTGGACGACAAGCTAGGCCGATTCAGCCCAGGCCCTCGAAGGGTGCTCTTGGCTCGCGAGGACTTGATCGATGCGCCAGACGTGCTTGACTCGCCGGACCGCGTACGTCTGAATGAAGATACATGGCTAGTCGACCGGCTTCTGACGAATCAAGAATGGCTACGCAGGCCGCCTCCGGCCCGACCGCCACTTCCGGTCGCCACTGCCTACAGCCTGAAGGGAGGGGTGGGCCGAAGCACCGCAGTGGGTGTCTGGGCATGGTATCTCGCTCGACAGGGAAAGAGGGTAGTGGCGATCGACCTTGATCTCGAAGCTCCCGGCCTGGGTAGTCTGCTCGTTAGCGACCTTCCAGACTACGGGATGGTGGACTGGCTGGTTGAGGCTCTCCTTGGAGAACCGGGGCAAGACCTGCTGGACGATTGTCTCGCCAGCAGCCCTGTGGCCGGGGACGCGGAAGGTATCATCCAGGTGCTCCCGGCATTCGGAACAAAGACACGGGATTACGTCGCAAAAATTGGCCGCGTCTACCTGCCCGGCCTCGCAGCCGACGGTCAGGAGATCGGGCTTGCGGAGAGAATTCACCACCTCTTTGAGGCACTAGCCCGGCGGCAAGATCCTCCCGAAGTGGTGCTACTTGATAGCCGAGCTGGCCTTCACGATATAGGGGCGGCGGCGGTCACGCAGCTTGGCGCCGAGGTATTTCTCTTCGCCCGGGATGAGCCACAGAGTTGGCAAGCATTCCGGCTTCTTTTTGAGCATCTATCGCGGTCAGCGGCTGTGCATTTCGGCATGCCGGACGAGGACCTCCGCTGGCGTCTCAAGATGGTCGCCGCGCAAGTCGAAAAAACGGAAGGCGCGGTCGCGAATTGGCTCGAATCCTCCTATGAAGCTTGGTCCTCCTTGTACGACGACGAAGGCAAAGCTACTGAGGAGAATCCGGCTGTCACCTTCGTTCGTGAGGATCCCAGCGCGCCACACTATCCACTCACCGTGTACTACGATGGCGACCTGCGCAGCCTTGGTCTCGCTGACGTCTCGCAACGGCCTCCTTGGCCCGTGGTCGATGCTGCCTTCGGTGATTTTCTCAATAAGGCGACGATGAGATTGTTCGGGGACAGCGATGCGAGCGGAAATGTGAAGGACGGGGAGCTGTGATGGAATTGGCGTTCGACTGGCGGGCGGCCCGCGCAGCCCTCGCTCAACTTCCCGAGCTTGCAGCCCAGGAAAGCCTTCAACCCCCGGAGCTTTCTGGAGTCTATGTACCTGCCCACCACGCCAAGGCACTTCTCCTGGACTCCAGCGTAGTCGTTGGCATGAGAGGTGCTGGGAAGAGCTGGTGGACAGCCGTTCTCGCAAGCCCTAAGCACCGCGAGTTTGTTTCCGGACAGCTACAAGGCTCAGGGCTCTCCCGTGTGACCGCAGTGGTCGGCTTCGGTCTCGACGAAACGGAGCAAGACTTCCCCCGCGCGGCGACCCTGAACGCTTTGTTACAGGACGGCGTCGATCCGTTCGAAATCTGGCGCTCGGTGGTGTTACGTCATGCCCTCAAGGAGACCGATCAGCCACAGCCGGTTAATTCTGACGCATGGCGTGACCAAGTTCTATGGGTGACGGAGAATGGGGACGAAGCAAACAAACGGCTGACAGTCTGCGATGCCATTCTCACCGAGCGCAACCGCGTGCTGCTCGTGCTCTTCGACGCCTTCGATCGATTGGCCACCGATTGGGATCGAGTGCGTAAGCTGAGCTCGGCGGCCTTACGGCTTGGCCTTCAACTACGCAGTCGGCGTGCGATCCGGCTCAAGTTTTTCATCCGTCCCGACCTCGATGAGGATCCCGAGATCTGGAGCTTCCCAGATTCATCCAAGCTGCTGCACGCGAAAGTCGAGCTCGCTTGGAACAGCGCAGATCTGTACGGACTGGTGTTCATGCGCCTTGGCAACGCTAGCGGCGGTGGCGGATTCGCCTCCGAGTTCCGCCGCTTGACAGCTCGCGAGCTGTCTATCGAATGGGAGGAGCGGCAGGGAGTCTATCTCCTGCCCTCTCGTCTTGCACGTGATGCCGAGCTCCAGAGGGAGATCATCGAAGCTCTGGCCGATAAATATATGGGTGCTGGAGAAAAGCGCGGCAGAACCTACACGTGGGTTCCACTTCACCTCGCCGACGCGGCCGGTAAAACCAGCCCCCGCAGTTATTTGCTGGCCTTCAAGAGAGCCGCCGAGTACACTGCCCAGTATCGGCCCGATCATCAGCGCGCGTTGCACTACAGCTCGATCCAGGAGGGAGTCGTCAAAGCATCTGAGATCCGAGTCCAAGAGATCGCTGAGGACTATCCCTGGGTAACTCCGTTGCTTGAGGCCGCACGCGGAGTGGTTGTACCCATAACCTCCGAGGATCTCTCAGTGCGATGGACTTCCGAATGCCTTGTGAAGATGCGAAGGGCTGCCCGGAACAAGCTCCCACCGCGCCGCTTCACCAGCGATCCCATCCGCCGAGGCCGTCCGGAGGCACTCATCGACGATCTCGTTGAGTTAGCGGTGTTGTACCGCACCAAGGATGGTCGTCTCAACATTCCAGACATTTTTAGGGTAGGTTTTGGCATCAAGCGCAAGGGTGGCGTCAGACCCCCACGGTAGCTACGGTTCCAATCTCCTTGGCGCGCATCCATGATCGTTGGGGCGACACGGCCATAGTATCATTTGGACATGGCCAAGTTTTTCGCCCGTGAGCTCTCCTCGTCGACATCCTCCATTGCCGTTTCGCTGGTCAATGCCCTGCCGCGGCCCGCGGGCCCCTGGGCCGCCGGATAGGTGCCAGGCGAATCACAAGTCACTCTAGAACAACTACTTAGACGGCGGCCACTTATGGTAGACTCCTTGCGAGGTGGCATATGCCGCAAGTTCTGGCAAAGCTCGGTGAAGGTGGCAGGCTGGTGATCCCGGCCGAATACCGCAAGGCTCTTGGCGTCGATGTTGGAGATGAGCTTGTTCTCGTCCTGGAAGAGGGCTCGGTTCGGGTTTCAACTCCCCGAGAGGCGATCCGGCGCGCTCAGGCTGTAGTCCGATCGTATGTACCCGAGGGGAAGAGGCTCTCTGACGAGCTGATCGCGGAGAGGCGTAAGGAATCCCGGCATGGCTGACGTGGTCCTCGACGCCTCCGCGCTCCTCGCTCTCCTCAACACCGAGCCCGGAAGCGAAGAGGTGGAACGGACCATCCCGGGAGCGGCGATCAGCACCGTGAATCTCTCGGAGGTCGTCGCCAAACTGGTTGAAGCTGGGATGCCCGAGGAGGCTGTCCGGTCCGTTTTAGGCGGGATCGAGCTGGAGATCCATCCGTTCGATGTTGAGCTGGCTTTTCAGACCGGAATCCTACGGCCGCAGACGCGGGCGCTGGGCCTTTCTCTCGGAGATCGAGCCTGCGTCGCTCTCGGACTTCAGCTCAAGGCGCCTGTTCTGACCACCGATCGGAATTGGAAGAGCCTGAACGTGGGCGTTGAGGTGCGTGCGATCCGATAAGGCGGTGATTCCCTCCTCGCCCGGCGCTTCCGCACCGGGCTACCGAAACTTCGCCCAGAGGGCGAGCTCGCTTCGGAGAAGCGACGTCTCGATAGCCCGGGCGCGGAAGCGCCGGGCGGGGGGTTCGCGCCCTGTTTCAGATTCAGTTGTCAAAGATCCCTGTACATCCATCGCTTCATTGCTCCGCGAGAAAAAGGGAGGGGCGCGCAGGGCACGCCCCTCGAAGAGATTCAGACGACGAGGCTACGACTTGGTTTCAGTCGGCGCCGGCGGTGCGGTCTCCGTCGGCTTGACCGCGGGCGGCTTCACCTCCGGCGGTTTGGCCTTGCGGGACCGGCCGCGGAACGGCAGCAGGCCGAACTCGACCAGCTTCTCCGAGTCGTCGCCGTAGCGCCGGCGGGCGCCATTGCGCATGAAGGTGGCCAGCTTGCGGCCCTCGGTCAGCAGCTTCCGCAGGCGCTTGCTCTCTTCCTGCTTGCTGGCCGCCAGCGCCGCCTGCTGGGCCGCGGCTTCCTTGAGCTTGCCGAGCATCTCCGCGAGCTGCGCGCGGTAGGACTCGAGCTGCGGGAAGTCGCCGGCGTTGGCCTCGAATGCGACCAACAGCCGTTCCCAGCCGTTGAGGGTGACTCCGTACTTCGGATCTCTTGCCATGGTCTTTCTCCTATTCGGGCTCTCGTTGGAGCCCAATCGATCTGGCGCCTGAATTGACGCCGAAGATCCCGATTCAACGCCGGGCCTCTCCGTTGGTTCCCGTTCCAGCGTGCTGCCAGAGGCTCGGACTGTACTACGTGCCGCAAGCGCATATGTTTCATAGTATGCATCCGCCTGTCAAGCCCCCAGGGCGCTTCTCAGGCAAGGTCGCGTCGCATTCCCCGTTTGTAGGAGACTGCAAACATGGGGAAAGGGTCGTTCCCCACAATCCGGAGGCATTCCCTGCGGGGAATGGACCTTTCCCCATCGATGCGCATATCAGAAAGGCTGCGGCGTCGCGTTCCCTACTTTCCCGGGCCGTTCCCCGGAGGGAACGGTTCGTTCCCCGCTTTCTCGCGAGCTGATACGCGGGGAACGCCTAGGGGAGCGGCTAGCGCGTGCCGTTCCCCCGCCGTCCGGCGCATTCCCCGCGGGGAATGCGCCGTGAAAGCGGGGAATGGCTTGTAGGAGCGGGGGAATGTCCCGTGAATACGCGATCAGCACCGTGAATCTCTCAGAGGTGGTGGCTGTAACGAGTTCAATTCCCTTACGCCTGTGTTTCTGGAGAGAGCTGCCGACAGGGAAGGCCGCTTCAAGCTATGCTCATCCTGGACCTCGATCCCACCTCGCAGCTCGGCGAGGGATTGCGGGAGATTCTGGAGTCCGCGGGTACCGGTGAGGTCGAGCTGCGAAAGCTGGAGAGAGCGGAAGATGCCGGCCCGCGCGAGGTCCTCGATCTCCTGCCGTCCGTCGATCCCGAGGTCATCCTCCTGGTCATTCCCGCCGCGCTGCTGGAACGGCCCGAGGCCCTGCTGGAGGCGGTGCGGCGCAGTGCTCCCGAGGCGCCGGTCGTCGCCGTCACCGCCGGCGGCGAGCCCGGCGACATCCTGCGCCTTCTCGAGCTCGGCATCCACGACTTCATCTCGGCGCCCTTCCGGGCCTGCGACGTCCTGCCCCGCATCTGGAGACTGGTGGAGAGGACGCGCGCCGCCGACCGCGATCTCGGTAAGCTCAAGGAGAGGCTCGGGCTCCGCCATCTTCTGGGCGAGAGCCCCAGTTTCGTGTCCGCGATCGAGAAGATTCCGCTCGTCGCGCGCTGCGACGCGAGCGTCCTCATCTCCGGCGAGACGGGCACCGGCAAGGAGCTCGTGGCGCGCGCCATCCATTACCTGAGCCCGCGCGCCAAGAAGCCTTTCGTCGCCGTCAATTGCGGCGCCGTCCCCACCGAACTGGTGGAGAACGAGCTCTTCGGCCACGAGCGCTCGGCCTACACCGGCGCCTTCACCCAGCAGCCCGGCGTGGTCCAGGAGGCCGAGGGCGGGACGCTTCTCCTCGACGAGATCGACACCCTTCCTCTCCTCGCCCAGGTGAAGCTCTTGCGCTTCCTCCAGGAGAAAGAGTTCCGGCCTCTCGGCGCGGCGCGGGTACAGAAGGCGGACGTGCGCGTCCTCGCCGCCAGCAACGGCGAGCTCGAGAGCGCGGTGCGCGAGGGCCGGCTGCGCCAGGACCTCTACTACCGCCTGAACGTCGTTCCCCTCCATCTGCCGCCGCTGCGCGAGCGCCGCGAGGACATCCCCCGGCTCTCCCGCCACTTCCTGCGCAAGCACGCCCTGGGGGACCGTCCGCTGGAGCTGTCGCCGCGCGCGTTGCAGGCCCTCCTCGACTACGACTGGCCCGGCAACGTGCGCGAGCTCGAGCACGTGATCGAACGCGCGGTCGTCCTCTCCCAGGGCGAGGAGCTCATCCGCGAGCACCACGTGCTGCCGCGCGACGCCGGCCGCCGCGGCAACACCGCGGCCGCGGCGACCTTCCAGTTGGCCAAGGCCCGCGCCGTCGCCGACTTCGAGGCCTCCTACATCCGCGAGCTGCTGGCCGCTCACCGGGGCAACATCAGCCGCGCGGCGCGCGCCGCCGACAAGAACCGCCGCGCTTTCTGGGAGCTCATCCGCAAGCACGGCATCGATGCCCGCAGCTTCCGCGCCGCCGATCCCTCGGACGATCTCTCGCGCCGGTAGGACGAAATTCTCCTACCTCGCAAACCTCTGCAAACAGGGGCGTTTTCGGTCTCCTTCCGGCGCTTTCGGCGGCTCCGGACCAGGACGGAAACGTCCTACCCCGGCGCGCCAAAACCTCGGATTCTCAGGCTCCTGCGCGTGGCACCAGCGTTGCAACCGGCGGCGCCGGCCCAAGCGAACGACCGTGAGCAATGGACGAGATCTCGCTGCGCATCCTTTCCTACCTGGCGGAGAACCCGGAGGCGACCGACACGCCCGAGGGCATCGCCCAGTGGTGGCTGTTGGAGCGCGAGATCCGCGATCAGTCGGCCGCCGTCGAGCGGGCGCTCGCGGCGCTCGCGGAGGAGGGCTGGCTGATCGCGCGGCGCCACGCCGGCTCGCCCACCCGCTACCGGCTCAACCCGGAGCGGGCCGCAGAGATCCAGTCGCTTCTGAAAGGCGGCTCGTGATCGCTCCGGTCGCGCCGCCGGACCGCGAGCCCGGCGCTCCCTACGCGTCGAGCTGGGAGCACCTGGCCGACGAGCTGCGCTGGCTCGACCACCTGCTCCACCTCCGCCTGCTCGACCGCCGGCGCGAGGCGGGCGACGATCCGCTCGAGCCGTTCAAAGGCCTCGTCCTCTCGGAGCAGGAGATCCTGCGCCTGCTCGCCGCCGGCGGCCTGCAGCCGCCGGCCGTCCCCCGCGGCACCGGCGACGCCGCCTTGCCGGCCGCCGTGGCCGCCGCCCTCGACGAGCTGGCGCTGCGCATCGCGCGAAGGCGTGAGGCGAGCGCCCGCGCCGGCGCCGAGCTCGCGCTCCCCCGCCTCTCCCGGATCTTCCACCTGGGTCCCTTCGAGGAGCGCTGCCTGCTGATCTGTCTCGCCCCCGAGATCGACCGCAAGTACGAGAAGCTCTACGCCTACCTCCAGGACGACGTCACGCGCCGCAAGCCGACCGTGGGGTTGGTCCTGGAGCTGCTCTGCGGCTCGCGCGAGGAGGCCTTCGCCGCCCGCGCCGCCTTCGAGCCCCAGGCCGCGCTGCTCAAAGGCCGCCTCGTCCAGATCGACGGCAACGGCGGGCTCTCCTCCCTGCTCTCCCGCGCGCTGAAGCTGGAGGACCGCATCGCCGGGTTTCTCCTCGGCTCGCCGACCATCGCTCCCGCCGTCCAGGAGCTCGCCGAGCTGGTCCAGCCCGGTGCGCCGTCCGGCATCCGCCTCGCCTGCGAGGACCTGCGCGGCAGGCTGGGGGAGGCCGTGCGCGAGCGCCTGGGCCGCGCCGAGCCCGCCAG
>Ga0075434_100006098_pt1 | contig 11035 bp, 10 predicted proteins | sample RhiMethybrSRZTD3_FD_75298 | JGI IMG/M metagenome (GOLD analysis project Ga0075434, IMG submission 75298) | Populus rhizosphere microbial communities from Tennessee, USA - Rhizosphere MetaG P. TD hybrid SRZTD3 | ecosystem: Host-associated > Plants > Roots > Rhizosphere > Soil | place: USA...
TTTTTCAAACGGCCAATGGAGAACCTATACAACGGTAGAGGGTTTGCCTTCGCCAGAGGTGAACTGCCTTTTCGAGGATTCATCCGGAACTCTCTGGAGTGGAACGTCTGCTGGTCTTGCATTTTTTGCCTCTAACCGTTTTCAAGTTCCTCATGAATCGCCCGACGTTTTGCGCGAACAAATAGTCGGAATGGCGGAGGACAAGAGCGGAAGGTTTTGGATCGCGACCTCAGATCATGTTTTACGAGTTCCGCGCGACAAACTGCTAAGCGGTGTTTTGAAGGCAGTCGATGCTCGCGAGTATGACCAGGCCGACGGTCTGGAGAGCACTGAAGGGGTGAAGCGGAGCCAATCGGTGGTCTCGGATTCAGCGGGCAGGATTTGGTTTTCACTCAGGAGCGGCTTGTCGGTTGTTGATTCATCTCAGATCACGGACTATTCAGTTCCCGCGCTGCCTCACATCGAGGCGATCACCGCCGATAATAACCCCGTAAACCTCGCCGGCTCCGTTCGAATTCCTCCATCTCCCAGGCGAATCACGTTTGAGTACACGGCGCTGAGCCTCGCGGTGCCCGGGCGGATTCGCTTTCGATATTTTCTCGAAGATTTCGACAATAGGTGGAGCCAGCCAGTTGCATCGCGCGAAGCCGTTTACACGAACCTTGGGCCCGGCTCCTATCGATTCCGGCTAGTCGCCAGCAACAGCGCGGGGCTGTGGAACACTTCAGAGACTGCGATCGTTTTCAACGTCGCCCCGGCCTACTATCAAACCTACTGGTTCCGTTTGTCGTGCGTCGCGATCTTTATTGCTCTGCTTTGGGCACTTTATCGATGGCGCATTCATCGACTCAAGAGCCAAGAAAAGCGTCTGCGGGACGTGGTGGAAACAATTCCGGCGATGACTTTCACTACATTGTCTGACGGCTCCAACACATTTGTGAACAAGCGCTGGACGGAATACACCGGACTTTCCGTCGAGAAGACTTCAGGTGAAGGTTGGCAACGTGCGATCCATCCCGAAGATCTTGTGCGCCATTCCGAAAAGTGGCGCATCTCTGTTGCAACCGGACAGCTTTTCGAAGGCGAGGCGCGGTTCCGTCGCGCCGCTGACGGGGAATATCGCTGGTTTCTGGTACGGGGTGTCCCCCTTCGCGACCACCATGGAAAGATTGTTAAATGGTACGGAACCCTCACGGACATTGACGATCACAAGCGCACTGAACAAGAGCGCGAGAAACTGCGACAACTCGAGGCCGATCTGGCACATATCAATCGTGTGAGCACGCTGGGAGAAATGGCAGCGTCGCTGGCACACGAAATCAAGCAGCCCATCGCGGCCGCCATCACCAGCGCCAACAGCTGCATGGAATGGCTGGCGCACGAACCGCCCAACCTGGATCGGGCCCGTGCGGCCGCCGCCCGAATCGATAAATATGGGAATCGCGCAGCCGAAATCATCGACCGGATCCGTTCGTTCTACAAGAAATCTCCGCCACAACGTGAGTTGGTGGACGTGAACGGAATAATCCAGGAAATGCTCACGCTGCTGAACGGTGAGGCCCTTCGATTATCGGTTGCCATGCGCACGGAACTGGCCACCGACCTGCCCAAAATCATGGCGGATCGTGTGCAACTGCAGCAGGTGTTCATGAACCTCATGTTCAACGCCATCGAAGCCATGAAGGACTCGGGCGGAGAGCTTACCGTGAAGTCGCGACTGCAGGACGGTCAGCTCCAGTTCTCGGTCAGTGACACCGGCGTGGGGCTGCCAAGGGAGGGGGCGGATCGGATGTTTTCTGCGTTCTTTACCACCAAGCCGCAGGGCAGCGGCATGGGATTGGCCATCAGCCGTTCCATTGTGGAGTCGCATGGCGGCCGATTGTGGGCGACTGCCGACGACGGACGAGGTGCCACTTTTCATTTCACCTTGCCAACCCAGATGACGGAGGCATAAAGGCAATCATGTGACGCTTGGAAGGTTCTCCGCGCTCGGGCGCGGACATCCGTGAGGCGATCTACACCACCAACAGCGTGGAATCGCTGAATCGGTCGCTGCGCAAGATCATCAAAACTCGCGGCGGATTCCCCAACGAAGAAGCCGCGTTGAAGCTGCTGTTTCTCAAGCTGCGGCAGGCGGCCAAGAAGTGGACGATGCCGATTCATCACTGGCGAGAAGCCTTGAACCACTTCACGATTCTGTGGCCCGAACGGATGCCGGCCTTGGAGAGAGCTGCGTCATGAAAGCGCAGAATCCTTTATACATCGCTGGGCGAGGGAAGGGACGGTGCCCCTCGCGCACCCATCCCCAAAAACAAAACCTGATCGTTTACACAGAAGAGTTGACACACCTAGAGAGCCATCGTTCCCCGAAAGGTAACCGCCAAATGCGGCGCATTCTCAATCAGGCTGCCAACGCTGCCGCCAAGTCGAAAGGAACTATTTTCGAGATTGTCTATCGTCGACTGGGTTCCCGCCTCGGACACAATCAAACCATCGGTGGTCATCGCCCATCGGCTTTGTCGCCTGATCTGGATCATTCTGCATCAAGGAGTACGTTACGAAGAGCGAGGTCCCTCGGTAAACGCAAAGTCGAGACAACGGCGCACTCAATAGGATGATCCGGGAACTTCGCAGCTAGGGTACCCAGTCGAACCCGTGCTCCCTACACTATGAGAGAAGAATTTTCGACCCTGCGAACCGAGCTTTTGCAATAGTCCCCGCCCTGGCGCCACATCCAGTACAGATGCACCGCGAGTTTCCAGGCCGTGGCTACTCTCGCAATCTTCCGTCCGCGACGCATGGCCAGGTGAAAGAACTTGCTGCGCCAGTGCGGCTGGTCCCGAAACAAAGCAATTTGCCAAAGTGTTCTGCGCTCTGCGCGAGAGCACAAGTCGTAATCAGTGCCAAACTGTGCAGCATGTTTATGAATCTATGCACCTGTGATTCCTCTTGACGCGCCCTCCTCAATCCCCCTACGATCTCATTTCTATCAGTCTTCGAAACTTCTTGCTCCACCCTTCATGCGGTTCTTGACCAGATTCGTCCAGACGAACTTGATCACCCGAGCATCGTTGTAGCAATACGCTAGATTGTGATTCAGCGTAGAAAAACAATGCTGTTGGCAGGTTTTCTTCATGCCCGCGAGTTGGCCGTCATCGAACTTGTGCTTGTCGATATTTCCCCAATCGTACGTAGAGGCGTACATTGGGAAACAGGGAGCGACGGTCCCATCCGTTCGGATTATGACATTGTTCTGACCAGCGCGACAGTTCCACTCGGCAAAGTGCAGCTCGCCGTTCGTATCTTGGACGATTCCGGGAGTATCGACCAACCGCTTGGCAATGTTTCCATTGCCTCCGCTGCCGTCACCGTTCCAGCCCAACCGCTTCAGATCGGCACCGCTGGCCATTCGGATGAAGGCCTTGATTTCCTGCAGACGCTGCACCGAATTGACCATCTGGTAGCCGGCCTTGTTTTTCTCGATGAGCCAGTCCACCAGGCAGTCGATCTCCGGCCAGTCCTCGGGACGAATATAGGTCGGATTGTCGCTCAGATGTTTGAAGTGCTCGTCTTGTTCGAGCATGGGAGTTTCGTTGATGTGATAGTCGGTAGCAATGCGGTGGTCGTGTGCATACTCGGTAAGGGTCCGAATATCTTCGGTGTTGTTTCGGCAGATGTTCATGTTGAAGAACACCATGTAGCCGTATACGTACTGCTTTTTCAGCAGGTGCTCCAAGTGCTTGCGCACAGGTACGACGGCCTTCGGCAGACTCGGTTTTTCGTCCCAGGAATCGACAGCGAAGTTAAAGACAGACGCGCCGGCGTCTCCCAAACGGTCGGCAACATCGGGGCGTAAGAGCCGGCCATTGGTACCGATGTAGATCCAGAATCCTTTTTTGGCCGCGTAATACACCACCTTCTGAGCGAATTGAGGGCGCAACAATGGCTCTCCCCCCATCAGCGCGAGCACGCGGCAGCCGTGGTCGTACAGCCAGTCAATGGATCGCCGCGCCACATCCTCGGTCATGCCTCTTACTTTGTTGTTGTAGGCCCAGCAGTACCAGCAGTCGAGATTGCATTTGTACTCGACGAACAGGTAGGCGGTGATGGGATGGAATTCGCCGGGCATCACGCGCGAGCGTATATAGGGGAAAAGCCATCCTCGCATGGCGCGATACACGTGGGACAAATTCCAGTCCCGTTTTTTGGGAGCTATTTCCGGCCCGGGATCGGCCAGCTTTTCCGGATACTGCGGAAACACAGGTTCGGGCAGCGTCAACCCCTTGAAGGCGGCCGGCCTTACCGGTTCCCGCGATGAATTCATCAACAGATTGTGAATATCGACATCAATGCGAAACTTCGGAGCGGTTGCCATAGGTGAGTCGTCTCCTCGTCATCAATTGCAGGGAATGTGCAAACCCACTGTTAATCACCAACGGGGCCGAGCCGACTTGTACTGTACGGCTAAGAGTAAGTAGCGTGAATAGAAGCTGTATTTTTTGGCGCCTTTTCCTTCAAACCCAGAGGACCGCATTTATTCCGGGGAACGGAGAATTGATCGCACTCCCTGCTTACTTCACGTGACCACCTCTTCGGGTGAACTTGCCTAGGAGGAACTCCTGGGCCAGGCATGCGCCAATCCGTTCACTGACGCCAATTGCAAAATTTCCCAACACCAGCCCGGCACCACGATTGGATCTGGGATAGTAAAGATTTGCGAGGCTGGATGACGCTAGAACACCGCCCAAGGTGGAGTAGTTCGGCTGCCACTTGCCGCTATCTCCTTTCGCGACAAACGGACTGAACATTGCGTGGCGGAATCGGGAGCCGGTTGTACCAGTTCCCTGGTAGAAGTAGCGCGGGTCCTGGTGCAACAGGGAAGGCAGTATGGCACCTCCGATCATGATGTCGGAAAAACCATCGGCAGCGACTGCGCCAAAGCGCTTTCCATATGCTCCCCAGCCTTGGCCATAGTCCGGAGTATTTCCAGCTTGCTTGGCACTGGCTACAAGAAAGACTCCCGCAGCCGTAACTGGATCTGTGGAAACCTTCAGAGCCAGCTTGAACTTCATCCTTGTCGTTAGCGGTTCAGGGTTGCTCTCATAAGAAACGTAAAAATTTGGAATGACTCCGAAGACACGCTGCTTTTCTTCAGCCTTGAACTGCTCTGTAGCAACTTTGACGGGGTCGTAATGAACATCGACGATGATGCGATAGGTTGCAATTCGCAGTTGGATGCCGGTCACAATTTTGAACTGGTCCGGATTGAGGATGATCGGGGTAGACATCCAGTCTTCATAGTCCCTGGCGCTGATGCTCAGCTGATAGGGAATGCCTGGTGTCACATCGTGAAACTCGAACATCCCGTTCTCGGTTGTCAGGATCGTACGAGGGTCATTACTTTCAACTTCTTTAAGGACGACCGTCGCATTCGGGATCACATCGCCGTTGACATCAGTGACGGTGCCCATGACGATTGCTGTCGGGGGTACCGCTTGACTGATCTGGCCCAACGCCGGAAAGGAAAGGACCAACGCCATAGCCAGTGCAGCACCGAAATCGAGATATAAACGTTTCAACAAAAACCTCTCTCTACGCGTGATAGAAGAGCAACACAGATGCCAAACCAGAAAAGACCGTAACTCGATGAATGTTCAACACTATGAGGCGACCCATCGGTGTCAACAGTGTTGACACTGTCGAAGACAAACTCGACAGTAGAGTGTCGTTGCGTCCTACTTCGTGAACTTCGCTAAGGCTTTCGTCTGCACTAGCCGCGAGGTGATATTGCCGTGTCGGCGGGTAGAGGAACGACTTCGAAGCGGCAGGAGAGCAGTTGCGGGCTGAGAAGGAGCCAGGGGCTCTACTTGATTGGCCGCGAACCCGTAGTAATAATTTAAGGATAGCCGCCAATCCCCCCGCGCTTTGGTTTCAGTCGGGGGAGAGGCTAGGTTGGAGACGGCAATCAGGGCACCGTCTGTATCATCGTCGGTGAACCTCCGGCGATCTTGCCAATCACTGGGAGGCCACGAAAATCAGCCAATACCACACAATGCAGGCAACTACTATCGCAATGACGCACGCCACGTCGCTGGCATTACGTCGTTGATCAGGATCAAGATCGCGAATTGCCCGCCACATTTCCTCGTCCGTCATTTCTATGGCCGACATGTCGGGCTGTGGATACTCCACACAATGCTCTTCTTCTGATCTTCAATGCCAAAGCGTTTGGTTGGTCGAAACCCGCTACGGGTCTCGATCAGCTAGTCGACTCTCGAGATCACTCTCCGCCGACGGCCCGTGCGGTACGCGCGCTGAGGCGTACGCGATCGTGGTTCGAGAGCCCGCCGCATGTGTCGTGCAATGTTTGCGCGCGCGCGTGCCAGCTGAGCCTTTACTGTTCCCTGCGGCACACCCAACACTTGGGCTGTCTCAAGGATCGAGAGACCGTCGACGACGCGTAGCTGAAATGTTCTTCGCAAGCTGGGCGAGAGCCGTGCGGTGCACTTCCTCAGGTGAGCAGCAAGTTCAGAATTGCGACACTCATCTTCAGGGTTGGGCCGCGTGTCCGCCAGTCTTTCGGATATGAAATATCTTTCGTCCTCGCCAATCTGCTCATCCAGTGGCGTATGAATTTGGCGTGGCCGTTTGCGCAATTGCATCAGAGCGCAGTTGCGAACAATCGTCGTCAACCAAGTGGACATCTGCGACTGTCCCCTGAATTGGTGCAGATATTTGTGGGCGGCCAACAACGCCTCCTGCACCGCATCCTCTGCGTCAGCTCTATTCTCCAGAAGACGCAAAGCACAACGATAAAAAGCCGTTGAACTGAGCGAGAGCACTTTCTGCAGTTCGCGGGCTGCGCTTCCACCGTCGGCCAAGTCCGGATATTGAGCATTCTGTGTACTTGTGTCTGCGTCCGGCATGCTCTTTCGCCCTCAGGAAAGGAAAAAGCACGTGACTTGCCAAAGGTTTCGGCATCGTGACTCTGCTCTAGCTGCAAACATGGGGCAAAAATGGTGTCAATTGAGTCTCCCAAGTGACAGTGTCCGGAGGTTGACACTCGCCCTGGAGCTCGTCGGTCGCCCGTGGGACAAAGGTGGGCCGGACTGGCAATTTACCGACTGCAACTCCAGCGAAGTTTGACCAAATTCATGTTTGCCAGAATGGAACGCTTACCGAGGCGATCTACGCCATGGAGTGGTGCAGTGCATTCACTGCAACGGCTCTCAATTTCCGTTCGTCCCGGTTTTGAACCTGTCAAGCGCCACTTTGGCATGTTGTGTGCTTACCTCATGTCGTCGAAGCAATCAAGTACTTCGGAGGACATATGGCAAAGATAATCGAGTTCTACACACCGCAAAGCTTTCGCAAGGTTTCAAAGTGGTTTCCCCCAGCCGAACGTGGCAAGGTGCTGGCGTTTCCACTGGCGGTACGAAAATCTGCGTGACTTGTTCTGAAACGCGAATGGCCAAACTGAGATTGCAAGGTGAAGGAACAATTATGAGCAAGCAGAAGATTTGCGGAGGTGTGGTGGCGTGCGCACTGCTAGTAGCGTTCGCTCTAGCACAGGGGGGCGCAGAAGTTGCCCCCACGAAAACCACAGCAGGGGCACACAAAGTCACGCTCAATGTGACTCATGTGAGTACGTCCGGATTTCAGCTTTCAGCATTTGTTGAAACTGGAAGCACGGCAGACGTTTGCCTCGCTACGTATAACGCATCCAATCAGCCGGAAGACCTCGCGCCCATACTGTGTAGCCCGATAGAGTTTCGCGGGAAGCACGGCATTCGTTTGTTTTCCTACCTGTCAACACATCCGGCAGACGACTTCGTAGCCACAGTTACCGTCTATCAGCAGGACGCGCAGTATTACACTGCACCCGTTCGATTTGACCTTCGCTAGCAGCGCTCCGAGGACTGCTGGGCTGTACAAAGCGTCCCAGCTTCTCCATTTGCCTGGAGAGTTGTCTCTTTGATGTTTTCGAGCTCTGCGCAGGGCAGCCGCTTGAATTGAAAGCCAGCGGCCAGTCTGCATACGCTGTCCATTCCTGTTCAAATCGCATATATTCCGCAAATTCCACAAATCCAAACGAATCGATGTGAGGCTCGGGCAATAGAAAGTGACGCAGCGAATGCGTCACACGAAATTGACACTGCCAAGACGCCGACAGCGAATACAAGCTTCGCGCTCCCGAAGCATTCCTTCGAGCCGCTCAAGTCTCAATCGCTTAGCAACAGCTTCAGCGACTGGCCGATTGGCATGAGTCGTGCACATCCGTCGTCGTACGTAATAAAGAACCGAAACAAGAAGTTCCTGGAGGACTACAGTGGATATTGTCCGTATATCAAAGCTCAGTGCGCTCCTTTGTGCACTTGCGACCGTCCTGATCACAAGCTCCGCATTTGCTGCCACCGCCGGAAAAACACGTCAACTTACACCGGGGGAGAAGGCCAAAATGTCGGGCTTGATTCTGTCTCGCGATGGAGATCTGGTGCGCGTGCGCGACAAGAAGTCGCATGAGGTAATCACGGTGAGCATTGGCGATGCGACTCAGATTGAGCGCAAGACCCATAAGCTTCCCTTTTACCGTCATACCGACATGGATGTCACTGCCTTGCTTCCGGGCCTGACGATCGAGGCTGAGGGCGTAGCTAATTCCAACGGACAGCTGGACGCCAGCAAGATTTGGTTCACGCCGGACGACTTCGCTATCGAAGTAGCCCAACAACAACAAGTGCTGGCCAATAAGGCAGCCGCCCAGAATGCCCAGTCGACAGCCGCCGAGGCTGCAACTGCAGCCGGCGCGGCCCAAGGTTCCGCTGATCAGGCCCAGAATGCAGCAGATCAGGCTAGCTTGCAGGCTGAAGCTGCTGGCGTTGTTGGACTAGCGGACGCGGCTGCGATCGCAGCTGTCGATCAACGCGTCTCGGAGTTGGATGACTACAAGATCGAATCGGAGAACGATGTTTACTTCGACAGGGATTCAGCGATCCTGATAGAGGACGCCAAACCGGCACTTGCCGATCTTGCCAAACTCGCGAAGTCGCATCAGGGCTATTTGATCGAGATCTCGGGATACGCCTCCAATACACTGGGCAGCAAAACGGATCAGAAGCTGAGCGAGGAGCGTGCCGCCGCTGTAGCGCGTTACTTCTATGAGGTTCAGAACATTCCAATGCGGCGCATTCTTATTCCCGTCGGTTACGGCAGCACGCATCCGGTGGCCAGCAACGCTAACGCTGTGGGCCGTGAAATCAATCGCCGGGTCGATGTCAAAGTTCTGGTTAACAAGAGCCTGGAAGAAGGGCTGTAGTCGGCTGCCGACTACTTGGAGTGCGAACGTCCAGAAGGGAAAAGTAGACTGATATGAAAATCCTACGATTTATTACGGTGTGCGCTGCGGTTTCTCTGGTCACGTTGACAGCCGGGTTCGCTCAGAATGTCCAGACCGACTTTGATCACCAGACGAATTTCGCTCAATACAAAACCTACTCCTGGCAGGAAATCAAGCCCGGAGCTTCTTTGTGGGATTCGCGCATAAAAGAAGCGGTGAATGCCCAGTTGGAAGCTAAGGGACTGACACAAGTTGCGGAGGGTGGAGACATTGCCATTGTGGCAATCAAGACGAGCCAAACGCAGAGGACCCTCCAAACCTTTTACGACAGCTTCGGCGGTGGTTGGCGATGGCGCGGGTTTGGCGGCTTCGGCGAGTCAACCACCACCGAGCAGGACTACCGGGAAGGTACGTTGGTCATCGATCTATACGACGGGAAGACGAAGCAATTGATTTGGCGGGGGAGCACTGAAAGTGTGCTCTCCGACAAAGCCGAGAAGAATGAAAAGAATCTCGACAAAGGCGTAGCCAAGATGTTCAAGAACTTTCCGCCGGGATCAGGCAAGCGTTAGACATTGTGAGAGCTTAAATTAAGGGAAACACAATGCACATGACAAGAAGTAATCAGATTAGGTTGTTCCTTGGCGCCTTGCTGCTTTCATTGACGATATGTTCAGTCAAAGTGCAGGCACAGATTGTTGACGAACTTGAAGCCGACATTCCATTTCAGTTCCATGCTGGGAACGCCAAACTTCCGGCGGGTAAGTACATCATCCGGGCGCTAGACAATACTGATCTAGGCGCTATGGAAATCAGCACCGCGGATGGCTCCGCTGCCGCCCTCCTGGAGGTGCGGCCCACCCAGACCAAGTCGTCGCCGGTTAAGAGTGAGTTAATTTTCAACAAGTACGGCGACCGCTACTTCCTGGAAAAGTTGTTTGATGAAGGTTCCTCGGAGGGCAGCGAGTTGGTTGAGTCACGCTATGAGAAGAGTGTTACTCAGTTGGCTGACGGTCAGGAACACGTATCGGTACACACTCGGAAGCACCAGCGGGCGCAGAATAACTAGAGCGTGGCGTGCCTCCGTTTCCTGCCGGCAAAGTATGAGAAGAGGCATCGCGTCACCGATTCGCCGTTCAGCATCGGCGGATCGGTATAGAAGAAATTGCGATAAGTTCGCATTTAGCCGCCGGCGCCGCACTACTGCTCGACGCTGCCGCATCCTGCTGTGCCCATGACTAGATTTTCAAGTGTCGGTGGATGCTAATGCAATCCTCCATGCTTCAGGCACCCTTCGGCGATCCGTTCTCTGCGAATAGCGTCGTCATGGGCACAGTCCAAGGCTTCATAGATGATGGAACACCACGCGTTAGATCGACCTCACTTTAGTAAGACATCGGTCGCCCTCCGCACAGTCGCAATATTCGAAGTGACAAAGGCCGCGATCGTCTTACTTCTCGGTTGCGGACTGTTTCATCTCATGCACAAGAATCTCGACGATGTTGCCGAGCGCGTCGTCCAGGTGCTTCACATCAATCCTGAAGGGAAGCTCTCGAATCTCTTTTTTGAGCTAGCCAGCCACTCCGATGATCGCAATCTCTGGGTGCTGGCTCTAGGCTCTTTGGCTTACGCATCGGTGAGATTAACTGAGGCATACGGCCTTTGGCGAGAGCGAGAGTGGGCACAATGGTTCTCGCT
>Ga0075434_100006099_pt1 | contig 11029 bp, 2 predicted proteins | sample RhiMethybrSRZTD3_FD_75298 | JGI IMG/M metagenome (GOLD analysis project Ga0075434, IMG submission 75298) | Populus rhizosphere microbial communities from Tennessee, USA - Rhizosphere MetaG P. TD hybrid SRZTD3 | ecosystem: Host-associated > Plants > Roots > Rhizosphere > Soil | place: USA...
TTGCCAGACGGCGTAATCCGAGTACTGAATTGGAAGTGACTCTAGAGGCGATGAGTTTCCGGTCGAAAACGCTTTGTAGAGCGTCCACAGCTCGCGTGTCAAGATCCCCATCGACCAGGCATCGGAAACGCAATGGTGTGTCGTCAAGATGACAACATGATCGTCATTCCGAGCGCGAATCACCGTGCATCGAAGTAGTTGCCCGATAGGTAAATCGAACGGACGTTCGGTCTCAGATTTAATTGTGAGGGCTATTTCAGTTTGACGTGTGTCTTCTGAGAGTGAGCTTAAGTCCACAGTTGTGATTAAAAGGTTCGCGCTTGGCTGAACGACCTGAACAGGCTGTCCATTAATCAATCTGAACGCGGTTCTCAGGGTTTCGTGTCGGCTAACGATTTCATTGAGGCTGGCTTCGAGGGCGGGGAAGTTTAGATTTCCTAAGAGGCGCGAGGCGCGACAGGTATTGTAAATAGCGGCTTCAGGTTCTAGCTGTTCCAAAAACCAGAGCCGTTCTTGCGCGAATGACAGCGGTGCGGGATCCGCGGAGCTGCGCGGTTTGACCGGCGGAGGGACGAAGCTCTTGCACGCTTGTTGCCTCAGATACGCGAGAATCTCCGCTTTGCGTTCGGCGATCTGCGCGCGCAGGTCGCTAGGCAGCTTTCTTTTTGGCGCATCGACGTGCAGACGTTCGCCGTCGGCCCTAAGCCTAATCCCCAAATCGCCGAGATATCCGACAAAATCGCCGACGGTTATAGCTCGAATTCCTCGCGGTCGTCTTTATCCGATTCGGTGTTTGTTTGTCCAGGAGAAAAAAGCGATGAGATTTTGGTTGCTAACGCGCTGATGTTAGGCATTTCCAGAAAAGCTGATAGCGCTAGGTTGACTCGGAAGGCGTCGCTGATTCTGCTGGCGGCGCGCGCCGCCAGCAGCGAGTGGCCGCCCATACGGAAGAAATTATCGTCAATTCCGATATCGGAGCGCCCTAGCACTTCGGCAAAAATCGCTTGGAGTTTCAACTCGACATCATTGCGCGCCGTTGTCGCGGCAAGTTGGGTTGAAAAGCGAACTGGAGGCAGGGCCCGATAGTCGATCTTACCGTTGGGGTTTAGCGGCAGCGAAGTCAAAACTACGATGTGCGCGGGTAGCATGTAGTCGGGTAGCCGTGCTCTCAAATACGAATGCAGCAGATCCTCGAGGCTTTGTGGCTCTTCGTCGGCGGCGATGTAGGCAACTAAACGACTATCGGATTTTGGATTTTCGATTTTGGATTTTCGATTGCCGGAATCCGAGTCTCCCGATATTGTGTTTTCTTCGAACTCTTGCAGCACCACGGCAGCGTTTTTGACGGTCGGGTGGCTCTTGAGGACAGATTCAATCTCTTCCAGTTCAACCCGGAATCCGCGGATGTTCACCCGGCGGTCATTGCGGCCGACCCATTCCACGTTACCGTCGGGCGAATATCGACCTAGCTCGCCGGTTCGATACAGAAGGTCACTCGGGTCCTGGGTGAAAGGATTGGTCACGAACATTTGCCGCGTGCGCTCCTCGTCGCCAATGTAACCTGCGGCAAGATGAGGACTGCGCACAAATACCTCACCGAGTTCGCCGATGCCTGCTAACTGCCCGCTTTTATTGAGCACTAGCAGCTGTACATCTTTGATCCCGCGCCCAAGGGGCACATTTTTTTTCGAGGCTCGATTTTCTAAAGTATCGTCATCGGTGATTTCATAATAGCCAACGGCGCGCTGAGTTTCGGTTGCGCCATAGAAGCTGCCGACGATTGCGTTAGGCGCCAATTCACAAACTTGTGCGACCTCAGAAATGGGTAGAATATCGCCGCCGAAAAAAACTCGACGGACCGACGGCAGGGTCGTTTCAATGCCGGTCAATAACAGTTCTCCCAATGCTGGCGTGAGATGGAGGACTGTAATGCCGTTACGTTGAATCCATTTTGTGAGCTCATCGGGCGAGCGCGCTTCGGACGGGCTTGGAATGTAAATCGCAGCTCCGAGATAGATGGCGGTAAATAGCTCCCGATGCAGATGGCTGTAGGCGAGGCCGGAAAGCATCGCAAAACGGTCGTTCTCTGTCAGCCCGAAAGCTTCCTGCTGCCAGGGTAAGAAGTGAGTGATCGGGCCATGGCCGCAGATGACTGCCTTCGGTTCGCCGGTCGAGCCGGAGGTGAAGGCGATGTATGCCGGGTCGTCCGCATCGATCGTACTTTGTGCATTGTTAATTGGGAGCGCAGAAAAACCCTGGAGCAATTCGCTTTTTTCGCAGGGAATGGTTATTCGACAACACAGATGTGAATTGCTCAGATGATTCAGCAAGTCTTCCGGCGGCTCGCTGGTGGCCGCAATTTGTAACCAGCCTTTCGGCTGCGCGATACGCAGATAATCCAGCGTCCGCGCGCTGGGATATGCCGGATCGAGAATCAAAAAACATGCGCCTGCTTTAAGTACGCCAAAAATTGTTATGACTAGGGATGTATTGCGCTCAGCGTAGATTGCAACTGTGTCTTTCGGTTTGACTCCCGAGGCGATCAATACGTCAGCAAGGCGATTGCTGGCTTCGTCAAGCTCGCGATAATTCCAGCTTTGTTCTGGATCAATGATCGCGACCGACTCCGGCGAACGCCGCGCCTGCTCGCTCAATATTTCATGAATCGCGCCTTCCCATTTCTTATCGAGAACCTCCGTGGGATCGGGCAACAACGCGAGCGAGCTATCTGTTACCAGCGACAAACTGCTGATCGGCAGTTCGGGTTTGCTCGTAATTTGCTCCACAAGACTGGCCCATTGATCCAATACGAGTGCGATGCGCCGTTCGCGGAATAGCGCTGTATTGTACACGGCGACAAGTTCGATCTTGCCGTTTATCTCCGGCGCGTACAGTACAATATCAAATTTTGCCTCCGGAGCCGGCGGTGGAATCTTGGCGATGTCGCACCCGGTTAGAGCCAATGTGCGTTCGGAGACATCAGCAACGTTGAGGAGAATATCGAAAATGGGATTATGTCCAGGATCGCGTGGCGGCCTTAACTCTTCGACGAGCTTTTCGAACGGCAACTCTTGGTGCGCATAGGCGTCGAGACAGATCTCGCGGACGCGCTCAAGCAACGTTGAGAAGCTCGGGTCCCTGGAAAGATCGGTGCGAAGTGGCAGGGCATTGATGAAAAAACCGATCAGGCCTTCAGTCTCAGCTCGATTGCGTCCAGCGATCGTCGACCCGAGGATAATGTCTTCCTGACCGGCAATGCGCGACAGCAAAACATCAAATGTTGCCAAGAGCGTCATGAACACCGTTGAGCCTTGTTGCCGGCTGAAGCTTTTCAGCGAAGCGGTCAATTCCTCGGATAAGCGTCGCGTCATGCGCGCTCCGCGATAAGAAAGCAGCGCCGGGCGGTCGAAATCTTTTGGCAGTTCCACCGGTGTTGGCAAATCAGCGAGTCGACTCTTCCAGTAAGCCATTTGGATTTCAAACGCCTCCGACTTGAGCCACGCTTGCTGCCAGCCTGCATAGTCGGCGTACTGGACCGGGAGCGAAGGCAGGGAAGCTTTTTTCCCCTGGCGGGCGGCATCATAGAATCGCTCCAGCTCCCGATAAAAGATCGCGAGCGATGAATTGTCGGCGATGATGTGATGGAAGTTCAGGATCAAGACATGATCGTCAACGGCCAACTCGATAAGTGCTGTCCGCAATAACGGAGCGTTGCTTAGATCGTGCAGCTGACGCGCATCGGCATGGAACAGGCGGTTGGCCTCGTTTTCTGCTGCGTATTGAGATAGATCGGTTAGCTCGGTCACCGGCAGCCGTATACGCAAATCCGGTGCGCTTTCCTGGAGCGGCTGTCCATCGGCTTCTTTAACATAACTTCGAAGGATTTCATGACGGGCGATTACATCGTTAAGCGCTTGTTCCAACGCCGGACAGTCGAGATCACCCCGAATTCGAAAGGCGGCAGGTATGTTGTACGCGGACAGATTCGGATCGACCTTCTGCAAATACCAAAGCCGGCGTTGTGAAAATGACAATGGTAGCGCTTGATTCCGATTACCGGGCACAATCGGCGTGGAACTTGTGCCTGCGCTGCTGCGGCGAAGTTCGTCGATGTACTCTGACAAACCAGCGATGGTCGGGTGTTCGAACAGCTTGCGGAGCGAAAGATCGACGTGAAAGTTGCTTTGCAGACGTGCAACGACACGAGTCGCGAGCAGCGAATGGCCACCGAGTTCGAAGAAGTTATCATGAACGCCAATGCGATCGCGCTTGAGCAGCTCGCGCCAAATTTGCGTCACTAACTCTTCGATTTCCGTACGAGGCTCAACAAAGCTGTAATCAACTTCGGTCCGCTCTCCGTCGACCGATGGCAACGCATCGCGATCGATTTTGCCGCTAGGGGTCAGGGGGAGGACGTCTAAGAACATGAACACTGAGGGAATCATGAATTCGGGCAGTCTGTCTCGCAGGAATCCTCGCAGTTCGGTAACCGTCGGCTCCGGCTCATGATTGACGACGATATAGGCTGCCAATTCATTTTCCTCTGACGAATCACGAACACGCGCCACGATCACGGCTGCTTTTACGGAAGGATGCTTACTGAGATTAATTTCGATTTCACCAAGCTCGACCCTATGCCCTCGGATCTTGACCTGATTGTCGCACCGGCCGAGGAATTCGATATTGCCATCGGACCGATACTTCGCCAGGTCACCGGTGCGGTAGAGTCGCGAGTCAGGATGCGCATTGAACGGATTACGTAGAAATTTTTCCGCTGTCAGTTCGGGGCGATTCAAATAACCGCGCGCGAGTCCGTCGCCGCCAATGTAGATCTCACCAGGAACGCCGATAGGCACCGGCTGCAAATTAGGATCAAGAATGTAGGCCTGCGTGTTGGTAATTGGGCGGCCGATTGGGACTGAACTTGTATTGGCCGAGACTCTAGCAATTGTTGACCAGATAGTTGTTTCCGTCGGTCCGTATAAATTCCAGATCGAATTTGCGCCATCCAAAAACCGGTCGACTAACCCGCGCGTCAATGCTTCACCACCGCTCAGAATCGTGAAGCCGGGGGGACATTGCCAGCCAGTTTCAAAAAGGAGCTGCCACATCGATGGCGTTGCCTGCATCACGTTGGGCCGGGAGGTTTTGATTCGAGCTATTAATCTCGTGGCGTCGCGGCTCTCCTCGGAATTGGTTAAAACAAGCTTGGCGCCGGTGATTAGCGGCGAGAAGAGTTCGAGTGCTGCGATATCGAAAGAAATTGTCGTCACCGCGAGCCATACATGTTGCTGTGAAAACTCAATCTGTTTGCCAACCCATGATAGACAGTTGACCACCGAGCGGTGCTCGATTTGAACTCCCTTAGGCTGTCCTGTCGATCCGGAAGTATAGATGACGTAAGCGAGATTGTGAGAAGTGCTCTGCGCTGTGGGGTTTTCGCTGCTGTGGCGCTCAATCTCTCGACTGTCGCGATCGATGCAAACTACTCTGAATGGAGGATTGAGAATGGAAGATCGAGGATCGCCGCCATCCTCTATCTTCCAATTTCCATCTTCGAGAATATGTTCGTTAGTGAGCAACACCGAGATCTGAGAGTCTTCGAGCATGGAGCACAGGCGCTCTTGAGGATAGGCCGGATCTAATGGCACATAGGCTCCGCCTGCTTTGAGAATCCCCAATAACCCAACCACCATCTCGATGGATCTCTCCGCGCAGACGCCGACCAACTTCTCCGGGCCAACTCCTAGCGTGATCATATAATGCGCTAGCTGATTCGCCCGCCGATTGAGCTCTCGGTAGGTGATCTGCTGATCTTCAAACTCTAACGCGATGGCTTCTGGGGTGCGCTCCACTTGTTCTTCGAACAGATGGTGGATGCACTTGTCTTTCGGGTAATCGGCCGTGGTGTCGTTCCATTCGACCAGGATCTGATGCCGCTCGGGTTCTGTGAGAATCGGCAGTGTGGCAATGGATTGATCGGGATCGGACACGATGGCTTCCAAGAGCGTCCGATAGTGGCCGGCCATTCGTTCAATCCGATCGCGATCGAACAGATCAGTGCTGTATTCGATATAGCCAGAGAGTTCGTTGGCTTTTTCTGTTAAGGAAAACGTCAAATCGAACTTTGTCATGCCGATATCGACTCCGATAGTCTCTGAGCGAAGCTCTGGAAGGTTGAGGTTCGACACGGGATTGTTTTGGAAAGCGAACATGACCTGAAAAACGGGGCTGCGGGCCAAAGTGCGCTCCGGCTGCAACGCTTCTATGAGCTTTTCGAAGGGAAGATCTTGGTGCTGATAGGCGGTAAGAGAGACGTCGCGCACGCGAGCCAAGGTGTGTTTAAAAGTTAGATTGCCAGAGACGCTGGTGCGGATAACCAATGTGTTAACGAATGAGCCAAGCAAATTTTCGATCTCGGGCAGTTGGCGATTGAGAACCGGGCAGCCGACAAGCAGGTCCACCATCCCTGTGTAGCGAAACAGTAAAACTTTGAAGGCTGCAAGCAGCGTGATGAAAAGTGTTGCCTGGTTTTTTCGGCTTAGATCTTTCAGTCTCAGCATTAGCTCTTCGACGACTTGAATCGAGTGTCGTGCACCGTTAAAACCTTGCTGTGCTGGCCGAGGGTTGTCCGAAGGCAATTCTAGAACCGCTAGGGGCGCGCTGAGCTGCTCAAGCCAATATTCAAGATGAGAGTCTAGGGTTTGACCCTGCATACGCTCACGCTGCCAAATCGCGAAGTCCGTATATTGAATCGGCAATTCGACTAATTGACGGACTATCCCGCGTCGTTTGGCTTCATACAAAGACCAAAGCTCATGAAATAAGATGGCCACGGAGCGACTGTCGAACACAATCTGATGCAGCGTGACAACTAATAGATGCTCATTCGGTTGTAGGCGCAGCAGTCGGATCCGAAAGACAGGTTCCGTTGCGAGGTCGAAATGGCGACGGCATTCTTGCCAGATCAATCTCTGCACTTGGTTTTCAATCGATGATCCGGGAATCGCTCGTATATCGGTGAGTGAAAGTTTTGTTCTCGCGATCGACACCAACTGTTGCACGGGTTGACCTTCGTGCGCCGGATAAACAGTTCGCAGAATTTCGTGTCGTTGAATAATGAGATCGAAACTGTGCTCCAACGCTTCTACACTTAAGTCACCGATGAGCCGTTCGACTTTGCAGCTGTTGTATACAGGCCACGCACTCTCAAATTGATCTAAGAACCAAAACCGCTCCTGAGCGAACGAGAGTGGGGAAGTGTCGCTGTGGTCTCGTCGAGGTATGCTTTGGGGTGCTGGATCAATGCCCTGTTGCTTTAAGAGGTGAGAGAGGAGTTCGTCTTTTTCGTTCAAGGCGACGTGCGTTTTACAGTGATTTTGGTTGCTCTGATGCGTGTCGCTTGTCGCGTTCCTGTGCGACCCTGGCTTTAACTTCGTCGGAGGTCAGGCTATCAACCTCTAAGAAAAGTTTCGCAGCCCTCTCTAGCACCTCGCCATCGGGTGTTTTCCGCTCGAGTAGAGCAGCGGTTTCTGCCACGGTGCATGCCTCGTAGAACTCTGGTAGCGTAACGTTCACCGGGAATATTTTTTCGAGCCGCGCAATGATCCTCCCGGCAACTATGGAATCTCCGCCAAGATCGAAAAAAAAATCGTGAATGCCGACCGTGTCGATAACCAGAGCTGCAGACCATATTCTTGCTAGCACCCGTTCCACCGGAGTAGAGGGCTCAGTGAGCGGCGTCTCTAAATTTGGCCGATCTCGGGGTGGAGTTGGTAATTCGTGGCGGTTAACCTTACCGTTTGGATTGAGTGGAAAATCATGGAGAATGACGACCTTGCTCGGCAGCATGTAATCGGGAAGCTTCTCTTTTAGAGCTTCACGAATGCGACCTACCGTCGGAATCTCCCGACCGCTAGGCGCAAGGTAAGCAACCATTCGATCGTCACCGTAAGTGTCTTTATATGATGTCGCTACGGCTTGCGCGATGCCCGGGATTTGTTGCAATGCCAACTCAACTTCCTCTGCTTGGATGCTGTGACCTCGAATTTTCAGTCGAAAGTCCTTTCGGCCCAGGTACTCAAGACAACCCCAGGGCGAAAGACGGCCCAGGTCACCAGTGCGGAAGATTCGTACGCCGCTGGTATCAGCGTTGGTAATAAACGCGGCTGCGGTCAGCTCTGGATTGTGCCAATAACCTGGAAAAAGATACTCGCTGCGGATGGCAATTTCACCGGTTTCGCCTGCCGCCAACGTCAGCCCTCTGTCGTCAAGAATCAACACTTCCATATCCTCAACCTCATACCCGACTGGCAAAGGTCTGTTCGGTATTGGCGCATCTTTGTCGAGAAAATGGACTCGGTAGGTGTTTGCCTCAGTGCTGGACAATACATGTAGCAACAAAGCATCCGGAAAATGTTGCTTAAAAAGTTTTACGTCGACATCAAATGCCTGACCGCTGCTTAATCTTATTAAGCGCAGGTCTGGAAAGTTATCGTGTTCTTTTAGCTGTTGAGCAAAGTGGCGAAAGACCGTCGCACCGACATGTAGGATCGTAATTTTTTCCTGTTTAAGATAGCTTCCAAGTGCCGATAAGCTGAGTTGTCTAAGGTTGATTGGGAACAGCGTCGCGCCATTCAGTAGTGTCAGATAGAGATTCATCAAGGCGCCGCTGCTAGTAGGAGGACGTACCAGCGTGATCCGATCTGTGGTTGAGATATGCGAGGCGTTCGTCAGCCTCATCGCGTAATGAAGCGTGTTCCGATGAATATCCACGACTCCCTTTGGATGGCCGGTCGATCCCGATGTATAGAGAATATGAGAACGAGCATCCGGTGATAGTTCTAACCGCGGGTCGTTATCACACCCATCTGGGCCAAGCGAGTCGATTCGTATTAAGGCTTGCGATGCATTTAGCCACGGCTGCACTAAGCGAAAACCGCTGTCGTGTGAAACTATGATCGTGCAATTGGCATCGTCAAGGATATATTTTACCCAGGCTGGCGAATAGGAAGCGTCAAGGGGCACATAGATCTTGCCTGCTTTCAAAACTCCTAAGATAGCAGCAATTGTCGCTGCGTCATTTTCTACGACAACAGCCACCGGCTCGTTGGCCTGGCCGCTCTTTGACAAGATCGCATGGGCGATCCGATTAGCTGTCTTGTTTAGAGCGTTGTAGCTCACCGTTTGCTGGTTTGTTTTGACGGCGATGCGTGACGGTTCGCATGCGACTATCTGCTCAAATCTGCTGGCGATGGTTTGATCGATATCCCCTTTAGGAAAACGAACGAACAGGTTAGTCGGTGCGACTGGAGCGTGATCGTAAACGGGGTCATTGGTTGGTTTTTCGGTTTCAGTAGTCACAGCCAGTCCTTTGCAGTCAGCTGCGTTAACAGGTGAGCGCACTAGCCGTGCGCTCTGCAACGAGCAACCATTTGGGCATGTCTAAATTTCTGTAGAGAGCTAGGGCCTCGGCTATTTCCCCTTTGGCCTGCTCGATTTGGTTCTCACGGCGATGGAATCGTTCTAGACTTAAGTGGAGATGAGCCTTGAGCGGTTGCATGCTCAATTGTCTCGCTAATTCCATGCTTTGATCGAGATAAGAACGCGCCCGCTCAGCGTCCAGCGATTCTTCTAACGCAATATCGCCGAGTAATTTAAGCGCCCAAGCTTGATAGCCCCGTTCTCCCCCACCGGTTGCGAGCGCTAAAGCGCGTTGTCCATGTACTCGCGCCTCGTCCAAACTACCGGCGAGAAACCTCGTGCGACCCAGCCAAGTGAGTCGCAACGACCACGCCGCCCTTCGCCCGATCATTTCCGACTGTTTTTCAGCATTTTCCATCAATGGTATGGCTTTATCGAGTTGCCCTGCCAACGCGTATGCGAATCCCAAAATTGAGCCGACATGAGTCATTAAGACTTTAATATCGCTTCCCTCGCAAATTTTTTGGCTTCTCTCTAAGACATCGATTGCTTGGTCTATATCCCCTTTTAAAACGAGGGCAAATCCTAAACTTAAATGCGCATATGCAAGACTGTAAGCGTGCTTGCCCTCCTCGGCAATCTTGATGCCGGCGTCAGCAGCTGCTATGGCGTTCTTAAAATGGCCAAGTTGGGCGAAACACTGAGTTAGCCAGCAACGACAGATTACCGAAATGATATTGGCCGTTCCAAAGCGTTCATACTTAAATCGTTCATCGTTTATAGCGTCGAGCGCTTGATTCAGTATCTTGATCGACTGCTCATATTGCCCCATATGGTGAAAGGCTTGGCCCATATAATATTGAGTCACTGAATTGAGCTCTAAATCGCCCCGATTGAATTGAAGCCCGCGGCTTCCTAACTCAATTGCGCGGGCATGTTCGCCAATTAGCCCATAGTAAGAAATCAAAAAATTGAGAACCCGGCCAAGCCTTCGATGGTCACCTAAACGCTCCGCGATTGCTTCGGCTGTCCGAAGGCTCTGATGTAGCTCGTCGAATTCACCGAGTAGAAAAAGCGGGTTACGAAGCTCTAATCGTATGTCTAATTCACGCCCCAATGCTGTGTTGTCTTGCGGCAGGTGCTGTAAACCTACGAGCGACATGCGATAGAGTTCAGCCGCTTCTCTGTTGGCCGACCGGTTCGACGCTTTGGCCGCGGCTTGCTCCAGGTAATTCACAGCTTTATCCCAAAGCTCACCATAAAAAGCATGCCACGCTAGCTTTTCCAAATAGTCGTGGGAAGAGTTTCCGGTCATTTGCTCTAGGGCTGTGACTACTTGTGAATGAATCGCTGTTCGCCGCTGATGAAGCAGCTCACCGTAAGCGACCTCATTGATCAGCGCGTGTTTGAAGGTGAATTCCCGTTCGGGAAAAAGACCAGACTCGTAAAGAAATTCCCCGCCTTGAAGGTGCGTCAAGCAGAGTTGCAAAGCTTCTTCGTCAAGCTCAGTTACCGCCTGCAGTAGAGGATACGGAACTATAACCCCAATGACAGCAGCCGTTTGAAGCAAATGTTTTTCACTAACCGGCAAATGGTCGATGCGGTC
>Ga0075434_100006100_pt1 | contig 11029 bp, 9 predicted proteins | sample RhiMethybrSRZTD3_FD_75298 | JGI IMG/M metagenome (GOLD analysis project Ga0075434, IMG submission 75298) | Populus rhizosphere microbial communities from Tennessee, USA - Rhizosphere MetaG P. TD hybrid SRZTD3 | ecosystem: Host-associated > Plants > Roots > Rhizosphere > Soil | place: USA...
GGGCAAAGCGCCAAAACCTGCACGCCGGTTCCTCTGAACTCGTAGCCAAAAGCCTCGGCCAGAAATAGTTCAAAGACTTTGCTCGCCGAATACGTTGCCTCAAACGGGGTCGCAATGTAAGCGCTCACCGATGACACGAAAATGATGCCACCTTTGTTGCGTCGCGCCATCTCTCGCCCGAGGGCATGCGTCAACGCCAACGGCGCGCGGCAGTTTACCGCGAGCAGCGCCAGCTCTCTCTCTATGTCATGGTCCAAGAATCTTCCGGCGATGCCAAAGCCGGCGTTGTTGACCAAGAGTCCAACATCGAGTCCTTCAGTAGCGGCAATGATTTCCGGCAAAAAATCAGGGCGAGATAAATCGATCAAAATGATGCGAGTTTGGATCTTGTGCTTACTTTCAAGTTCTTCTGCAAGTTTTTTTAGTCTCTCATGGCGGCGCGCGACAAGAACGAGATTCAGGCCCAAAACCGCCAACTGCGTAGCAAACTCTGCTCCTATGCCAGCGGAGGCGCCGGTGACGAGAGCCCATGGGCCGTAACGCAGTTTAAAATCGGTCATCGAACTGATCGCCGGCACCAGACGATGTAAGTGCCGCGCGGCTCATACGTTATGCCTATTTCAAAAACAGGCAAAATAACAACGGTCAACCGATGATTAGCTCGCAGGGAAGAAGCCCACGAAAGCCAAGCGATGCGAGGGCGGATTAATCTGCGATGCGAAACAACGAAGCTGAGCGCAGACACGGTGGCGCCCAACCCGAAAATTTACGTGCGCCGGCGAGGAAGATTCAGTTGCTGGATCAGACGGGCTCTGCTGCGTTTGGCGCGTCGCTGACAAACAGCAACAGCACCATTCCGGCGATGTAGCTGGCAGCGGCGACATAGAAGGCCTGGGTGAAGCCGTAGTGCTGCATCACGTAACCGATAATCAACGTCCAAATCGGGCCCGAGATGAACCCGACAAAGTAGTAGATCGAGAACGCCGCATCAGTCAGCTCTTCGCTGGCGAAATCGCCGATCATCGTCTGAGTGAGGGCGCCGCGCGCTTGCACGAAAGCGCCGTATAACAGCAGATTGATGTAGAAAAAAATATTCAATGATGAATGCCGCACCAGCAGCACCGTCGATAGAGCCGAGAGCAGGAGTGTAATTTGGGTGATGACCGTGCGTTTGCCGATCCGGTCGGAAAACCAGGCGAGCGCCATAGGTCCGACCAAGCCAGCCGATTGCATCAGCGTCAACAGCAAGCCTCCAGCGGAAGCGCTGATAGTAAATTTGCTCATAAAAAAAGGCACAAGGTAGGTCATGTTGACGCCGGTGCCTCGTCCTGCCGCTCCCGCCATCAGCACCAGAGAAGTAAAAAGCAGATTGCGATTCTTAAGACACTGAACGTAAGCATCGAAGCCGGCGCGCGCTTTCTTCTTGCCGCGTGCCGCCTCGCCTCCCCCGCTGTAGTCACGTACCAAAAACAGCGTCAGTCCCATGAGCAGGCTGAGGGCGCCAAAAATTACGAAAGCGGTACGCCAGCCGACGTAAAGCAGCGCTACGGATGCAGCCGCCGGGCCGAGGAAAGAGCCGAGATTACCCGCCGAGTGGTGAAACGTCAGAGCCCATCCGCGCGCTTTGGGATAATAGCGGGACAACAAGCTCGATCCGAGCGGGTGCTGCGGACTCGATCCGGCGTCGATGGCAACTCGGGCAGTCACCAATTGGGGAAAACTCCCGACAAAATATTGCGACATCGCCGTCAGCCCGACCATGACGTTGCCAACGGCAAGCATAGTGGTGCGTCGAAAAAAATTCGACAAAAAACCGTATATCACCTGCAGTCCTTGGCCGACAAAGCTCGACAGCGCAGAGATAAAACCAAGCCCGACAAGACCAAAACCGAGCTCGGTCATCATTACTGGGAAGATCACCGAAGTGATGCTGTACTGGAGGTGATTCAAAACGTGGCAGCCGCTGATGAGGCCGAGTGCGAGCCTTTTTTGTTGAAGTGTGGCTTCCAGCGTCGGCGCGTCAGAAGTAACGGCGACGCCTATCATCGGAGTGGTTTGATCGCTCATACTGATGTTCGCTTCTTGTGTGTATAAGGCAGCAACTTCTACGTCAATCGGAAAGTTCAAGCGAATCGTCAGTTGCGCGAGACGCGGCGGCAGCGGGCGTACTCGATGCCATCAAAAAGCTTATTGCCAGTCCGGCAAGCATCAGAACGAAACCGGTCAAGAAGGCTGACCAAATCGCGTCGCCAAGAATTTCGATCATTTTGCGTAGCAGCTCGGGTGGAATCTCTGCGCGGGTGTCAGGCATCAAGAGATTTTGCGGATGAGCAAGTTTTGCGAGCAATTCTGGTCGGAGATCGCCCGCGGAGAGTTGACGGAGGCCGTTCTGCATTCGGTTCAGCAGCACGGTTCCCATAATGCTTACCGCGAAGGCACCGCCAAACGTGCGAAAAAGCATTACGGTGGAAGTAGCCACACCGATGCGCTGATGCGGTACGGCGTTCTGCACCGCGACGAGCGTTGTCAGATTCGCCAGGCCCATGCCGGTACCGATCAGGATTCCGCTTATGGCCACCCATAAAATGCTCAACTCAGATTCGACGAAGACAAAAAAACTATAGCCCGCCGCCAGGAGCGCCATTCCGGTCAGCGCCACGGTCCTGTAACCAAGCCGATTGAGCGCTTGTCCGGCGATCAAGCTGCCGCTCGTCCAAGCCATGCTGACGAACAGAAGCATCATGCCCGCCCGGGACGCCGTTAGACCGCCCACGCCCTGGAGGTACAACGGTAAGTAACTGACTGCGCCAAACACACCCATGGCGGCTAGCGTGGCAACGGCCGCCGATGCCTTGAACAAGCGCGAGTGAAAAAGCTCCAGCGGCATGATCGGCTCGGCGGCACGCCGCTCGACAAAATAAAAAACAGCGATAAACATCAGTCCCAAAGCAGTGATGATTGCGAGTCTTGCATCGAGACCCTGGCCGGCGCGCGCTTCATGCGAGAGTGCATAAAACAGCAATAATAGCGCGGACAGCAGCGCAAGAGTGCCGGCGATGTCGAGCTTGCGGGCGTGTTGTTCAACTTTTGCTTCGTGTAAGCCGGTGACGATCAGGCCGACGGCGATCGCGGCGATCGGCAGATTGACGAAAAAGGCCCATCTCCAGCTCCAGTTGTCCACGATGATGCCGCCCGCGAGCGGTCCAAGAATCGAAGCGATGCCCCAGATGCCGCTGATCATGCCCTGCATTCTGGGCCGTTCATGTGCCGAGTAGAGAACACCGACGACAATGAAAGAGAGCGCATAAATCGCGCCGCCGCCCAAACCTTGAATGGCACGAAACAGCACCAACGCTTCCATGCTTTGTGCTGCGCCGCACAACGTCGAGCCGATGACAAACATCCCGATCCCGATCAACATCAGTCGGCGGCGGCTGTATAGATCGGAGAGCTTGCCGAACAGCGGCGTAGTCAGCGCGGACGTGAGCATGTAGATGGAAAACACCCAACTGTAAAGCTCGAGACCGCCCAGTTTGGCGACAATCGTTGGCATTGCTGTGCTGACGATGGTGGCGTCGATGGCGAAGAGAAAAATCACCAGCATTACGCCGAAGGCGGCGAGACTTCGTTTTGATGTGCTGAGCTCGGACATCTTCGGGGGTAGTTTCAAGTGACGCTCCGCCATCAGAGTTTTATTAAAGTACCATCACCGGCCAAAATCCCCCGGTTCTTCGGCCCGCCCCCTTTGAAAAAGGGGCAATTGGGAGATTTAACGGTGGTGCGCCGGTGCACTGCAGCTCATTCATTGTCTGTATTGTAGCAAATACAAGATAAACTCTGTCTTAAACCGCAAAAACTCCGAGTGTCATGCTGAGCGGCAGACTGTGTGAAAACTCATGTTGCCGCCAATTTGTCATCTCGAACGGTGAGAGATCTTGCATTTTCAACTACATAAAAAGAAAGATTTCTCGGCTTCGCCTCGAAATGACAAATTTTCACACAGTCTGGCGAAACGAAGCGTCTCGTCTTATCGGCGCGTTGAGGAGACGCAATTCTTCGCCGGAGTTTGTCCTGAGCATCGCCGAAGGGGCTCAATGACAGTCGCGATACAGTATCTACATGCGAAGCTTCTGGCGTATCTTTCATGAGGTGAACTAGTTCGGTGCTGTAGTCAAGCAACGTAGCCGATGAGTTTACGCGTTGACCCGTCGTTTCATCGGAGATACAAAGGCACACGATCGACGGAGGACGGATGCTCGGAAAAGCCCGGCTATTTTTTTTGACGAGCGCGATCGGCATGCTTCTCGCCTGGCAGCTCGCGCAAGCACAAGTGACACCGGAACTCGTCGAGGCGGCAAAGAAGGAAGGGGAGGTGATGTTTTATGGCGCAATTACCGTCAACTCCTCCAAGGCGATCGGCGATGTATTCGAAAAAAAGTACGGCATCAAGCTGTACCATTGGCGCGGCGATGCCACTGAGCTGATCAATCGCGCGCTCGCCGAAGCACGCGCCGGAAAGCCGGCGTTCGATGTCACGCTGGGAAACGAGGTCGTCATGACGACCCTGGACGAAAAAAAATTATTTGCCGTCTTCGATCCGCCGGCAGCCAAAGGATACCCGAAACAATTCCTCGACCCGGATAAGAGAATGACGCCTTGGCGAGTTCTTCCTTACGGGCTCAACTATAATCATCAAATGCTCAAAGCCGAGGAAGCCCCGAAAAGTTGGGAAGACTTGCTCGGTCCGAAATGGAAAAGCAAATTCGGCATGGCCAATCCCGGCATTCATGTCACCACACTTCAGTTCGTCTTGAATCTCGACAAGTTGCTCGGGACGCAATGGCTGAAAGTCGTCGAAGGGTGGGCGAAGCAGGAACCCCGGCTCGGCCGAAGCTTGGCGGATACGATTCAGCCGTTGACTTCCGGTGAAGTGCCGGTGGCAATCGGGTACATCAAGGACAAGTTTCAGTACCCCGGTCCGATCGAGTACGTCCGAATGAACAAGTATCTCGCATCCTTGAGCTTTGTCGCGATCAACCGCCAAGCGCCGCATCCCAATGCAGCGCGACTATTCACCGATTTTTTTCTCAGCGCCGAGCCACAACGGATCTTCGGCGGCTTCGGCGAATATGTGTTTCATCCCGAGGCCGATCACAAATTCAAAAAGGATGTGAAAGACGAGCAGATCGTCGTGATGCGTTTGCCGAGCAATGAGGAACTCGAGTCCTGGAGCAGAAAGTTCAGAGATATGTTCAGGTAAGAAGAGCTGGAGTGATGGGGTAGTGGAGTAATGGAGCGTTGGGTCCCATCACTCCAATACTCCAGTACTCCAACTTCATTAGAGGTGCATCATGTTCGAGTTAGCCAAGATTCCGTTCACCGAAGTTGCTCGGATTGCTGAGTCCGGAAAAGCAATTGTTATCTTGCCGGTCGGTGTGGTGGAGGAGCACGGTGCTCATTTGCCGTTGGGAGTGGATTCATTCGCCGCCGAAGTCTATGCCGCCGCGGTGGCGCCGCACCTGGAAGCCGAAGGCTACGAAGTTGTCGTGGCGCCCACGATTAATTATGGCGTCGCGCGCGCCGCAATTGATTTTCCCGGCACGCTTTCCCTGGAGCCAGAGACATTGCGTGCCATGGTCGTCGAGATAGGTTGCTCGCTGTTACGCCATGGGCTGAAACGTTTGGCGATTCTGAACGGCCATCGCGACAAGCACCACATGAAGGCGCTCGATGATGCCAAGAACGCGCTCATGCGAGAGCACGCCGCTCAAGCGCTCCTCCTCGGCTTTGCCCATGATGATGACGTCACCGAAACGTGTTATCGCGCGGGTATCAAGGCATTCTATAAGAGTCCTCGTCCGGACCGCGAAGGCCACGGCGGCGAGTCGGAGACTTCGCTCGCGCTCTATGCATTTCCCCAAACGGTCAGACGGGAAGTCATTGCGCAACTGGATCCGAACTTCGACTACGATGTAGAGGCCTTTCGCGGCGAAACCAAGGATTACTACAGTCTCAGTGATGGACGCGGCTACTTCGGCTGGCCGCAGGCGGCGACGGCGGAAACGGGTAAAAAACTGGTCGAGATACGAGGCAGAAATATTGCGAAGTTCATATTGAAAACATGGGGCGCGCCACGAACGTAGTATCGATTTCGTAGGGGCGACTCGGTGTGGTCGCCCGTGCAAGAACAGGGCAGACACGCAGGTCTGCCCCTACAATCATCAACTGAAACGGCTTACAGCAATATACCTGAGGAGGAAAAACGTCATGGGTTTTAGAATCAATCATCTCCATCTCAAGACGCCGGATCCAAAAAAAACCGTTGATTTCTATGTCGAATACACCGGCGCAAAGATTTTGAAAGAGAACATCAGGCCTGACGGCAGCAAAAATTATCGCCTCGATCTCCATGGCGTGGAGCTCAACGTTACAGAGTTTCTCACGGAACAGAAATTGAGCCAGTTTTACGGCCTGGAACATGTTGCCATCGACACCAACAACTTCGACGGCGAGGTGACCAAGATCAAATCCGCAGGTTTGAAAATTCTCGAGGAGCGGGTTTTGCCTGACGGCCGGCGAGTCTGTTTTTTCGAGGGCCCCGAGGGGGTGCGATTGGAATTCTTAGAGTGGAAGCAATAACGCAAGGCTGAGTAAATGGAGTGATGGAGTATTGGAGTACTGGGACTCAGAACGCACCACTCCACCATTCCATTACTCCATCACTCCATTCTTTTCATTTCTCTTTCAGAACTTTTTCTAAGGGGCCGTTCTCTCTGAATGGCTCCGGCCAGCCGATATATTCTTTAAAATCCGGCCGAGCTTTTACGAGATCTTGAATCACATTTTCGATACCTTTGTCGGGAACGAAGGGAGCGGTTTTGAACAGGTGGGCATAGGACTCCACGGTTTTCCTGGTGATTTCGGGGTCGTTTTCGCGCATCCATTTGGCAAAAGATTTTTCGGCGAAGGCGTGATTCTTCTTGATCAGCCGGATGCCGGCCACGTAGGCGCGAAGGAAGTCATGAGTCGTTTTGGGCTCGGCGCGGATATAAGCGCGGCTGCTTGTCACACAAGAAGAGGGGTAAACCAGATCGGTGTTGCTGAGATCGACGAGCACTGGCCAGCCCCGTCGTAAAAACGGCACTGCATAGCGAGTCGTCAGCGCGGCGGCCGCGATCACGCCTCGGTCAAGGGCGATGACCATTTCCGGGCCGGCCCCCATCTGTAAAATCGTCATATCTTTTTCCGGATTGAGGCCGACGTATTTCAGCGCGGCGCGCAAATAAAAATGAGTCGTAGAGCCGTAACGGGTCACCGCGCTGGCTTGGCCTTTCAGATCGTGCGCGGACTTAATTTCCGGCCGCGTGATCAGATACACGGGATCGGTATCGACCGGACACGCGAGCAAGACGACGTCGCCACCCGAAGCGCGCGCGGCAACGACCGATTCCGCTCCGGCACCCGAGAACTGCAAATTGCCGGTGATGATCGCGAGCGTGATCAGCGAGCCGCCGCGAATTTGCACCGGCTCGACATTGAGCCCGTTTTTTTCAAACAGGCCGGCATCTTTTGCCACCCAGAGCGGCAGGTTCGAGGGTGACGCTGTAGTGCCGTAGAGGATGCGCCGCAATTCTTGGGCATTGCCAACGGAGTGTGAGAGAAGCAGACAAATAAAAATTGCGCAGACAAAGCTAGGAATGAAAAGTAAGCGAGCAATCTCTGGCTTGCAACCCTCACCCCTTCCCTCTCCCGCGAGCGGGCGAGGGTGAAAAGTCTTCAGGGCGAAAAATCTCATCGACAATCAATTACTCGCCGCGTACAAATCACGATTTCGGAACGGCGCGCTCCAGCGGGCCGTTGTCACGAAACAGCTCCGGATGCCCGATAAATTCTTTGGGAACCGGGCGCTGAAGCGCCAAATCTCTCAGGATGTTTTCGATTCCCTTATCCGGAACATAGGGCACCGGCTTGAACAAACGAATGAACGCCTCCAATGATTTGCTTAGCGTGGGTGATTCTTTTTCCTTCAACCACTTTAGCAAAGATCGTTCTGCCAACTTCTGATCTGCCTTGATCAACCGGATTGCGCTCACGTAAGCGTTCAAAAATCCACTGACAACCTTGGGTTCCGTTTTGACGAATGCGCGGGTGCTGGTGACGCAGGATGAGGGATAAACGAGATCGGATTTAGTCAAATCGGCGAGCACCGGCCAGCCGCGCTGCGTGAACGGCAGAACGTCCTTTATGGTCAATGCGGCTGCGGCAATTCTGCCGGCTTCGAGCGCCGCACTGATTTCGGCACTGCCGCCCAACTGGAGCAGGGTCATTTCTTTATCTGAATCCACGCCGATCATTCTGGTTGCGGAGCGGAGATAAAAATGAATCGACGAGTTGAGCCGGGTAACTCCGGCGGCTTTGCCCTTGAGTTCGGCAGGGGATTTAATTTCCGGCCGGGCAATGAGATATACGGGCTCGAGATCGGCAGGACATGCGAGCAGCACGATATCGCCGCCTTCCACTCTGGCGGCGACCACAGAGCCTGCGCCAACGCCCGAGAGCACTGACTGGCCGCTCATGATCGCCATGGTGCTGACGGCGCCGCCGCGAATCTGCACCGGTTCGATGTTCAGGCCGTTCCTCGCGAACAGGCCCGTGTCTTTGCCGACCCAGACCGGCAGATGAGAGATCGAAGTGGAAACGCCGTAAAGGATGCGGCGCGACTCCTGGGCCTGAGCCAATGACTGCGCGCAGAGCAGTGCAATCATTATCAAGAAAAGAGGCAATGTACTTCGGCTACCCACACCCTTTCCCTCTCCCAAAGGGCGAGGGAAAAAAATGAGGCTCGTTGCCGTCGTAGGAAAACGGGAATGGTTGTTTGGTGTGCTCATTATTTTGAAAGCGCTTTCTCCAGTGGCCCGTTGTCGCGAAATAATTCCGGCCGGCCGATAAATTCCTTCGGCACCGGCCGCCGATTGGCTAGATCCTTCATGACGGTTTCGATGCCCTTGTCCGGTACGTAAGGGCTTGCTTTGAACAGTTTGGCATAAGATTCGACGGTTTGCTTGATTAAGTACGGGTCTTTTTCCCTCAGCCATTTGGCAAAAGATTTTTCGGCGAACGTTTGGTCTTTCTTGATCAGGTGAATGCTCGCGACATAAGCGCGCAAGAAGTCGTCGACGGTTTTCGGTTCGGCTTTGACAAAGGCTCGACTGCTGGCGACGCACGAGGACGGATAAACCAGATCCGTCGTGCTCAAATCGACGAACATCGGCCAGCCGCGCTGAAGCAGCGGAATCGCGTAGCGATTCGTCAATGCCGCCATCGAAATGCGCCCGGTTTCCAGGGCCGATACCGTTTCGGTTCCGGTGCCGAGCTGCAAGATCGTCACGTCCTTCTCCGGATCGATGCCAACTTGCCGCAACGCCGCGCGCAAATAGAAGTGCGTTGTGGAGCCGAGGCGAGTGACGGCCGTTGCTTTACCTTTGAGCTCGGCCGGCGATTTGATCTCGGGCCGAGCGATCAGGTACACCGAATCGGAATCGACCGGACAGGCGAGCATGACGATATCGCCGCCTTCCACGCGCGCCGCGACGGCCGATTCTGCGCCGGCGCCGGAGAATTGCAGCTGCCCACTCATGATTCCCATCGTGATCAGAGCACCACCGCGAATATGGATCGGCTCAACGTTCAACCCGTTCTTGGCGAACAGCCCGGCATCCTTGGCAACCCAGATCGGCAAGTGCGCCGTGGATGTCGTGGTGCCGTAGTGAATACGGCGGAGCTCCTGCGGCACCGCGACGGACGCGTACAGGACCGTCAGTATCACCAATGTATAGAGTCCCGCAGCCCGGCGAGAGCGTGGTTCAACCGTGCGCATGCGTCCTATTTGCTGAAGTACGCGGCCTCCGCTTTCTCCTGGTCATAGGGAACGAATCGGTTGGTGCCGGGCCCGCGGATTTCCGGCTTTTCCCCTTCATCGAATAGCGCCGCCGCGCTGTCGCCGGCGCGCCCTCCGATCAATCCGGGAGCGTGGGCTTCTGCGACGGTGGCGTCTTTATCCGAGCGGTTGTATGCCCAATGAACCGTGTTGGCCGGGATACGATGGAAGTCGCCCTTTTTGCAGAGATAGCCTTTGTCTTTGACGAAAAACCAGATCTCGCCATCGAGAACGTAATTGATCTGTTCCGATTCGTGCTGGTGCGGCTTGGTATGATACCCGGGCTTTCTGGTCGCGATCATCAGGCTGCACTCGTTGCCATAGCCTTTACGTACCACCATCTGACCGGTTCCGGCTTCCCCGGTTTGGGTTCGGTTGTATTCGGGAACTTCGTTCGCCTTGCAGTGTAAGGACATGACGTTTTCCTCCTTTAGAAAATTAAAACGTCTATTTCGTATGATAGAGACAGGTTTGCGTCAAGCTGGATCCTTCGATACGGCGGCGTTGGTCGCCGCCTACTCAGGACAATCGGTCTGATGCCGAGGTTCCGGGTACGCGAACGCATGTATCGACGATATGTCAAAAATGCGCTGAACGCTTTGAGAGCGCGCGGCGTTGACAGCAATTCGTTCGGGCAGTAAATGAAGGTGCGTGACAAAACTGAGACTACTTTCACTGAATTTCGCGTTCCTGCTTGTTACTTTGTCCGCTCTCCCTGGTTCGGCTGAGAAGCTAACTTTGGCGCATGTTGCCATGAATCCGGGTCAAGGCATGCTTCGACTCGCTAGAGATTCGGGCATACTGGCAAAATATGGGTTCAGCGCAGATGTGATCTTGATTCCAGGCACGCCACGCACGATACAAGCGTTGATTGCCGGCGATTTAGACTATGTCGCGGCGGGCGCACCGGCTTCTCTCAGAGCACGCGCACAGGGCGCGGACGTCATCGTGCTATCAGCCTTGTCGAGTTTTTCCTCCCAGCGAGTATTTCTCCGGCCCGATTCCAAATTGACCGGTATGAAAGATCTGAAGGGGAAAATTATCGGCGTGACTCAGTTCGGCTCGGGGGGCGACACCTTTTTACGCGCCGCG
>Ga0075434_100006102_pt1 | contig 11029 bp, 13 predicted proteins | sample RhiMethybrSRZTD3_FD_75298 | JGI IMG/M metagenome (GOLD analysis project Ga0075434, IMG submission 75298) | Populus rhizosphere microbial communities from Tennessee, USA - Rhizosphere MetaG P. TD hybrid SRZTD3 | ecosystem: Host-associated > Plants > Roots > Rhizosphere > Soil | place: USA...
TGCCCGGCGACGTCTCCGCCACCGCCCGGTACTTCACCGAGGACATCACCAGCGCGTTCGTTATCGAAGACGGGCACATCGCCGTGCCGACCGGGCCGGGCACGGGGGTTGAGGTTCACCGCGATGTCGTCGACCGGCTGACCACCCACTGCCAGGTGCTGCGCTGAACGGATCAATGGCTAGGTTTGGCTCAGCAGTGGAGCCCAGGCTCGGTAGGGAACGGCCGACATGCGTGGACTGCGGCACAAGCGGGTGCTGATCAGCGGTGGCAGCAGCGGGATCGGGCTGGCCACTGCGCAGCGCTTTCTGGAAGAGGGCTCGCGGGTCTTCCTCGCCGGCCTGGACCGGGGGGAAGTGGCCGGCGCGCTGGACGGGCTCCGGCGCAGCGGCGAGGTGTCCGGCCTGGCGTGCGACGTGAGCCTTGAGGGCGATGTGGCACGGATGGTAGACGCCGCGGAAGGGGCCCTCGGCGGGATCGACGTCCTCATCAACAACGCCGGCACCGCGCGGCGCGATCCGTTCCTGTCGATCGCGGCGCGTGACTGGGACCGGATCCTCGCGGTGAACCTGCGCGGCATGTTCCTGGTGGCACAGGCCGTGAGCCGGCGCATGGTGGAGCGCGGCGGCGGTGTGATCATCAACATGTCATCGACGAATGGGCTGGCCGGGGAGGAGGACTACGCGCACTACAACGCCTCCAAGGGAGGTGTTCTCCTGCTCACCAAGACCATGGCCGTGGAGCTGGGCAGCCACGGCATCCGGGTGAACGCGCTGTGCCCGGGCTATATCCGCACCCCGCTGAACGAGGCCATTTCCGCTTCGATGGGCGGGACAGGGTTCGAAACGGACTACGCAAGCGCGCGGATACCCCTCGGGCGGGCCGGCCAGCCCGAGGAGGTGGCGGCCGCGTACGCGTTCCTCGCGTCCGACGACGCCTCGTTTATCCACGGCACCGGACTGGTCATCGACGGTGGCCAGCTCGCGGTGATGTGAGGGGCCTCGGCCACCCGAGCGCCCCCGGGCTTGATCGATGTGAATGTGGTGTTGCTCTTTGAACACCAGGCCCACATTCACGGCCGGTGCCGTTTAGAAGAAGGTGTGAATAGCGTCCACGACCCGGTAGTCATCGTCGACCACCGGGATGACCCGCCACTTGTCGAACGTGGTGCAGGGGTGTGACACGCCGAAGCAGATCGTCTCCCCGGGCTCCAGCTCGGTGCCGTCGGTCAGCTGGAGGTAACAGTGCTGGTCATCGAGCCTGACCGCCTCCATGCCGATGGCCTGCCGCAGCGCCCCGTCCCGGCCGCGGATCCGCAGCGGCACCGGAAGGCCGGAGTCGAACGCCACGTCGCGCCGGCCTGCGCAGGCGAGCGCCAGCCCGGGCTCGGGCCTGGACAGCACGTCCGCCCACAGCTCCAGCGCGGGCTCGAGCACCGGGGGCGGGCTTGGCACCATGGCCGCGTACAGCCCATGGTCGAAGGCGATGTAGACGCCGCTTCGCAACACCACCGCCGGCGCGGGCTGCCGCGCCCAGCCGGACGCCAGTTCCCGCACCACGATGTCAAAGAACGCACTCCCCCCGGCGCTGAGGATCAGCTCATCCGGCGCGAGGCCGGTGGCTGCCAGCAGTTCGCCCAGCGAACGAAGCTCACGGCAGTATGCGGCGATCTTGCTGACGGCCTGCGGGCTGCGGTCGTGCCCGATCCCGCCCTCGTATCCCGCCACGCCGGCCAGCCGCAGCGAGCCGGACCGTGCCACGGCGCGCGCGACCGCCTCGGCCGCGGCCAGGCCGCGGCAGCCCGTGCGGCCGCCGGGGTAGCCGAGTTCCACCAGCACCGGTAGCGGCCTGGCCGGGCTTGCCTGCCGCACGGCCTCGTCAAGCAACTGGACGCCGGCCAGGCTGTCGGCGTACACGTAACAGTCGAAACCGGGGTCGGCAGCCAGCTCACCTGCCAGCCAGGCAGCCCCGGCGAGGTCGGTCAGCTCGTTGGCGAGCAGCACCCGCGGAATGCCGAACGCCCGGTACACGTGCAACTCCCCGACCGTCGCCGCGGTGACCGCCCACGCGCCGGCCGCGAGCTGCCGTGCGAACAACTGCGGCGCCATGGTCGTCTTGCCGTGCGGCGCGAGCCTGACCCCCGCCGCCGCGCAATAGGCCGCCATGGCGCTGACGTTGTGGGCGACGGCAGGCTCCCGCAGCACCAGCACCGGCATCGTGAAACCGGGCCCGAACAGGGACGGCCGCCTCGCAGCAAGGTCGGCGGCGCTCACCACGGCACCGGGAGCGGGGACGCCGAATCCCTTCTCGGTCCCGGAGATCGGCCGCTCCCGCAGCTCCGCTATCGCTGCCTCGAGGCGGGGGGCAAGCACCTGCGCCATCATTGCGTCCCTTGGGTAGGCATCGGATCGGTCGTCACCGCAAGTAGATACCCGGCGGGGCGCCCCGCCTGCCTTGCCGGTACGGCACGCGGCCCCGGCTGGGGACGTTGGCGGGGCATGGGGGGACGTTAGCCTCTCGTGGCCGGGATCGCGGCCAGCCCACCATGGAGGCAAGGGAAGGGGATGAGTGTCATGCGCAAGCTGACGATCCGGCGCTCATCGGTCGGGCTCCCAGGCACGCCTGGACACGAGCCCGGCGCTGTCGTAACTGAGCAGCCTCCGCTTGCCTACCGGGCGGCGCTGAGGGCGCTGATCAGCTGCGTCGCGACGACGGCCCGGCTGTTGTGGCAGGGCCGGATTCACCTGCCGCCAGGGCACGTGGGGATGCGGCTGCGGTTCGCTGACGGGACATCGGCGCGGGTGTACCGGGAGACGGTGGTCGGCCGGGGCGCGACTCGGGATCCGTGTGTGCTGGTGGTGGAGTTCCGGCTGCGTGCGGTACGCGGCTTCGGGCACACCCTTTTCCGCTGGGAGAGCCTGCTCAACACCCCGTTGTTCGTGGGCTTCCCGGGGTTTGTGTCGAAATTGTGGCTGGCCGCCGACGAGCGCGGCCGGTACCGGGGCGTGTATGAGTGGGATGGGCCGCGGCGCGCGGAGGCTTACGCGCGCGCCCTGTGGCGGGTGCTCGCCCTGGTGTCGGTGCGGGGGTCGATCCACTACCTCGTGCTACCCGGGCTGCGGCGCGCGGAGTTGCTGGACCGGCCGCAGGTCCTGGCCAGTCCATGCCCGATCAAGGATCTTGTTCTCGAGTCCGCCGCCAGTAGCTGACCGTGGCCAGCGCCAGCAAGATCCCCCACACCAAGAACCACAGGTCCCAGACTCCGACGTGCCACCGCAACGCCGTCCGGTCCACGCCCCCGCCGGGATGGAGGACCCCGGAGAGGACAAGAGCGCCGACGACGACGTTAAGGCCCCCGTACCCCACGAACAGCACGCTGGCCGCGGTCACCAGCCGATCCCGGGCAGTTCGCTTGTGCCGCCTGATGGCGGCCCGGTGCTGTTCACCACCTCGGGAATGCACCCGCTGACCAGATACCTGGAAGGCCGGCCCCACCCGCTGGGCAGACGGCTGGCGAGCCTGCAGCGCTGCCTTCGCACAACCGACCTTGACAGCGTCGGCGATGACCACCACCTCACCGTGTTCCAGATGCTTGGCTCCTGGTCGCTTGGTGACTACGACGGGCCGCAGAGCCTGCGCTGGGGCTGCGAGCTGCTCGTCGAGGGCCTGGGCATCGGCAGGGACCGGCTGCATGCGACAGTGTTCGGCGGTGATGACCAGATAGGCCCGGACGTGCCGTCGCTGGAGGCATGGTCAGAGCTCGGTGTGCCGGTCGAGCTAACCACGCTCGACAACTGGTGGTCGAACGGTCCGGTTGGTCCCTGCGGCCCCGATTCGGAGATGTTCGTCTGGACCGGCGCGGGGCCACCGCAGGGCACGCCTGGCACCGACGGGCACTGGATGGAGCTGTGGAACCACGTGACGATGCGCTACCAGCGGCACCCCGATGGGCACCTCGAACCGCTGCCGCAGTTCAGCGTGGACACCGGGATGGGCCTGGAAAGGCTGCGGATGGTGCTGGAGGACCAGCCGTCGGTGTTCGAGACGGACGTCTTCCAGCCCTGGATCAGCACGCTCCCTGGGTTGTGGCAGCCCGATCAGCGATCGCTGCGCCTGCTCACCGACCACCTTCGCGCCAGCATCGTGATCATCGGCGACGGCGTCAGGCCGTCCAACACCGGCCGCGGTTACGTCCTGCGGCGGCTGCTGCGCCGGGTGCTCACCACGCTGTGGCGCAATGACACCGCCAGATCGCTGAGCGACCTGCCACTGCCGCTGATCGAACACACGCTGGCGCGGTTCGGGCAAGACACCAGCAGCGGGCTCATTACCGGTGTGCTCCGCGGTGAGGAGCAGCGGTTTGCCGACCTGCTGACCCGCGGGCGCAAGGTGCTGGCGCAGCTCAGCCCCGGCCAGCCGCTGACCGACGCGGACTTCAGGTACCTGCACCAGACGCACGGCCTGCCACCAGAACTGGTGACCGAGTTGCTCGCCTAGCCTGCCGGCCCGCTCTGCCCACCCCGCTCTTGTGGCGGTCGTCCGCGGTGAGGTGGAACCTACCGGCCGCATGCGGTGTATTCAGGTACGTGTGCCCGGTTGAGTGAGGAGAGCCATCGACGACGCAGCGGCGATAGCCCGGGCCCGTGGCGGCGACCTTGACGCCTATGCCGTGCTGGTCGCCCGGTACACCGTGCGCGCACACCGGGCTGCCTTCCTGCTGGGCGCCGGGGAGGAGTCCGACGACGTGGTGCAGGAAGCGTTTGTGAAGGCGTTCCGGCACCTGTCGCGGTTCCGGGCGGGGGAGCCGTTCGCCCCGTGGCTGTTGCGCATCGTGGCCAACGAGACCAGGAACGTCTCCCGTTCGCGGCGCCGGCGCGCTGCGCTGGCCCTGCGGATTCCTAGTGCGGAACCGTCCAGCGTGGCACCGGGCGGCCCCGTCGATGAGGCATTGGCCGCGGAACGGCGCGCCTGGCTGGTGGCGGCCGTGAACGGGCTCCCGGACAGGGAACGGCAGGTTGTGGTGTGCCGCTACTTCCTCGACCTGTCCGTGGCGGAGACGGCGCAGGTGCTGGCCTGGCCGCTTGGATCGGTGAAGTCGCGCACGGCACGCGCGCTGAACAGGCTGCGCGGGCTGCTTGTGCCCGGCGAGCAGGACCGGGTCACCAATGACTGACAGGGCCGGATGGCAGGACGCGGTGGAGTCCGAGTTGCGTGCGGTGGGCCGCGAACTTGCCGTGCCGCCAGCCAGCGACCTCACCGCAACCGTGCGGCGGCGGTTGGCAGACGAAGCGGCCGGCCGGCGGCCCACGCCCGGCCCGGGGGGCGGTGTCTTCCGCCGCCGGCTGGGATGGCGGGCCGCGGTGGTCGTGGTGGCGGCCATGCTGGCCCTCTTGATCGCGACCCCGCAGGGGCGGGCCGTGATCGTCCACGTGTTCCGGTTCGCCGGCGTGGAGCTCCGCCAGGGGCCGGGCCCAGCGAACTCCCCCACGCGCGCCGCCCTGCCCGGCGAGCGGCAGACGTCGCTGGAACAGGCCCGCCACCGTGTCTCCTTCCCCATCTTGGTACCGGCGGCGCTCGGCCGGCCGGGCGACGTCGTGGTCAGCGACGGCGGGCGGGTCGTATCCCTGATCTACCGCCGGACACCGCACGGCCTGATACGGATAGATGAATTCGCCGGCCACCTGGACCAGGCCTACTTCGAGAAGTTCGTTCAGTTGAGCGACGTGACCAGGGTCGAGGTGAACGGCACCAAGGGCTTGTGGATCAAGGGCCCGCACGACCTGGTGTACATCACCCGCAACGGCACACCCGCCGTAGCCTCCGCCCGGCTCACCACCGGCAACACACTGATCTGGGCTACCAGGCAGGTCGCGCTGCGGCTGGAAGGCAACCTTGGCAAGGCAGCCGCGCTCGCCGTCGCCAGGTCGGCGCGCTGACGCCGGTGCGGGAACCCGGCACCGGCCGGCGGTGTAACAGAAGTGAACCGCCGATGGAAGGAGCCGCCCAATGTTGCGCAGGCTGACTGCTGTCACCGCGCTCGCGGCAGCCATGAGCATCGCCGCCGCGATCACGCTGGCCGCACCCGCACTGGCAAAGGGACCTTCCCAGGCGCGCATCAGCGGCCCCGGGCTGGCCCACGCGATCGTCGTCTCCGGCTACGGCGAACCAGGACAGCCCGGCACGCTCCCCGCCCTCGCCCAGCAAACCGGACTGTTCTCCGTGATGTTCGGTCCGAACACTCCTGCGCCTCCCCACCTGCACACCCCGCCGCCGGCGGCCGCCCTCGGACCGCGGTACACGATCATCTACACCGTGTTCGGCCAGTTCACCCGGCCAGGCGAGCAATCCGGGCAAATCCGCCAGGACCTCTACCCCCGTGCGGCTGGCGGGCCGGTCATCTATACGCCACCACGCCAGCCGGGGGGCCCAGTGCCGTTCTCCGGATGGTTCCGGGCCGGTCGCCACCTGCCCCGCACCCTTGCCAAGCTCGGCATTTCACTACCAGCGGCCACACAGGCAGGGCTTCAGGCCCCCGCCGCGCACCCGGCGGCCCCGCAGCAAGCGGGGCCGGGGGCCCTTCCCTGGCTCATCGCGTCAGCCGTGGCCGTCGCGGCCGCAGCGCTCGCCGGCACCGTGCTGCTGTTGCGCCGGCGCAAGCCCGCCACCGCGGAGCGATAGTGTGGCGGTAGCGTGATGCGGCGGTGAGCCAGGGTGAAAGCGACCGTAGCAGGGCAAAGGTGACCTACCGGGAGCAGAATGAAAGCGCTGGTCAAGGCGCGAGCCGAGCCCGGCCTCTGGCTTGAGGATGTCCCGGTCCCCGCCCCAGGCAGGGACGATGTGCTGATCCGCGTACTCAGAACCGGTGTCTGCGGTACGGACTTGCACATCTATGAGTGGGACGGCTGGGCTCAGGCGAACGTACCTGTGCCGCTCGTCACCGGCCATGAGTTCGTTGGCGAAGTCGTGGAAGCCGGGTCCGACGTGCGGGAACTGCGCCCGGGCGATCTCGTGAGCGGTGAGGGCCATCTCGTGTGTGGCCGTTGCCGCAACTGCATGGCCGGACGGCGCGTCCAGTGCGCACACACGAAGGGGGTGGGCGTCAACTATCCGGGAGCGTTTGCCGAGTACATCGCGCTGCCGGCCACGAACGCCTGGCGGCACCCCCCGGACATCAACCTTGACGTCGCGGCCATCTTCGATCCCTTTGGCAATGCCGTGCATACGGTCCTCACGTTCCCGGTCCTCGGCGAGGACGTGCTCATCACCGGGGCTGGCCCGATTGGCCTGATGGCAGCGATCGTGGCCCGGCACGCCGGCGCCCGGCACATCGCCATCAGCGACGTGTCCGAGTACCGGCTGAATCTCGCCGAGCAGATCGGTGTCACCCTGGCGGTGAACGCCGCCGAGACCAGGCTTACCGACGTCATGGCCAAGCTGGGCATGGTGGAAGGGTTCGACATCGGGCTTGAGATGTCAGGCAAGCCGGCCGCGCTGCAGGAGATGCTGTCGAGCATGACCCACGGCGGCAAGATCGCCATGCTGGGTCTTCCCGCGGAGGATTTCGGGATCGACTGGTCTCACCTCGTCACGAACATGATCACGATCAAGGGCATCTACGGCCGCCAAATGTTCGAAACCTGGTATGAGATGTCGGTGCTGATTCAGTCGGGCCTTGACATCACCCCGGTCATCACGCACCGGTTCGACGCGGCCGATTTCGAGGAAGCGTTCGCGACGGTGCGCAGTGGCCGTTGCGGCAAGGTAGTCCTTAACTGGGCTCCCAGGGAGCAGCGATCGTGAGGAGTCCGGCCGGTGTTTGCCAGCGTCCAGCAAGGGATAGATGACGAGCTTGACGAGATCCGCTCGGCTGGCCTGTTCAAGGCCGAGCGCGTCATCGTCAGCCCGCAGGGGTCGAATATCCGCGTCGCGGACGGCGCACAGGTGCTCAATCTCTGCGCGAACAACTACCTGGGCCTGGCCGACGACCCGCGTATCGTGACCGCGGCGAAGGAGGCCCTGGATCGCTGGGGGTACGGCCTGGCCAGCGTCAGGTTCATCTGCGGCACCCAGGACCTGCACAAACAACTTGAGCAGCGCATCTCGGCCTTCCTCGGCACCGAGGACACCATCTTGTACTCGTCCTGCTTCGACGCCAATGGGGGCTTGTTCGAGACACTGCTGGGCCAGCAGGACGCGGTTATCAGCGACGAGTTGAACCACGCCTCTATCATCGACGGGATCCGGCTGTGCAAGGCGAGGCGGCTGCGCTATCGCAACCGCAACATGGCTGATCTCGAAGATCAGCTCAAGGCAAGCGCGGATGCGCGGCGCCGGCTCATCGCCACCGACGGCGTGTTCTCCATGGACGGATATGTCGCGCCGCTCGACGAGATTTGTGACCTGGCGGAGCGCTACGAGGCGATGGTCATGGTCGACGACTCTCACGCGGTGGGCTTCGTTGGCGCACGCGGCCGCGGCACGCCCGAACTGCACGGTGTGACCGACCGGGTCGACATTGTGACCGGAACCCTGGGCAAGGCGCTGGGCGGGGCCAGCGGTGGCTACACAAGCGGGCGGAGGGAGATCATCGACCTGCTCCGCCAGCGCTCGAGGCCGTATCTCTTCTCGAATTCCGTGGCACCCGCCGTGGCGGGAGCCTCGCTGAAGGTGCTCGACCTCCTGGAGAGCAGCGATGACCTGCGGGCACGCTTGCGCGAGAACACCGCCTGGTTCCGCCAGCGGATGACGAGCCTGGGCTTCGACATCCTGCCGGGGGACCACCCGATCGTGCCCATCATGATCGGCGATGCCGCGCAGGCCACCCGGATAGCCGATCTGCTCCTGGAGAAGGGCGTTTACGTGATCGGCTTTAGCTATCCGGTGGTACCGGTTGGCAAGGCACGGATCCGGACGCAGGTCTCGGCCGCGCACACCCGGGAGGACCTCCAGGCCGCGGTGACCGCGTTCACCGCCGCCCGGGACGAGATGAGCTGACCTGCCGTGCCTGGTCACGACGATGGCGCCGCGTTCGTGCGCCTGCGCCGGGGGAAATTGGTCGATGGCCCGTCGGGTCAGCGCGTGTGGGACGGGACGACCGAAGGCCCGTACGAGATCGTCTGCCCGGGATGCGGCGACGACCCCGACCGGGACTGGTCGGAGATCTCCGAGGAACTGCGCAGGATCCGGGGCCGGTACGGCACGAAGCAGGGCGCCGAGGCCGCGCTCATGGATCACATCGGCATGCAGACGCGCTGACTGCCACGGGGGTGTCCAGGATCGCATGAGCAGTGGGGTACGCCGGATAGTGCCGATGACGCTGGGCTGGGAGGACCTGCCCAAGTCGGTGTCGGTGGAAGGGGCGCCGGCGGCCGAGCGCCTGCGGGAACCGGTGCCCGCGGTGCTGCTCGAATGCGATGGCGGGTGGCTGCTGCTCGACACCGGCTTCAACACCGCGCTCATCCGCGACCTGGCCCTGCGGCGGCGCTTCCACGGCGACCCGGAGTTCACGCCGGTCCTGCCCGGTCCCGGTGAGCCCTTGGAGGAGGCGCTGGCCGGGGCTGGCATCGAGCTTTCCGCCGTCCATGCGGTTGCCGTCAGTCACTTGCATAACGATCATGCCGGGGGGCTCAAGCACTTCGCCGGACGGGTGCCCGTGCATGCCCAGCGGGCTGAACTGGAGTACGGGCTATCCGGGTCGGCCGAGCCCGAGGCCAACGACATCTTCCGGATCGACTTCGACGACCCCCGGATCGACTGGCGCCTCGCCGAGGGCGATACGGAGATCGCACCCGGGGTGACCGCTGTGCTGACGGCCGGTCATACGCCCGGCCATCAGAGCTTTGTGGTCAGCCTGGACAGCCGGGTGGGCGGCGGGGGCTTCGTGTTCGCCTTCGATGCCGCGGATCTCACCGAGAACATCGAGCGGGAGGTGTCCGTCGGCACCAGGATCGGCGCCTCAGCCGAGCAGTGCGCCGAGCAGATCCGCAAGCTCAAGCGGATCGCTGCGCAGCGTGGCTATCGCCTCGTGCCGGGCCACGACCCCGTCGCCTGGCCCGCCCTGACCGCGGAACTCGCGGGCGCGGAAGCTTAGTCAGGCCGCCGTGATGTGCCGCGCGTTCGTGCGCCAGCGGGCGAGCCGATCACGGTGAATGCAGACGCCGAGAGCGTCGCGGGCATCCCGCCGGGTGCGCTGCTGCCCGGAAAAGACGCTCGCGTCCAAGGCCCCGCCTACGAGGAATGGCTGGCCGGTGAGGACGCAGCGGCGCTGCCGATCTGACCTCGGCTTCCCCTATCCGGCGCGCCGAGGCTGTCAGCCGCCGCTTACTCTCACATCCCCGCCTTGGTGCCGTCGGCCCGGGACAGCGAGGACAGCCCGGCCAGGATGTCGGCAGTGACGGATTCGGGCGGCTGATCGGCGTCCACCGTGATGAGGATGCCCCGTTCGGTGTAGTAGGGGACGAGTGGGCCCGTCGTCTCGGCGAACACCTGGAGCCGGTGCCGGATGACCTCGCCCGTGTCGTCGGCGCGTCCGCTCTGGCTGGCGCGGCCCAGCAGCCGCCGTGTCAGCACCTCCTCGGGCGCTTGCAGATAGATCACCGCGTCCAACGTCACGCCGAGGCGGGCCCCCAGTTCTGCCGCGGCGGTGGCCTGCGGGAGGTTCCGCGGGAAACCATCGAGGATGTAGCCGCCGCGAGCGGCCGCCTCGACGACGACCGGGGTCAGCAGGTCGAGCACGATCTGGTCGGGGACGAGATCACCGCGCGCCTGGTGGGCCGCGATCTCCAGGCCAAGCCGGCTCCCGGCCTGGGCTTCGGCCCGCAGCAGGTCACCCGCGGCGATGTGCCGCACCCGGAACCTGGCCGCCAGCAGTTGGCCTTGCGTGCCCTTGCCGGCGCCCGGGGGAGCGAGCAGCAGCAGCCTCACGAGGCGGTGAGGTCGGCCGGGATGACGATATCGCGCTTTTGGATCTTGCCGGTCGAGCCCTTAGGCAGTGCGTCGGCGATCCACACGTGGCGCGGATACTTGTAGGCC
>Ga0075434_100006103_pt1 | contig 11028 bp, 6 predicted proteins | sample RhiMethybrSRZTD3_FD_75298 | JGI IMG/M metagenome (GOLD analysis project Ga0075434, IMG submission 75298) | Populus rhizosphere microbial communities from Tennessee, USA - Rhizosphere MetaG P. TD hybrid SRZTD3 | ecosystem: Host-associated > Plants > Roots > Rhizosphere > Soil | place: USA...
GAACCCGAACAGGTTGATCCGCGACGCGATCCCCGTGCTCACCACCGGCGTGCGATCGCCCGACGTGGACGCGAAGTTCAACACCGGCGCGCTCTCCTTCGTCCACGCAGCGCCCGCATCAACGAACGGCGCGATCTCGATCGGCGGCAGCGGACTCGGAATCAACCCAAAGCCGCTCGTGCCGAACAGCGGAATGCGGAGCTCCATGTTCGCGACGGCGAGCCTGCTGCCAACCAGACGATCGAACTGGGGGCACGAGCTGGTGGCCAGCGAGCCGCTCCCGGCTGTCACGCAGTCGTTGTTCGTGAACGAATTGTACGAGTAGCCGCGCACGAGCGAGCCGTCGCCGAGAAAGAGCGCCCCCACCTGATTGCTCTCGGAATCCCTGCCGTATAGCCCATAGTGCATGCCGCGCATCGCGAGCGTGAACGGCTTCATGAAGAAGTATTTCCGGTAGTCGAGCAGCACCGTGTTGTAATCCAGCGTGCCGAGCGTCGGCGTCACCTCGAAGCGAAAACGCGAACCGGAGATCGGCGACGTGAACCCCATCGACGACGCGTCACCAACAAGCGCGACCGTGGCCGACGTGAGGCCTAACGGCTGTGGCGCGGCGAGATCGGTGAGTCCGCTGGTGGCGCCGAAGTAGCTCTGTGTCGCCGATTGCACACTGTACCCGTAATGCGTGTAGCCTGCCGAGAGCTCGAGACGACGCGTCTGCGAGAACGGGTACTGCAGGATCGCCGACACGTTGTTGATCGCGAGATGCTCGTACACGTACTGCACGCCCGTATTGGTGTATGCGCCATAGGCGTACACGTAGGGCGTGCGTGATACGTTCACGCCCCAGTTCCAGTGGCTGCCGGTGTTGAGGTACAGCAGTTGTCCGCCGATGTCCCGCAGCTGACCGTTCGCCTGGATCCCCACCCCGACGTTCTGGTCACCAAGCATGTCGCTGAAGAGAGCGGACATACCGCCCGAGAACTGAGTGCCGAACACACTGCTCGTTCCAATGCCCACCGACGGTTGTCCCAGCGCGGCGAGACGGAATGCCGTGCGGTACGGCCGCTCGGTGATCACCGAGTCAGACGGAAGCCCGTCATCGGCGTTGTGGAGGTACGCAATCACCGCGCTCTTCCGACCCTGGCCATCCGACGGCAGCATGGCGGCCGACTTCGTCGTCCGCGGCGCCGAAGTAGTGTCCCGTGCTCTCCCAGCTGGGGTAGTGTCGGGCGCGCTCCCGTCCGATCCCTCGACAACGCGGCGAGCGTCGTCCACCGAGACGGGCTCGCCCTGTGCCCGTTCCGCCGGCAGCGCGGCGATGCGGAAGCCCGCCTTGTCGAACACGGAGAACACGAGCCTGCCGTTGCCACGGGCGACGGAGATCGCCGGCGATGATGCCGTCACGCCGCTCACACCCGTCGCGGCGCGCGTCACGCGGAATGTCTCGCCAGTCTCGATGACCACGCGATAGATGTCCGTGAAACCGCCGCGATCGGACACGTAGTAAAGCGACTTGCCATCCGCCGAATACTGCGGGTCGATGTGCTTGGCGTTAGGCTCGCCGGCGAGGACGTGGATCCGCCCGCTCGCGACGTCGAGGATCGCGACGCGCAACTGCGAGTAACTGAGACGCTGAAAGTCGGAGCCATACCCGGCCGAGTCGGGTCCCGCAGCGCGATCCGTCGCGAACGCTATCGAGCGGCCGTCCGGCGACCACGCCGGCTGGAGATCGGCGAACCGATCGTTCGTCAACTGACGCAACGAACCGCTAGACAGATCCCACAGATACAGATCGCTCAGGCCTCCTTGCTGCCCGGAGAACACGATCTGCCGGCCGTCGGGAGACCAGGCGAGCGTCGACACGGCGCCAATATTCTTCGGCTTGAACTGTCTCCTGATGTTGTGCGATCGGACATCGATCACGTCGATCGCATTGTTGCCGTTGGCGTACGTCACGAACGCGAGCTGTTTCGCGTCAGGTGACCACGTGCCGGCAGAGTAGAGGAAGCTCAGCGCGTCGAACTTGGAGAGGACGCCGGGCGACGCGATCTTCGACTTCACCTTGCCCGTCACGGCATCGGCGACGTAAAGGTTGATCCCCGTCAGATCGCGTGAGGAGAAGAACGCGACCAGCCGTCCATCAGGGCTCACGGCGGGGGCGATGTTGTAATCGCCGTATTGGCCGGAACCCGGAATGATCTGATCGCCCGTCTCGGCTGGACGCATGCGCCCCTGCACGAGCGGCCCATATTGCCTGCGGATCGCTGCCCGCCACCGATCCGAGAGCGAGTCCGTCGACATGCCAAGGGTGCTCCGGATCGCGTTGTCGAAGCCTGACGAGAGCGCGGCCCGGAACAGACGAGGAACGGTCTCGTCGCCCCACGTTCCGCCGATGTACGCCCACAGCGCCTCGCCATAGCGGTACGGGAAGTACTTCCCGCCGTCGGTGAGCTGCTTGATGGTCGGGAGGTCGTTGCGAAGCACGGCGTCGCGCAGCCACATCGCGGTATGCGAGTCCTGGCCACCTAACGACAGATATTCGGCCATGCCTTCGACGAGCCACTGCGGCAGGCGGTCGAGTGAGGCACCGCGGATCGCGCCGGACTGCGCGATGTCGTACTGGAACACGTGAACCATCTCGTGCCCGAGCACGTGGTCGCTCTCGGCATAGGAGCCCGCCAAGGGAAGTACCATGCGGTCGAGCATAGACTCGGTGACACCGCCCGTGCCTTCGTCGAGCTGCTCGGAGACGACGTTGGTCTGCTGGAAGTCCGGCTGATCCGCGTAGAGGATGATCGGCTTGCGTGCGGAGAGCGGATGGTTGAAGAGATCGGAGTACCTGGCGTTCCAGCGCTCCAGCATCCGCGCTGCGTCCTCCGCCGCCGGCTTCTCAGCGGCGTAGTAGTGGACGTCGAAATGCGGCGTGTGCAGGATCTCGAACTTGAAGTGCTCGTACTGCACCTTGTTGCGTCCGAAGTACTGGGCGCCAGCTCGTGAAGCACACGCGGTGAGCGCGACCGCGATGGCCGCGAGAATGAGAAGAATCCGAACGGCATCGCCAACGAGGGCGTTGCGCGACGAGGGAGCTCGTGAAACGGTGCGCATGGCAAAGGGGACTGGCCGCTGGCGGCGACTACCGCGTGCGGATGAGAGTGAGCTGTACGTTCGACGGCAGAGTGCTGAACTGGACGGTCGCGGTCTGACCGGCCGAAACGGCAAAGCGGAGATACGCCGCGCTTCCGCCGTCCACGCTCATCGTCATCGGTGACGCGCCGAGCGCGACGGTCGAGAGCGGATAGGCGCCGGTGCTCTCCAGCGCGGCGAAGATCGATCGCAGGTTCCAGCTCGGTTGCTGATAGCGCGCGTCGGTGGACGCGACGTCGTCGGCGAACACCGACGTCGCCCAATCACGCGCGAGCGCCGTCAGATCGGGGCCGAACACCCGCTGGAGGTTTGCGACTCCGGTCGTCGTCGAGTTCACGAGTTGGTACCACGTCGTCCCGTCGTCGCTCCCGGTGTGGTCCGCGGCGTAGCGGAGGAACGACCACGTGGCGCCGCGGGTCGCGAGATCATCGTTGTCGGCGAAGGGTGAGTTCGACGATGGCGCGCCGAGATAGCTTTCGAGGCGGCTGAAGTTCGAGATGGCGTCTTCGTTGAACGCGTCCACATACGCGCTCGACGACCGCAGCGTCGTAGCGTCGATGTTCGCGCGTGGCGCGAGGCCGGTCTCGGCGTAGAACAGCAGCTCCTCGGCGACGTGCGAGAGCCCTTCATCGAGCCACGTCACCTCGAAGTCGGTCGCGTCCGTGTTCACGTACATGCGTCGCGACGCGTTGATGAGATGCTGGTACTCGTGACCCAGCGTCGCGATCACGACACGTGTGACGTTGTCCTTCGTGAACTTGTTGCCGTTCACGACGCCGTTCGGGTCGGGGACGAGGAGGTAGAACATCTCGCCGCCGTTGCTCCCCGCGCACGCGTCGAAGTCCGGGCTCGGTGTCGAGGGGAACAGATCGCGGGCGTAGAAGAAGCCCGCGACGTACGACGTGTTTTTGGCCGGCGTGAGCTCGTTCACGGCGCGCGTGAAGAACAGCACGACGTGGCCATTGCCATCGATATCCGTCGGTGACCCGAAGGCCTTCGTGTCCGTGGGGTCGACGAGGTTATCGAACGTGGACGCCATCGACGCGTAGTCGGCGTCGGTGTAGCCGGACGCGGGGTTGCTCGTGTCCGCGACGATGATGGCCTTTTTGCTCACCGCGGCAACGCGACCGGTGCGCAGATCCGGCGACGAGCATGCCGATTCTGTATTCGCGTTGAGCGTGACGAATTGGCCGACCTGCGCCGTGGACGGGACGACGCTCAGTGAGAGGCCAGGCACTGAACCCGACGTCGTCCGCTGGCGCGACCGCATCCACGCACGCGCCCCGGCGATGCGCGCTGTGAGGTCGCGTGCCTCACTCGCACGCAGCTTCGTGTCGAGGGCCCGGGTGAGCGCGAGCGACGACAACGTCGCGGACGTGCGCGACGCCCCGGCAAGCACGTTGAATGTCCCTTCGGTCGGCCGCCGGCTCGCGACGGCCGTCGCGGTCACGCCGCTCGCCTGCACCGTGAAGGATGTGCCGGCGGATCCGTCCAACGCCGTGTTGAATGGAACGAGCGCGAACTCACCGCCGCTGGTTCCCCCGGCGACACAAAGCGATGTGGCACCAAGCCCCGTGAGGACCTGGCCGGGGGAAAGCGATGTCACGGCAGTCGAACAATCGGCGTTGGCGACGTCTGTTGCCGTGGCTGTGGTGGATGGGGCTGTCGTGTCGGTGCACGCGACTGCGACGGTCAGAATCAGCGTGCACCCTATGGTTCTGCGGCCAGTGGCCGCGATTCGCGAGAACATCAGGCTCTACACTTTCTCGGTGTTTCTCGGTGTTGCTCGTGCCGTGAACGACTGCACGACTGTCATTTCCTACAACACGCGAGACTCGCGATACCCTCACGAGACACTCGTTAGGTGCCGGCGTGGAACTCGGGCATCACAGTGGGGTAAATGCCCCTGGCGGTTGTGTCCCCGCGAGTCGTAGGGGTACCGTCGGGGTGCGGTGTTGTTCATCATGGGCCGTGGCCGTGATGCCCGTGTGTCCAGGACCTCTCGTCGCTGACCCCCAGGGGATGACTCGTTCCATCCGCCTCGCATTGCGGCTCCTGCCGCTTGCCTGCACCGCGTTGCCGTCACTGGCCCGTGCTCAAACGAGCTGCCCAGGCGTGGCGAGTGGTGCGGTGACGACTACCGCTCGCCAGTGGCCCGCACCGCTCGACCGGCTCGTCACGCTGCACGAGCGCGAGGTGTCGCTCCGTGATGCGCTCGACCGTCTCGCGGCAGCTGCACGCGTACGGCTCGCCTACTCGGCGGATCTTCTGCCGCTCGACCGCCGGGTGTGTGCGGTTTACCGGTCCGTCGCCGTCGGCACGGCACTGACGGAGCTTCTGGAAGGTGTGGCGGTCGAACCCGTCGTTGCGGACAGCGACCGCGTGGTACTGGCCCCCGCGTCCGCGCTGCAGGCGGCCGCGGCTCCCGGTCCTCCACTGACGCGACGAACCGACGTTCTCGAGCGCGTCGTCGTCACCGGCACGGTCAACGGCTCGGCGCAACGCGCGGTTCCCGTTGCACTCGACGTCATTGACGGCCGCGAGCTGCAGCGACGCGACGCGCGCTCACTATCCAACGTGCTCAACGGCGCCGTCCCCGGAGTCTGGGTCTGGGAGCAGTCACCGACCAGCCTGCTCGCGAGCTACGCAAGCATCCGCGGCGCCAGCTCGTTCGGCTTGAGCTATCCAAAGGTCTATATCGACGGCATCGAGGTCGCGAACTCACTTCTCATCACGGCGCTCGATGTCGAGTCGGTAGACCACGTGGAGGTCATCCGAGGACCACAGGGCGCCGCATTGTACGGCGCCGACGCGATCAGCGGCGTGGTCAACATCGTGACGCGTCACGACGGGGTGGATGGTGGCGCGCCACACGCCGAGTTGCAGACCGGCGCCGGTATGGCCGGCAGCATTTACGCACCGAGCGGGGTGCTCACTCAGCGTCATTCAATGATGCTGAGGACCGGCTCCGGTGTGGGGTCTGCTTCGCTCGGGCTCTCGGCATCCACGCTGGGCGATTTCATTCCCGATGCGTTCGACCACCGGTTCACGATCAACGGGACGGGCAGACGCGTGGCCCGCTCCACCATCATATCCGGCATCGTGCGATTCCTGGCCGAGGATGCCGCATCGCCTCCAAGTCCTCTGCTGGCGACCGTCGCGGGCGACGACTCACTCGCCGCACCGCCCGCGGGCGACTCCGCGGTCCACCAGTCTGTGCGCCAGTACACGTTAGGCGGCACAGCGACGGTGCGCCAGGGCGACGGATGGACGCACACGGCAGTGATCGGCGTCGACGGGTACAGTCTCAACGACGCATCGGCATTCGGAACGCCGTTCACCTCCGCCGCGGATTCCGCCCTTCGCGCGGCACGCGGGAGTGCCGTGCGCGGAACCGCTCGTCTCAGCACTGTGGCGCAGCTGCGGACGTGGAATCGTCTCGCCGGGGCGGTCACGCTCGCGCTCGAGCATTCCGCGGTTCGCGAGGCCAATCGCCTACCCACGACGTTCGGGCCGGAATCGCCGCCTGGCGAGTATGGGGTAACGGAGCGCACCGAACGCTCGCGAAGCAATACAGGCCTCATTGGCCAGCTGAACGGGTCGTTCCGAGACATCTTGTTCCTGAGCGGCGGCGTTAGGTTCGAACACAGCGCCGGCACGGCCGATGTCGACCGCAACTCGACGCTACCGATGTTCGGCGCGGCGTTCGTGCAGGACCTCGGCCGCGCCGCGTTGAAGTTCCGCGTCGCGTACGGGAAAGGGATTCGCCCAGCCGAGACAACCATCCGCACGACGTCGTGGATGGGAATGCGTGGATCCGAGGCGGCATCGAACCTCTCGCCCGAGGAGCAGTCGGGTGTCGAGGCCGGAGCGGATCTCCTGGTCGGCCGGACGCTCGGCTTCCACCTCACGAGGTTCGATCAGCTTGCGTCGGGACTCATCCAGCCGGTCGCGGTGAGCAGCTCCGGGCCGGGGCCCGGCGGCGGTGGCGGCGGTGGCGGGAGTGGCGGCAGCGGCCCAGGTGGCGGCGGCGGGGGGCCTAACGATGGCGGCCGCATCGCCTACGAGCTGCAGAACGTCGGCGAGATCACGAATCGCGGATGGGAGATCTCCGGCTCCGTTGGGGCGCACGGCTTGTCCGTTTCCACGGCGTATGCAATCGTCGACAGTCGCGTTCGTCGTCTTGCGGATCGTTATACCGGAGACCTCCGGCCGGGGGATCGCATGCTCGAAGTGCCGGAGCGCACGTTGAGTGCGACGGCCACCTACGCGCGAGGACCGTGGTCGGCGTCGGTGACTGGCTCTCGCGCCTTCGACTGGGTGAATTACGACCGGCTGGCGCTCGCCGATGCCGTGGAAAGCGGCGATCGACCCCCACGAGACCTCATCGGCGCGCAGCTGCGAAGCTTCTGGCGCCTGTATCCGGGTGTGAACCGCCTGCGCGCAAACCTTTCCTACGACCTGCGGCGCGCGTTGTCACTAGTGGCCACAGCCGACAATCTTTTGGATCACCAGTTCGGCGAACCCGACAACGTCACAGTCCTTCCGGGCCGGACGATCGCCGGTGGGTTGCGCGCGAGGTTCTGATCTTGCCGAGCAGGGCGGACGACCGACAAAAACGCCAAGCAACGGCAGTTGCATTGAGGAAGTACACGATGTCAGCAGATCTACCTTTCACGCCCGCGCACGTGTCGTCGATCGCCATGCGCGCCGCAGAGCTCGAGCGAATTGCCGAGGAGACACAGGACCCCGAGGCGCTGGTCCGTGCCGCTCGGCTCTATGCGCTCGCCGTACGCATCGTCGACGACATCGAACACCGCGAAGCGCTTCCCTTCATGCACAGCGACCTCGCGCGCGTACGGGACGAGCTGCGCACATTGGCCTCGGAAAGGATTGCCAATCGCACGGTGGACGACCACGCCGCGGGACCGCAAAGCGCGAGCGATTCGGCCGGGACGATCACCCGATCGTTTCGCGAGATCGCGGTTCGGATCGAGCAGCGCCTCGCGCGGCGCGACGAGCCGGCTCAACGCACCTAACGACTCGGGACGGGGTAGCGAAGCGCACCTGGCTGGTCGCACGGTGCAAACCAGCACATCGCCGGGATCGCCCCGCGCATAGGGGTACGCGCAGGTTCGCGTGTTCCTGTTGCGTCAATCGCTTCCAACGCCTGCGCCCCCCTGCGAACAGTTCGCGGGACCCGCAGGCCCGATACCCGGAGCAAAGCAATGAGGCGCAGCAACATCCGCGCGTGGTACCGCCGCGCCGCTTTTGTCACGCCACTCCTCGGCACAGCTGCATGCGCCGAGCTCAATTCACCTCGTTCGTCGACGCTGTCGGCCGCGGCGCTGACTGCCGCCTTCTCCACCGTCCCTGTTGGATTCGGGGACGTTTCCACGAGCTTCGTGGGCACCTCCGCCGCAAGTGTTCGGTCAGCTGGCTTCTGGCTTGGCGGTGGCCGGGAGGGACGCATGGACCGTGGCTCCCTCATGGGAGGCGGCCTTGCCGCGAACTACAGCGGCGAGGGCGAAGGGTTTGGCCGCGGGTTTGGTAATCGCGGTCCGTTCGGCGGTGGGGTTAGCTGCGATGGCACGTTCGACTCCGGCCTGGGTCGCGTGATCTGTGCAGCTCAGACTCGAAACGGCCTCACGATCAGCCGGTCGGCACAATACAAGGATGTATCCGGCGCGATTCAGCAGGCCTTCGACTCGACGACAACGAACTCGGTCAACACGCAGACGAGCGTGACGGGCACGGTGACTTACGAGCCGGAGGACGAAAACGAGGCGGGGGACGATCGTGGTGGTAACCGAGGGTCCGGAGGCAATCGCGGACATGGTGGCGGGCGGGCGTGTTGGGGTGACGGTCGCGGTGTCGGTGGTCTGCTCCTCGGAGACACGGCAACGATCGTGAGCGCTACGACGAGCGTGAACGACGTCAGCGATCGCACGGTGTCCGGCCTGGCGAATGGCAGCACCGAGCGCACGGTGAACGGAAGCGCGATGGGCCAGGAGTCGACCACCGGTGAGTCGAGCCGAGGCAAGTTCACGGCAACTCGCGTAGTGGGTGACACGACGAGCGGGCTGGTGATCCCTGTCGCGAACGACAACAGCCAGACCTACCCGACTGCCGGCACCGTGATTCGGGCGATACGGGCGAGCCTAACGTACGAGGGCCAGTCGGCGATTACGGTGACGCGCCGTGAGGTCGTGACTTACGACGGCAGTGCAACGGCGAAGGTCGTGATCACCGAGAACGACTCGACCCGAAACTGCACGCGCCCACTGCCGCGCGGGCCGTTGAGCTGCAGCTGATTTTCGAAGACGATCAAAGGGGTCAGAGTCGTTTGAATTCTGGGAACCCGGCCGTTCCGAGATCTCACATTCAAACGACTCTGACCCCTTTGATCCTTCACCCGCTCTCGTCGGGTAGCCACGCCGCAAGGCGCTCGCGAAGGGTCCTGAGTGCCTTTCCCATCTGCGCCTCGACCGTCTTTACCGAGATACCGAGCGCGTGTGCGATCTCAGCGTACTTGAGCCCATGGACTCGACTCAGCTCGAACACCTCACGGCATCGATCGGGCAATGCCTGCACCGCCCGCTGCACCGCGGTGCTGAGCTCCTGCTGCACCATGGCGGCATCGGCCGGCGGTGTGGATGAGCTCTCGCCACGCACTTCCGGCTCGCTTCGCTGCTCGATCTTCAGGTGCCGAAGGTGGTTCAGCACGCGGTTGCGCGTTGCCTGAAACAGGTACGCCTGCGCCGATCCGTCACTCGACAGCGTTTCGCGCCGGCGCCAGAGCTCGAGCATCACATCCTGCACCAGTTCCTCGGCGACCGCCCGATCGCGCAGCATCCGCTCGGCCGTGCCAACGAGAGGCCCGTACCACGTGCGGAAGATGACGTCGAACGCCGATGTATCCCCCCGCCGGAGGCGTTCGAGTAGCTCGGTGTCGCTCGCTTGATTGGCCAGGGGGAGCGGGATGCGGGGAGGGGGAAGCGAATGCGAATTCAGCGAGGGAAGCTACTTTCCCGGAGCGCGATCGGCACACATGGTGGCGTCTCAGGTCGCGTGTCCATCCGCCAGGTAATTCGATAACCCGGTCGATTCCCGATTTCCTATTCCGATTCCCGACGTTCGTAGGGGTTCCGTCGCAGTCGAGTGTATTTAGGGGTGCAGCCACTCAGCCGTATCTTTCTCCCGATTCGAGCTCCATGCCCAACGAGACACCGAACCCTCTAGACGACTCCGCCGATTGGGAGGCGATCGCCCGGTATTTCGCCGGCGAATGCACTCCCGACGAGGCGGCTGCCGTCCAGCGGTGGCTCGACACGCATCCGGACGAGGCATCGGCACTGAGCTCGCTCAATGACGCGACGGGGCTGCTTGCGAGCGCGACGCCGGCAAATCTCGACGTCGAAGCCGCATTGAAGCGGGTGACCGAGCGGCGTGACGCTGCGGACGTGATCCCGATCGGCAGACGGCGTCCCGCTCGCACTCCCCCGCCCCGCGTCGAGGTGCCCGTTCGTCGATGGCGGACCCTGGCGCTCCCGGCGGCCGCGGCCGCCGTAATCCTCATCGGCGGAGGGCTGTGGTGGCACTCCCGGCAGACGCCCGGGTATACCCCCGCATTGGCTGCCCAGGTCTTTGCAACAAACGTCGGCCAGCGGAATTCGGTACGACTTGCTGATGGGACGCGTGTTCTACTCGCTCCCGAAAGTCGTTTGACCGTGGCGATGGGATACGGAAATACGGTGCGTGAAGTTGAGTTAACAGGCGAGGCGTACTTCGACGTGCGACACGACGCGGCGCGGCCGTTCGTCGTGCACGCGGGCAGCGCCGACATCCGCGATCTGGGGACGACGTTCACCGTTCGCGTCGGTG
>Ga0075434_100006105_pt1 | contig 11027 bp, 9 predicted proteins | sample RhiMethybrSRZTD3_FD_75298 | JGI IMG/M metagenome (GOLD analysis project Ga0075434, IMG submission 75298) | Populus rhizosphere microbial communities from Tennessee, USA - Rhizosphere MetaG P. TD hybrid SRZTD3 | ecosystem: Host-associated > Plants > Roots > Rhizosphere > Soil | place: USA...
AGCGCGTGAAGGAGTACGAGAGCGGGCTGAAGGAGGGCGGCATTGTCATGGGGGTAAAGCCGCGGACTCCGGAAGACCGAGCCTATTTCGATCGCGAGTGGGGCGGCGATCACGCCGACACTGTCTCTCCCCGCCGGGGAGCGTAGGCCATGCGTGGGGCGGTCGTAGCGACTCTGGCGCTGACGCTGGGGTGCTCCGCCGTCGCTGCGGTTGCTCAGCAGCGCGATGTCAAGCCCTCGACAGATACGGCGCGTGAGGCCGATCGGTCGAATGTTGGCACGCGGAGTGTCACCGGTACGGTCAAGAGGACGATGGACAAAGGAATCGTGGTCGTAGGGCGCGAGACGGGGGAGAAGGATCGGGAGTGGGCCTTCGCCTTGGATGCCGGCACGCGCATTGAAGCCGGCGGTCAGGTCCGAGGTGCGAATGATCTGCGGCAGGGTGATCCCGTCACGGTGACCTACACGAATCGCGACGGCAAGATCGTCGCCCAAAGCGTCAGAGTGAATAACCGCTAACGGGTCGCCGTCCGCGGCTCCTCTCTCCCGAATAGGGAGGAGCCGCCGGTCGGCGAACATCTTTCCCGGTGCGCTCTCCGAGCAGGAGGTCACAAAAATGGATCCGATTCAATTCCTCAAGCAAGAACACCAGAAGGCAAAAGCAGCGTTCGAAAACGTCCTGAAGGCGGCTCCCGCGTCCCGGGGCCAACTCTGGACCAAGCTGCAGCCCGAGTTGGAGGGCCACGAGCAAATTGAGGACGCGTGCCTGTACGAGCCGCTCTCGCGCGACGGAAGTAAGACGGATTCAAAGCTGGCGGAGTGGCGGAAGAAACATCAGCTAGAGGTCGACAAGGTCGAGGGTCTGATCAAAGAATTGGCGAAGCTCGACCCAGAAGACGCGCCGTGGCTCACCAAGCTTAAGGCAGTGCACGCGAGCCTCGAAAGTCATATCCGGGAAGAGGAGCAGGACATTTTCCCGCGCATCAGTAGGGCCTGGGACGAAACCAAGCTCGAGCACGCAGGGACGGAAATGCAGGAGATGAAGGCAAAGAAGGTGGCGACTGCGCGCTAAGTGGTTTGTCGGGCCGTGCGGTCAGGACCGACGTGTCGCCAGTGGCGAATGGCCACGCCGCTAACCCAATGGCTACGCCTAGAAGGCTATGTCTGCGGTACGCGCCTCTCCGCGTCCCAGGCGTAGAAGCACTGGACGTGAAACTGGACAGGTTTCTTGTTGGTGAATACGGAGGCAATGCCCTCCATTACGAGCTGCTCCTTCGTGATGCGCGTGTCGCAGACATCGCACTGTTCGCCGTCGCTTGCACCACCCCAGAATCTCGGCATGCTGGCGTTCAGCTCATTGTTCTTCACCGATCCGCGAGTCTGCCGCAATGTGACGCGGCTCGCCTGACGCAATAAGCTCCAGCCAACAGATCTCGACATCGATGCCCGGCGAGTGGTGATACAAGGGCGGTGCGATGGGCGCGGGGAGGCCGGCAGCGCCGAGCATCGTCTCGGACAGATGTTCGATCGTGACGTCGCGCAGCGGATAAGGCTGGTGAAGAACGCGCCCGCGATAGATCGCGCCCCCGCGCCGGACGAAGAGGCTGTAGCGTTCGATCAGAAAGTGATCCAGGGTGCCCGCCACCGCCTGGTCCGTCGCTTCACCGAGGACCCAATCGACCTCGAGCTCGGCGTGGCCTGCGCTCCGGCGACGCACGGCGTACTCTGTGCGGGCTCCTTCCGTCCGCATGGACATGGCGGCGCGAAAGTAGGGCAGTCCATATAGAAGCCTAGCCGTCGCGACGGCGACCAGTGACGAAGCGTCCAATGAGAAAAAGAAGATCCCGGCGCCGCCGTCAGCGGATCTGACGTACGTACGAAGATTGGTCTCCAGGAACTGCATCGCCATCAGCCTGGGTAGGCCCCGTGGGCGCGATTCCGTGATCACGAAAGGAATCAGGGATACGTAGGCCTGGCCGTCATAGAGATCGAGCTCCAGCTGACGCGGCACCAGACGCCGCAGCGCGGCCGCGCGCACGGGCCAGTGGATGAACAACAGATTGCGCCAGGACTGGAAGCCGACGACCTGGACGCCCGAGCTCGAGAACGGAAGGCTCATTGTCCGCTCACCATGTCGTTAGCTAAGACCGGTCTGTGCGGAGCACAGCAAAGGGGTTGCCAGTGAGTGTGGAATCAAGGTCGAAGCAATTTCCATCCGATATGACAACGGCCCTGGCAACCAGCTGCTCCGCGTGCCGAAAAGATCGAGTGAGAATTACATCGGCGCGACGTGCGGGTCGTCACGACGACCGACCAAACACTGGCATTGGCCGGAGGACCGCGCTCGCGAAGCCAGAGAGTACCAGCGTCCGCCTCCGCGCAATTTTCAGTTACTCTGGCGTCAGACAGTAGGCAACCAACCATGCGACCGAGCCCGTCTACACTGCTACTCGCGCTCCTTGCCGTGGCCATGACGGCCTGCGCCCACAACGGGTGGGTGCTTTGGGAGATCAGTTCGCCAACCCCGAAGCATCCTGATCGGACCTACGACAAGGTCAGCGCTGAGGCGACCAACGAAGCGTGCAAGCAACGTGCTGAGATCGCCATTCAGCGCCGAACGCTTCAGGCGAAAAACGGCGGCTGGACCGTGACACGTGGTGACGCCAATAGAGTCAATTTCACCAAAGTTGGCGACCCGGATTCCTTCTTCGTGGACTTTCAGTGCTGGCCTGATTCGGTGGACCCGCGTGGGGCGAAGGGGAGGTAAGCGGCAAAGCCGTCCAGGCGGGGCTGTGTGGCCGGCCCGCTCACGACTGACCGTCCGTCTTGATCCACGCGCGCAAGACCTCGGCCACGCTCCAGGCCTGAGCGATGCAGCCCCGGGGCGAGAAGGGCGCTTCGGCGTCGAAGACCTCGCCTATCGAGCCGATGCAGGCCTCCCGGAGGTGAACCGGGAATCCTTCCAGCATCCGGTGCGCGGCCTCGCGGTCGTGCGGGTAGGCCCGTAGCCAGGCGTCCACGAACGGACCGATGAGCCAGGCCCACACCGTGCCCTGGTGATATGCGGCATCGCGGGCCCGGAGGTCGCCATCGTAACGCGGCTTGTAGTCCGGGTGCCCCGGCGCGAGCGACCGCAGGCCCACCGGTGTCAACAGCCGCGCCCGCACGGTCTCGAGGACCGGCGCCCAGCGGGAGGGATCCAGCACCGGGTGACGAAGCGCGATCGCCAGGACCTGGTTGGGGCGACAGGCGGAATCGTCGCCGATCTCGCCGTCCACGACGTCGTAAAGATAACCGCCGGCGGGATACCAGAAGCGCTCGTTGAACGAGGCACGAGCCAGATCCGCGTGCTCGTGCATCATCCCGCCGGTGGCCTTGTCGCCCATCGCGAAGAGCCAGCCTTCGAGCAACCGCAGCGCGTTGTACCAGAGGGCGTTGATCTCCACGGCTTTCCCGCGCCGCGGGGTCACGACCCAGTCGCCCACCTTGGCGTCCATCCAGGTCAGCTGGTAGCCGGCGGCGCCCTGACGCAGGAGGCCATCCTTGGCGTCCATGCCGATGCCGAAGCGCGTGCCGGCAATGTGGCGCCGAATGATCTCGATCAGAGTCGGCAGCAGACGTTCGAGCGTGGCAACGTCGCCGGCCAGCTCAAGGTACCGATCGAGGGCATGAAAGAACCAGAGCGTCGCATCTGCGGTGTGATACAGGGCCTCTTCGTCTCGCTCGGGGAATAGATTCGGGATGAGGCCGTCACGTACGTGGTGCGCGAACGTCCGGAGGATATAGCCCGCCTCGAGATACCGACCCGTCACCATGGTGAGCCCCTCGAGGCTGATCATGGTGTCGCGCCCCCAGTCGGTGAACCAGTGATAGCCGGCCACCACGCTGCGGACCTCGTCGCCGGTGGCCTTGGCGCGCGCCGAATCCTCCACGCGGCCGATCGGCGTGACGATGAACTGGTCGGCCGCCAGCACCAGCTCCGCCGCGAATCCGCTGCGCGCTCGCGGTGCCGCCGCCGCGATCAGCCGCTGGCGCCGCTCGTGCTCGGCCGCCCACGCGGCGGCCGGCTCGAGCGCTCGCACGGTCTGCCAGCTCTCTACGGATGCCACCAGGGTGGCGGCATGGTCAGCAGTCAGGTCCAAACGGAAGTAGCCGGGGCTCCACAGCTCGCCGAGAGCCTCATAACCGCGCGCCTCCTCGACGCGGTACAGGACGTCCTGGACCGTCCGCTCGTCGATCGTGAAGGCCGCGGCGTCGGCACAGAGATCGAACCGCAGCACCGGCAGCGGCTCTCCCACGCTGAGCTCGTATCGGCCTTCTGTCGCGGTGATGACCGGTCGACGTGGAAGCGGTTCGTTCACGGGCGCGTGATGGGGACGGAACGGCGTCGACGGGCGGAGAGTCAGGCGCAGCGTGCCCTCGCCGCGTAGCGCGTACTGCACGTACACGGTGTTCTGCCGATGGGGCATGAGGACACGCTTTTCGAGCGTGCGGCCGCCGAGATCGTAGAGCCATACCGGCAGCCCGCCCTCGAGCCGAAATTCGATCAGTTTCCGTGCCCCATCGAGATTGCGGGCGCCCCTGCGCTCCTCGGCCGAGAGCACGACGACCGTGCGGTCGGGCAGGCGGACGCGCTCCCATAGGTGGCTGAGAAGCACCATGCGTCCGAGCGGCGTGGGCAGGGCCGCCACGAGCAGTCCGTGATAGCCCCGCGTGACAGGGCCCGCGATTGTCCCGGACGCGTAGCCTCCGAGGCCGTTGGTGATGAGCCACTCCGGTTTGAGAAGCTCGAGCTCGGCGCCGATCGGCAGGCGCCGCGACGTGTCCGTCGCCTGCATACGCGCGCAGAGAGAAGCAAAAGCAGGGCCAGAGGAGCCTCGTCTCATTGATCCGCCTGCCCGAGACGCCCACGTACATTCCGCCGATTCGGAATCGCGGCGCGGGAGAGGTGAAACGAAGTTACATAGTAATTTCGTTCATTCGTTGCTGCTGCATTAGGGAATCGCCCTATTGTTTCGCGCATTCTTCGATGCTGCCATGAGAAGAACAACTCAAGGAGCGTCGCCATGCCGACGATGCAGGGGCGTACCACCGACGCGAAGCGACCCACACGATGCGGCTCATTCCGCACGGACGGTGCGTAGCATGGCCGTCCACGACCTCTGGTACAAGAACGCGATTCTGTACTGCCTGGACGTTGAAAAGTACATGGATGCCAATGGCGATGGCACCGGTGACTTCGAGGGACTCCACCGTCGCCTCGAATACCTCGCGGGTCTCGGCGTGACATGCCTCTGGTTGCAGCCGTTCTATCCGTCGCCGAACCGCGACAACGGATACGATATCAGCGACTTCTACGGGGTCCATTCCAAGCACGGCACGCCGGGTGATTTCGTGGAGTTCATGAACCACGCGAAGGCGCTCGGACTTCGGGTCATCATCGATCTCGTCGTGAACCACACCTCGGATGCGCACCCCTGGTTCCAGTCCGCGTGCGCGGATCCGAAGTCACCATTCCGTGACTGGTATGTCTGGTCCGACGAGCGGCCCAATGACTACGACAAGGGGATGGTCTTCCCCGGCACACAAAAGTCAACGTGGACGTTCAACGACACGGCGGGCCGGTGGTACTTTCACCGCTTTTACGACCACCAGCCCGACCTCAACACCCACCATCCAGCCGTCCGGCACGAGATCACCAAGATCATGGGCTACTGGCTAGAGCTCGGGATCTCGGGCTTCCGGATGGACGCGGTGCCGTTCATCGTTGCCAGGAAGGGCGTGGCCGTCCCGACGCAGCGAGACTACGACTTTCTCCACGAGCTCCGACAGTTTCTGCAGTGGCGTTGTCGCGATGCCATCATGCTCGCCGAGGCAAACGTGCCACCGGACGAGAGCCTGGAGTTCTTCGGTTCGGACGGCGACCGCCTGCAGCTCATGCTGAACTTCCCGGTGAACCAACGCCTCTTCTACGCCTTCGCGACCGGCGACATCGGGCCGCTCACCTGGGCCCTTCAGCAGACGTCGAAGAAGCCCGACATGGCCCAGTGGGTCCATTTCCTCCGGTCCCACGACGAACTCGATCTCGGGCGGCTCTCGCCCGAGCAGCGCGCGGCAGTCTTCAAGGAGTTCGCCCCGGACAAGACGATGCAGCTCTACGATCGCGGCATCCGGCGCCGGCTCGCGCCGATGCTGAAGAACGACCGACGGCGGCTGGAGCTCGCCTTCAGCCTGTTGTTCTCGTTGCCCGGCGTCCCGATGATGCAGTACGGCGATGAGATCGGCATGGGTGATGATCTCACCATGGAGGAGCGCGAATGCGCTCGGACGCCGATGCAGTGGACCAACGAGCCGCGGGGCGGCTTCTCGCGGGCGGAACGGACGGTGCGGCCGGTCGTCAACGACGAGATCTACGGTTACGAGAAGGTGAATGTCGCACAGCAGCGCCGCGATCCGGAGTCCTTGCTGAACTGGACCGAGCGGCGGATCCGGATGCGCAAGGAGTGCACCGAGCTCGGCTGGGGTGACTTCACGGTGTTGCGCGTCGATGCGCCCGAGGTGCTGGCGATGCGCCACGATTTCCGCGGCGTGTCCATGCTCACGCTCCACAACTTCTCGAGCCGGCGTCAATCGTTCGGGGTCGACCCGAAGACCGACAACAGTGGTCTCCTGGTCGACGTGTTCGACGAGAACCACAGCCGGTCCGAGAGCGGCATGCACGAGATCACGCTCAAACCATACGGGCATCGCTGGTATCGCGTGGGTGCCCCGGACAACGCGCTGAACCGGACGAGCTTTTAGCCTTCTGGCAACCCAGCCTTGCGTGCTCCCTCGACAATCCGCTGGAATTCCTTGCGGAAGGCTGGATTGTCCGAAGTTCCTGATCCTTCCTGTGTCAGTGCCTGCACCGTGAACCCTGGCCTGAGCTTCAAGAGCTCCGCAACCGCGGCCGCCGCCTCTGCGTTCTGTCCCCGCCAGGCGTACGCAGAGGCGAGATCGACGTAGGCGAAATAGAACGTCTTACCGGTCGCAAGCGACTTGAGGCACCATTCGATGGCCTGAGTGTCGCGCGCCAAGTGCGTGTTCGCGTGGCAGAGGACGAAATACCAGACGTACAACTCAGGATCGCGCGGACTGAGACGTATCGCCTTCTCGACGGGCGCCAATGCTTCCGCTGCCCGGCCAATCACATTCAAGTTTCGCGCCCGCCCTACGTATGCCGCTGCATGGTTACGATCAAGGGCGATGGCCCTGTCGTACGACGCAAGCGCCGCATCGAACCGGTTGGACAATCCGAGAACTTCGGCCTTCACGTAGTGCGCATGGGCATAGTTGGGCGCGGCGGCGATGGCCTGCGTGGCTGCTTCGTCGGCGCGCGCTAGCACCTTGGCCGGTTCGGGATCCCAACGGTTGCGGTAGACGGAAGTGAGGGCTTGAGCCAGCCCGACTCTGGCCTGACTATTCTCGGGATCGATTCGCAGAGCGTCCTCGAACAGCCCGACGGACCTCTGCACATCCTCCTTATTCGGGCCTCCACTCAAGACAGACCAGCCACGCATGGTCAGGTCCATCGCATCCGGGTCAGTGCGCTCAGCCCGGCGGCCTTCCGCATTGACGAGTTCAACACTGAGCATCCTTGCAAGTCGGTTCGCGATGCCGAAGTTGTCCTGGAGTGCCAGCGTGCTTTGGTCGACGTCCATTTGTTCGACCCACAGATGCGCGCCGGTGCTCGCGTCGATGAGCTGCGCGTTGACGCGAACGGTGCCTCCCACGCGGCGTACGCTCCCCTCGAGCACATACCGGACACCCAGCTCGCGGCCAATCTGCCGGACATCGATGGCTTTGCCCTTGAGTGTGAATGCCGTGTTCCTGGAGATAACGAAGCTTCCAGCAATTCGCGACAGATCACTCGTCAGGTCTTCCGTTATGCCATCGGCGAAGTAGTCCTGGCTCGGATCCCCACTCAGGTTGCTGAAGGGCAGCACGACGATTGAGAGCCGCGGAGCCTCTGTGGTGTCTGCTCCCAGACTTCGAAAAAGGGGCGAGCCCATCCACCACACTCCTCCCGCCCCGGCGAGAACCAGGAACGCCGCCAGGCCCCACAGAATCCAACGCCGGCGGTCTGTCAGGGCGGGGCGTCTGGCGAGCGTGGATACGGCCTTGGCGGATTCGCTCGGGATGTGGAGTTGGTACGTTCGCACGGGCTGCTCGATGTTCTTGACCTGCCGCTCGCCCAGATCCTCGAATGTGAACGGCAGTTTGCCGCGGACCTGATCGTAGACCGTATTGGAAACGAGCACGCCGCCCGGCTGAGCCAGCGCTTCCAGCCGCGCCGCGATGTTGATGCCGTCACCGTAGATCCGGGCCTCGTCGTGGATCACATCTCCTAGATTGATCCCGATGCGAAATCGCATGCGGCGACTTTCGGGCACCCGCTGGTTGCGCTCGGCCATCACGGTTTGGATCTCGACCGCACACTCGGTGGCGCCGATGACGCTGGGAAACTCGGCCATGATGCCATCGCCGGCAGTGTCGATGATCCGCCCACCGTGCCGGCCGATCAGCGGCAGGATCACGCTCTGATGGGCCTTGAGGTCGCGCACGGTGGCGGGCTCGTCCTCGTGCATGAGCCGGCTGTAGCCCGCGATATCGGCGGCAACAATGGCGGCGAGCCGGCGCTGCATCGAGGGCTCTTCGTCCATGATGTGGTCTCTGCGCTCGCACAGGCGAGCAGCCGGTAGTGTTGCACATCGCCCGGCGGATCGCGAGGACACGGGTCCGTCGGCACGCTATAGTGGCCGCCGGTGGAAGGCGCGTCCGTCGTGCGCGGCATCGCGAGTCTTTCACGGCCGATCCTCGTCGGTCAGTGCGCCACCATGGCGTTCGCGGTGGTGGATACCGTGCTCAGCGGCCACGCCTCTTCCATGGATCTCGCGACACTGGGCCTCGGGCTCAGCGTGTATTCGACGATCTTCGTGGGCCTCATGGGCGCGACCAACGCGTTGAATCCCATCGCGGCCCAGCATTTCGGTGGCGGTCGGCTCGCCGCGATCGGCGCGACGTACGTGCAGGGGCTCTGGATGGCGCTGTTCCTGTCCGCGCTCGGCATGGTGCCGCTGCTATTCGCGCACCTGTGGCTGCCGGTTCTCCATGCGCCACCCGAGGTCGAGATGCAGGTGGCGCGCTATCTTCGTATCCTGGCCCTGGCCCTGCCCGGCGCGCTCATGTTCCGCACGATCTACGCGGTCAACACCGCGGTGTCGCGCCCGCACGTCGTGATGGCTCTGCAGCTCACGGGGCTAGTTCTCAAGGTATGCCTCAGCTATCTGCTCATCCTCGGTGTTCTCGGGCTACCACGGTATGGAGCGGTGGGGGCTGCCATTGGCTCCGTCGTCGCATTCTGGACCATGTTCGTGATGGGCTTCGCTTACATGCGACGCAGCGGATTCTCTCGGCGCCTCGCGATCCATTGGACCTGGCCGCGGTGGGCGGCGCAGCGCGAGATCCTGGGGCTCGGCATCCCCATGAGCTTGTCGTACGCGCTCGAAGCGACGTCGTTCACCGCCATCACGCTGCTCGCTGCACGCCTGGGCACGAACGTGATGGGCGGCCATCAGGTGGTGGCCAATCTGGCCGCGCTGTGCTTCATGCTGCCGCTCTCGCTCTCGGTGGCGACCGCCACGCTCACGGCCCAGGCCATCGGCGCGGGTGACTTGCGACGGGCCCGCCAGACGGCGCTCGTTGGTATGCGCATCGGAGGGCTCGTCGGGGCCGTCACCGTGCTCACGGTGTGGGCGCTGCGTGACGGCATCGTGCGGCTGTACTCGCACGATCCCGCCATCGTCGCGACGGCGCTGACGCTGATTCCCTATCTCGTCGCCTTTCACTTCTTCGACGCGCTACAAACGGTGGCGACCTTCGTGCTCCGGGCTTACAAACGCGCGATCGCGCCCACTGTGATCCATGCGGGTGCGCTGTGGGGCGTGGGCGTGATCGGCGGCTACCTCGTCGCCTTCGCCGGAGTCTGGGGTCCTCCGTGGGGCATCACGGGCATGTGGCTGATGCAGTCCCTCGCGCTCGCGCTGGCCGCGCTGCTCCTCATCGGCTTCTACATCGGGCTCCCGCCGAGTCGGAACGCATCCATCACGGACACGGTGCGAGCGTTGGATGCGGCGGGTGATCTTTCGCGACATCGACGGTGACCACCATGGCCGAAGCCGCTCTCGAGAAATTCTCCGCTGACTTTCTCACCGAGCGGCTGCGTGCGAGTGGAGTTCTCCCGCGCGGGCGTGTGATCGCCGTCGACGCCGGTGAGCGTTGCCCCACGCTCATTTCCGTGGCTGCGCCACTCCGGGTGGAATACTCACCCGATGCGCCGGAAGAGGCACCCAGACGCCTGTTCCTGAAAGCCACGCGAGGCGGCCTCGATCCCGGCCTGCAGTCAGTCGGCGAACGTGAGGTGGCGTTCTATCGACACGCTGCGCCGCTGATGCCCGGTGGCCCGATTCCCCGCTGTTACGACGCGGAGTTCGTGGACGGGAACTTCCATCTCCTGCTGGACGATCTCTCGCAGACCCACACCATGATCACCACCTGGCCGCTCCCGCCGAGCGACGAGGCTTGCGAGCGCATCATTGATACATGGGCGAGCTTTCACGCGTTCTGGTGGCGTCATCCGAGCCTCGGTCGTGGCGTCGGCACATTTCTCGACGAGGCCGCGCTGGCAAAGATCACGGCCGACTATCGCGAGCGCTACGCGCGCTTTGCACGCACGCTCGGTGACCGGCTATGGCCGGCAGCCCGAGCGATCTACGCGCGTGTGAACGATGCGCGCGAGCGCCTGATCACGCCCGCGCGCCTCTATGCGACTTACACGATCGGCCACGGTGATGCGCACGTGTGGAACTTACTCTATCCGCGCGAAGGTGTGAGCGCCGCTCGCATTCTTCTGATCGACTGGGACGGCTGGCGGATCGGGCGCGCCGCCGCCGATCTGGCGTACATGATGGCGGTCCACTGGTATCCCGA
>Ga0075434_100006108_pt1 | contig 11024 bp, 8 predicted proteins | sample RhiMethybrSRZTD3_FD_75298 | JGI IMG/M metagenome (GOLD analysis project Ga0075434, IMG submission 75298) | Populus rhizosphere microbial communities from Tennessee, USA - Rhizosphere MetaG P. TD hybrid SRZTD3 | ecosystem: Host-associated > Plants > Roots > Rhizosphere > Soil | place: USA...
CTCTTTCTTGATGTACTCGATCGCGCGCTTGATCGCCGGGCCGACCTTGTCGCCATCGGTGATCGGCCCTTCGCCGTAGCAGCCCATGCCCTTGGCGATGGTGGCGAAATCGGGCTCCGGCTTCGCGATCTCCATGCCGATGTAGGCGAGCTTCTCGTCGGTGCCGCGCTGCTCCGCCATGCGGATCTGGTGCTCCCAGTCGTTGTAGTAGGCGCGGTTGTTGTACATCACGATCAGCATCGGGATCTGATCGTGCGCGCCGATCCAGAGCGTCCCCGGATCGAACATCAAGTCGCCGTCGGGCTGGATGTCGACGACCAGGCGTCCCGTGCCGCGGTGCGCGAGCGCGACGCCGGTCGACATGCCGATCTGCGTGGACGTGCCGAGCGATTTTCCCGGATGGCGGTAGGCCTTGTCGAAATCCCACAGGCCGAGCGCCCAATCCTCCAGCGTGTTCGCGGTCAAGACCCAGTCCTCGCCCTTGATCGCCTCGCCGATCTCATGCGCGAGCCGAGGCAGCGACATCGGCTCTCCCTTCCAATGCTTCTTGACCTCCTCCCGCCAGCCGGCGCGGAGCGCCTCGTGCGTCTTTTTGTGCTCCGCGAAGCGGGCGCGAATCTCTTCTTGCTTCTTGCCGTTTTTCCCGAGCGCCTCTTCGCACATGAGCGTGAGCTGCGGAATCGCGACCAGCGTGTCGGCCGCGATGTGGAGATCGATCTCCTGGAGCTGCATGAAATCCTGCGACCATTTGCTGATGTTGAGATCGGCGAGGCCGATGTCGATGATCTTGCAGTTCTTCTGCGTGATATAAACGGTCTTTCGCGTCGTGCGGTCGAGCTTGACAAGCGGGCCGTAAAGGTCGCGCACGTCGAGCGAGAGGATCACGTCCGCTTTTTGGATCATCTCGGAATCGGTGAGATTGAGCGGATGGTTGGTCGGGAAATTCAGCCGGTGGCCGAAGTCCATGACGGGGATCGCGAGCAGCTCGGCGAGCTTGACGAGATTGTAGAATGATTCCTGATTTCTGCCCGAGTAATCCGTGAGGATCACCGGATTTTTCGCCTGGACGAGCATCTCCGCCGCTTTGGCGAGCGCCTTCAAATCGCCCTGAATGGGCGACGGCGGCATGAGGCGCGCCACGTTCGGGATCGGCACGTCCGCGGCGAGCTTGTCTTCCTGAATGCCCGCGTCCCAGCAGAGATAGACCGGGCCTTTCGGCTCGGTCATCATGACGCGGTAGGCGCGCGCGAACGCCTCGGGAACGCTCGCGGCGTTGTAGGGCTGATCGTCGAACTTGACGTAGTCGCGGATCGCGTTGCCTTGAATATTGGCCGTGTGCGTCCAGTCGATGTAGGGGCGCCGGCGCGTGTAGTCCATCGGTCCGGTCGCGCCCATGATGAAGACCGGCACGCGGTCGATGTAGGCGTAAAAAATCGCCATGCAGGAGTGCAGCAGGCCGACGACGTCGTGGACGATCGCGACCATCGGCTTGCCGGTCGCCTTGGCGTAGCCGTGGGCGATCTGCACGGCGGTCTCCTCGTGTGTGCAGGTGATGATCGGCGCTTCGTTTTTGCCGTAGTTGACGAGCGAGTCGTGCAGACCGCGATAGGTCGCGCCCGGATTCAAGCTGACGTAGGGGATTTTATAGGCCCGCATCATGTCGACGATGACGTCGGAGCCGTACTTTTCGTAAGCCATGTGCTCTCCTAACCGAGTGAAAAAATTCCCGAAAATGATCATATAGCCCGCTTCATTATAGTTCGCAAGGCCGGGTGCGCCTTTTTGCGCAATCGGGCGCCGAAAAAGCCGCTTGCGTTGACAAAAAAGACGCCGTAGGTTAAAAATGGAATCCAAATGAGAACTAAATAATAAGGAGGGCTCTCGCATGGAGAGAAGAGAGGAAGAGTTTATCGTCTCTCTGCTGGATAAGGACCCCGAGCTTCGTAAATACTACGAAGAACATCAGGACCTTGAGAAGCAACTCGAAAGCTTCCAGCACAAACCTCACTTGAGTTCTTACGAAGAAGTGGAAAAGAAGCGGCTCCAAAAGCTGAAACTCGCAGGCAAGGACAAAATCATGGAGATCATCGGACGCTACCGCCACGGCGGCGGCCTCCAGCGCGACTCGTAAGGGGTGCTCATGAAGAAAAGCGGCGCGGAAATATTCGTCGAATCACTGAAGCAGGAGGGCGTCGACGTGCTTTTCGGGATCCCCGGCGGGGTCGTCCTGAAGCTCTTCGACGTACTGCACCAGCAGAAAGATGTCGAAGTGATTCTGACGCGCCACGAGCAGGGCGCCGCGCACATGGCCGAGGGCTACGCCAAGGCGACCGGACGGGCCGGGGTGTGCCTCGTCACTTCCGGTCCCGGCATGACCAATATCGTCACCGGCCTGGCCGATGCCTTCATGGACTCCGTGCCGCTGGTCGCCTTCACGGGCCAGGTCTCGACCAACCTGATCGGCAACGATGCGTTTCAGGAGGCCGATAACGTCGGCATCAGCCGCCCGTGCACGAAGCACAACGTGCTGGTGAAGGACGTGAACGACCTGGCGCGCACGATCAAAGAGGCGTTCTACATCGCCAACACCGGCCGTCCCGGGCCGGTGCTCGTCGACATCCCGAAGGACATCACGACCGACAAGGCGGAGTTCAAATATCCCGACAAGGTGAGCCTCCGCGGCTACAACCCGACCTACGAAGGCAACAAGTATCAGATCAAGCAGGCCGCCGAAGAGATCATGAAGGCGAAAAAGCCGGTGATCTACGTCGGCGGCGGCGCCCTTTTCTCCGACGCCGCGGACGAGATCCGCGAGATGGCCGAGCTCACGCAGATCCCGGTCACCATGACGCTGATGGGTCTCGGCAGCTTCCCCGGCACGCATCCGCTCTCGATGGGCATGCTCGGCATGCACGGCTCCTACTGGAGCAACATGGCGATGCACCAGGCCGACCTTCTGATCGCGGTCGGCGCGCGCTTCGACGACCGGGTGACCGGCAAGCTCTCTGAATTCAGCCCGGTCGCGCGCGTGGTGCACATCGACATCGACCCGACGTCGATCAAGAAGAACGTCCACGCCCACATCCCGATCGTCGGCGACGTGCGCACGGTGCTGAAGCAGCTCAACATCCTGCTTCGCTCGCTCGACGGCAACGTGAACGAGCGCAAGCAGCAGCTGAAGCCCTGGCTCCACCAGATCGAGGAATGGAAGCGCTCGCACCCGTTCAAGTACGAGCAGGACGACAAGGCGATCAAGCCGCAGTACGTGATCGAGAAGCTCTTCGAGATGACCCACAACGAGGGCATCGTCGCGACCGACGTCGGCCAGCATCAGATGTGGGCGGCGCAGTATTTCAAGGGCAAGAAGCCGCGCACGTTCATCACCTCGGGCGGCCTCGGCACGATGGGCTTCGGCTTTCCCGCCGCGCTCGGCGCGCAGCGCGCCTATCCCGACAAGCTCGTCATGTGCATTACGAGCGAGGGCAGCTTTCAGATGAACCTCCAGGAGCTGGCGACGGCCGTGATTTACAAGCTGCCCGTGAAGATCGTCATGCTCAACAACGGCTTTCACGGCATGGTGCGCCAGTGGCAGGACCTCTTCTACGAAGGGCGCTACGCCTCCAGCGTGCTCGGCAAGATTCCGGACTTTCTGAAGCTCGGCGAGGCTTACGGCATCCCCGGGTGGCGCGCCGAGAAGCCCGCCGACGTGGAATCGGTCATCCGCGAGGGGATCAAAACCAAGGGCCCGGCGATCATGGATTTCCAGGTCTATCCTTTCGAGAACTGCTATCCGATGATCCCCGCCGGCGGCGCGCAGCACGAGATGGTCCTGGAAGATCCGCCGGACTTGCGCACCAAGGGCGGCGCGAAGAAGATGGAAGCCGACGACGAGGGCGTACTTCCCGCCTAAGATCGTCGGTGCGCGCGGTGATCCAGCCGGCCGCGCGCAATCCGTGAACCCTAAACATCCATGGAACACATCATATCGATTCTGGTCGAGAATAAGTTCGGCGTGCTCGCGCGCGTCGCCGGGCTCTTCAGCGCGCGCGGCTACAACATCGAGAGCCTGTCCGTCGCGCCGACGCTCGACCCCGAGACCTCGATGATCACGATCGTCACGATCGGCGACGACAAGATCGTCGAGCAGATCATCAAGCAGCTCAACAAAGTGGTCGAGGTGCTCAAAGTCACCGATTTGACCGAGACGAGCCACCTCGACCGCGAGACCGCGCTCATCAAGATCAACACCAACACCAAGCCGGAGCATCGCGACGAGGCGATCCGGATCTGCGAGATCTTCCGCGCGAAGATCGTCGACTCTTCGCCCACGACCTACACCATCGAGATCACCGGCGACGTCGATAAGGTCGAGGCGCTGATCAACCTTTTGAAGCCGCTCGGCATCAAGGAGCTGATCCGCACCGGCCGCATCGCGATCTCGCGCGAAGTCGCCAAAGTCGCCACGCGCCCGCAAGCGGTAAAACTCTAACCGGCTCTTTCGGCAGTCGATGCGATCGGGCGATTCAATAAGCCCGAAGCGGATTTGACTTCGTCGTGACGGCGAAGATATCCTACTAAACCTGGAGGAAAACGATGCAAGTCTATTATGACCGCGATGCGGACCTGAACCATCTGCGTGGAAAAAAAGTGGCGGTGCTGGGCTACGGCAGCCAGGGGCACGCCCATGCGCTCAACCTCAAGGACTCCGGCATCGAGGTCGCCGTCGGCCTGAAAAAAGGCAGCGCCTCGTGGCCCAAGGCGGAAAAAGCCGGCCTCAAGGTGATGGATACCGCCGAGGCGGCGAAGTGGGGCGACATCGTGATGATTTTGCTGCCGGACGAGCTGCAGGGCGAGGCCTACGAGAAAGAAATCAAGCCGGGCCTCAAGGACGGCAACTATCTCGCCTTCGGCCACGGCTTCAATATCCATTTCAAGAAGGTGGTGCCGCCGAAAGGCGTCAACGTCTTCATGGTCGCGCCGAAAGGCCCGGGCCATCTCGTCCGCAGCGAGTTCGAAAAAGGGCGCGGCGTGCCGTGTCTGCTCGCCGTGCACCAGGACCCGTCCGGCGACACGACGAAGGTCGGCCTCGCCTATGCGAGCGCCCTCGGCGGCGCGCGCGCGGCGGTCATCGAGACGACGTTCAAGGACGAGACCGAGACCGACCTCTTCGGCGAGCAGTCGGTGCTCTGCGGCGGCCTCTGCGAGCTGATCGAGGCCGGCTACGAGACGCTCGTCGCGGCGGGCTATCCCCCCGAGATGGCCTATTTCGAATGCTGCCACGAGGTGAAGCTGATCGTCGATCTCATCTACGAGGGCGGCCTCGCCAACATGCGCTACTCGATCAGCAACACCGCCGAGTACGGCGATCTGACGCGCGGCAAGAAGGTCATCGGCCCCGAGGTGCGCGAGGCGATGAAAAAGATCCTGGCGGACATCCAATCGGGAAAATTCGCCGACGAATGGATCTCCGAATGCCGCGCCGGCGGGCCGCATTTCAAAGAGCTCCGCAAAGAGGCGGCGAACCATCCGATCGAGCAGGTCGGCGCGAAGCTCCGCGCGATGATGCCGTGGCTGGCGCAGAACCGGCTGGTGGACAAATCGCGAAACTAGTTTGAATTTTGAGCGTTGAGTTTTGAATTGAATTCAAAATTCAAAATTAAAAACTCAAAATTCGCAATCGATGCGCATCGCGAGAGAGGGCTATCGCATCATCGCCGTTCCGGCGCTGGTGACGCTCGCCGCCGCCGCTCTGGGGTGGATGTGGGCGGCGGTCGCCTTTGCGCTTATCACACTCGCGGTCGCCGCCTTCTTTCGCGATCCCGACCGCACGCCTCCGAAGGGCGATGGATTGATCCTGGCGCCGGCCGACGGCCGCATCGTCGAAATCCTCGACGTCGACGAGCCCGGCGGCGGACGGCGCACCCGGCTCAGCATCTTCATGTCGCCGCTCGACGTGCATGTGAACCGCTCCCCGGTCGCGGGCCGGGTCCAGGAGATCGAGTATCAAAAGGGCCGCTTCATGCCGGCGTATAAAGAGGACTGCTCGGAGAGCAACGAGCGCAACGCCCTCACGCTGGTCGACAATCAGAGCCGCGCGGTCAAGGTGGTCCAGATCGCCGGCGTTCTGGCCCGGCGGATCGTCTGCCGGGTCAGGCCCGGAGACCGGTTGGAAGCAGGCGCGAGATTCGGTATAATAATGTTTGGTTCCAGAGTCGACGTCCATTTTCCTCCCGGCGCCAAAATTACCGCCGCCAGGGGGCAGCACGTGACCGGCGGGGAGACGATTCTCGGGCAAATCCCATGAGCGAATTCGACGATCAAGAGAATTTCGGCCTTCAGGGCGAGCGGCTCGCGCGGGCGAAGGTCAGGCTCCTGCCGCGCCGGTCGAGGCCGCGCGTTCCGCTCAAGCAGCGCGTGCATCAGCGCAAGGCGCAGCTCAAGCGGGGCGTCTATCTCCTCCCGAGCCTCTTCACCGCGGGCAACCTCATCTGCGGCTTTTTCTCGCTGATATCGACCTTCAACGGCGAATACTTTCAGGCCGCGCTTTTGATCATCTTCGCCAATATCCTCGACGGCCTCGACGGGCTGGTGGCGCGGATCACCAAAACCACGAGCCAGTTCGGCGTCGAGCTCGATTCCCTCGCGGACCTCGTATCCTTCGGTCTGGCGCCCGCGGTGCTCGTTTATTACTGGGCGCTCGTGCCCTGGGGCACCTGGGGCTGGCTCGCCGCGTGCCTCTATGTGGTTTGCGGCGCGCTCAGGCTCGCGCGCTTCAACGTCCAGATCAAGAACGTCGAGAAGAGCCACTTCGTGGGGCTGCCGATTCCCGCCGCGGCGGAAATGATCGTCGCGACCATCATCCTCTATTATTTTCTCGGCGGCGAAGGCGCGGCGCACAAGCAAATCATTCTCCTGCTCGTCATCTATGCGCTCGGCGCGCTCATGGTGAGCAACATCCGCTACTTCAGTTTCAAGCAGGTGGCGCTCAAGAAGAAACATCCGTTCTCACTGCTGGTCTCGGCGATTCTTTTCATCATCGTCTGCATCGCGGCGCCCGAGATCATGTTTTTTTCCTGTTTTCTCTTGTATACTCTGTCCGGCCCTCTCTTGTGGCTCCTAACGTATTATAAACGGCGACGGGAGAAGAGAGGGGAACTGGCGGCGGCGCTGCCATAGTTCCCGCTCTCTTCGAAGCGACTCGAGCTCCCGTCGGCAACCAGCCCCGGGAGCTTTTTTATTTTATTTAAGGAGTGAGCCATGTCGGACAACGGAATAGTTCAGATTTTCGACACCACGCTGAGGGACGGCGAGCAGTCGCCGGGCGCGAGCATGAACGCGGGCGAGAAGCTCGTCATCGCGCGCCAGCTGGAGAAGCTCGGCGTGGACGTCATCGAAGCGGGCTTCGCCGCCTCATCGGACGGCGATTTCGAATCGGTGGAGCGCATCGCGCACGAGGTCGAGCGACCGATCGTCTTGAGCCTCGCGCGCTCCCAGGAAGGCGACATCAAGCGCGCGCTGAAGGCGGTGGAGAAGGCGAAGCGCCCCGGCATCCACATCTTCATCGCGACCTCGGATATCCACTTAAAGCACAAGCTCCGCATGTCGCGCGACGAGGTGCTCGACGCCGCGGTCGCGGCGGTGAGCTACGCGAAGAAGCACATCGACTACATCGAGTTCTCCGCCGAGGACGCCTCGCGCAGCGAGCGTGAATTTCTCGCGCAGGTCTTCGGTGAAGTGATCCGCGCCGGCGCCAAGACGCTGAACGTGCCGGACACGACCGGCTACGCGATCCCGTCGGAGTTCGGCTTGCTCGTGCGCTACCTCGTCGAAAATACCGAAGGCGGCGGCCAGGTGACCTGGAGCGCCCATTGCCACAACGATCTCGGTCTCGCCACGGCGAACTCGCTGGCCGCCGTCGCCAACGGCGCGCGGCAGATCGAATGCACGGTGAACGGCATCGGCGAGCGCGCCGGCAACACCTCGCTCGAAGAAGTCGTGATGGCGCTCAAGACCCGGAAAAACTTCCTCAATCTCGATACGCGCATCGTGACCGAGCAGATCTATCCGACGTCGCGGCTGCTGTCGCAGATCACCGGCATTCCGATCCCGATCAACAAGCCGATCGTCGGCGACAACGCCTTCGCGCACGAAGCGGGCATCCATCAGGACGGCGTGCTGAAGCAGAAGCAGACCTACGAGATCATGACGCCGGAGTCGATCGGCATTCCCGGCAACCGCCTCGTGCTGGGCAAGCACTCGGGCCGGCACGCGTTCGACGACCGTCTGAAAGCGCTCGGCTTCAATCTCAGCAAGGAAGACATGAACCGGGCGTTCCTGCGTTTCAAGGAGCTCGCGGACAAGAAAAAGGACGTGTACGACGAGGACATCGAGGCGATCATCGCCGAGGACATCCACCGGCTGCCGGGGCGGCCGGATCGCTTCGAGCTGCTCTATCTCAACATCAACTCGAGCTCGAACGCGATCCCGTCGGCGACGGTGAAGATGCGCGTCGACGGAGAGGAGCTGACCGACCTCGAAACCGGCGACGGCGTCGTCGACGCGTGCTACAAGGCGATCGCGAAGATCGCCGGCTCGCGCGCGCGGCTGTTGCGCTACACCGTCAAGGCGATCACCGGCGGCGCCGACGCGCAGGGCGAGGTCTCGTGCATGCTCGAAGAGGGCGGCGCGACCGTCTCGGGGCAGGGCTCGCACACCGACATCATCATGGCGAGCGCGCTCGCGTACATCAACGCGCTCAACAAGCTGGATTATCGCAAGCACTACCGCCAGATGGTCGAAAGACAGGGGCCGTAAACGTTCGGAGAGATCCTTCACTTCGCTCAGGATGACAGGGAAGCCGTTGTCGTTCCGAGCGGAGCGAAGAATCATTTTGCTATCGGGAGGCGGAGTTGAATTATAAAATCGCGGTGTTTCCCGGCGATGGGATCGGGCCGGAGGTGGTGCGCGAAGGGACGGAGCTTTTGAGCCGGGTCGCGAAGCTTTACGACTTCAACGTCGAATACGAGCAGGGGCTCGTCGGCGGCGCCTCGATCGACGCGCACGGGAAACCGCTCACCGATCCGGTGTTGCAGCTCGCCAAGCAGAGCGACGCCGTCCTTCTGGGCGCCATGGGCGGCCCCAAGTGGGACGCCATGGACTATTCGATTCGCCCGGAGCGCGCGCTGCTGGCGCTGCGCCAGGAGCTTGGCCTTTTCGCCAATCTCCGTCCGGTGAAGCTCTTCTCGGCGCTCGCCTCCGCCTCGACGCTGAAGCGCGAGGTCGTCGAGGGCACCGACCTGCTCGTCGTGCGCGAGCTGACCGGCGGCATTTATTTCGGTCAGCCCAAGGGCGTGACGAAATTGCCGGACGGCACCGAGCGGGGCGTCAACACGGAGGTTTATACGACGCCGGAGATCGACCGCATCGCGCGCGTCGGCTTCGAGGCCGCGCGCAAGCGCCGCAAGAAGGTGACTTCGGTCGACAAGGCGAACGTGCTCGAAGCGACGGAGCTCTGGCGCAAGGTCGTGACGCGCGTGCACAAAGAGAACGGCTACGGCGACGTCAGCCTCGACCACATGCTCGTCGACAACTGCGCGATGCAGCTGATCCGCGACCCCAAGCAGTTCGATGTCATCGTCACGACCAACATGTTCGGCGACATCTTGAGCGACGAGGCGGCGATGCTCACCGGCTCGATCGGCATGCTGCCTTCGGCGAGCATCGGCGGCAAGGTGGGCATGTACGAGCCGGTCCACGGCACCGCGCCGGACATCGTCGGCAAGGACCTGGCGAATCCGCTGGCGACGATCCTCACCGTCGCGCTCATGCTGCGCCATTCGCTGAACCAGGGGAAGGCGGCCGACCGCATCGAAAAGGCGGTCGAGGACGTGCTCGACGAGGGCTACCGCACGGCCGACATCAAAGATCCCGGCTGCAAGCTCATCGGCTGCAAGGAGATGGGGAAACGAGTGCGGGAGAAGATAGGGTGAAAGAGAATCCGAGAATTTTGCAATGAAAAAGGAAAAATATAACGTCGCCGTCGTCGGCGCCACCGGCGCCGTCGGCGAGCAGATGCGCGAGATCCTCGATGAGCGGCTCTTTCCGGTCGACGAGCTGCGGCTGCTCGCCTCGGAGCGCTCCGCGGGCCAATATTTAGAGTTTCAACACAAGCAGCGCCGGGTCGACCTTCTGGACGAGCATTCTTTCGAGGGCATCGACATCGCGCTTTTTTCCGCCGGCGGCTCGGTGAGCGACAAGTTCGCGCCGATCGCCGTGCAGGCGGGCAGCGTCGTCGTCGACAACACCGCGCGCTTCCGCATGGAGCCCGACGTGCCGCTGGTCGTGCCGGAAGTGAACCCCAAGGCGATGCCGGAATACAAAAAGCGCGGCATCATCGCCAACCCGAACTGCTCGACGATCCAGATGGTCGTGGCGCTGAAGCCGATTCACGACGCCGCCCGGATCAAGCGCGTCGTCGTCTCGACCTATCAGTCCACTTCGGGCGCGGGGCGCAAGGCGATGGAGGAGCTGAGCCGGCAGACCATGGCGCTATTCAGCGGCAACGAAATCGTCAAAGAGAAATTTCCGCATCAGATCGCGTTCAACTGCATCCCGCACATCGACGTCTTCCTTCCCGGCGGCTACACCAAGGAAGAGAAGAAGATGATCGATGAGACCAAGAAGATCCTGGGCGACGACTCGATCCGCGTCACCGCGACCTGCGTGCGCGTGCCGGTCTTCTGCGGCCATTCGGAGTCGGTGAATATCGAGACGGAAAAGAAGCTTTCCGCCGGCGACGTGAAGGCGATTCTTCGCGAGGCGCCGGGCATTTTGCTCGTCGACGCGCCGGAAGAGAATGTTTATCCGATGCCGATCGACGCGACCGGCACCGACGCGACCCTGGTCGGGCGCGTCCGCGAGGACGACACCGTCCCCAACGGCATCAATCTCTGGATCGTCGCCGACAATCTGCGCAAGGGCGCGGCGCTGAACGCCGTCCAGATCGCGGAGATTTTGATCCGGGA
>Ga0075434_100006109_pt1 | contig 11023 bp, 4 predicted proteins | sample RhiMethybrSRZTD3_FD_75298 | JGI IMG/M metagenome (GOLD analysis project Ga0075434, IMG submission 75298) | Populus rhizosphere microbial communities from Tennessee, USA - Rhizosphere MetaG P. TD hybrid SRZTD3 | ecosystem: Host-associated > Plants > Roots > Rhizosphere > Soil | place: USA...
GCCCGGTTCCGAGGGGCATCGCTACCGTAATCAGCGCGACTGTCAATAGTTGGGCGCCGTGCTTGAGCGCGATCACGATGAAGAGGGCGCGCGTGAGCGTTGCCAGAACGCCACTGAAATTCAAAAAATAGAATCGCTGCAGACCTTCGAGAATCCCGCCAAACACCCCCAGCGGGAACCCCAGCGCGACCGATGTGCCGACCATCAGGAACAGGAGCCGCGCCGTAGCCACAAATTTCGGGGGCACATGAAACCAAGCATCCACGTATCGCGTGCCGATAAAGGTGAGCAGCAGGCAAATGATACCGATTGCGCCGTAGGTGAAAAGGGCGGTGTTTACCAACCGGTTTAGCTGGTTGTGGTCGTCGCGCGCCGAGTACTTGGCCACGTAGCGTACGATTGAGGAGCGAATGCCCAGATCGAAGAGACCATAATATCCGGTCACCGAAAATATGAGCACCCAGAGGCCGAAGGCTTCGTCGCCCAGTCGATGGAGGATGTAGGGAGATAGAAATACTCCGACCGCTACGTTCATGCCCAAGGCGATCCAACTGGAGCCGACGTTCTTCAAAATTTCGAGTTTCTCGATTTTCTTCATGAAAACGTCCGCTCCCGCCGCATTGGGGGTGTCCCACCGGAGCGAGGGATGTCACCTGCGGTCTCAATTGCGAGGGCGGCTACGTATCCGGCGGGGACCGGGACCGCCTGGATCGACCAACGGCTAGCTTCAAGAGTGTCAGGCCGGGTGGAAATGAGCGCCGCCGAGTCCGCGGCAATCGAGACATCGAATTGGTCGAGAGGGTGCGAGAGGCCGTCCCCAATGGCCTTAATGTACGCTTCCTTGCGGGTCCAGCAGCGGAAGAAGGCATAATAACTCTCTTCAGTTGGCAAGCCGCACAACGCTTGGCGCTCCGCCTCGGAGAAGAACCGCTCCGCAGTCTCTTTTATGGCAAAATCGCTCCGCACCTTCTCAACATCAATTCCGATGCGCTGATGCGGCGCAAAAGCGCAGACAGCTAACCCTTCGGTATGGGAGAGATTGAATTGCAACTCCGGTTCTGCGCCGCCTCGGGCGAAACCCGGCTTGCCATTCGCGCCATAGGTAAACGAGATCTGATCGGTCTCGAGTTCGAGGTAGCGAGCGATCAGCAAGCGTAACATGACATGGCTGAGAATGAACTGGCTTCGATGGCTTCGAAAGCGGAAGCGTGCAGCCCGCAATTTTTCCCCAGGGGAAAGAATGCTTGTCAGACGCTCAATATCGATTGTGCATTGGTCGGCGGCAGCGTGCCAGACGTGCACTTCCCCTTCGCCAGGAAGGGCAAGGAGAGATTTGAGCGAAAAATCGAATCGTTCCACCTTCAGCTGCAAATTCCCGCCACTCACTACGACATCCTTTGGCCGGCTAGCGCAGCAGTTCCGGCGGCAGCATCCAGGGATTTAAGCTCGGCTTTAGAGTCTCGCAAGCGCTCCAGGTGTTGGGCGAGCAGCTTGCCCACAAGCCCAACATAGGGCTCGCGCAGCATTTCCCGGTGATGGAAGTCGATGGAATGAATCTCCACGCCCCCGGCCGAGCGCCGGCCCCAGCCCAGCTCCGGGTCATCAATGTAATGGGAGGGCTGTTGGGGGCGTTTGAACAGTACTACCGGCGCCTGAAAACGAGGGGGCTGGAAGTCCTTGCCCGGCCAATAGGCGCGGTGCCAGAGCGCGCTCAGCTCGGGTTTTTCGAACGTGGCAAGGGTACGCAGGTTCGTGCCCAGCGCCTTCTTGAGCTTCGATACCCTGCGCGAGAAAGGCATGCGGCGGAGCTCGCTCAGCCGCTGCTGGTAATAACTGATTTGCCAACGCCAGCGGATCTGGCTGTTTTCCAGTACCCAGGTGTCGAGAATGGCAAAAAAGCCCACCTGCTGACCTTCGGCTTCCAGATCCAAGACCATCTGTTGCGCAATCTGCACGCCTTCGCACATGGCGATGAAACAGTAAGGGCCGTCTGCTTCGACCTTGCGTATGGCGGCAATGTACTTGCGCGACAAGTCAGCCAACTCTTCTTGGGTGAAAGGACGTTGCCCGGGATCGGGTGCGCTAGCCTGTAATTTATAAACCGGCTGCTCGGCAGGGAGATGACGCGCCAGCAACGCGTACCCTAAAGTCTCCACTCCGGGCGAGGCCACAGCAAAAATCGGCAAGCTCCTCGGGTCTCCCTGCTGGATGGCCAGGACCACGGGCTCGGTGTGCGCAGGGCTGCCGCCGCGAATGATTTCCGCCAGCGACTCTACACTGGCGCCACGGAACAGCGCTGAAAGCGCAAGCTCCGTCCCCGTGATGCGGGTCACCTCCGATACCAGCCGCGCGGCTAAAAGCGAGTGTCCGCCCAAGTCGAAGAAGTTGTCAGTGATTCCAATCTCTTCACGGATGCCTAAAGTCTTCTTAAAAATTTCCAGTAAGCTTGTTTCCAGCTCATCGCGTGGAGCTACCCGCTGGTCTCGATCCGCAGGCCCAGGCTGAGGAGCAGGCAGGGAGTGGCGGTCGATCTTGCCGTTGGCGGTCATCGGAAGCTGGTCTAAGATCACAAACATCGAAGGCACCATGTAGCTGGGAAGTTTTGCCTTCAAACGCCTGCGCAGTTCCTCGATGTCGGGATTCTCTCCGCTCACTCGAGCCACGTATGCCACCAGGCACTTATCTCCGCCTTGCCCTTCCCGTACTTCGGCTACCGCCTTTTGTACTCCGGAACACTCCGCCAGCAGGCTCTCGATTTCGCCCAACTCAATGCGGAAGCCGCGCAGCTTCACTTGCTGGTCGTTACGGCCGAGATATTGGATATTGCCGTCATCGAGAAAACGCGCCAGATCTCCTGTCCGGTACATGCGGTCTCGAGCTTCGGAACTAAAAGGATTGGGGACGAACCGCTCTGCGGTGAGGTCGGGCCTGCCAAAATACCCGCGTGCCAGCCCGTCGCCCGCAAGGTACAACTCGCCCGCAACTCCGATGGGTACCGGCCGATGGTTGGGATCGAGGATATAGACCTGAGTGTTCGCAATCGGTCGCCCGATGGTCACCGCCTCGCCCTTTTCAACCAGCGTGTACGTAGAGTACGTCGTGTCCTCCGTGGGACCGTACAGGTTGTAGATTTTGCGCACGCTGGTTTTCTCGTAAATCTGCTCGACCAGGCTCCTCGGCAATGGTTCCCCAGCCAGATTCACTACCTCGACCGAGGCCGGCACACCCCCACTCGCCACCAACTCAGCCATCGCCGAAGGAACGGTGTTGATCAGGGTTACCTCGTTGGCCGCCGCCGCGCCAGGCAGGTACATGGCGTTCTCGACCAGGATCAGTTTCCCCCCGAGGCTTAGAGGCACGAACATTTCAAATACCGATAGATCGAAGCACATGGAAGTCGAGAATAATGTGCCCGCCACATCTTTCCGGCTAAACACTGTCTGCGCCCACTGAATGAACGCGGATGCACTGCGATGCTCGAGAGCTACGCCCTTGGGTCTGCCGGTTGAGCCGGAGGTGAAAAGAACATAGGCCAGGTTTTCTGGCTTCACCCGGCTTACAACTGGGTCGGCCGATTCGAGCTCAATCTTCCACCAATCACGATCGAGCGAAACGACCTGTGCACTGCTCTGGGGTAACAATTCCAGCAAGGATTGCTGGGTTAACAGGATCGAGACCTGGGCGTCTTCAAGAATCGCGGTCAACCGCTCCCGCGGGTAAGCGGGATCAAGGGGAACGTATGCACCGCCCGCCTTCATGACTCCCAACACCGCTACCACCATGTCGATAGAGCGTTCCAGGCAGATTCCTACCAGAACCTCCGGCCCAACTCCGAGTTTCTGCAGGTAGCGAGCAAGCTGGTTGGCGCGGTCGTTAAGTTGAGCATACGAAAGCTTCTGATCGCCGAATACGATGGCCACAGCATCCGGATTGCGCTTCACTTGTGCTGCTCGCGCTACCTCTTGCTCAAACAAGTGATGCACGCATAAATCGCGCCGATAGTCTCTTTCCGTGGCGTTAAACTCAAACAGCAACTGATCCCGTTCAGCCTGGCTCAGCAGAGATAACTCTCCAATCGGGCGGTCGGGGTGGGCAACGATGTTCTCCAGCAAGGTTTGGAAATGCGTCAACATGCGCTCTATGGTCGAGGAATGGAAGAGATCGACGTTGTACGTCAACCCGAGGCGTAATCCTTCCTGTTTAACCAGCGCATTGAGAATCAGGTCGAACTTGGCCGTCATGCCTTCTGCGCCTCGGAAGGGAGCGAGCGTCATTCCCGAGATTGTCTTCTTTTCTTTCTGAGGCGCATTCTCAAAGATGAACATGACCTGGATGACCGGATTGCGGCTCAAGTCCCGCTCCGGCTTCAGTTCCTCCACTAACTTTTCAAAAGGCAGATCTTGGTGAGCGTAGGCTTGTAGAGTGGTCTCGCGTACCTGCGCGAGCAATTGCCGGAAGCTGGGATTGCCAGTGACGTTGGTGCGTAGGGCAAGAGTGTTAACGAAGAAACCGATGAGGCCTTCGAGTTCGGCGCGTGTTCGCCCGGAAATAGGAGAGCCGACAAGGATATCCTCTTGTCCGCAATGGCGCGCAAGGAGTAGGTCGAAGGCGGCCAGAAGAGTCATGAAGAGAGTGGCGCCCTCCTTCTGGCTCAATTCCGTTAACGCTTGCTCTAGCGACGGTGAAAGAACGATCGATGCTTGTGTGCCAATGAAAGTCTGCACTGGCGGACGTGGAAAATCGGTTGGAATTTCAAGGACGGAGGGAGCACCTTGCAGTTGCTCCTTCCAATATGCGAGCAGATTGTCTAGTCGTTCGTCCCGCAACCACGTTTGTTGCCAGGTGGCATAGTCGCCGTATTGGATCGGAAGGTCCACCAGTGGAGAAGGCTTGTCTTGCACGAATGCTTCGTAGAGTTCGCAGAGTTCGCGCAGCAAGATGCTCAAAGACCAGCCGTCCACGATGCTGTGATGGAGGGTAAGGGAGAGAACATGTCGATCGTTTGCTAATCGCAGCAGGTGGATCCTGAAGAGTGGCCCTCGCTTTAAGTCGAAGGGAAGACGAGCGCATTCGATTACCCGACGACGCGCTTCTTCTTCCCGGGTCTCAATCGGACAAGTTTGCAAGTCTTTGAGCTGAAGCGTAAACGCTGGCTTCGCGACCACCACCTGGATTGGGTTTCCGGTTTCGTCTTCCGAAAAGGTGGTGCGCAGAATCTCGTGGCGTTGAATAAGTTCGCGGAAACTACGCTCGAGAACTGTCACATTGAGATGGCCATTCAGGCAAATGGCAAAAGGAACGTTATATGCAGTCTGTCCTGGTGCCAGTTTGTCCAGAAACCAGAGCCTCTGCTGGGCAAAGGAGGCGGGAAACACAAACGCGTCTTCCGATGCGACCTGCGTATTTTCTTGCGGCGGCATTACCTTGCTCGCACTGCTTACATCTTCCATCTCTCGCGAACTCCTTTAAATACACAGACGAAGGTCCGAGCTTCAGAGCATTAATTTCTCAGTCGGCCTGATGCGTGTCACGAAGGCTTCCTGTTCCAGCGATGGACCTTCAGTCTCACTTTGAGAGTTGTGTCGGAATCCAAGGGACTCAGGCGTTCGACAAACAACCTCGACCCTCCTACAGGACGCTCGCGCCTAGCTTGGGGGTCGCAAGCGAACGCCGGGACGATTGCGGAACCTTAGTCAGACTGAGTCCATCGCACCGTTCACATGACGCTGCCGCCAGGTAGACACACCAATTTTCTACCCACTTCCGGGGACTCTTCTAGAAGTCTTGCAAATTGGCTGCCTTTGAGGCGACAGGGGGCGGCCGCCATGTCGCTGATCTTAGACTATTTCGTTCAATTGCTCCAGGGCCAAGCGTGTCGTAGGAAGAATGTGTAAGAAATTGCACAAAAACAACCCAGCATTCTATTCCGCAGGTTGCCACTATGCCCAGCGGCCGAAAGCAATACTCCCGCTCTCTTTGCTCAATCTCGGCCGTAAAGTGCTGATGTTTTAAGTATTTGCTTGCATGAGGTTGAGGAAAACAGCGTCTTGTGGCATGCAAACTGCTCAGTAAAAGCTACCGCTTTGTTAGTGTGGTGGGCAAAACAGCGGTGCCACGTTTGCCGGATCCGCTCAATGCGGGAATGTTACCCGCGGTCTCTCCCACGTATTACTAGGCCGCGAAGCAGGTAGAGAGTGTAGAGTAACACCGAGTAGATGTTGTACCCGTTGGGTGATTCCGCGAAGCTTAGAATGTCCGCCATAGACCGAAACCTGCCAGAGATTGCGGCAATCGCAGGCCCGTCGGCAGAGTTTCGTGGGCCGTGTGGACGATTGACGTTGCAAGTCAGGGAGAAACATCTGAGATGAAGACGATTACGGTTCTCGAGAAAGAGATCGAGAAATACGAAAGTCGAACTCCTCGGTCGAAGGTACTCTGGGAAAAGGCCAAGCGTGTAATGCCGATGGGGACGTCAAGTAATGCTCGGATGTACGAGCCCTATCCGTTGTTTATCGCGCGTGCTGAAGGATCCAAGGTGTGGGATGCGGATGGAAATGAATACATCGACCACAATCTCTCGTTCGGTGCGCTGGTCGTCGGTCACCGCCATCCCGTGGTGATGGAGGCCGTTCGTGCACAACTTACTACAGGCACCATGTACGGTATGTCGCACGCCGTGGAATCTGACCTCGCCGAAGAAATCTGTCGCCGATATCCATTTCTCAATCGGGTTCGCTTCTCCAACAGCGGAACGGAAGCAACCCTGCATGCCCTTCGCCTGGCCAAGGCCTACACCGGGCGACCCAACTTTATCAAGATGGAAGGCGCCTATCACGGCCTGCATGATTCCGTAATGGTTTCGGTAAAGCCTACGGACAAAGAATGGGGTACGGCGGACACTCCATCGCCAGTTGCAGCTAGCGCGGGTGTCTCACTGAGCGGCAGCAATACCTTGGTGGCACAATTCAACAATCTGGAATCGTTGCAGCAGGTACTACAGCAGTCTGGCAATCAAGTGGCGGCTGTGATCATTGAGCCGGTCATGATGAACGTCGGGGTGCTACCACCCGAAGATGGATACCTGCAAGGGGTGCGAAAGCTTTGTACCCAGTACGGTGCGCTCCTGATCTTCGATGAAGTCAAAACCTCATCCATGAGCTATGGCGGCGCTGCCGAATTCTATGGCATTACACCCGACATCGTTTGCCTGTCGAAGTCAATTGGCGGGGGGTTCCCATTGGCGGCGTTTGCCTCCACAGCAAACATCACAGAGGTGATCGAGTCGCGGAAGATGATGCATGCCGGCACTTACAACGCGAATCCCGTAGTTGTGGCAGCCGGATTGGCAGCACTGCGCGACGTATTGACCCCCGACAAGTACGGAGTGATGCGCTCCATGAGCGGTCGCTTGGCAGAGGGTTATCGCGAGATTCTTTCTGAGGCTGGGTTACCCGCGCTGGTGACCAACGCTGGCGTGAACGGCGCCGTCACGTTCGGTGTGGATTCGGCCTCGAACTATCGTGAATGGACGAAGATGAATACCACCATGTGGCAATGCTTCTGGTTTGGTATGGTGAATCGCGGAGTCATTGCACAGCCGTACTGGTGGGACGAGCAGTGGACGATTTGTGTAGCCCATACGGATCATGACATAGACAAGCACCTGGAAGCCCTGAAAGAGGTTACCTCGAAAGGACTGTCCTACTTATGATTGTTCTTAAATTCGGTGGTACGTCTTTAGAGTCAGCCGAAGCGATCCAACGCATGGAGTCGATCGTGCAGAGTCGGCTGTCGCGCCATCCGGTTGTGGTTGTATCCGCCCTTGGTAAGGTGACAGATAACCTTCTAGCCCTCGGCACAGAAGCGGCAGCGGGTTGTCGCCAACAGGAGTTGGAGCGGTTCGTTTGGATGAAGGACTACCATTCTCGCATTGCCTCGACCCTCATCCGGCGACAAGATCAGCAGGACCTTGATCAGTTTCTCGAAAGCCATTTCTGTCAGCTTCAAGCGTTACTGGATCGCTTGGAGGAGAGTGGAGAGTTTACCCCAGAAGCCCAAGATGCAGTAAGCAGCTTTGGCGAGCGGTTCTCTAGTCGCATCGTCACGATGGCTTTGCGCAAGTCGGGTATGGAGACCATACATTTCGACTCGCGAGTGTTGATTCGTACCGACAAACAGCATACCCAGGCTACTCCGCTATTGAAGGAGACTTACGCCAACGTTCGTCGGGCGCTAGCTTCCGTGGACATGGGCGTCGTACCGGTGTTCGGTGGGTTCATCGGTTCAACCTCCACTGGCGTGACCACCACCTTAGGGCGCAGCAGCTCGAACCTGACAGCTGTTTTGTTGGCCGCTGCACTCCGTGCCGAAGAAGTCGAGATTTGGACTGACGTCGATGGTGTTTTTCTACATGATCCACGACAAGTCTGTGATCAGTTTCCCCTCGAGGAGCTCTCGTTCGAAGACGCCTTAGAAATCGCCCATCGCGGAGCCAGGGTTTTGCACCTGGGTGCCATACTGCTGGCGCAGCAGGAAAACATTCCCTTGTGGATCAGAAATTCGCGCCGCCCGGAAGTGCCCGGGACGCGGATTGTTTCGCATGCCAGTGTTTTGCGAGCGGCCCGGATCGAAGGCTATGTGGGACAACGAGCGGTCAGTTCTGATTAAGCGGCCCGACCCAAGGGTAACAAATTTCGTTTAGGCCAATTTAAAAATTTAAAAACAATGTATCCTGTCACTCTTCGTGACAACCTGGGAGAACAACTCTGTGGAACGTGCAATCCTGGGTGTGGGGAACATTGGCGCCGGTGGTATTGTAAGGCGCCACCGATACGCAAATGACTTTGCCCGGCGCCGTGCGCGAGGGCTACATGTCGTACCTCCGGGTTTACCCGGGCGAGGATCTGGGTGGGCCGCCACGCAAGAAATTCGTTCGTTCCTGTGATCGAGCCCTGCGGAAGGCAATGACAGAACTCATTCCGCAGTCACGGTCTCAACCCATGGGAGTGCGTGTTCCATCCCGATGTCAGATCGTCGGCATGGCAAAAACAGCCTTAAAGAGGAAAGCGTTCTAACTAACTAAGGCTTGAGCGGCTTACCGCCGCCTCCTGCAGTTTATTGGGGGCCGTTGGTCCGCAGCAGTGCGGTTAGTTCCTCCCACTAATTCTTCAGCTTACACAAGGGATCGTTTGACTCGTACAGACTCCCGTCGAACTGCGACAATTGGCGTATCTTTCGGATTTCCATTGCTACGATGCGACTCGATCGAGACGGACAATTCTGAGACAGTGGGATTTTCGAAGAGTGTGCGCAGCGGCAGTTCGACGTCAAAGTGATTTCGGACGCGAGAGATTACTTGGATCGCCACCAGGGAGTGGCCACCCAATTCAAAGAAATTGTCATGGATCCCCACCGGTGAGAATTGCAGAACCTCGGACCAGATCTTTGCCAGTTTTTCTTCCGTTTCGCTGCGTGGGGCCACGAAGTCACGCACCAGATCTGCGCTCTTCTTTTGCGGCGCCGGGAGAGCCTTGCGATCAACTTTGCGGTTGGCGTTGAGGGGGATCTTCTCCAGGACTTCGAAAGCAGAGGGCAGCATGTAAGCCGGCAGTTTGCCCTTGATGAAGGTACGCAGCGTGGCGATATCAATGTTCTCACGCTCCAGAGGAACAACGTAGGCAACCAATCCGAGATCGCCAGGAGATAATTCCCGGGCGACAACGACAGCTTGCTTCACGGTGGGATGCTGGCCCAGCACTGCTTCGATCTCACCCAGTTCAATGCGGAATCCGCGAATCTTGACTTGGTTATCAGTTCGTCCCAGGAATTCGATATTTCCATCCGGCAAGTAACGGGCAGCGTCTCCGGAATTGTATAGCCGCGCTCCTGGCTCGTTGCTGAAGGGATCGAGAACAAATTTCTCGGCGTTCAGTTCCGGACGATTCAAATACCCGCGGGCGACGCCAGCACCGCCTATGTAGAGCACTCCCGGAACGCCAATCGGACACGGCTCCATATGACGATCGAGAACATAGGTCCGCGTGTTAGGGAACGGATGCCCGATGGGCACGAAGCCCCCGCCCTGCAGCATCGCCGGAGAATCGATATCCAAGTAAGTACTGTCGATTGTGGCCTCGGTAACTCCGTAAGCATTGATCACGCGCGGCTTGTTTCCACACACCTGGAGGACGGCTCGGCAGTCGGCCATGCTCCACGCGTCGGAACTGCACACGAGCAGGCGCATGAAGTCCAGCTTCTGATTTGTCTCTTGAAGATGTGCCGTAAGTGTGCGCAGGACAGCGGGAACAAATTCTGCGCAATCGATTTTCTCGCGCAACATGAGCCCGTAAAGGCCGGCAGGATTGAGCAGCAGCTCCATCGGGCAGATCACCATCTTTCCGCCGGAGCAAAGTGAGCGGGTCAGGTCAGAGCTGAATACATCGAAAGAGAAGTTGGCCATGTACAGCCACGAATCGCCCGGCGAGCGCAGTTCGTAACTTTCTTCGTACGCTCGATACTGGTTGACCAGGCCGCCATGAGTGATCATCACGCCCTTCGGTACCCCTGTTGAGCCCGAGGTGTACACGACATAAGCCAAGCTGTCCCAGGTGGTCTGGTGCTTCGGATTGTCCTTGCGCTCGTTGGCAATGCGGTGCCAGTCGCGGTCGAGCGCTATGACCTCCGCTCCAGTTTTCGCCACGCTCTCTAACATGCTTTCCTGCGTCAGCACTACCGGGCATTCCGCGTCCTGCATGATGATAGTGAGACGTTCGCGCGCGTACATCGCATCGAGGGGAACGTAAGCGCCACCCGCCTTGATGACGCCCATCACGCCCACGATCATCTCGAGCGAGCGCTCCACGCAAACAGCCACGCGTACCTCGGGCCCAACCCCACGCTTTTTGAGGAAGTGACCAAGCTGATTGGCACGCTCGTTGAGTTCGCGGTAGGAGAGACGCCGGTCTTCATACACCACGGCAGTTGCGTCGGGAGTGCTTTCGGCCTGGCGCTCAAACAGGTGTGA
>Ga0075434_100006110_pt1 | contig 11022 bp, 7 predicted proteins | sample RhiMethybrSRZTD3_FD_75298 | JGI IMG/M metagenome (GOLD analysis project Ga0075434, IMG submission 75298) | Populus rhizosphere microbial communities from Tennessee, USA - Rhizosphere MetaG P. TD hybrid SRZTD3 | ecosystem: Host-associated > Plants > Roots > Rhizosphere > Soil | place: USA...
CTGTGGATCGTCAACCTCGGCTGCATCGACCTCAATCCGCATCCGGTGCGCGCCGACGATCTCGAGCATCCGGACGAGCTCCGCGTCGATCTCGACCCGGGCCCTGGGACCACCTGGGACGACGTCCGGCGCGTGGCCCTGATCGTTCGCGACGTGCTCGGCGAGCACCAGCTGCGCGGCTGGCCGAAGACGTCGGGCTCGCGCGGCATCCACGTCTACGTGCGCATCGAGCGCCGCTGGAGCTTCGATCAGGTGCGCCGCGCGACCCTGGCGGTCGCACGCGAAGTGGAGCGGCGCGCGCCGGATCTGGCGACGAGCAAGTGGTGGAAAGAGGAGCGTCACGGCGTCTTCATCGACTACAACCAGAACGCCAAGGATCGCACCGTGGCGTCGGCCTGGTCGGTCCGGCCGACACCGGACGCGCGGGTCTCGATGCCGCTCGAGTGGGACGAGATCGCCGGCTGCGATCCGGCGGCGTTCACCCTGGTGACGGCTCCGGCGCGACTCGCCGCGCGCGGCGACGCCTCCGCCGAGATCGATGCGGCCGCGGGCTCGCTCGACCGGCTGCTCGCGCTGTCCGCCGCCCAGGAATCCGCCGGCCTCGGGGATGCGCCGTGGCCGCCGCACTACAAGAAGCAACAGGACGAGCCGCCGCGCGTCATGCCGTCGCGCCGCAAGGGCGCGAGCACCGCGGAGACTTCGGGCACGGCGGGCGCTGGGACCGGCCGCCGCCGGTCGAGTCAGCCTCTCGTTACGATCGCCCAGGCGCAACACAAAGCGGACGCGCTCGCCGGCTTCGAGCGCTGGAAATCGCGACATCCGGAAGCCGCGGCGCTACTGCAGGTCGACGACGTCCTCATCGATTCGATGCGGGGCCGCTCGTCCACGTGGACGCGGATCCGCGTCAACCTGCGGCACGTCCCAGAAGCCGATCGGCCGGGCGCCGAGCCGCCCGATCCCGACTACGATCCCTGGCGCGATTTCGATCCGGAGCGCCGCGGGTCGCGCACGCCGAAGACCCGCTCGAGCTCGTAGGCGGGCGTGACCTCCAGCTGGTCGTAGCGGCAATCGCGGGGCGGCTTGTCCGGGCGCCAGCGCACGAACTGCGCGGCGTGGCGGAAGCGAGTCCCCTGCATGTGGTCGTACGCGACCTCACAGACACGCTCGGGACGCAGCGGCTCCCAGCTCAGATCCTTGCCGCGATTCCAGCGGCTGCTCGCGCCGGGCATGCGCTGCCCGGCCGCGCTCGCCTCCGATTGAGCCTCGGCCCAGTCGCGCCAGGGATGGCCGTCGAGCGCCCGCTCGCGCAGCGGCGCCAGCTCGGTCACGAGCTGCTTGCGCGTGGCATTGCTGAACGCCGCGGTGACACCGACGTGGTGCAAGGTGCCGTCGTCGTCGTAGAGGCCGAGCAGCAGGGAGCCGATCATCGTGCCCGCGCCGTTCTTGTGCCAGCGAAATCCCGCGACCACGCAGTCGGCCGTCCGCGAGTGCTTGATCTTGAGCATCGTGCGCTCGCCGGGGCGGTACGGCTCGTTCAAGCGCTTGGCCATGACGCCGTCGAGCCCTGCGCCCTCGAAGCGTTTGAACCAATCCTCGGCGAGCGCGCGGTCGCGCGTGGCCGGCGAGAGGTGCACCGGCGGCTCGGCGTCGGCGAGCACGCGCTCGAGGCGCTCGCGCCGCTCGGCGAGCGGCAGCTCGCGCAGATCTTCGTCGCCGTGCGCCAGGAGATCCCAGGCGACGAAGGAAGCGGGCGATTGCGCGGCCAGGAGCTTCACCCGCGACGCGGCGGGATGGATGCGCAGGAGCAGCGCTTCGAAGTCGAGGCCGCCGGCGCCGACGATGACGACCTCGCCGTCGACGACGCATCGCTCGGGGAGCGCGCGGGCAAGAGGCTCCAGGAGCTCGGGGAAGTAGCGGTTCATCGGCTTCTCGTCCCGGCTCTGCAGCAGGATGTCGTCGCCGTCGCGGAACACGAGCGTGCGAAAGCCGTCCCATTTGGGCTCGAAGAGCCACCCATCACCGCCGGGCAGGCCCTCGGCGGCGCTGGACAGCATGGGCTGCATCGGCGAGCTGAACGGGAGGCTCACGGGTTCATCGTAGACCTGGCACCCAGCTCGCGGTCGCGCCGGAGCGCGGCCTACGACGCGCGGCGCCCGGCGAGGTTGCGCCCGATGAACGCCTTGACCATCTCGTGGGCGCGATCGGTCTGCGGTCCGGGCTTCGCGACCCACTCGTGCTCGCATCCCTCGAACACGTGCAGCTCGCACTGGCCACCGGCCGCGCGATAGGACGCGGCGAACTTCTCCTGGACGGACGGCAGCACGTTGTCGTCGAGGGCGCCTTGCATGATCAGCAGCGGCGGCAAGGTCACGGCCTCGCGGCGATCGAGGATTCCCTGCGGATTGCTCTCGACGATCGTCTCCCACGGCCGGAAGTACGTCTTGTTGTTGTTGATCATCGACTCGCGCTTCATCTTCTCAGCTTGCTGATAGCGCGCGACCGTGTCGCTGATCGGCGAGCGCGTCGCGACGTACGCCACCGTCGCATCGACCTTGGCGTCGCCCGACAGCGGGATCGCGTTGTAGCGCGGGTCGCGCGGACGCAGGCCGAGGAGCTCGGCGACGTGCCCGCCGCTCGAGCTGCCGAGCACGCCGAGATTCGCCGCCTCGCCGTTCCACTCGGCGGCCTTCGATTTGAGCCAGCGGACGCCGTAGTTGCCGTCCTGGACGGACGCGGGGTACGGGCCCTCCGGCGCGAGCGTCAGGTCGACCGCGACCACGAGCACGCCGCTGGCGGCCACCGCGCGGTCCATCGGCTCGTTGGCGGTGCGGTCCTTGTTGTTCCAGGCGCCGCCGTGCAGATCGAGTAAGGTCGGGAACGGACCGACGCCCTGCGGCTGGTAGATTCGCGCCATCAGCATTCGCCCGCTGACGGCGCGCCGGAACTCGACCTCGGTCACCTTGAGATCGAACTTTGCCGCGGGATCGTACGCGGTCTTCATGGCGGGTCCTCCTGCCAGGTCCTTCGAATGGGCGACGCCCGACACGAGCGTGGAGACCACCGGCAGCCCGGCCGCGGCCAGTGCGGTCTTGACGAAACCCCGGCGCCCGAGCTCTCTATCCATGAGGGTCTCCTTCGTTCCAGCCCGAATTATTCCACGATGCGAGATCTCGAGATCTAGAATCTCATGCTGAAGCGCACGCGCAGGCCGTTGTCGATGAGCTCGAAGTCGTTGATGTCCTCCTGGCTCTTCTCGTGCTGGAAGAAGTACGTGAAGTGGTAGCCGATCTCGAGCTCGGCCCCTCCGCGCCAGCGGTACACGAGTCCGGCGTCGGCGTCCGCCTGGGCCTGCTGCAGAAAGACGGTCCCGCCCTCCTTGCGCCCGCTGTCGACCTTGGGCAGACCGCCGCCCGAGGCGCCGAGCCGCACCAGCCAGTGATCGCCCAGCACGTGACTCCAGCGCAATCCCGCGATCGGAACCGGCAGCTCCTGGAGGTAGAAATCCTCGCTGTTGCTGTGACCGTGGCCGGTCAAGGTCGGATTGAAATAGACGTAGGCGAGGCCGATGCTGCCGATGAGATCATCGGCTCGTGAGCGCCACAACCTGCGCTCATAGGCGAGATCGAGACGCGCGAAATCCGCGTTGGCGTGAAGGGGCCCGGGTTTGAACTCCTCGCCGTTGTAGACCACTGACTGGGTAGGTGTGCTGTCGCCGCGCAGGAAATAGTAGAGGCCGCTGAAGCGCACGGCGTCGTTCTCGGTGAAATGAAACGCGACGCTGGCCTCGACCGCCTCGGAGACGTGTATGCCGAGCGTGTTCAGGCTCAGGCGGGTGCCCGGGGCGGCACCGGCGGTGCCCTGGCCGCCGTGAAACTCTCCGACCTGAAGGTGGCCGAGCGGAGCGCCGACACCGCCACCGATGGTGAACTCCCAGCGCTCCAACGGCGCGGGGACCTCGGCTCCCGCGACGCCGAGAGACCGCGCGATCGGTTCGCCGAGAGTCTGGGCCCGTCCCGGCAGCGGCGTCATCACGATCGCCGCAAGGCTCATCGAAAGAATCCACACTCGCGCGCTCTTCATGCTCGCCTCCTGAACGTGGGCGGAAGGCCGTAGGCGGGCGCACGCGGACACAGGGGTCCGCGTCCGCTGGACGCCGGCCCTTTCAGGCGAAGATCAGCAGAGCGGAAGCGAGGCTACGGGCGGAGCGCGCGGACGGCTGGTACTCGGGAGTTTCGATGGAACGAAGGCCGGGCTTCCCGGCTCGGCGCGGTCGCTCCAGACGAGGCACGGGTCCGCGTCCACATCGGATTGCGCGATGGTCGCGACGGTGCTCGCGATGAAGGCGACGACCGTGTCGAAATCGTCGTCGTCCCAGAAGCCGCCGATCCAGGTTGGATCAGGAGGGTCCGCGTAGGCCGCCGGCACCAGGCCCACGAGGAGCGTGATCAGGAACCCGGTCAAGAGGCGCCGTGTGAAGACCACGGCTCATGGTGGGCACAGGCGAGTCTTGGGTCAAGCCCCTCGGGCGTCGTATTCTGTCCCGACGAGATGAGCCGGCCATCCGCGCAGAACCGTAAAGAGCTTCAGGCGATCGCCCGCCGCGTGATGACCGAGCGGGGGCTCGAGCCGGATTTCCCGGCGGCGGCCAAGGCGGAAGCCGACGCCATCACGAAGCCGGCCTCCGAATCGGGCCCAGCGATCAAGGATCTGACCGGCCTTCTCTGGGCCTCGATCGACAACGACGACTCGCGCGATCTCGACCAGCTCTCCGTCGCCGAGCCCATGGCGAGCGGCGCGGCGAAGATCTTCGTGGCCGTCGCCGACGTCGATGCGACCGTGAAGAAAAACTCGGCGATCGATGGGCACGCCCAGGCCAATACGACGTCCGTGTACACGGCGGCCCAGATCTTCCCGATGCTGCCCGAGAAGCTCTCGACCGACCTGACGTCGCTCGGCGAAGGCCAGAAGCGCCTGGCGATCGTCATCGAGATGGTGGTCGGCGCGGACGGCGCGGTCAACGACTCCGCCGTGTACCGCGCGGTCGTGCTGAATCGCGCGAAGCTCGCCTACAACAGCGTCGCCGCCTGGCTCGACGGGACGGCCCCGCCACCCCCGCCGCTCGCCGCCGTGCGCGGGCTCGACGAGCTCATGCGCGTGCAAGACCGCGTCGCGCAGGTGATGAAGAATCGCCGGCACCAGCAGGGCGCGCTGAGCCTCGAAACGATCCAGACCCGAGCCCTCTTCAACGGCGACGTGCTGGCCGATCTCCTGCCCGACGAGAAGAACCGGGCCAAGGAGCTCATCGAGGACTTCATGATCGCGGCCAACGGCGTGACCGCGAAGTACCTCGAGGGCAAGGGCGTTCCGTCGCTGCGCCGGATTCTCCGCACGCCCGAGCGCTGGGATCGCATCGTGGCGCTCGCGGCGGCGCTCGGCGAGCGCCTCCCGCCCCAGGCGGACGCGGGCGCGCTCGAAGGGTTCTTGATCAACCGCCAGCGCGCGGACGCGCTGCGGTTCCCCGACCTCGCGCTCTCGGTCGTGAAGCTCCTGGGCTCGGGCGAATACGCGGTGCAGCGGCCGGGGCAGACGCCGAACGGCCACTTCGGGCTCGCAGTGCGCGATTACACCCACTCCACCGCGCCCAACCGGCGCTTTCCAGATCTCATCACGCAACGGCTGCTCAAGTCGGCGCTCGCCGGCCGGCCGGCCGCGTATAGCGACGCGGAGCTCGACTCGCTCGCGCGGCACTGCACCGAGCAGGAAGACAACGCCGCGAAGGTCGAGCGGCAGGTCAGGAAATCGGCCGCCGCGCTGCTGCTGTCCTCGCGGATCGGCGAGCGGTTCGACGCGCTGGTGACCGGGGCCAGCGACAAGGGCACGTGGGTGCGCATCGTCCGGCCGTCCGTGGAGGGTCGCCTGGTGCGAGGCTACGACGGCGTCGACGTCGGCGACCACATGCAGGTCGAGCTCGTCCACGTCGACGTCGAGCGCGGTTTCATCGACTTCGCGCGCAGTTAGCCGCCTCGCCCCGCTCGTCTTCGGAACTGTTCCCGGAAGGACCCGGTGGGATACCTTAGAACCATGGGCCTCGACGGGCTCGTCGTCGACGGAATCATCATCCTCGTTTACTTCGTCGCCATCACCGCGATCGGCCTCTACATGGGGCGGCGCGAGAACAGCCTGACCGATTTCGCGCTCGGAGGCCGGCGCGTGCCCTGGTGGGCCGTGATGGCCTCGATCATCGCCGCCGAGACCAGCGCGGCGACGTTCCTGGGAGCGCCCGGCGAGGGCTACACCAAGCAGAGTCTCGCCTACGTGCAGCTCGTGCTGGGGCTCATCATCGGACGCGTCATCGTGGGCAACGTTTTCCTCAAGCCCTACTTCACGTACAAGGTCTACACGGTCTACGACTATCTCGGCATTCGCTTCGGTCCGTGGACGAAGGGCTACGTCTCGGCGCTGTTCCTGTTCATGCGCACCCTGGCGTCGGGTACTCGGCTCTTCATTCCTTCCCTGGTGATGGTGCTCGCCTATCGCATGTTCGTGGCGGGCGGTCAGGTGCACTTCAATCAGCAAACGGTCAGCACGGTCGGCCCGTACCTGGTCGCGATCATCCTGCTCACGATCGTCACGTGCCTCTACACCGCGGTCGGCGGCATCAAGGCCGTCATCTGGACGGACGTGATCCAGGCCTGTCTGATGTTCGGCGGCGCCTTGATCGCGATCGGCACCCTGCTCTATCACGTGGGCGGATTGAGCGAAGTCGTGCGCGCCGTCCCGCAGCTGACGACGCACGAGGGCTACTTCCTGCACGGCTTCGAGGCGAGCGTCGTCGCCCGGTGGCAGGCGAGCCATCATCTGACGGCGATGGCCGTGTGGGACTACGTCAAGCTGATCCTGGCGAGCGACTACACGCTGTTCTCCGCGCTCATCGGCGCGACGCTCGGCAACATGGCGGCCTTCGGCACCGATCAGGACATGGTCCAGCGAATGCTGACGGCGGAGACGCACACGAAGGCGCGCCGCAGCCTGATCACCGCCGCCTTCATGGACGTGCCGATCGCCTCGGCCTTCGTCTTCATCGGCATCCTGCTCTTCGTCTACTACCAGCAAGATCCGACGTACCGGCCGGCGGCGACCGCCGACGTGTTCGGCTCGTACATCCTCAACGTCATGCCCGTCGGGATCCGCGGCCTGGTGCTGGCCGGCATCTTCGCCACCGCGATGGGCTCGTTCTCGGCGGCGCTCAACGCGCTGGCGACCGGCGCCACCAACGACTGGTATCTACGCTGGGTTCGCGGACGGTCCGAGGCGCACTACGTCACGGCCGCGCGCTGGTTCACCGTCCTCTTCGCCGCGCTGATGGTCGTGATTGCCGGCGCGTTCGCCTACGCCAAGGTGACGCATCCGGATCTGCGAATCATTCCGGTCGTGCTCGGAATCGCCGGGTTCATTCTGGGACCGATGCTCGGCGTCTTCCTCATCGGCATGTTCACCGAGCGGCGCGGCTCCGATACGGGCAATCTCATCGCGATCACCGCCGGCCTGCTGGCGACGGTTGTCGTCGGAAAGCTCGACGTCATGATCGTGAATGGCGTGGCGCCCCTGCTGGGGTTCGGCGCGACGTTCCAGCACCCCGACGCCATCCCTGAGGTTTCCTTCACCTGGTGGGCGATGATCGGTGCGCTCGTCGTCTTCGGTGTCGGTGTGCTGTTCCGGACGCCCCAGCCTGTGCTCGCGTCCGCCGCGCGGCACGCCCACGGTGCGCAGACCGGCGACGACGTACCGGTGGCGCTTCGGGAATCGCCGCTCGAGCAAGTCGCTCCGGCTCGCTGAGCTTCCCCGTCCGTCCTGGACTTTGGTCCTAGATCGCCCTTTCTGTTGCATCGCCGCCGTAGGCCGGGCTACTCTTCGACGGCACCGCACTACGCACACTCACCGTCCGGACGCGCGATCGATGTTCAACCAACGCTGGATGGGAAAGTGCTGAAAGGATGAACGCTGCTGCGGACGGCGCTGCTCCTCGTCCTCGTCATACTTGCCCTTCCGGGTCGGCTCGCAGCACAAGGCGCTCTCGACGGATCACTCGCGGCCGATGGGCGATCGCCGACCGACTGGTGTGCGCCGTTGTCGCTGTTGAGGGCCGAAGCGCCGGCGCCGTGCTCGGAATTTCGTCTCGGCGCCGGCGAGCGGGTGGCGCTGGCCCCCGAGGCTGAGCTCGAGTCCGAGCCGACTCCCTCCGAGCCTTCCCCCCAGCGCACGGCGCTCATCAAAGACGACAGGCTGCGCATCTTGCTCGCGTCCGGCATGACCGTCGGCGCCGCCCTGGGCGGGTTCCTCAACGCGTACACCGAGACCCCGCGTCAGAGCTTTCACGTCACGAACGAAGGATGGTTCGGACAAAACACCTACGCGGGCGGTGCCGACAAGGCGGCGCACTTCATCGACTACCAGATCATCTCCAAGGAGCTCGCCAATCTCTACGAGGTGATGGGATTCTCGCGCAACACGTCGATCGCGCTCGGCTTCGGCGGCGCGTTCGCGTCGGGACTCATGAACGAGATCGGGGACGGAACGAACCCGTACGGGTTCTCCTTCCAGGACCTCACGATGGACACGCTCGGCGCCGGCGCCGCCTCGCTGGTCAAGCTGACCCGCACCGAGGATCTGATCGGCTTCCGTCGCGGCCTACTTCTGCCGCTCGCCGGGAGCAAGACCTGCTGCCAGGACCCAGGGCTCGGTCGCGACTACTCGAACGAGATCTACACCGCGGACCTGCACCTGGCCGGAGTCTTCGACCGCCTCAACCTGAAAGTCGGGCCACTTCGCTACCTGCTGTTCTCGGTCACCTACGGCGTCAAAGGCTACCCGAGCGGCACCCCATCGTTACGCGAGCGCCAGGTGGGTTTCGAGATCGGCCTCGACTTCGAGGTCATGCTCAACGACCTGGGCGTCAACCGCAAGACGTGGTGGGGGTACGGCCTCCACATCGTCTTCGACAATTTTCGGTTTCCGTTCACGTCGGTCGGCTTTCAGTACGACATGAATCACGACAAGTGGATCGGGCCGGGCAACGGAAACGAATTCGCGACACAATGACCCGGCGGATCGACTCGCCCCGATCCGGGCGCCCGGACTGAAGGGCTCGGGGCGGTTGCCCACCCCGAGCCCGCCGCCATCCCTCTAGTCGTCGTGATCGTGATCGTCGCCGAAGTCGAACATCTCGAACAGATCGCTGATCGCCGGCATGTTGAGCGGCACGTACGGGTTGCGGGACGACACCACCGGATTCGGCAGGTTGTCGCGGCTGCGTCCCGTAAGCGGCTTCAGACGCCAGTTGCGCTCGATGAACTTCAGCACCGAGGCGTGATCGGCGTAGCTGTGCACCACCCGTCCGCCGCGTGAGTACTTCGACACGGCGATCATCGGAATACGCGGCCCGTCACCGAAGAAGTCGATCGGCAGGAAGGTGCCCGAGTCCCAGTAGCCGCCGCCCTCGTCGAACGTGATGAACAGCGCGGTGTCCTCGAACAGCTCGGGGCGCGCCTTGAGGCCGTCGACGACCCTCTCGATCAGCGCCTCGAGAATGCTCGCCTTCGAGCTGGCCGGGTGGCCGTCGCCGAAACTGTCCGGTTTGAGGTACGACACCGCGGGCAGGCCGCCGCCGTGTTCCAGGGCCTGAAAGAAGTCGGCCGCGTCCTTGATGTGCGTGGCCCGCTGCGCCGGATCGCCCATGATCGACGCCGCGTACTGGAACGAGTTGCAGATGTCGCAGTACCAGTCACCGCCGGTGCCGATGAGGACGTCGAAGGGATCCTTGGAGCCGTTGTCGAAGCGCGCGGCGGCGTCGAATCCGCCGCCGTAGTACGCCCAGCTGATGCCTCGCTCATTCAACGAATCGCCGATCGTGCGCAGGGACGACGGCGGCACCGCGGTGCCGGCGTTGATCGCCGTCGTGTTGAGCTGGCCGTTGGAGAGGAAGCCCGGGCGCGTGTTGTTGATCATGTAGTAGCGACCCGGCTCGCAGTTCGACGCGGTGAGGTCCGGCCGCCACGGCAACGACTTCAGGTAGTCGACGATGGGCTTGATCCCGGGTTGGGTCAGGTCCCCGCACTTGGTCCATCGCGTGTCGTTGACGTAGGCGTCGCTGGTCGCGCTCTTCGGATTGGGATTGGCGACCTGCGCGGCCGGCGGCTGGGCCGGCAAGCCCGTGACCGCGTCCCAGGGAAGCGAGTCGCCCGTCATGAGCATGGTGTGCTGGACCGCCGTGCCGCCCATGACCGGCTGGTGGTAGTTGTCGCTCATCGTGTATTCGTCGGCGAGCCGCTTGAACACGGGCGCGTCGCCCCGCAGCATGTTGTAGAACCCCATCGAGTTGCTTCCGGAGTCGTCGCCGCGGGCGATCCCGACGTAGGGATACAGATCGTTCTTGCACCCGGACGGGTTGCCGGGTGTCGCGTTGGTCACGTCGCAATCGGACTGCTGCCACATGTGAAAGAAGCGGTGCACCATGTCGCCGGTGTAGCTGTCGTAGGGCAACGTCGGGCCCGTGATCTGGAAGACGGTGTTCGGCAGATGCGCGAACCCGGCCACGCGGGTGTCCGGCTCGGCGCACGACGACGGGGGCTCGGTCGGATCGCTCGTGCAATTCATCAGCCCGGTGGCGCCGGTCGTCAGCAGGGAAAGATCCCGGCGGGCGATCTCGGGCGAGAGCGTCGCCAGCTGGTCGCGCGAGAAGGTGTGCGCGTCGAACGGCGGCGCCGCCGGCGCCGGATCTTTGTCGAGCTGGGCGAGCGTGACCGCCCGTGGCGGCGCGCCGCCGGCCTCGGGGGTCGGCAGGACCGCGTAGGGCGTCTTGTTCGGGCTGATGAGCGCCTTCGTGCTGATGAAGTACGTGGGCGGATTGATGGTGCCGATCTGGAATTGCTCCGCGGCGTTCATGTTCGGTCCGGGAGAGCCGTCGGGCCGCACGATCCCTTGCGACAGCAGATTCAATACGCGCTGCCCGTGCCGGGGCACGTA
>Ga0075434_100006111_pt1 | contig 11022 bp, 6 predicted proteins | sample RhiMethybrSRZTD3_FD_75298 | JGI IMG/M metagenome (GOLD analysis project Ga0075434, IMG submission 75298) | Populus rhizosphere microbial communities from Tennessee, USA - Rhizosphere MetaG P. TD hybrid SRZTD3 | ecosystem: Host-associated > Plants > Roots > Rhizosphere > Soil | place: USA...
AATGAGATTTTGAGGTTGGCGAGCGCGTTTTTCGCCCAGGAGGCCGACCCGACCCGGCGCAGGTCGTGACGCTTGTGGAAGCGCATCGTCACACCGTCGGGGTTGCGCCGCTGCTCGCCGCGATCGGCGAGCCGATGTCCACCTTCTACCACCGCACCAGCCGAGTCCCGTCGGTGCGGGCGGTGGCTGATGCCGTGGTGGCGGAGCGGATCGAGGAGATCTGGCAGCAGTCGCGCCGCAGCTACGGCGCGCCACGCATCCACGCCATGCTGGCCCGCGAGGGCATCCGGGTGGGCCGCAAACGGGTGGAGCGGCTGATGCGAGGACTCGGCATTCAGGGTGCTCACCTGCACAAACACTGGAAAACCACCCGTCCCGATCGGCGCGTCACCGCGGCACCTGACCTGGTCGAGCGGCAGTTCCAGGCCGCGGCGCCGAACACGTTATGGGTCGCGGACCTGACCTATATCAAAACCTTGCAAGGGATCTTGTACCTGGCGGTGGTGTTGGATGTGTTCTCCTGCAGGTCAAGGGGTCGCGAGTTCAAATCTCGCCAGCCCGACAGTGAAGTCCTTGCCGTTCCCACTAGTTCAGAGTCTCGGCGTCCGCATTTGCTGTGGTCGCCGTGGCTGCAGCGGCCTCGCTGCGCTCGGCCTGGCGGTGCGTGTCCTCGCTGCGGCGGCGTCGGTCATGTCGGGGACTTATGGCTTCGCAAGTTCGCGCACCTTAATTCGCGACTTAGGCGCCCAAAGAATGTCTCGCACTTGATCAATGCCGCCGGTCGGCCAGCGCTCGACCAGGTCGCGCACCTGTGGATCGCTAATCGAGGAGGTGAGCGCGCCGGGAAAGTCCGCCCACATGACGGTGAACGGACGCCCCCACAGTCGGACTGGCTCGAGGGTCAGCCGAGGTGCGATCTCGAGGTCGTTGAATGCGCTTGCAACGATCTCGTAGCCGATGCCCAGTGCTTTCTCGCGCTCCCTCCAGCTGCGTGCGTGTAGCGCGCTGTCGAGCGGCGCCGACAAGCGATCAGCAATATGGAGTTTCGAGAAAGCGGTGCCAAACCACTTCACGTACGGCGCATATCGACGTTCGATCAGAAACGACAGGTGCATGAGCCCGGACACGATCTTGCTCGCAATCAAGGCCGACCCGAGTTCATCCCCTGCATAGCCGGCACGCCCTACGAGATTCATCTCCGGGTGCACCCGCCACCAACCGGCAAGCATCAAGTACAGCCAGACGTCTCTTGGGTAGTAGGCGAGTCGCCGCCGCACCTTCTCCAGGTCGAGATCATCGTGGAACACGGTTCCCGCCGTCATGGCGCACAGACGTTGCTCCGGCAGACTGACCCAGTCGTAGGCGTCCCAGACGACCAAGACGTCCAGACCGAGCTGGTCCAGGAGGTACTGCTGCACCGTAGTCACGTTGACCTGGGTCGGAAGCCCGTCGAAGTGATCCGGGATCCGCGCGGTCAACTGGCCTTGCACGGACTCACCCTGCTCGACGAGGACTTCACCCGGCACGAAGACGATCACACGAGCGGACCAGGTGTGATCGGTGGACATGGTGTCGTCGTATCCAAGCACCTCCGACCCTCTGCCCATGAGCCCAGCAGCATGGGGCAACCGCGGGAACTCCGCAGCGATCGCGGGCGCTAAGCAAGCCCTGTAAACTCCTCGCTCAGGCGAAGACCACTGGATCGCTGATTCAACATCTCTCCCTTCGTGACACGGTTACAACGAGTGGCGAGCCTGCCAGGACGAACGTAGCGAAATCAATAGACCCGCAGCACCAATCTGCATGTCCTGGACCACGGGTCAGGCATTCGCAATGAAAGATGGACAACTTGGGCCCAGATTGGGACCAACGAGTTCGGCGCCCAAACCCCACTGCGCCCTCACCCGACCCCGCATTCCCCTGCGTCGCACGCTCAGGAGGACACGACAAACGAGTCCGCCGATCTGGGGGTCAAGGTTCGCGAGTCCAAATCTCGCCAGCCCGACTAACGCAGCAGCTGCGAGAGCATCGGGCATGCTCCTGAAGCGTCGGTCCACAGCAGGCTCGGGTTCTGGGGCCTAGCCCATTACAGCCTTGGTCTCTAGGAACTCGTAGAAGGCGAAGTCGCCACCCTCGCGTCCGTTGCCGCTCATCTTGTAGCCACCGAACGGCGCCGCAGGATCGGAGGCGCCGTTGATTGACACTCGACCGGCCCGTAGCCGCGAGGCCACAACGCGGGCCTGGGCGGTGTCGGCGCCGTTTACGTAGGCAGCGAGGCCATATGTCGTGTCATTGCTGATTTCGATGACTTGGTCGATGCTCTCATAGCCGAGGACGGCCAGGACCGGGCCAAAAATCTCCTCCCTGGCGATGGTCATGTCATTGCTAACGTTGCCGAACACCGTGGGCTTGACGAAGTAGCCTCTGTCGAGCCCATCGGGCCGGTTTGGGCCGCCGGTGACTAGGGTCGCACCTTCCTCAATGCCCCTCTTGATCAACTCGTTGATCTCCGAGCTGCGCACCAGACGAATGCGATCAATCTTGACGGATTCAAGATCGCCCGAACTGAACAGCTCGTAGACCTTTGATCGGCCAATGTTCAAGATCACCGCAACCTCGGGAACCCGATACAGCAGTCGATCCTCCATCGCTACCTCGTTTTGTTGAAGATGCCAGTCCTTGCCTGCACCCCTAAGCCCATTCATCCGCCTCTGGCGATCGTTCGCGGAGAGTGAAGCCAAGACGACGCCCGGATCGGGAGCGGCGGGGTTCGCCTGCTGTCTCTGCTACCAAGAAGAAGGCGGCGGGCTGTTGGGTGCATCTGGCGACTGCTACCTCATGCTCCACGGAGGGGTGCGAGACGAGGTCCGCGCGATATGCGACGAGCTCTGGCGTCGCGAGGCGAAGCCCAGCATCTGGGCCTAGGCCCAGTTCTGTCCACCGGATGGCCGGGCTTCGTTGTAGGCTCCGCCCTTCACCACAAGTACGCCTATTGCTACGATCGGGGTTGATAGCCCGAATACCCTGCAGCCCAATCAATTGAGGGCGCACGCTCATGCGTGGAGCACACCCGGCGCCGTCGGCCTCGCTGCTTCGTAGTAGGTCCGTTGTCGTGTTGTCGACGTTGATTTGGCCTGCACCGGCGACATTCTCGTCTGGCCGACCTCTGCGGTGCTCTAGGAGCGCAGCTCGTCAGGCTTCATGTTGTGCTGGTTGGTGGTGCGCCCAGCGGTTCTCTCCGGAGAGGGCCCATGCGTAGGCGGCATGATAGTCACGCTGCGATGTTCGGCAGGCAGAGCGAGTTAGCCGTCCTCGACGGTCTCGTGGCTGGCGTCCGGGCTGGGCAGAGTCAGGTGCTTGTGCTGCGGGGCGAAGCCGGAATCGGCAAGACAGCGTTGCTCGAATACCTCGAAACGCGCGCTGTCGGTTGCCATATCGTGCGGTTGGCCGGCGTCGAGGCGGAGATGGAGCTCGCTTACGCAGGATTGCATCAGCTCTGCGCTGCGTTCCTGGATCGACTAAACCGCCTGCCCGATCCGCAACGTAGCGCCCTTGGTACCGCCTTCGGCTTGACCGGTGGGGAAGCGCCGGATCGTTTCCTGGTTGGACTCGCGGTGCTGGACCTGCTGGCCGACCGCGCTGAGCAGCAACCGCTGATCTGCCTCATCGACGACGCGCAATGGCTCGATCGCGTCTCCGCGCAGACGGTTGCCTTCGTTGCCCGGCGGCTGTTGGCAGAGCGCATCGTGCTTGTCGTGGCGATGCGGGAGCAAGGCGGTCTGATCGACTTCGCTGGCTTGCCCAATCTCATGATCAAGGGCCTGATCGAGGCGGACGCCGGCCGGCTGCTGGACTCAGTGATCAAGGGGCCTGTGGATCCTCGCGTCCGCGACCGGATCATCGCCGAGACCCGCGGCAACCCGCTTGCGCTGCTCGAGTTGCCGCGCGCCTTTACGGCGGCGGAGCTCGCCGAAGGGTTCGAGCAATCGGACCTCGTCCCGTTGGCCAGTCGCATCGAGGAAGGCTTTGTCCGTCGGCTATCGACGCTTCCGTACGAGACCCGGCGCCTGCTCGTTGCCGCGGCGGCCGAGCCCCTCGGCGACGCAACCCTGCTGTGGCGGGCGGCCGCTGTGCTCGGGCTCGGCGCCAATTCCGCTCACGCGGCCGAGGCGGCGGGATTGATCAAGTTTGGTGCCCAGGTCCGGTTCCGCCATCCCTTGGTGCGGGCGGCCGCCTACCGCTCTGCCTCTGCTGACGAGCGGCAGGAAGTGCACCGGGCGCTCGCGGAGGTGACCGACGGCGATGTCGATCCCGATCGGCGCGCCTGGCACCGCGCGCAGGCAGCGCTGTTGCCCGACGAGGCGATCGCTGCCGAGCTCGAACAATCGGCCGACCGAGCTCAATATCGCGGTGGCCTGCTCGCTGCCGCAGCTCTGCTGGAGCGGGCGGCGAGTCTCACGCCGGACCCGGCTCGGCGCGCTGAACGCCAACTTGCCGCAGCGCGGCGGAAGTGTGATGGTGGCGCCCTCGAGGCTGCTCTCGCGCTCCTCGCCGCGGTCGAGGCCGGCCCGGAGGATGCGTTGCGGACCGCGGAGGCGAAGCACTTGCGGGGAGAGATCGCATACGACCAGCGTCGCGCTGTCGAAGCCGCTCGACTCCTGCTCGATGCCGCCCGGCTTCTCGAGCCGCTCGACTGCGAGCTGGCACGTGAGACGTATCTGGATGCGCTCGGCGCCGCGATCCTGTCCAGCGGGACTGACGATGCGGCGCGGGACGTGGCGGTGGCGGCGCGGGCCGCACCCCGGCCCCGGGGTCAGGCGCGGGTCACTGACCTCATCCTCGACTCACTGGCTACGCGATTCGTGGAGGGCCCCGCAGCGGCCGCCCCGGCCCTCGGCCGAGCCCTCGCGAACCTTTCGAGCATTGACTACGGCGCCGAGGACGTTGCTCGCCTCCTCTGGCTGGGCGGCAGGCCGTTCTCGGGATACATCGCCACTGAGCTGTGGGATTTTCAGGCGGCACGCGCAATGGCCGAGCTCCAGGTCCAGCGAGCCCGCGACGCCGGCGCGCTCGTCCTGTTGCAGTTCGCCCTCCACGCGCTCGCGGTCAACGAACTGCTCGCCGGGAACTTGACCAATGCCGCGGCGCTGATCGAGGAGGACAGAATGGTCGCCGACATCACCGGCAATCCGCCGGTCGGCTACGCCACGACGCTCCTCGCTGCCCTACGCGGCGACGACGATGCGGCATCGAGGCTGATTACGGCGGCCCGAGACGAAGCATGGTCACTGGGCCAAGGCCGCATCGTCAACTACGCCGACTACGCCAGCGCCGTGCTCAACAACGGCCTCGCGCGTCACGACGTAGCAGCGCTCGCCGCGCGCGAGGTCTTCGACCGCGATGCCGTGGGCGGATACCAGATGATGGTGGTCTCCGAGCTCGCCGAGGCTGCCTCACGCACCGGCGACACAGCGCTAGTAGCGGCAGCACTCCAGCGGATGTCAGAGCGCGCTCGAGCCACACCCACCGACTGGGCGTTGGGAATCGAAGCCCGGCTCCGGGCAATGATGGGTGGTGAAGAAGCGGAAGCTGCATACCGCGAGTCGATCCAGCGCCTCGACCGAGCGGGGCTTCGGCTGGAGCTGGCCCGAGGCCACCTCCTGTACGGCGAGTGGCTGCGCCGCGCCGGCCAGCGCATCAAGGCCCGGGAGCAGTTGCGCACCGCTCACGACATGCTGTCCACGATGGGGGTAGCCGCCTTCGCCGAACGAGCCCGGCGAGAACTTGCCCTGCTGGGCCACAAGGTGCTCAGAAGGAGTGTCGAGACCACCGAGGAGCTGACCACCCAGGAGTTCCACATAGCGCGGCTCGCCCGCGACGGCCTGTCCAACGCAGAGATCGGCACTCGGCTCTTTCTCAGTCCGCGCACTGTCGAGTGGCATCTCGGAAAGGTCTTCACCAAGCTGGGCCTCAGTTCGCGCAGGCAGCTGCGAAACTCGGTACCTGATTTCGCGCGCCGTTAGAAGTCCCCTGGGTCCGGTTGCGCCTCGGACATTTCGGGGAGACTCGAGCGCGACTCCCGCCACGTCGAACTCACAACGGTCGGTGCCGAGCAGTCGCCGCGCCCAAGCGGCGGCGAGCCAGAGCAGGATCAGGCCAGCGAGCCCGGCCAGCGCGTCGGCGACGACATGGTCAGCCGGGCCATCGGCAACCGTGACCCGCCACGAGCCGGACAGACAGGTGATGCCGAGCGCTGTTCCGAACAGGGGCCGGCGTCACGATCAATCGCAGGCGGGTGATGGCCATGAGGGTCGATCAGCCGGCCGCGGCCGTCGGCTCTTGATTCGGCAGGCCGAGGAACGGGAACTCCGCCTGGAGGTCGGCGTGCGGTTTGACGCCACTGGAGCTGAATTTTCCGTTGGTCAGGTAGGCGGTTCGGGTGGCGAAGACGTCATCGGTCGGTATGCGGCCGTTGGGGTAAGTGGACGGGCGACTGCGGTCATAGTTGAGGATGTCGGGGAGCAGGGTTAGGGCTGCCGCGCGCGCCGCGTCCGGCGCGTAGCCGTGTTCTTGCAGCAGCTGAGACAACGGGTCCAAATAGTGCTGCACATCGTCCGCGGGGTGACGGGCGTTGAACTCGTCTTTTTGGTCGTCGGCGATGACGATCGGGTTCATCGAAGGGTGCCCGTCGCGCTCCACCTGCGCGAGGGTCCCATCGCGGCGCACGCTCACGGTGGCCCAGGCCCCGATCACCGGGCCGGCGCTGAGCATGTCGTTGGGCACCTCCAGGGCGATGCTGAGGACGTTCTTGCCCGCGAAGGTGTCTTGCCCGGTCCACTCGAACCCGTGAAAGAAGCCTTCCGCGTCGGCAAAGAACGGGTCGCTGCGCACCCCGAAAAACAGCCGACATTCGCCGGCCTGGACGGGCTGGGCGGTGTCGTCGAAGCCGACCGGCGTGGACTCGATCAGCACGTCACCAGCCGGCTCCGGCTGGCGGGCCTGGCTGCCAGTGGCGTAATAGACGGTCGCGGTCTGCTTGCCGTCGTCCGGCTGGGAGAACACGAAGCTAAACGCCACATCGGCTTGCACATCTGCGTCGTTGTCGATGTGGATGCGGTAGACCGCATCAGGGTGGAACTCTGAGCCGGTCATGAACGGGTTGGCGTCGATGATCAGCACAGTCTTGTCGGGGTTGTCTGGGGCGGCAAACACGAATAGGTCGGTGAGGTCGAGACGGGCATCGTCGCCGGGGAATTTGAGGTTGGCGGCGCTGAAGTGGTTGGACATGATCGGCTCCTATGGATGTCGATGGCGGCCGGACGGCAGTACGCGTTGGGTTCGCTATGTAGCGTCGTGGCCCGCGCCGGCCTGGCGCGCCCGGGGAAACCCCGGGCCTACGACGGGTCTGCGATTGGCTGGCCCCGGGCGAGCGAACCGGGCGCCGACCGGGGTGTTCGACGGGCGCCCTCCCGGGGAGCGAAACGGAGCATCGCAGCCGAGGCCGATTCCGTCGGCACCGAAGCTGAATTCAGGAGACGCCGGCAATGGAGTATCTGGTCACGATGACTACGCAGGTTCCGGACGGGACTACAGATGAAGTGGTTCAGGAGGTTCGCGCCCGGGAGGCCGCCCGCTCCCGGATCCTTGCCGCCCAGGGGCACCTCTTTCGTCTTTGGCGCCCTCCCCTTCAACCAGGCGAATGGCGCACACTGGGGCTGTTCGCCGCCGCCAGTGACGTGGAGCTCGACACGATCCTTGCCTCAATGCCGTTGCACATTTGGCGCGCGGATCAGGTCCACCCACTCTCGACTCATCCAAACGACCCGCCCCAGTCCCACGGGGCGAATGCCATGGAGTTCCTGACGACGTTCGAGGTTACGTTCCCCGATGGCGTGAGCGAGCGGGAGGTCGCCGACATCAAGGCGCGCGAAGCCGATCGGACGCGCGAGCCCGCCGAGCGGGGATACCTCGCCCGACTCTGGAGGCTGCCACCCAAGGCGGGTAGCTGGCTGGCGCTCGGCCTGTGGCAAGCCCGAGACGGGGAGGAGCTGCAGGCGATCCTCAAGAGCCTCCCCATGGACAAGAGGATGACCACGGAGACGACCCCCCTCACCGAGCACCCGAACGACCCGGCCAAAGCCGAGGTATGAGAGACCGGAGTTACGCGGCACACGACCGGGTGATCGCCAATGTCTTCGTCGCTGGGTTCGACCCAGTTGGCCCCGGGGTCCCGGGAGGGGACCCGGGATCGACCGGGGTTCGGCACAGGCGCGGACAAGCCTCTCGGAGCGCGACGGTGGGCAGCGACGAGGCATCCCTCGCGGTTGCGTCGCCATCACGACCCACCCGAATGCAAGCACCACCAGACAGGAGACCCGTCATGCCACGCATCACAGTCGGAACCGAGAACAGCGCCGCAATCGAGATCCACTACGAGGACCACGGTTTCGGGCAACCGGTCGTGCTGATCCACGGTTACCCGCTGAACGGCGCGTCGTGGGAGAAACAGGAACGTGTGCTGCTTCAGGCCGGTTACCGAGTCATCTCCTACGACCGCCGCGGCTTCGGCAAGTCCAGCCAGCCGACTGTGGGTTACGACTACGACACCTTCGCCGCGGACCTCAACGCGCTGCTCGAACACCTCGACATCAGCGATGTTGTCCTCGTCGGCTTCTCGATGGGTACCGGCGAAGTGACCCGCTACCTGGGCACCTACGGCTCGACCCGCGTCGCGAAGGCGGTGCTCATGGGGACGATCCCGCCGTTCCTGCTGAAGACCAGCGACAACCCAGAAGGCGTCGACGGGGCGGTGTTCGACGAGATCAATGCCGCCGTCGTGAAGGACCGGCCCGCCTATTTCAAGGACTTCCTGGACAACTTCTACAACGTTGACGTTCTCGGCGGCACCCGGATCAGCGAGCAGGCCTGGCAGGACAGCTTCACTGTCGCCATCGGCGCCTCGCCGTACGCCGCGCGGGCCTGTGTGGACACCTGGCTGACCGACTTCCGCGAGGACCTGCCGAAGATCGACGTGCCGATGCTGTTGATCCACGGAGACGCGGATCGGATCCTGCCGTACGCAGCGACCGCAGCGCGGCTCCCCGGTCTGATCAAGGACCTCGAGTTCGTCACCGTGCAAGGCGGTCCGCACAATATCGCCTGGACCCACCCGGACGAGGTGAATGGCGCTCTGCTGGCCTTCCTCGCCAAGTAGGGCGCGATCGCCGCAACGACCGAGCCAGATCAGGGAAGCGCTTCTCGCCTTCCGTGTGTCACGAGCGAGCAGCCCGACTGCGACTTCTCGCAGCAGATCTCGTCAGCCTGAGGCGCGAGTGAGTCCAAGGAGGACCAGCCGTGAGGGTTCAAGCCGCTGCCGAGCCGACCCTACGAGAGCGTCTGGGTCAGTTCCGTCGTTCCCTCAGCCCCCATGACTGGACCTCGCTCGCTGGCCTGACGGGCTTCATCGTCCTGATCCACGTGGTCGGCTTTGGCATCCTGTTCGGGCTCGCGGCGCCCGCGCACTACTCCCTCGGTGGGGACCATCCGACCTTCACGATCGGCGTCGGCGTGCTCGCCTACACCTTCGGCCTGCGGCATGCGTTCGACGCCGACCACATCGCCGCCGTCGACAACACGACGCGCAAGCTGCTGTCGGACAACGCAGAGCGTGAAGCGCTCGGGCAGCCGAACCAGCGTCGGCCGCTCTCCGTGGGGTTCTGGTTCTCCCTGGGTCACTCCACGATCGTGTTCGCGCTGGCCTTCCTGCTCGCCCTCGGTGTCAAGGCGCTCGCCAGCCCGGTGGAGGACGACGGCTCGACGCTGCACTCGGTGACCGGCGTCATCGGGGCCTCGATCTCGGGCATCTTCCTGTGGATCCTGGGCATCCTGAACCTCGTCGTGCTGCTGGGCATCATCAAGGTGTTCCGCGAGATGCGGATCGGGACCTACGACGAGCAGACGCTGGAAGACCAGCTGAACAAGCGCGGCTTCATGAACCGCTTCCTCGGCGGGCTGACCAAGTCGGTGCGCAAGCCCTGGCACATCTACCCGATCGGGGTGTTGTTCGGGCTCGGCTTCGACACCGCCACGGAGGTTGGGCTGCTGGTGCTGGCCGGCGGGGCCGCGGCGTTCAACCTGCTCTTCTACACGATCCTGGTCCTGCCGATCCTGTTCGCGGCCGGCATGTGCCTGATGGACACCGCGGACGGGGTGTTCATGAACGCCGCGTACGGCTGGGCGTTCGCCAAGCCAGTCCGCAAGGTGTTCTACAACATCACCATCACGTCGATCTCGGTCGCGGTCGCACTCATCATCGGCACCGTCGAGCTGGTCGGTGTGCTGGCGGACCAGGCGAACATCACCAGCGGCCCACTCGGCTGGATCGCCAACATCAACCTCGACTACGCCGGGTACGCCATCGTCGGGCTGTTCTTCGTCTCCTGGCTCATCGCCCTCGCGGTCTGGCGGTTCGGCCGGATCGAGTCGAGATGGTCCGCCCACCTCGCCAGCGACTGACGAGGCGCTAGAGCGCCTGACCACGATCGATCCGGCGGCGGCTGCACCCCCGGCCCCGCCGGGCGGTCGGATGATCAGTGACACGGCGGTTTACGGCTGGGCAACAGAGGAACGCCTCGATCAGGCATCGCAACGAGACGGACAACTTGGGCCCAAGTTGGGCCCAACGAGGTCAGTGCGCGATCACATAGCGGTCTCACCCGCCGCCGGAGACCTTGAATCGCAGCTCAGGAGCACACGACACAACGGGTCCGCCGATCTGGGGGTCAAGGGGTCGCGAGTTCAAATCTCGCCAGCCCGACAAGGCAAATGGCCTAGTCAGGAGGCTAATCTGTCTTCCCGATTGGCTCGGTTTCAAGATCACTATCGTCTTCTGACAACCATTTTTGACCACCATTTCTATGCAGGCGCGTCGCTGAGCCGAGTCAGTGCGTCACGAGACACGTCAGGCGAGACGTGGCCATAGACGTCTCTAGTGATCGCGACGCTCGCGTGAGCGAAGATCTC
>Ga0075434_100006115_pt1 | contig 11019 bp, 12 predicted proteins | sample RhiMethybrSRZTD3_FD_75298 | JGI IMG/M metagenome (GOLD analysis project Ga0075434, IMG submission 75298) | Populus rhizosphere microbial communities from Tennessee, USA - Rhizosphere MetaG P. TD hybrid SRZTD3 | ecosystem: Host-associated > Plants > Roots > Rhizosphere > Soil | place: USA...
GGCCTCCCCGTGTTGCAGCCTCCGCGGCTCCGCGATCCCGGCTGGCCGGAGCGGCTGCGCGAGCTGGATGCCGACGTGGCCGTGGTGGTCGCCTTCGGCCAGATCCTGCCCAAAGCGGTGCTGGACGTGCCGAGCCGAGGCTCCATCAACGTGCACGGCTCGGTGCTCCCGCGCTATCGCGGCGCCGCCCCCATCGCGTGGGCGATCATCCGGGGAGAGACGGAGACGGGCATCACGACGTTCCAGATGGATCCGGGGATGGATACGGGCGACGTGCTCCTGACCGAATCGACCCCGATCGATCCAGAGGAAACCGCGGGTGAGCTTTCCGCGCGGATGAGCGTGATGGGCGCGCGCGTCCTGATCCGCACCCTCGACGCCCTCGACACTCTCACCGCCGTTCCGCAGGACCATGCGCGGGCGACCCTGGCGCCGCGGCTCAAGAAAGAAGACGGCTGGCTCCGCTTCGGGGAGCCCGCGGCCTCGCTGGTCAATCGCGTGCGAGGAACCAACCCGTGGCCGGGAGCGGCGGTCATGACGCCCGCGGGCCGGCTCCTGATCTGGCGCGCGATGGCCGTGCCGCATGCATCAGGGGCCGAGCCGGGCACGCTGGTCGTGAGCGGACCCGGCGCGCTCTGCGTGGCCACGGGCGAGGGCCTGCTCGTGCCCGTGCAGGTCCAGCCCGAGAACCGCAAGGCCATGGCGTGGGAGGATTTTCTCCGCGGCGCCCGGCTCACGGCCGGCGCGCGCCTCACGGAGATTCACGCGTGAGCCCGGTGCTGCGCGCGGGCCCGGTCTCCCAGTCACGCTACGAGGCGCTCCGGGTCCTCGTGCGCGTGGAGGAAGACCGCGCCTTCGCCGACATCGTGCTCGAGCACGCGCTCGAGCATGCCCGCCTCGAGCCGCGCGATGCCGCCCTCTGCACCGAGCTCGTCTACGGCACGCTCCGCTGGCGCCGCCATCTCGACTGGCGGCTCGCCCCGCATCTCAAGCGACCGCTCGACAAGCTCGATCCCTGGGTGCGCGCGCTCCTGCGCCTCACCGCGTACCAGTTCTTCTTCCTCGACCGCGTGCCGCGCTGGGCCGCCGTGGACGAGGCGGTGAGCCTGGCCAAGCTCAAGTCTCGCGTGCCAGGGCCGCCGGAATTCGTCAACGCGGTCCTCCGCTCGCTCACCCGCGCCACGGGTGCCCCGCCCTTGCCCGCTTCGCCAGTGGAGGCGGCGGCCGTGCGCTGCTCCTTCCCCGACTGGATCGCCGCGCGCTGGTTCGATCGTTACGGCGCCGCGGAGGCAGAGTCGCTGATGGTCGCCTTCAACGACCGGCCGCCCACGACGATCCGGGTGAACACGCTGCGCACCACGCGGGAGGCCCTCGCCGCGCGCCTGCGGGACGAGGAGCTCGCGAGCACGCACCCCACGGAACTCGCATCCGAGGGCCTGATCGTGAACCACGGAGCGGCGGGGCGCTGGGCCGCCTTCGCCGAGGGATGGTGCACGGTGCAAGACGAGGCATCCATGCTGGTGGCGCGGCTGCTCGAGCCGCGGCCGGGCGAGCTCGTGGGCGATGTCTGCGCGGCGCCCGGCACCAAGGCGACGCACCTGGCGGAGCTCATGGGCAATCGCGGGCGGATCGTGGCCATGGATCCGCAGGCGGCGCGCCTCAAGCTCGTGGCGAAAGCCGCCGCCCGCCTCGGCATCGCCATCATCGAGACCCACGTGGGCGGCGCCGCCTCCCTCGCCGGGCGCTGGCGGAGCCGCTGCGATGCCGTGCTCGTGGACGCCCCCTGCTCCAACCTGGGCGTGCTCCGCCGCAATCCTGACGTGAAGTGGCGGCGCAGCCCCGACGACATCCGGCGACTCCAGGCGAAGCAGCAGACCATCGTGGCCGCCGCTGCCTCGATGGTGAAGCCGGGGGGACGACTCGTTTACGCGACCTGCTCACTCGAGCCCGAGGAGAACGAGGCGGTAATCGCCTCGCTCCTGGGCCACGGCTCCGAGTGGCGGCCGGACGCGCTCGAGAGCTTCCCCGTCCCGCCCGACGCCGAGGGTTTCGTGCGTCTCTTCCCTCATCGCCACGGCACCGACGGCTTCACGGCGATCCGGCTGCGGCGGGGCGCGTGAGCGCGCTCGCGTTTGCGACCGGAAGACGGCTGAGGTAAGGTCAGGGCGGGATGAAGATCTCTCCGAGCATCCTCTCCGCCGACTTCGCCGCGCTGGGCGACGCCATCGCGCGCGCCGAGGCGGGCGGTGCCGACATGATCCATGTGGACGTCATGGACGGCTGCTTCGTCCCAAACCTGACCATGGGACCCTGCGTGATCGAGTCCATCCGGAAGCGGACGCGCCTGCCTCTCGACACGCACCTGATGATCATCCAGCCCGAGCGGTACATCGAGGACTTCGTCCGCGCCGGGGCCGACCCCCTCACCGTCCACGTCGAGGCCTGCCCCCACCTGCACCGCACCCTGCAGCAGATCAAGGAGGCGGGGGCCAAGGCCGGGGTCGCCATCAATCCATCGACCCCGCCCGACGCCATCGAGTGGGTCCTGGACAGTCTCGACCTCATCCTGGTCATGTCCGTGAACCCGGGGTTCGGCGGGCAGTCCTTCATCCCGTCCTCGCTCGCAAAGCTGCGTCAGATAAGAACGCTGGTCGGGAGTCGCCCCATCGAGATCTCGGTGGATGGGGGGGTCGGGCACGACAAGGCCGGGCTCCTTGCCCAGGCGGGGGCGACCACCCTCGTCGCGGGGTCCGCTGTGTTCGGTACGGACGACCCTGCCCGGGCCGTGAGGGATTTGCGTAGTGCGTCGGAAGTACTGAAGTAGGCTTGACTTTTTCCCCTCCGATCAGTATCGTATAGCGTTTCCTGAATCGTACTTCAGGCCGAGACCATGCTCGACAGCCTCACTGCGCGACTGACAGGGATCTTCGACCGGCTCCGCGGCTTCGGCCGGCTGACGGAGGAGAACGTCCAGGAAGCGCTCCGTGAGGTGCGCGTGGCGCTCCTCGAAGCCGACGTCAATTTCAAGGTCGTCAAGAGCTTCATCGAGCGGGTGCGGGAGAAGGCCATCGGCCAGGACGTGCTCACCTCGCTCACGCCCGGCCAGCAAGTGGTCAAGGTCGTGCGCGACGAGCTGGTCGAGCTGCTCGGCGGCTCGGGCCATCGACTCGCCATGGCGCCGCATCCGCCGACGGTGATCATGCTCGTCGGCCTTCAGGGCTCGGGCAAGACCACCTCCGCGGCCAAGCTCGCGCGGCACTTCCAGAAACAGGGGCAGCACCCCATCCTCGCTTCCGCCGACGTGTATCGCCCGGCGGCGATGGAGCAGCTCCGCCGGCTCGGCAAGGAGCAGGGCATCCCCGTGCTCGGCGAGGAGAGCAAAGAGCCCGCGGACATCTGTCGGGCCGCGCGAGACGAGGCGGCCCAGCGCGGCCTCTCCCCCCTCATCCTCGACACCGCGGGCCGTCTCCACATCGACGAGGAGATGCTGGAGGAGCTGCGCGCGATCAAGAAGACGACGGCGCCCCATCACGTGCTCCTCGTGGTCGACGCCATGACGGGCCAGGACGCGGTGACGGTGGCGGAGAAGTTCAACGCCGCGGTGGGCATCGACGCGGTGGTGCTGACCAAGATGGATGGCGACGCGCGCGGGGGCGCCGCACTCTCCGTGCGCGAGGTAACGGGCCGCCCCATCGCCTTCGTGGGCGTGGGCGAGAAGACGGAGGCGCTGGAGCCGTTCCATCCCGACCGGCTCGCCCAGCGCATCCTCGGCATGGGCGACGTGCTCTCCCTCGTGGAGAAGGCCCAGGCCACCGTGGACGCCTCCCAGGCCGAGGAGATGGCGCGGAAGATCCGCGAGGAGAGCTTCACCCTCGAGGACTTCGCCACCCAGCTCAAGCAGCTCCGCTCCATGGGCCCCCTGGGCCAGATCATGGAGATGATCCCGATGTTCAAGGGCGCCAAGGGCCTGCCCAAGGAGCTCAAGGGCGAGGAGCAGGACCTCAAGCGCTTCGAGGCGATCATCGGGTCCATGACGCCCGACGAGCGCCAGAGGCCCGCGATCATCAACGGGAGCCGGCGCGCCCGCATCGCCAAGGGCAGCGGCACGCAGGTCGCCGACGTGAACCGGCTCCTCAAGCAGTACGCGCAGCTCAAGCAGATGATGAAAGGTCTCAAGCAGATGGAGGGACGCATGGGCAAGCTCAAGGGCGCCCTGCCGTTCCTGCCCAGATAACCACACGAGAGAGGTGAGCCAGTGGCAGTTCACATCAGGCTGAGAAGGACGGGGACGACCAAGAAGCCGGCCTACCGCGTGGTGGTGGCCGACTCGCGCTCGGCCCGCGACGGCCGGTTCATCGAGGTCATCGGCCACTACAACCCGCTGACCAATCCCCCCACGATCAAGATCTCCACGGACAAGGCCGCGGAATGGATCAAGAAGGGGGCACAGCCGTCGAACACCGTGAAGCATCTCCTCGCCCAGGCTACGAAGGCCGTCAAGGCGTAGGGATCGAGACGTGGCGCCCGGAGCCCTGGTCGCCGTGGGAGAGGTGCTCCGGCCCTGGGGGCTCCGGGGCGAGCTGAGGGTACGGCCGCTCACGGACCGGCCAGCGGAGCGCTTCCGGGGGCTGCGCCGATGCGTGCTGTGGGAGCCCACGATCGACCGGCGCGAGGATGTGCGCATCGCGGGCTGTCGCTTCGATGGCGAGGAGCTGTTCGTGACGATGGAAGGGGTGAGCTCGCCCGAGGAGGCGAAGCGGTTCTCGGGCCGGCTCCTCGCGGTAGCGCAGGAGGATGTCCTCCCCGCTCCCGAAGGGCATTTCTATCCATGGGAGATGACGGGGGCAGTTGTCGAGACGCGCGAGGGGCAGCGCGTGGGCGAGTTCGTGGGCGTGGAGGATCACGCCGCGCAGCCGTTGTGGGTCGTGGCGCGCGAGGGGCGCGAGGTGCTGGTGCCCGCGGTGCCGGAGATCGTGGTGGACGTGAACGTCAAGGAGCGGCGGATCGTGATCGACCCGCCCGAAGGGCTGCTCGACCTGTGAGAATCGACATCGTCACGCTGTTCCCTGGCATGGTGGAGCCTGCTCTCGGCGACTCCATCGTCGGTCGCGCCCGCGCGCGAGGCTTGGTGGACATCCGCGTCCACAACCTCCGCGACTGGGCGGAGGGACGTCATCGCGTGACCGACGACACGCCCTTCGGAGGCGGGGGCGGGATGATCATGAAGCCCGAGCCCATCGCGCGCTGTCTCGAAGCGCTGCGGGCACCCGGCGCGCGCGTCATCCTCCTCGACCCGGCGGGGCGGCGACTCACCCAGCCCGTGGCCCGTGAGCTCGCGCGGGAGAGCCACCTCGTCCTCCTGTGCGGGCGCTACGAGGGCGTGGACGAGCGCGTGCGCGAGCGCCTGGTGGACGAGGAGCTGTCCGTCGGCGACTACGTCCTCTCGGGCGGCGAGGTGGCCGCGCTCGTGGTGACGGAGGCGGTGACGCGGCTCCGGCCGGGGGTGCTGGGTGACGAGGCAGCTCCGTCGCGGGATTCGTTCTCGCGGGGGCTCCTCGAGCATCCGCAGTACACGCGGCCCGAGGTGTTCGAGGGGCAGGCGGTGCCGGAGGTCCTGCGCTCCGGCGATCACGCGCGGATCGAGCGGTGGAAGCGGGTCATGTCCGTGTGGCGGACGTGGCAGCGGCGGCGGGATCTCCTGGAGACAGCGGACCTCTCGCCGGAAGAGCAGAAGTGGGTGGCGGGCTTCGCGCAGGGCCGGCCCCCCGACGACTATCTCGAGTAAGGAGCGATCAGTCATGCACGCCATTCACATCGTCGATGCGGGGCAGCTGAAGAAGGACCGGGGAGGCTTCGACCCCGGCGACACCATTCGCGTATCCGTGAAGGTGGTGGAGGGTGAGAAGGAGCGGCTCCAGGCCTTCGAGGGAGTGGTGATCCGCAAGCGCGGGGGCGGCGCCTCGGCCTCATTCACCGTGCGGCGCATCTCGTACGGCGTGGGCGTGGAGCGCACCTTCCCCCTGCACTCGCCCCGGATCGACAAGATCCAGGTGATGAAGCGGGCGACGGTCCGGCGGTCGAAGCTCTACTACCTGAGGGATCTCGCCGGCAAGGCTGCGCGTTTGAAGGAGAAGCGCGTCGCCATCGTCCCGGCCTCCAGCGAGACCGAATAGCCGAGGGCCGGGGTCACGTCACCCGCGGCGTACCGCTTCGAGCGCGCAGCGTGGCGGCAGGGTCTCGGCATCGTGGCCGGGCTGGACGAGGCAGGACGCGGGCCGCTGGCGGGGCCCGTGGTGGCGGCGGCGGTGGTGCTGGCGCCCGGGACGCGGATCAAGGGCGTGGACGATTCGAAGCGGCTGGAGCCGGAGCAGCGGGAGGAGCTGTACGAGGTCATCCGGGCGCGGGCGGTGGCCATCGGGGTGGGGATGGTGGACGCACCCACGATCGACCGGGTGAACATCCTCCAGGCGACCCGGCGAGCCATGGGAATGGCGCTGGGGGCACTCGGCTTGGAGCCGGAGCTGGTGCTGACGGACTTCGTGGCGCTGGACGGGCTGCGCTGCCCCCAGCGCAATCTGGTCGAGGGAGATCGGCGGTCGGCTACGGTGGCGGCCGCCTCGATCATCGCGAAGGTGACGAGGGACAGGATGATGGCGGAAGCGGATCGCGAATACCCGCAGTACGGCTTCGGCCGTCACAAGGGCTACGCGACCCTCGAGCACCTGGCCGCGCTGATGATGCACGGGCCCTGCCCGCTGCACCGTCGCACGTTCAGTGGGGTGATCGTACAGCAGGACCTGTTTTCCATCATTGCGGACGAGGAGTGAACCGTGCCGGCTGACACACGAAAGCTCTCAGGCATCAAGGGGGAGGAGGAGGCGGCCCGTTTCCTGTCCCGTTGCGGGTACGCCATCCTCGAGAAGAACGTCCGGACGCGCATGGGTGAGATCGACCTCGTGGCGAAGGAGGGCAAGACCCTCGTCTTCGTCGAGGTCAAGACGCGGCGCGATCTGGAGAACGCGCCGCCGCCCCAGGCGTCCGTGCACACGCGCAAGCAGAACAAGCTCGGCAAGCTCGCCCAGAGCTACCTGCGCGCCAAGCGGTTGCGGGAGCAGCCCTGCCGCTTCGACGTGGTCGCCGTCGTCGTCAACGACGAGGGCGGCGTCAAAGCCATCCGCCACATCCCGAATGCGTTCTCGGTGGGGGCGTGGTAGTTCGAGGTGAGCCGAAGGCGAGCCGAGAGCTGAGTAGATGGTTCGAAAAGGGTAAGGACAGGTCGAACCGCTCGAAAAGTCGCCGAGAGCCGAGTCGATGGGTCGAAAGCGCTAACGACCGGACGAACCGCTCGAAAAGTCGCCGAGAGCGGAGTGAGCAGGCGGTACGCCCTGTAGAGTCGCCGAGAGCTTCATTGACGAGCCGAATGCTCGAATGGACCGCACCGAGGCCTTCGAACCCGCACTGAAGCTCGCCCCCGGGAAGAGCGCGCTGCTCATCGTCGACATGCAGCGCGCCTTCCTGGATCCGGGCGAGGCCATGGAAGTGCCCGCCGCTCGCGACGTCGTGCCGCAGATCCAGTCCCTCCTCGCTCTCTTCCGCGGCCACGACCTTCCCGTCGTCTTCACCGAGTTCACCTACGCAGAAGCGGTGCCCCTCCTCATCGGGCACCTCCATCCCGAGCATCGGCGCGCGGCGCCTGGCGCCCCGCGCGGATTCGGGCGGCCCTCCTCCTCCTGCCTCCTCGGCGAGGCCAATGTCCACGTGGTGCCCGAGCTCGCCCCGCGACCCGACGAGCTCGTGGTGACCAAGCACTATTACGACGGGTTCAACGGCACCCCGCTCGATCACGCCCTCCGCGCGCGAGGGATCACCCACCTCGTGCTCACCGGCACCATGACGGACATCTGCGTGCTCGCCACCGTGGTGGGCGGCATGAATCGCGAGTACCGCATGACGGTGGTGGAGGACGCCACAGCCACCCTCAGCCCCGAGATCCAGCACGCCGCCCTCGACGTGATCCGCCGCGCCTACGCCCGCGTGCTCACCGCCAAGCAGGTCGCGGAGGAGCTGGCCCGGTGGTAGCCCTCGTCCGCCCGACTGTGGTAGCGTCGGGGGCATGAGCGACGGCCTCCGCTTCTCCGGCTGCATCCCGGCGAACCTCCTCCCCTTCACCGCCGATCTGCAGATCGACGCGCCCGCCTACAAGCAGCACCTGCGCTGGCTCGCCGACGCGAAGGGCGTCACCGCCATCGTGGCCAATGGGCACGCGGCGGAAGTCTCGTCCCTCTCGCGCGAGGAGCGCCAGCGCGCGCTCGCCCTCGCTCTCGAGGAAGTGGGCGACCACCTCCCCATCATCGCGGGTGTGTACGCGGACGGGACCCAGGAGGCGATCACCCTCGCGCGGGACGCGAAGGCGGCGGGCGCCCAGGGCCTCCTCGTCTTCCCGCCCACCATCTTCATGTGGGGCGCCCAGGTGAAGCCGGAGATGGTGCTGCGGCACTTCTCCACGCTCGCCGACGCCATCGATCTGCCCCTGATCGTCTTCGAGTATCCGCCCGTCTCCGGGCTCGGCTACAGCCCCGAGACCCTGAGCGAGCTCTGCAAGATCCCCAGCGTGGTCGGAGTGAAGGACTGGTCCAACGACATCGTGGCCTACGAGAAAAACCTCCGCGCACTCCGCGCCTCGGGGCGCCCCGTGGCCATGCTCTCGTCGTTCACCATGTCGCTCATGGCGAGCTTCCTCCTGGGCTCCGACGGCTGCATCTCGGGCATGGGCAGCGTGGCCGCCGATCTGCAGGCCGCGCTCTACGCCGCCGTCACCACGGGGAACCTCGCGGAGGCCCAGCGCATCAACGAGCGGCTCGCCCCGCTCGTCAACGTGTTCTACGCGCCGCCCTTCGTGGACATGCACAACCGGATGAAGGAGGCGCTGGCCCTGCTCGGCCGCATTCCCTCCGCGCACGTCCGCCCGCCCCTCACGGCGGTGTCGGATGACGAGCGTCACCGCATCCGTCTGGCCCTTCGCGCGGCAGATCTCAGCGCCTAGTTCCTCGTGGGCGCGCGCCGAGAGGCCTCGGCGCCTTCGCGGCGCCCAGGTTGCGGCTCCCCGAGTGTTTACGGTATAAGATGGGCCACCCGATGGTGCCGGAAAGCCCCTTGACGGCCCGCAGCTCCCAGGAAAGCGACCTGCTCCGGACCGCCCTCCGCCGTTTCCCCGGTGGCGTGCTCGGGGGGTACTACGCCCCCGACGACCTCCAGTTCGTAGTCAACGAAGCCCGGGGCGCCCACCTCTACGACTTCTCCGGACGCGAGTACATCGACTACATCTTGGGCAGCGGGCCGATGGTGCTGGGGCATGCCCATCCCGCGGTCATGGCCGCGGTGGAGGCGCAGCTCGGGAAGGGCACGACCTACTTCCAGCTCTCCGAGCCGGCCATCGCCCTCGCGGAGGAGATCTGTCGCGCCGTCCCGTGCGCGGAGCAGCTCCGCTACACGTCCTCGGGGAGCGAGGCGACCTTCTTCGCCCTCCGCGTCGCCCGGGCCTTCCGCAAGCGCGACCGCATCCTGAAGTTCGAGGGCGGCTTCCACGGCACCCACGACTACTCACTCATGAGCGTGGGACCGCGCGCCCCCAAGGCCTTTCCCGCCCCCACCCCGGACTCCGCGGGCATTCCCCACGCGATCAACGAGGAGGTGCTCGTCGCCCCCTTCAACGACCTGGGGGAGACGGAAGCCATCATCGCCGCGCATCACGAGAGCCTGGCCGCCGTCATCATGGAGCCCTTCCAGCGCCTGATCGTGCCCGACCGGGCCTTCCTCGCCGGCGTGCGAGAGCTGACGCAGCGCTTCGGCGTGCCTCTGATCTTCGACGAGATCGTGACGGGCTTCCGCTTCGCCTACGGCGGCGCCCAGGAGTACTACGGGGTCGTGCCAGACCTGGCCGCCCTCGGCAAGATCATCGGCGGCGGCTTCCCGCTCGCGGCGGTGGTGGGCCGCGAGGAGATCATGCGGCATCTCGCCCCCGCCCTCGAGGAGACCGGGGACTTCGTCCAGCAGGCGGGCACCCTCAACGGCAATCCCGTGGCCGCGGCGGCGGGGCTCGCCACCCTCGCCGAGCTGCGGAAGCCGGGCACCTACGCTCGGCTCTTCGAGACGGGCCGCCGCGTCAAGAGTGCCCTCGAGCAGGCGGCAAGCGCGGTCGGCGTCGCCGCCCAGGTCGCGGGGGAGGCACCGGTGTTCGAGATCTACTTCACCGATCGCCCCATCACCGACTACCGCGCCACGCTGACCGCGGATCGCGCGCGCCACGCCGTCTTCACCCGCGCGCTCCTTGAGCGTGGTGTTGTCAAGGCCGCGCAGAAGATCTACGTGTCGCTCGCCCACACTGAAGAAGACATCCAGCGGACCGTCCAAGCCTTCAACGCGGCCCTCGAGGCCGTGGCCCGCAACAACCCCAATGCCCGCAAGGAGGGCTGAACCGATGGCAGAACGTTGGCAAGACGAGCAGTGGGCCCAGGCTGAACAGTTCTGGTACAGCGGCAAGACCACCCGGCGCCGGTTCCTCGGCTTCTCCGCGGCCGCCGCGGGCGCCCTCGGCGCCACGGTGGCGGTACCCGCGTGGTGGCGGGATGCCTTCGGCCAGGCCAAGGCCTACAAGATCGGCACCATGCAGCCGCTGTCGGGGACGGCCGCGGCGGGGGGCAAGACCGCGCTGGTGGGGACCCAGATGGCGGTGGATCACATCAACAAGACGGGCGGCGTCAATGGTCGACCCATTGAGCTGATCATCGCCGACTACGAGTCCAAGCCGGACGTGGGACGGCGCAAGGCCGAGAAGCTCGCCGTCGAGGACAAGATCGACGCGCATCAGGGCGGATTCCTCTCGAACGTGTGCCTCGCTTGCATGCCCGTGTGGGACGAGCACAAGATCCTCAACATGATCGGCGTCTGCCTCGACACCACCATCACCACGAGCAAGTGCAACCGCTACACCTTCCGGCCCTTCGACTATGCCCCCGCGCA
>Ga0075434_100006116_pt1 | contig 11019 bp, 20 predicted proteins | sample RhiMethybrSRZTD3_FD_75298 | JGI IMG/M metagenome (GOLD analysis project Ga0075434, IMG submission 75298) | Populus rhizosphere microbial communities from Tennessee, USA - Rhizosphere MetaG P. TD hybrid SRZTD3 | ecosystem: Host-associated > Plants > Roots > Rhizosphere > Soil | place: USA...
TAAAATTTCAGCGAGTCGATTCATAATTTGAGACAGAGTGTGGGTGAGGTTGTGAATGGCGGCAACAAATGAGGCAAACGGGTTCAAGGGCGGATTTTTCCGAGGATAGAGTCGAGCGCGCGGAGGGCTTCGACAACGTTTGTCCCACCCCCTTCTTGTGCGGCATCGGAGAAGCCGGCGTTCAACGTCCTGCCGATGGACCCGCGTTGTTTTTCTATCGACTGGGTTGCCGGCCAGACGACGAAAGCGGGGAGCCAAATTTCACGACGGCTAACAACGCCGTTGGTTCCGGTTTCAATAGCGATAACGTGCGGTCTGGTGAGCGCGCACCCGTTAGCGAGCAGAGCCAGGCTAGAGAGAGCGGCGCAGATGGTTTTCGAATTCATGCAGGCGGGAAAAAATTTCCTTGTTGGTATCGGCGCGGACCTGTTTTTCCGATTCCATGTCGGAGACAACGCGCTTCATTTGTTGTTCGAGCAGTGCCAGGCTCGTGTCAATTCCGGCCAGCCGGGAAATGAGCCGCACGAGCAATCCGCCGATGCCACCCAGGGCGAGCAAAACGGCCCCGTCCAGGATGGCAGTCCAGGACATGGCTCAAACGGGGGGTTGGACATTGGCAATTTCGAGCGTCAGGTCGCAAGTGCCGCCCGGCAACATTTTATCCACGGAGGACACGGGCAGGCGGGAAATCGAAATTTCCAGACCATCCCCATCCAGGCTGGCCAGGCGGAGCGAGGCGCTGGTTGAATTTTCACTCGGCGGAAACGGGATGGTTTGGGTGACGACAGAGACAATGACAGCTTTCATTGGGTGCGATGGTATCCACGGGGGGTTGCGGTCCAGGTAATAAAACCGTTGTCCGTATTGAGCCGGGCGAAGTTGGTTCCAACGGTGGCTTCACCCGGTGCGAACAGCAATTGTCCACCCTGACAACCAAACACGATATTGCTGCCGCTGGCGGTGGCGGTGCTGTCAAAAAAGGTGAAGGCGGTGCCCGGCTCCACGCCGGCCGTCCAACAATTGGGCAGGTAGTTGGTGACGCGGGTCGTGGACGTGCTCGGGGAGCCTACGCCCACCAGCAAATCCCGGAATGTCACAAAAAATTGATTGCTATTGCCGCCCGTGGTGGCCGGCCGGTAGTTGCACCGAAGCCCCTTGGAAAAATTTGTGTTGAGGGTTCCATCAAAGCCCGCCGTGGCGAAATGTTCCTGTCGGGCCCAACCCACCCAGGCCGACGAACATTCCGATTGCTGATTCACGTTGGACGCGCCGAAAACGCAAATGCCGGCGTAACGGTTAATGGACATGAGCGCGCCCAGATTGGTGAAAACAGCCGAATAAGTATACGGTCCAACTGTCACCACGACGGAATTTGAAACGAAACTCGCTTCGACGGGGGTAAAATTGGTCAGATTGCCAAAGCTGGTGGGCAGGGTTTCGCTTAAAATGTAGGTGGCAGAACCGCCCAAAAATCCGCGAATGATTTGCAGGGTATCACCGGCTTGGACAAAAACACCCAGAACATTGGTTGAGTTCAGAAACGTTGAATCCCCCCAATAGAGAATTACGTCTTGGTTACCTCCTTGCTGGGCTGTGCCGGCATGCCAACGGAGGGTGGCTCCTATGCGGGTGAATATCGGCACCCCCACAAGGGTGGAATCGGCCACGATTCGCCCCACGGTATTGTGAACGGTTGCCTTGCTGGTGAGCGCGCCGTCAACAATGGTGAGATTATTTGTGTCATCCCCAAAGCCAGCCAGGACTTGCCAATCGTATCCGCTCGCGCTTCGTCCCATGATGCCGGGCGTGCTAATCACTTTGTTGCGGAAATTTTCCCAGACGAAATTTTCGGAACGTTCCAGGGCGGGAGACGCTTTGCCCATGGTGGATTGTTGAGCCGTGGCGGGGGCGCAGAGCGGTCCGGTGAACAAAATCAGAGCGAGAGCGTGGCGCATAGGGTTACATCATTGGTTGCGGCGGCAGTGAATTTGTCCCCGGTCGTGGACACGGCCAGGTGGCACTTGTCCAGGGGCAGTCCGGTAGCCGGAATAATCATGGAAAAATTGTCCAGGGCCGCGATGCCGAAACTGTGTTCAGGGACGCGGTTGGCCACGGGGGTGCCAGTCGAGGCGTGGATTTGGAGCCAGGCTTGCGCGCCTTTGTTGTAACCGAACACGGACAGAAGCACGCAGCCGGTGAGGGAAAGGGACAATTCCTTGACGTAGGCGCTGCCGGCCCCGTCATTGGAAGATACGAACCGGGAACGCAAGAATCCGATGGAATTGTCACGGGGCATTTTTAACTCTTGAATTTGGCGACGATGCCGGACACAAGCAGGAATCCCCCGAACAGTACGGTGGGCGGGAACATGAGGAACGGGAGCGCGATGAGGAACGGGAAATCCGATAGCCAACCAGCCACGCGCGCGCCCAACAAATTCCCCGTCCATTCCACAATCCAGGCAACAATGGCGATGCCGACGACAAACGCCAGGCCGACTCCAACCAGGGACAACACGGGATGAGCAGACACCCAGGAAAATAGTCTCTGCGTGGAGCCAGTGAACGCGTATTTGATGCGGTCAACAATCATAGGCTGGACAGGGAGGAGCGGACGGCGAGTAAGCCCCGGTAGGAAATGAACGTGCCGGCGCTGGCGACAGCGGACCCACGCAGATTGAGCCAAACTTCATCGCATTCAATTTGCACTTTTTGCGGGGTCAGAGTGACGTTGCCGGCTCCGCCAATTTGGGGGGAACCTAAGACGACAGAGAGGCACTCCGGGGAACCGGCTGCCGCATTTGGGAAACTGTTCAGACGCGAGCGGACAAATGTGCCGCCCGTGTTAATGGCGATGGACGCGGGCATTTCGTGAATGCCAACCCCGTTGCGAATGAATTGCAGCTCGGCCTGGACTTCGAAGTCCAACGCCCCGGACGTGACCGCTTCGAGGAACAGGTAAACGTTGCGATATTTCATGTCCACCGGCACAGCCAGGCGGATTTTTCCCTGTTCCGCGCCGATGAGCCGGGCGATGCCGGTCACCAAAAATTCGTCCGCATCGAACCGGGAGATTTGGGTGGGTGTGCTCACGTCTTGCGTTGTCGGCCGATGAATCGTTGACGGATGAGCGGCGGTTTCGTGGTAGCGTGGGGGACGGCAATCGGGATACGGGTTCGCGGTCCGGGTCCGGCCGGCAGTTGATACGACAGTTTTCCCGTGGTGGTATTAAACGGCTCGGCCACGGAACTTTTCGGTCGAATCCAAGCGGCACTCATGGCAAGATGTCTGCAGCGGTTGTCGCATCCACGGCGGAGGGGGCCGCGAAATCGTCCGTGTAGAGTCCGAACTGGCGCGACGGTCCCTCGTATTGTTTGGCTTGCTCGGCTTCCGCGATTTGGATTGCGGCTTGATACGCCGGCACGTCGGCTTCCGTGCCCACATAGCTGGTGGGGCTGGACAGGGGGGCTTGAGCCACACTTTCACGGGACGCTACCCGGCCGGGGCCGCCACCCCCGGCAATGGGTGACACACTGCCGCCGCTCCCGCCCTTGAGCACGCCGAGCAACTTTCCAAATGCGTTGACCGCCGCGCCGGCAATGGTCGAGGCGTTGTTATCCCCGCCCTTGGGCTTGGTTGTTACCGGGGGTTTGGGCGCACCCCATCCGCTGAACAGACCGAACAATCCAGGTGCGAGCGCGTCCCCGGAAGTTTGCAGGCTCTTGCCGGGGATGGTGGCGGAAACCGCCGCGCCGGTCTGGGTGCGTTTCCAGAGCGCGTATCCCGCCAGACCCAAAGCTCCGAAAAGGAGAAGGTTCTTATTCATTTGTGACCGTCCGTAAGGACTTAGGACTTGACCCAAATCCACCAGGCAATGACCCCCGCCGCGACGATGAGCAGAACCGTGGACGTGTCGAAGGCCGCGCCGACGTTTGAACCGCTCGCCGGACTGGGTGATGCTTGGCCGGTCTGCGGGTTGATGAGCGGCGCGCCGATGGTCTGTTCCAGGCCGAACAATCGGCCAACTGAATTGTTCACCGTGTCCACGATGGCGTTCAAATCCGCGCCGGTGGCTTTGGCGCTGTCCGCGTATTTGCCCAGAGGCGAGGCTAGCACACCCGGCCCGCTCACTGTGGCCGGCGCGGACGGCGCGCCGACCGTGGGTTCGGCAAGCGCCTTGCTTTTGGCGGGTGAACGCGCGGCTTTTCTCATGGCGTCGATTTCGGCTTGGATGCCGGCGATTTGTTCGCGGATGGAACGTGCGTCCAGACCCAGCTCGTGAGCGCGCGACACAAATGTTCGGCGGATGAGTTCCAGGCCGGTGGGGTGCAGATTGCAGATTTTTGGGCGATGGCGCGAAGCCGCGAAGGATGAGCCAGGCGGGCCATCCGGCACGCCATAGCGGCAGGCGTCCTGCCACCGGGCGCGGGTCTGCAGATAGAGCGCGCGCAGTTCGGGGAACGACTGCGCGGCTCGCAACTGCGGACGGATGTTATCGGGCGTGTCACGGGGCACAATTACTATTGGACGATGGGGTATTTCTTCCAACGGGTGATATTGTCCCGGTAACGCCGGCCGATGAGGTTGAGAGAGGAGGAAGCCGTGGCCGCCGTGCCGCGCGTCACGTCAATCGGCGCGACAATTTCCCACTTGATGGCATCGGACGCGAAATTCGCGTCCAGGCACCCGCCCAGTTCATTGGCCCCGGCGAGCATCGTGTCCGTTACGAAATCAAAGCCGAACACAGCCGGTTCCTGCACCGCCAGGCCGGCGGCCAGGTCGCCGCCCATATTTTGAGGCATGCCCAGAGTCGTGGCCGTGAGCAACACCGGAGGCGCACCGCCTGTCACACCGAGGTTGGAGAGAGTCGTTATCCAGGTGGCCGCCGCGCTGCCGCCGAAAAGATTCATGATTGAAGTCTGCCGACAACCGCCGCGGGTTTGGTCGTTATAGATTTGCCGCCCTTTCATCCGCCATTGCCGGATGGAATTCTGCGCGGCTTCGAGTCGCCAGAGCGATTCACTGCCCACCGTCGCGGAGGCTGACAGGTCCGAGAGTTTGGATTCCAGGCCGCCGCCGGTGAAACCTTTATACATGTAACCGGCCAGCGAGGGATAGTCGCCGGGGCCGGGAAGCGCGAACCTTTTTTCCGCATTGGTTCCGAGCGGCAAATCGAACGGTGTTTCGCGGATATCCCACCGGATATAACCGCCCGAATCAATCAATTGCTGGTCCAGGGCAGAGGGGAGGTCGCGCCGGATAATCATGACTTCCAAGTTTGCGGCGGAGAACGGGTTGGCCACCGATTGAGAAATTTCCGCCGCTGGCGCAAAATCCATCGTGAGCACGGGGTCTTGCACATGCCGATGCGCCGGGATGAGCGAACGCAACCGGAGCCATTCGCCCAGGGCGGGGTGCGGGCACCAAATGGGGTAACAGATACGGAAAATCGACCCGGTAGGAATTTGGGGTCCGGTGCCGGCCCCCTGCAAAGCCGCGAGCGACTGGAACAGGGCCGATTGGGTGGAACGGTCCAGGCTCACCCCTTCCTGGTCTTGCAGGACAATCAGGCCGGGGCCGCTCGAATAGACTGCGTCATAGGCTCCGGTGCCGTCGTTCACATTCAACGTTACCTTTTTCAAGAGATTGAGCAGGCCGAACGTAATCAGGTCCGTGAGCAGCGCGTTCAACGTCACTTGGACGATGATAAAAATCGCTTCAATCGGTCCGGTGCGGGTCAGCTGAATTCGCTTGGTCTGCGCCGGGAAATTGGCGGCGGTCAGGTCCAGGTCCGGCGAGCGCGAAATCACTTCTTCTTTTTGGGGGATGAGCATGGCGGGAAAAGGGTGCGGGGTTGGATTGATGGATTGATGGTTTGATGGATGAAAACTATCCGCCACTTCCCACCAGGCTTTTAACCGTCGTGAACGGGGAACTCACGAACAGGCGCGGCAGGGAAAACCCGCCGAAACTTTCGAGCAGATCGAAAATCAGGTTCAGGACAATGAGGGCCAGGGCCAGTTCCCAGGCCATCCGGAAGAGAGAACGGAGTGAAGGTAGGCTCATGGGGTGAGACATTGCATGTCCAACCCACCCCAAGTCTATCCGTCCAAATACGGCAGAGACTATCCGGCCGACTACGGAAAGACTTTCACAGTTCCTTGGACAGATAACCCCCCGGTTTTTCGAGCGCGCGGACTTCATCGGGGTCCAGTCCATCCTCTTCCAACCAAATCAAAGGACGGCGGTCCGTGTGCTGGAAACAAATCGTTTCAGTCAGTTCCGCGCGGATGGCTTCGTTGACCTTGTTAGGCCGGCGCGAAACTAAAATCATATCCACCTTGAACCGCCGCCCCTCATCTAGGAGCATTTGAAAGGGAGCCGGTGCGTGGGAAGGCGAGGGCATCACGTATTTCTGAATTTCGTCGATGACTAAAACTTTCCGGCCGGGCAATACCTTGCAGATTTGGTAAACCCATTCGCAGAATAGAGTGAAACCGCCGACCCGGTCACCCGGAAAAATTTCCGAGCAGTCGAAGCAGACCGGAATTTTTCGCTTCAGACACTCCGCCGCACTGGCCAAGTCGCAGCAATAATCCACGCCAGCCCGCGCGGCAAATTCCAGGTCCGGGTCAAAAATGAAAAGATAGTCGTGCCTGCTTTCCGCGATACGCAACAGAAGAAGTTCGGTCTTGCCGGTGCCGCTCTTGCCGGTGATTAAAACTTTTTGACTGGGCCAGTGGATATCCACTTGCTCAGATCGCTTTCAGGTCCGGTCCAACGTCCGGCAACCGTTTCAGCGCGCGCACTTGGGCCGTGATGCCTAGCGCCCAGAAACCCACCCCCAGCGCGAGCGCCGTTTCCTCCACATACGCGAAGTTGACCGAATATTTCATGACGCAGCCGACTCCGCCTATCCGCAACAAATCCTTCACCCGGTCGCTCATGGATCCCCGCTTCCCCGCTTCCCGAATAAAAGTTTCGTCCCGCGTCTTAGTGCCCGCCACCCGTTCAACCATGGCTTGTCCAAGCTCGTCCAGCATCCCCACCAGGCCGTTGACCAGGGCCAGCGCCGTTTCCCGGTCAATCGGAGCCGTTGCCGGCGCAGGCGCAGGCGCAACACCCAGGCCGTCAGCTTCAGGCCGTAATGGAGCGCCGGGGCCAGCGCCCACTGGCCCCACTGAAATCCGTTGGGGAGTTTTTGGTTTATGATGGGAACGGGGTCCGGGCTTGGCGGTGCCCCGGTTCCACCCGCCGCGCCGTTCCACCCGTGGGGCGGGTTCCATAGCCGGGGGGCTGGCACCGGCTGGCCCTTCCGGAGCCGTTCCAGAGATGACACTGCTAGTGACCCGGTCAATTGCTGTATCCAGGTCAACCGGCGCAGCAGGCGGGCTAACTGGCGCGGCGTTGGCGGTTTCAACGGAGGACGAGGGTGGGGCTGGCTGTTCAGGAGCGGATTCATTTTTCATAGACGGTCAAAAAAAGCGCGGGCAGGACATTTAATCCCACCCGCGCCGTGTCTGCCAACCCGCAAACTTACGGAGCCTTTGCCAGCGGCGGGAGCCGCAACTTTTCCTCCGCCCAAACCTGCAAGGATTCGACTGAGTCGCCAAACTTGTAGGTGGGCACCACGGGAAAGGTCGCGGCAAACCAAACCACGACGCAGTAGTATCGGCATGCCCCGGGTTGACCGGAGTTTTCCACGATGATGGACACCCCATCGTCACACCAGCACATGAGCACAGGCTTGCGCCAACACGCGTTCATTTGCCGGCCTTTTTGGGTCCAACATGACACGCAAAACTAAACATCAGGTTGCCGTTGTATTTGCGCGAATGCCCATCCGCCAGACGTTGGAAAGCCAGGGTCCGGCCGATAAGTTTTTTGGCACCTTCCTCCCGGCCCAGGCTCATGGCAATTGTCCCGGTCATGGGGAAAAGGAACCGCACCTTGTTAGGGGCTTCCAGTTCGAGCAACCAGCCTTTGATGGCTTTGTCGCCCGTGATATCCGAAGACAGATGCAGACCTAAGAGCGTCCCCACCATCCAATGGCCCACGGGCACACTGGACGGTTTGACAATAGGAGCCATTCCAATGGACTCGAAGCCGGAGAAGTCAAAGTCGGCCAGGGCCAACGGTGTTGGACCCTCGGCAGCCTGCGTCTCTTCCTTCTGTTTTTTGCGGAATGATTCCAGGGATTGAGACGGTGTTTCTTTGGCCAGACGCGCGAATGCCGCGTCCCGCTCGTCCTGCAGTTTCAATCTTGCTTTTGCCATACGTGCCTTTTCTACTACCCCGCCGCGTCCGGCGTCATTGCCGGATTGGATGCGGGAAATTTTTTGATTCATGCCCGGTTCAAGGTTAAAGGTTCATACCGTCCGCCCACCAAACGCTTGCGGTCATAGATTGACCGCCGTTCTTTCACGACACGATGCCAGACCGATAGTTGTCGGCTGTTCTCCCGGTCGTAAAACAAAATCGCTTCGCGCAGCTTGAACGGCAGTTCGAATTCCGCCCGGCCGGTCCGCAAAAATTCGTCGGCCAGGCGCGAGGGCACCCCCTTGGCTTTCGCCATCCGGCCCAGCCGATACGCCTTGGGCGCGAACGTCTGACAATGCCGGTATGTTCCCTCGTGCTTCATTTGCCCAAGCTCCGCGCCGAGGGGGAATGGCATTTTCTCCCCCGGCCGGCGCTCGAATACCGTCCCGTCCGTGTCCGCGTAAATCATCCGCTCCGCGCCGATATCAGCCATTGCGCGCCACAATTCACAACGTCCCATGGCCGTGATATAGGCTGCGTGCGCCCAATTGGTTGACCCGTCCAAAGGCATGGCGTAATCGACCAAGCACTTTGACCCGTAAGGAGTCCCCTGCCGTGCCGTCCGGTCCGTGAGCAGGACAGACCGGCTTATCACCCCGGTTGACCCAAGCCGGCCGTAAAGATTGTTCAAGCACAGTTTCCAAACCAGTCGTTCGGCTTTGGTTTTTGCCGCTTGCCGCCGCTCGTAGACCCGCGTCACATAGTCGCCATACGGCACCAGCGTTTCCCGCGCGCCCAAGGCTTGCCAGAGCCTCTCAATCGTCGCACCCCGCCCGCATGCCAAAGCAATCTCCGGAATCGTCCAAACGCCCCGGAACCGCCCGCAAGCGTAAAGGACGGTTCCGTCCTCGCGCCGCCAGGGCAACACCGGAAGACTGGTGTTCGGCACTCGGACAGAGACTTCGGCAACGCCTGTTTGCGGAAGACCAAGCCGCTTTGGCCATGGCTCCAAAGGTCCGGGAAAGGTTCCTCTCATGGTGGAAGGGTAAAGCGAGTTAATGTCCGTGTGCTCAATCCTTCCGTGGGCTTCCGGCTGGAACAATTCCACCCTCCCCCCATAGAGCGCGCGCCGGGACAGGTCCGAAGTGTCCATGCAGTTCGTACCTCCCCACCCGCGCCAAAGTGCCAGGGCAACCCCGCCCAGCGTCGTGGGGACGGTGTCCAGGCCGTTGTCTGAACAGAAGCGGACGAAAAAATTCACCGCTTCACGGAGAATTTCCACGTCCCGAAACACATAGGCTTTGGAACGCACGTCCAGCTTCCCCTTAGCCATCCCAAACACTTCCCCGATGCTTTTAAGCCGCATCGGCCAGAGATTGAAACTGTCCCGGAATTGCAGGCCATTCCACCGGGCTTTGATGAATCGGCCCCGGACCATGGTCACATCTAGCGCGTCCAGGGTCTCCCCAAACAGGTTACCCAAATCATACTGGCAATTGTGCGCGTAAACAATTTCCTCCGGACGGTCGCGCAGCCAACGCTTGAACCGTGAAGTGTCCGGACCTTTCGAGTAAAAGTCCGCGCCCGATGAAGTCAGCGCCGCTATTTGCGTCACTTGCTTTGAGAAAGCATCCTGACCGCGCGCCATTCGCTCCGGGCTATCGTCCTCCGTGTCAAAACAGATGAAGTCCATCGGTCAATTCCCAAAGAAAACGCAAGTGAAACTGTAGTTGTTACCCCATCGCAGGGTCACCAACGATTCGCGCCAGTCAAACACATGTTCCTTCCCGGGGCATTCCACCGGCCATCGCGTCACCAGGATTTCCGGAAATCGGGCCGTGGTGGGCAGCACGATGAAACGAATAAACCCCGTCCGCATAACGAGCGCCTTGTGTTGAGGATTCACAATAGCACCCCTTGAGCGTCCACTGATTTGGGCAGACTCGTGCCCTTCCGGTCATTGCACCGTTCACACAACAATTGAATTTCACCGCGCGCAATCTCGCGCCGATAGAGGCTCACCCGGTGACTCCACTCCACGGCGCGGCTCTCGTAGCTTTTAGTGCGGGGGTCAATATGGTCGAAGACCAAAAGTTGCGTGCGGCCGCATTTGACGCACTTCCCGCCTAGCTTCTCTTTCAAAAACGCGGTCACTCGCCGCGCCCAGTCACGTTGTCGCGCGCCCATGGTCAATCCTGTCCGCCCCCCAAAGCCTTATTGGCTTTGGACACTTCATTCGCGTCAGTTGAAGATGAAGCAATTTTTAACAGACTTTTCCTGGATATCCACTGACTCAAAGTTTTTGGCGTGGACTCAATCATCCCCGGAAATGCGAGCGTGAATGTGTCGTCTGTTGTTAGAACCATCCGTTTACCGTAAGTAGTCGTCACTGTGTGTTTTATTTTCATGCCTACCTTTCTGCTCATTTAAGCGTTAACTGTTCAACTTTCCACTGCGCGGCTTCCACCGCGACAATTTCCCGGTCCGCGCCAACCCAGGCTTCCCCGTCCACGGTCCAATCCGCTTGCGCTTTGCCGGCGTTTTCAAGCAACCGGCGCACATGATTTGCGCTCCCTTTGCTCACCTTGCCCAACTTGGCCAGCTCGCCGGCAATCGCCCGATACATTGCCAACCTGACAAAATTTTTCAGTCCGGCTTTCTTGATGAAGATATGGTCCGGCCGGCCGATGGGCACTTGCGCCAGAATCGGCTGTTTCTCCCCCTTCACTTTTACCATGACGCTAACCAACATATTCCGGTT